>Ga0136613_10001770_pt1 | contig 11286 bp, 11 predicted proteins | sample AntDrymUQ2722106_2_FD_106649 | JGI IMG/M metagenome (GOLD analysis project Ga0136613, IMG submission 106649) | Polar desert sand microbial communities from Dry Valleys, Antarctica - metaG UQ272 (21.06) | ecosystem: Environmental > Terrestrial > Soil > Desert | place: Antarctica: Dry Valley... | reverse complement strand
GCCAGGTCGGACGCCGGGGTCGCACCATCGCCGGACGCGACATCGCACGGCCGGCTTGAGGCGCGTGGCGCGGACGTGGACGGCGTCCGGGTGCACGCCGTACGACTGCGCGGGCTGCTCGCCCATCAGGAGGTCCTCCTCGGCAGCGACGGCGAGGTGCTGACGATCCGGCACGACTCGCTCGACCGGTCCTCGTTCATGCCGGGGGTGCTGCTCGCCGTCCGGTCGGTGCGATCGCGACCCGGTCTCACGGTGGGGCTCGAGCACCTGCTCGACCTGGCCCCGCCGGCCGCCGGATGAGTCCCGTGTGACAGTACGGTGACGACGTTGCAGGAGAGTGTCACACTGGCGTACTCTGGACCGGGTCGGTCGGCTGACCGACGGACCGGAGGACACCGATGTACGGCAACGACTTCGGACCCAAGATCACTGCCGACGGTGACGCTGGCGACGACCCGGCGCTGCTCGACGGGTTTCAGCGCACGCTCGACGCAGGTGATCGGATCGAGCCACGCGACGCGATGCCGGCCGGCTACCGCAAGACGCTGATCCGCCAGATCGCGCAGCACGCGCACTCGGAGATCATCGGCATGCAGCCCGAGGGCAACTGGATCACCCGGGCGCCGAGCCTGCGACGCAAGGCGATCCTCATGGCCAAGGTCCAGGACGAGGCCGGGCACGGGCTCTATCTCTACGCCGCCGCCGAGACGCTCGGCGCGTCCCGCGAGGAGCTGCTGAACCTGCTGCACGACGGGAAGCAGAAGTACTCGTCGATCTTCAACTACCCGACGCTCACCTGGGCCGACATGGGCGCGATCGGCTGGCTGGTCGACGGTGCCGCGATCGTGAACCAGGTGCCGATCTGCCGGTGCTCGTACGGCCCGTACGCCCGCGCCATGGTGCGGATCTGCAAGGAGGAGTCGTTCCACCAACGCCAGGGGTTCGAGATCCTCGACACGCTCTCGCGCGGGAATCCGTCCCAGCACGCGATGGCGCAGGACGCGATCGACCGCTGGTGGTGGCCCAGCCTGATGATGTTCGGGCCACCGGACGACCAGTCGCCGAACTCGGCCCAGTCGATGGCCTGGGGGATCAAGCGGTTCTCCAACGACGAGCTGCGCCAGCGCTTCGTCGACATGATCGTCCCGCAGGCGAAGATCCTCGGGCTGGCGCTGCCCGATCCCGACCTGCGCTGGAACGCCGAGGCCGAGCACTGGGACTTCGGGCCGATCGACTGGGCCGAGTTCTTCGGCGTGCTCAAGGGCGACGGCCCGTGCAACGAGCAGCGGATAGCGCACCGCCGCGGCGCGCACACCGATGGTGCTTGGGTCCGCGAGGCCGCGCTCGCCTATGCCGACAAGCACGTGGCTCGTACGGCCGCGGTGGCCTGACGTGCCAGCAGATTCCACCAGCAACGGGACGACCAACGGTGGGGGCACCAGCGACCAGGCGACCACCGACCCGGCGACCACCGACCAGGACAGGCTCCAGGTGCACTCGGAGGGCGGGCACGGTGCCGTCCCGACGGCTGGCGTGCCGATCCACGAGCCGGGCGGCCCGGCCCGGGACTGGCCGCTCTGGGAGGTCTTCGTGCGAGCCCGCCGTGGGCTGTCGCACAGTCACGTCGGGAGCCTCCACGCCCCCGACGCCACGATGGCGCTGCGCAACGCCCGCGACGTCTACACCCGCCGCCAGGAGGGGGTCTCGCTCTGGGTGGTGCCGGCGGGGATGATCACCGCGTCCAGCCCGGACGAGAAGGACTCCTTCTTCGACCCCGCCGCGGACAAGGTCTACCGCCACCCGACCTTCTACGACGTCCCCGAGGGCGTTGATCATCTGTGAGCGAGATGCCAGCTCTGGCGACGTACGCGCTCCGCCTCGGCGACGACGCCCTCGTTCTCTCGCACCGGCTCGGGGAGTGGATCTCGGTCGCACCGGCGATCGAGGAGGACATCGCGCTGGGCAACATCGGGCTCGACCTGATCGGTCAGGCGCGTGCGTTGCTCACGTACGCCGGTGAGGTCGAGGGCGCCGGGCGCACGGAGGACGACCTGGCCTACCTGCGCGGCGAGCGGGACTACCTCAACGTGCAGCTGGTCGAGGTGCCCAACGGCGACTTCGGCGCGACGATCGCCCGCCAGCTCGTGTTCTCGACGTACCAGCTCGAGCTCTACGAGCGGTTGCAAGGATCCGTCGACCCCACGCTGGCTGGCGTCGCCGGCAAGGCGGTCAAGGAGGTCGCCTACCACCGCGAGCACGCCGCGCTCTGGGTGCTGCGCCTGGGCGACGGTACGGAGGAGAGCCACCGCCGCATGCAGGCCGGTCTGGACACCATGTGGCCCTACGTGGCGGAGCTGTTCGAGGGCGACGAGGTCGACCGGTCCCTCTCGACCGAGCGGATCGCGGTCGACCCGGCCCGGCTCCGCGATCCGTGGTGGTCCTCGGTCAGCTCCGTGCTGGCCGAAGCGACGCTGGACGAACCGGCACCACGGTGGCGCGCCCGAGGTGGCCGGCGCGGGATCCACACCGAGTCCCTGGGCTTCCTCCTGGCCGAGATGCAGCACCTGCACCGGTCGCACCCGGGCGCGTCGTGGTGACCGCGCCTACCTGCGACCGTGACCACACCACCGTGGCGGCGGCCCGCTCGGTCGTCGCCGACGTGCCCGACCCGGAAGTGCCCGTGCTCACCATCGACGACCTCGGGGTGCTCCGCGATGTCCAGATCGACGGCGCCGGAACCGTGCACGTGACGATCACGCCGACCTACTCCGGGTGTCCGGCGATGGACGTGATCCGCGATGACGTGCGAACCGCGCTCGAGCATGCCGGGTGGCGGACCGTGGAGATCCACACGGTGCTGTCGCCGGCCTGGACGACCGACTGGATGAGCGACGCCGGCAGGGCGAAGCTCCGTACGTACGGAATCGCGCCGCCCTCGTCGGCCGTTCGCGGCAGCCGGTCGGTCACGCTCGCGCTCTCGGTGCGCTGTCCGCAGTGCGACTCCCTCGACACCCGCGAGCTCAGCCGCTTCGGCTCGACCGCTTGCAAGTCGCTGTGGGTGTGCCAGACGTGCACCGAACCCTTCGATCACTTCAAGGCGATCTGATGACCGCGGAGGTCGCTGTCACCGACCGTGGGACCGATCACCGCCACGCCGAGTTCCACTCGTTGCGCGTCAGCGAGATCGAGCTGCTGACCGACGACGCCGTCGCGATCTCGTTCGACGTCCCACCCGAGCTCGCCGAGGCGTACGACTTCGAGGCCGGGCAGCACCTGACGATCCGGTCACCGGTGGTCGGTGACGACGTCCGGCGCAACTACTCGATCTGCGCACCGGCGGGTGCGGGCCTCCTCCGGGTCGCGGTGAAGCGGTTGAGCGGTGGCGCGTTCTCCAGGTTCGTCGCCGGGACGCTCCGGGTGGGCGACGAGCTCGAGGTCATGACACCGACCGGCCGGTTCACCACGACGTTCGACCGGACCCAGCGCAAGCACTACGTGGCAGTCGCGGCGGGGAGCGGCATCACGCCGGTGCTCTCGATCCTCGCCACCGCCCTGCGGGTCGAGCCCGAGAGCCGGTTCACGTTGCTCTACGGGAACCGGACCACGAAGTCGATCATGTTCCTCGAGGAGCTCGAGGATCTGAAGAACACCTACCCGGGTCGGCTCCACCTCGTGCACGTGCTGTCCCGCGAGGAGCCTGACGTCGAGCTGTTCGGTGGGCGGCTCGATGCTGACCGGCTCGGGCGGATCTTGGCGGCGTTGGTGCCGGTTGACGAGGTCGACGCGTGGTTCCTCTGCGGCCCCTACGAGATGGTGGTGGGCGGCCGGCGGCTGCTGGTCGATCTCGGGGTGGCGAAGCGCAAGATCCACGCCGAGCTGTTCTTCGTCGGTGACGTGCCGCCGCCCCAATCGCGGACCGAGATCGCGCCCGACGCCACGGCCAGCGCGGTGACGGTCGTGCTCGACGGTCGTCGTACGACGTTTGACCTCGCGCCCGACGGCGGCAGCGTCCTCGACGCAGTGCTTCGGGAGCGCACCGACGCACCGTTCGCCTGCAAGGGCGGCGTCTGCGGCACCTGCCGTGCCAAGATCATCGAGGGCAACGTCGAGATGGACCAGAACTGGGCGCTCGAGGACGACGAGGTCGAGCGCGGTTACGTGCTGACCTGCCAGTCCCACCCGACGACGCCGAGGGTCGTGCTCGACTACGACGCCTGACCGGTGCGGTCAGCCGGGGGTTCGAGCGTCGCCGTCGCAAGCTTGGCCTCGCGGCCGTGGTGCCGGACTGCGCGTGCGAACAGCACGATCGAGGGCGCGAGCAGGAGCGCTCCGGTCGCGAGCGCCGTTCGCACCGACCATCGGGTACCCACCGCGCCGAGCAGCGGCCCGCCGGCCCACTCGCCGGCGCTGCCGGACACACCGGCGATCGACAGCACGGTGGCCCGGACGGAGGAGTCGGTGATCGTTCCGTTGAGCCAGGTCCGGTACGGTGCGCCAGCGAGCTCCCGGACCACGGTCGTCGCCCAGAACGCGGCGAGGGCGAGCCACAGCGACCCGGCCAGCGCGAACCCCAGCGCTGTGATCATGAGCAGGCTGTGCATGAGCAGGAGGAATCGCGCCAGCGCTGCCTGGTCGAGCCGCCCGACGCGTGTGACGAGCGGTGCCGCGACGGCGAACGACAGCACGAGCGAGCCGGCCGCGATGATGCCGAACCACGCGACATCGTCGAGCCCGCCGAGCTCGGGGAGGCCGATCTCGAGCAGCAAGTGCGCCTCCCACAACCGGTCGAAGCCCTCGGCCCACATGCCGACCACGAACGCAATCCCGAGCACGAGGACGAGGACGGGGTGCGACCGGACGAGGAGCGAGCCGGTCCGGGCGACCGCGACCGCGTCCTGTACGTGCCCGCCAGGCCGGGTGCGCGTGGGTCGCGAGAAGCCTTCCTCGGGCATCGCCAGCGCGAGGAAGCCGGCGAGGGCCAGGGTGACCGCCCCGGCGGCCACGAGCGGCAGCTGGAGGTCGACCATCGCGAGGCCGACTGCAGCGCCGATCCCGAGCAGCCCGGTCACCCGTTCCAGCTGGGCGGCCCGCTGGTAGACCAACCCGAGCCGCGCCAGTCCGATCTCGTCGGCCAACCACGCGTCCTCGGCGCCGCTGCGGAACGTCCAGCCGAAGCCCCAGAGAGCAGCACCGACGAGGACCGCCGCGACGGTCGGAACCGCGCCGGTCATGATCATGGCCGCGCCACTGAGCACCGCGGCTGTCACGAGCGAGAGTCGCCGGGAGTAGAGGTCCGCGACGACACCCGTGGGGATCTCGAAGATGAAATAGGACACCTCGAGCGCGGTGCCGGTGAGGACGAGCTGTAACGGCGTCATCCCGACCTCCCGGACGAGGTACACCGCAGCCGTCGTCCAGGACAGCGCGCCGATGAACGACCACGCGCCGGCATAGACCATCCACGTCGCGTACGCGGGGAGTCGTCGACGTGGCACGCATCGAGGGTGAAGGATGACCTGACGCTTCGGCGATCAGTTTTCGCGATCAGATCGGGTCAACCGATCCGGTGAGCTCGGCGTCTATCTGGCACAAGATCGGCACGCCGAGGGGAACCGATGAAGACATTGATCAAGTGGCTCACCGCAGCGGCGGTTCTCGGCTAGGTTGCGCTTCTCGCCCCCAGCGCGCAGGCGACCGAGTCTGCGTACTGCGGCATCACCTGGGGCTCGCTGCCCAAGAACGGCGGAGCGCTCTCGCCCGCACCGTTGACGAACGTCCGCGGCGGCCGCCACGACTGCTACGACCGGTTGGTCATGGACATCCGCGGCGCAGAAAACGGGTTCCAGGTCCGATACGTCTCGCAGGTGTACGACCAGGGCGGGACCGTGATCCCGCTGCGTGGTGGAGCCTTCCTCGAGATCGTGCTGCTCGACCCCGCGTACGACGACACGGGCGCCTCGACGTACGACCCCGCAAACCCCCAGGAGCTCGTCAATGTGAGCGGCTGGCGGACGTTCCGGCAGGTGGCGTGGGGCGGCAGCTACGAGGGCTACACGACCATCGGGCTGGGTGCGCGGGCCCGGCTGCCCTTCCGGGTGTTCTCGCTGGCCGGTCCGGGGTCGAGCTCCCGCATCGTGCTGGACGTGGCGCATCGCTGGTAACTGACGCGTGGCGCGACCGGGCACCGGCGGAGGCCGGTGCTACGGTCGCGCGGTGCGGCAGTACCTCGACCTGGTCCAGCAGATTCTTGACGAGGGCGTGCGCAAGGAAGACCGGACGGGCACCGGCACGCTGAGCGTCTTCGGCCACCAGATGCGCTACGACCTCGCCGCCGGGTTCCCGCTCGTGACCACGAAGAAAGTCCATGTCCGGTCCGTCGTCGCTGAACTCCTGTGGTTCATCCGGGGCGACACGAACACCGCCTGGTTGCGCGATCACGGCGTCACGATCTGGGACGAGTGGGCCGACTCGGCCGGCGACCTCGGCCCGATCTACGGCTACCAGTGGCGGTCGTGGCCGACGCCGAGCGGGGCGCACGTCGACCAGCTCGCGCGGGTCGTCGAGCAGATCCGCCTCGATCCGGACTCGCGGCGCCACGTGGTGAGCGCCTGGAACGTCGCCGACCTCGACGCGATGGCGCTGACGCCGTGCCACGCCCTGTTTCAGTTCTACGTCGCCGACGGTCGGCTCTCGTGCCAGCTCTACCAGCGGTCGGCGGACGTCTTCCTCGGCGTCCCGTTCAACATCGCGTCGTACGCGCTGCTCACGCACATGGTCGCGCAGGTCACCGGTCTCGAGGTCGGTGACTTCGTGCACACGTTCGGGGACGCGCACCTCTACGTGAACCATCTCGACCAGGCGCGCGAGCAGCTCGCTCGCGACCCGCGTCCGATGCCCGAGCTCTGGCTCGACCCGGCCGTACGCGACCTCGACGCGTTCGCCGTCGACTCGGTCAAGGTCACCGGCTACGACCCGCACCCGGCGATCCGGGCACCGATCGCCGTATGACGGTCACGCTGGTCGCGGCCGTCGCCGCGAACGGGGTGATCGGACACGACGGCGGGCTGCCGTGGCGGCTGCCCGGCGACCTCCCGCGCGTGAAGCAGCTCACGATGGGGCACGTCCTCGTCATGGGCCGTCGTACGTACGACTCGATCGGCCGGCCGCTGCCCGGGCGCACGACCGTTGTGGTCACGCGCCAGCCGGACTGGGCGGTCGAGGGGGTGCGCACCGCCTCCAGCGTCGAGCAGGCGCTCGAGACCGCGCGGCAGATCGACGACGAGGTGTTCGTGCTCGGCGGTGCCGAGATCTACGCCGCGGCAATGCCGTACGTCGATCGGATGGTGGTGTCCCACGTGGAGCAGGAACCGACCGGGGATCGGTTCTTCCCGGAGGTCGACTGGTCGGCGTGGCGCGAGGTCGGCCGGGTGCGGCACACGGGCTTCGAGGTCGTGACCTACGACCGCGCCTGAACCCCCGGCGTGAAGTCGAGAGAACCGCCCTGATCGGGGACCCAGCGTGAGGTCCTGTGACCACTGGTGATCGGTTCTGCCCAAGATCACCTGAACATCTCCGGAGAGTTGCAGAGCCGGATCATCGGGCAGCAGACTTCGGCTGCGAGCGCCGTCGTTGTCAGGACCCCGAGCCGACAGCGGCGGCGCTCGTCATCGCAGCGGACTCGGCACAGGCAGATCACGGCCTCGACCGGTAGCGTCAGGGCATGCCTGACGCCAGCGCCACCGAGGGATCGGCCGGCCGCCCCACACCGTTCGGTCGCATGCTCACCGCGATGGTCACCCCGTTCTCCGACGACGGTGCGCTCGACCTGGCGGCCGCGCAAGAGGTGGCTGCGCACCTCGTCGACAACGGCCACGACGGCCTGGTCATCAGCGGCACCACGGGTGAGTCGCCGACGACGACCGACGCGGAGAAGGATGCGCTGCTCCGAGCCGTCGTCGAGGCCGTCGGCGACCGTGCGCACGTCGTCGCAGGTGTGGGCACCTTCGACACCGAGCACACGATGGAGTCGGCGCGGGCGGCTGAGAAGGCAGGCGCGAGTGGTCTGCTCGTCGTCACCCCGTACTACAACAAGCCTCCGCAGTCAGGGCTCCTCGCTCACTTCCGGGCCGTTGCCGACACGACCGATCTCGACCTCCTGCTCTATGACATCCCCGGTCGGACCGGTACGCCGATCGCGACTGAGACACTGATCGCGCTGGCCGAGCACCCGCGGATCGTTGCGGTCAAGGATGCGAAGTACGACATGTTCGGCACGACGCAGGTGCTCGCGGCAACCGACCTCGCTTACTACTCCGGGGCCGACGAGATGACGCTCGCGCTGCTGGCGATGGGTGCCGTGGGCACCGTGAGCGTCGTCGGTCATGTCGCTGGCCCGCAGTACGCCGAGATGATCTCTGCGGTCGGCGCTGGTGATCTTGACCGGGCCCGCGCGATCGACCGGGCACTCGTCCCGGCGGTGCGCGCGATCATGACCCGGACCCAGGGGGCGATCATGGCCAAGGCCGCGCTCGAGCTCACCGGTGTGCTGCGGAACCGCCGGATGCGACTGCCGCTCGTCGCTGCCACCGACGACGAGGTCGAGGTCCTGCGGGGAGACCTCGCCGCGGCGGGACTCGCTGCGTGAGAGCGAGGCACCAGCCACCCCGCCCGCACGGTTCGCGTCGGCGAGCGGCCAGATGACCCCGTCGAACCTGGACCTGCGCCCACCGCCCGAGCTGGCGGAGAACGCGCTCCGGGTCGTCGCGCTCGGCGGCCTGGGCGAGATCGGGCGCAACATGACTGTCCTCGAGCACGCCGGACGTCTCCTGATCATCGACTGCGGAGTGCTGTTCCCCGAGGACCACCAGCCGGGTGTCGACCTCGTGCTGCCGGACTTCTCGATCATCGCTGACCGGATCGACGACATCGAAGCCGTCGTCCTGACCCACGGGCACGAGGACCACATCGGCGGTGTCCCGTACCTGCTGCGCGAGCGACCGGGTCTGCCTCTCGTGGGGTCGACGCTCACGCTCGCGCTGATCGAGGCGAAGCTTCGCGAGCACCGCATCGAGCCGTACACCCTGGCCGTGCGGGAGGGTCAGGTCGAGCGGCTCGGCCCCTTCATCTGCGAGTTCGTCGCCGTGAACCACTCGATCCCGGACGCCCTTGCCGTCGCCGTCCGGACCTCCGCCGGGATGGTGCTCCACACCGGCGACTACAAGATGGACCAGCTGCCCCTCGACGGTCGCATCACCGACCTGCGGGCGTTCGCGCGGCTCGGTCAGGAGGGCGTCGACCTCTTCCTGGTCGACTCGACGAACGCCGAGGTGCCCGGCTTCACCACCGCCGAGCGCGCCATCGCCCCGGTGCTCGACCGGGTGCTCGCCGAGGCACAGCAGCGGGTGATCGTCGCCTGCTTCGCGTCGCACGTGCATCGGGTGCAGCAGGTGCTCGACGCCGCCGAGAGGCACGGTCGCAAGGTCGCGTTCGTGGGCCGCTCCATGATCAGGAACATGGGCATCGCCGCTGACCTCGGCTACCTCCGGGTGAGCCCGGGCCTCCTGGTCGACGGCCGCGAGCTCGACTCGTACGAGCCGTACGAGCTCGTTCTGCTCTCGACCGGATCGCAGGGCGAGCCGCTGTCGGCGCTCTCGCGCATCGCGAACCGCGACCACCAGTCGATCACCATCATCCCGGGTGACACCGTCGTGCTCGCGTCCTCGTTGATCCCCGGCAACGAGAACGCGGTGTTCCGGGTGATCAACGGTCTGACCAGGTGGGGTGCCCGGGTCGTGCACCGCGGAAACGCCATGGTGCACGTCTCCGGGCATGCCTCGGCCGGCGAGCTGCTCTTCACCTACAACATCGTCCAACCACGGAATGTCATGCCCGTGCACGGCGAGGTGCGCCACCTCCGCGCGAACGCCGACCTCGCGATCTCCACCGGCATCCCGGAGGCGCGGGTGGTGCTCGCCGACAACGGCACGGTGGTCGACCTCGTCGACGGAGTGGCGAGCATCGTCGGTCAGGTGGCGTGCGGCTACGTCTACGTCGACGGTTCGACCGTCGGAGGCGTCACCGAGGCGTCCCTCAAGGACCGCCGGATCCTCGGCGACGAAGGTTTCATCGCGATCACGGTGGTCGTGGACTCGGTGACGGGAAAGCTTTCCGCCCCGCCGTCGATCCACGCTCGGGGCTTCACCGAGGACGACTCGGTGTTCGACGCCGTCCTGCCGCGGGTCGAGGAGGCGCTCGAGCAGGCGATCACCGGCGGGAACCGCGATCCCTACCAGCTGCAGCAGGTCATCCGACGAACGATCGGCCGCTGGGTGAACGAGGAGTTCCGTCGCCGCCCCATGATTATCCCGGTCGTCGTCGAGGTCTGAGACCGGCACGGGGTGGCCCCGCACCAAGAGGTCCGGCACGGGGTGGCCCCGTGCCAGGAGGGGTTTGGCGCGGACCAACCCACCTCCCGTTCGGCTCGGCGTCGGGGGCAGCGTTGACATGTTCGAACATGTGTTCGAACATGTGGGATGATCCCGTCCACCGCGCTGCTCGCCGATCTGGTCGGGGCTGGCGGCGGCCATGGGGTCAGTCGGGGGTTCGCCCCGCCTGTCGGCGGCTCCGCCGATGCCACCTGGGTACCGGTGGCACCGGCGCTGGCCGGGCTGCTGCCGGGTGGGGCGCTCGAACGCGGCTCGGTGGTCACCGTGACCGGTTCGGGCTCTCTCGTGCTGGCGCTGATCGCCGAGGCGTCCAGCGCCGGTGCCTGGTGCACCGAGGTCGGAACAGCGGGGCTCGGGATCGCTGCTGCGGCCGAGGCAGGTGTCGTCCTGGACCGCTTCGTCCGGGTGCCGAGACCAGGTGAGCGCTGGCCAGAGGTGGTCGCGGCGCTGCTGGACGGCTTCGACATCGTGGTCGTGCATCCCTGGACCGACGACGGCACGTCAGCCGGCACATCGATCGGGCCACCGCGTCGAGGTGACCGGGCGACTCGAGCGCAGCACGCGATCCGGCGGCTCACCGCCCGGGCTCGCGAGCGCGGCGCCGTCCTCGTTGCCACGTCACCGTGGGAAGGCGCGTCGCTCGGTCTCACCGTGACCGCGCAACGCTGGCACGGACTCGGCGCCGGGCACGGACACCTCACCGCTCGCGAGGTCGAGGTCACCGCGGTCGGGCGCGGGGTGGCAGTCCGGCCGCGGCGGGTGCGGCTCTGGCTGCCCGGCCCCGACGGCCGGGTGGCCGCCTATGACCCCCACCTGCTTGTCGATCATGAACGTCTGGTGG
>Ga0136613_10001764_pt1 | contig 11296 bp, 10 predicted proteins | sample AntDrymUQ2722106_2_FD_106649 | JGI IMG/M metagenome (GOLD analysis project Ga0136613, IMG submission 106649) | Polar desert sand microbial communities from Dry Valleys, Antarctica - metaG UQ272 (21.06) | ecosystem: Environmental > Terrestrial > Soil > Desert | place: Antarctica: Dry Valley... | reverse complement strand
GGCGACGATGCCCTGCGTGGCGCCGGCGAGATCGTCGAGCGCCGCCCGGGTCGCGCGCAGGAAGTGCTCCTTGAGCAGCAGGTCCTCCGGTGGGTAGCCGGTCAGGGCGAGCTCCGGGAACAACACCAGCTCGGCGCCGCCGTCGCGGGCGGCCTCGACGTTGCGGCGGATCCGCTCCGCGTTGCCCTCGAGGTCGCCGACGCGGCTGTCGACCTGCGCGAGCGCGAGGCGGAGGGGTGGCAGCGGGCCGGGCATCGCGCGGCGAATGTAGCTCAGCCGCGGACGCCGCGGCCGATCCAGGCCTCGGCGAACTCGCGCAGCCGCGGGTCGGCCGGGTCGCCGGCGAGCAGCAGGCGCCGCCACGCCGCCGCGGTCACGCCGGGCTCGCCGGGCCTCCGCGCGAGGATGACCTGCTGGCCCGCGGCGGCCACCTCGGCGTCGAACGGCCCGCTCACGTCGCGCTGGAGGACCCGCAGCGCGGCGGGCGGCCGCGGCGTGTCGTAGAACAGGATCACGTCGCCCAGCTCCAGCGCGTGCAGGATCTCGTCCGGGCTCAGCGGCTCGCCCTCGCCGGTCGGCAGCCGGGGATGGTGGGCGCCGCTGGTCGGCGGGTCGGTCAAGCCGTCCAGCGGCACGTGCTCGCCGGCGGGGAGGTGGCGCGCGCCGAGGTCTGGCTGCAGCTCGCCAGGCCCGGCGGCCGGCCGGGCCCCACTCACCTGCGCGTCGTCACGGGCGGTGAACACGAGCAGGAGCACGGCGACGCCGCCGACGACCAGCACGGCGCCGGCCAGGAGCGTCGCCAATCGCCGCATTCGCTGGTCCCCTACGCCGCGGGCGCGCGGTGCCGCGCGGCCGGCCGCCGGCGCTTGGAGCCGGTCTTCGCCACGCCGGCGACCGCGGCCAGCTCGGCGATCGCGCGGCGCAGGTCCTCCGCGACGTCGTCGAGCTCCGGCAGCGCGTCGTAGTCGCCCAGCAGCCCGAACCCGAGCCGCCCGTCGTAGGACATGATCGCGATCCCCAGCGCGGTGTTGAGCGTCAGCGGGACCTGCGGGTAGAAGGCGCGCAGCCGGCGGCCCTGGAGGTAGAGCGGGAACTGCGGGCCGGGCACGTTGGTCACCACCACGTTGAAGAGGCGCTGGCGCGACTGCAGCCGCGCCGCCTGGTCGAGCACCGTCGGCGCGGCGAAGCCGGTGAGCCGGGTGAGCACCTCCGCGCCGACCGCCTGGCCGGACTCCTTGAGCCCGCTCATCGCGTCGTGGACGATCCGGAAGCGCTCCAGCGGCTCGGGGGCGTACAGCGGCAGCGGCGCGTACATGGCCGCCACGCGGTTGCCGAGCGCCCCGCGCTCGGCGTCGGCCCGCACGGAGACCGGCACCATCGCCTTCAGCTCGATGCCCTCCGGGTCGCGCCCGCGGCGGATGACGAACGCGCGCAGCGCCCCCGCCACCGCGGCCAGTACGACGTCGTTGACGGTGCCCCCGAGCGCCGCCTTGATCGCCTTGAACTCGGCGAGATCGGCGTCCACCCAGGCGAAGCGGCGGTGCGAGCCGATGCGGACGTTTAGCGGGCTGGGCGGCGCGCCGGCGAGCCCGGCCGCCGCCATCGCCGCCAGCCCGCCGGCCGCGCGCGAGCCCTCGGTCATCGCGCGCTCTGGGTGGCGAGCGGCCGCGACGAGCGTGCGCGCCGCGTCGACCGGCCCGGACGCGCGCTCGGCCAGCGAGCCGGCGAGCAGCGCGGCGGCGCTGGGCGCGGGGCGCGGGAACCAGGGCGGCGGCGGGTCCGCCTCCGGCGGGTGCGGCTCGAGGTCGAACAGCACGGTCGAGATGTCCACGCCCGAGACGCCGTCGACCAGCGCGTGATGGGTCTTGGAGACGAGGGCGAAGGCGTCCTCGCCGACACGGTCGACGAGCCACAGCTCCCACAGCGGCTTGGAGCGGTCCAGCGCCTGGGCGAACACCCGCCCCGCCAGCTGCCGCAGCCCCTCCTCGCCCGCCGGCGCGGGCAGCGCCGTGTGGCGCACGTGGTAGCGGGCGTTGAAGTGCGGGTCGTCGATCCACACCGGCCGGCCCTGGCCGAGCGGGGGCCACGCGAGCTTCTGGCGGTAGCGCGGGACGAGGTGCAGCCGCTGCTCGAGCTTCGCCACGAACTCGTCGTAGAGCGGCGGCTCGCCCTCGAAGACGAGCACCGAGCCCACGTGCATGTGCGCGCCGTCGCGCTCGAGCGAGAGGAACGACGCGTCGAGACCGGTCAGCCGGTCGGGGTTCGGCATGGACGGATTCTCGCGGTCCGGCGACCCGTTTGCCAACCTTCAACATAGTGTAGAATCTTTCTTGCACACTACGATGAAGATGAAAGGACCGGACATGGGGATGGATCTCAGCGACGCGGCCGGCTACGGGCGGGTCTTCGACGAGCACTCGCGCAGCGTCTACGCCGCCGCGTTCCGGATCCTTGGCAACCCCGCCCAGGCGCAGGACGTCGTGCAGGACGTGTTCCTGCGGCTGTGGCGGCGCCCGCAGACGTTCGACGCGAAGCGCGGAGAGCTGGGCTCCTACCTGCGGATGATGGCCCGCTCGCGCGCGCTGGACCTGTGGCGCGAGGGCCAGGCCGCCGGCCGCGCGTCGGACCGCCTGAAGCTCGTGGTGGCCGACGCGGAACCGCGGCTCGACGAGCGCCCGAGCCTGGTCGCCGAGCGCGACCAGGACCGCGCGACGGTGCGCGCGGCGCTCGGCCGGCTCCCGCACGCCCAGCGCGAGGTGCTCGTGCTGGCCTACTGGGGTGGCCTGACCGCCGACGAGATCGCCCGCCGCATCGAGGTCCCGCTCGGCACCGCCAAGAGCCGGATCCGGCTCGGGCTCGAGAAGCTGCGCGCCGAATGCGGAGCGGCGCTGCGCCCAGAACTGCCCGCCGCGGCCTGAAGGGGTCTTGACCCGTCAACCGCGGCGATGGCGCCGGATGGAAGGGTTGGGGGGTCAGACCCCTGCTCCACGTGCGGTCAGGGAATTGCCCTGCACCTGTGTGATTTCACCCACTTGACGGCCTGACCTCGCTGCTAGCGTCGAGCGCCAGTTCGGCCACGCCGAGCCGCGGGCGCACGATGCCTCCGCGGGCGGGCGAGAGCGACCACGGCTTGCACGACGCGAGCCGCGCACCCCGCAGGCAGACGCGGCCGATGGACCCGAGGAGGTGCCTCGCTTTGAGGCGTTCCCCGCTGCGCGGCGGGCTGTTTCCCGCTGCGCTGATGACGACGATGATCGGCGCCGGAGCCGTGTCCGCTCCCGCGCTCGCACAAACACCGGGCACAGCCGGTCCCGCTCCCACCGCGAAGATCTCGAAGGTGGGCGTGGGCGAGAAGCGCCTGAACGTCCGCGCCGGCCGCCGCGCGCTGGTCGCCGGCACCGTGCTGCCCCGCAGCGCGGGGCGGGTCGCCTCGCTGCAGATCCGGCGCAGTGGCCGCTGGCGGACGATCGACCGCGATCGCACCGGCGCGGCCGGGCGCTACCGCCTGCGCGACCGGCGCACGGTGCCGGGCAGCGTCCCCGTGCGCGTGCACGTGCGCGGCGGCGACCGCGCGCGGCGGCGCCTCGGGCGGCTGAACGTCTACCGGGTCGCGCTGGCGTCCTGGTACGGCCCCGGCCTCTACGGCGGGCGGACCGGCTGCGGCGGCACGCTGCATCCCGGCCGCCTCGGCGTTGCACACAAGACGCTGCCGTGCGGCACCAAGGTGACGCTGCGCCACGGCGGCCGGCGCGTCCGCGTCGCGGTGATCGACCGCGGCCCCTACGTGGGCGCCCGCGAGTACGACCTCACCGAGGCCACCGCCCGCAGGCTCCGCTTCGAGGGCGCCCGCGGGATCCTCGTCACGCGCTGAAGCGTGCTCGAAAGCAAGATCTGACCCCGCCCCGGGGGTGGGGTCAGATCTTGCGATCGAGCACCTCCGGGGACGGGCGTACGCTTGTTCGCATGAAGCGCGTGATCGCCCACCTCGACTGCGACGCGTTCTACGCGACGGTCGAGCTGATCCGGCGGCCCGAGCTGCAGGGCCGGCCGGTGATCGTGGCGGGCTCCGGCCCGCGCGCCGTGGTCACCACCGCCAGCTACGAGGCGCGCAGGTTCGGCGTCGGCTCGGCGATGCCCGCGTCCCGTGCGCGGCGGCTGTGCCCCGACGCCGTCGTGATCCCGCCGGACTTCACCGCCTACCGCGAGACGTCGAAGGCGGTCTGGGGGCTCGTGGAGGAGCGGCTCGACCGCCTGCAGCCGATGGGCCTGGACGAGGCCTACGCCGACCTCACCGGCGTGCCGAAGCCGCTGCGCGTCCTGCGCGAGCTGGTCGAGGCGGTGCGCGAGGCGACCGGCATCACGATCTCCGTCGGGGTCGGCCCGTCGCGGCTGGTCGCCAAGTGCTGCAGCGACCACGGCAAGCCGGCCGGCCTCGTGGCCATGGGGCGCGAGGAGGCGTGCGAGCGCTTCGCCACGGCGCCCACCAGCCGCGTCCCCGGCATCGGCCCGAAGACGGCCGAGCGGCTCGCCGAGCTCGGCCTGGTCACCCTCGGCCAGCTCCAGCGCGCCGACGAGGGGCAGCTCGCGGGGCGCTTCGGCGCGCGCACGGCCGGCTTCCTGAAGGCCCGCGCGGAGTTCCGCGACGACTCGCCGGTGGAGACCGAGCGCGGGGCGGCGAAGTCGCGCTCGAGCGAGCGGACCTTCGACACCGACATCGACGACCTCGAGGAGCTGGAGGCCGTCCTGCGGCGGCTCTCCGCCGAGCTGTGCGAGGGGCTCCAGCAGCGCGGCCGGCGCGGGCGGACGATCGCCATCAAGGTGCGCCTGAACGACTGGACGACGGTCACCCGCGCGCGCTCGGTCGAGGCGCCGACCCACGACGTCGCGCTGGTGACCGACGTCGCGCTCGAGCTGCTGCGCGCCTACGCCCCGCCGAGGCCGGTACGGCTGCTGGGCGTGCGCCTGGCGTCCTTCGAGGACGTGGGCGAGGCGCCGCGCGCCGCGGCGGCGCCGGTCGCGGGCCAGCTGGAGCTGCCGCTGCCGCTCTCCTAGCGCGCGGCGGGCGCGCTCAGTAGAGCGCGGACGCGAGCCGGCGGCGCGAGTCGCGCGCGACGGGGTGCTCGACGCCCAGCTCGTCGAGCACACCGACGACCGAGCGGCGCAGGTCGTCGCGGCGGTCGGAGTCCTGCGTGGAGCCGATCGCGCCGATCAGCGTGTCGAGCCCGTCCTGCACGGCGCCCGCGTCGAGCGAGGCGAAGGCGGCGCGCAGCTCCTGCTCGTCCTCCAGGCGCAGGCGGGCGGCGAGCCCGTCGGCGGCGAAGGAGCCGGGCACGCCGGCCAGCACCTCCAGGGCCGCCTCGCGCTCGCCGCGGGCGGCCAGCATCCGCGCGAGCGGCACCGCCGCGTCGGCGCGGCCGGGCTCCAGCTCCAGCGCTCGCCGCAGCTCCGGCTCGCCGCCGACCTCGACGAGCGCGTCGGCCTCGGAGGGCACCAGCGCGTCGAGGAAGCGCTCGACCGCCGCGGCGGGCTGGGCGCCCATGAACTCCGCCACCACCTCGCCGTCGCGGAAGGCCTTGACCGAAGGGATGCTCTGGATGCCGAACTCCGTCGAGACGCGCGGGTTGGCGTCGGTGTCGACCTTGGCCAGCGCCACGAGGCCGTCACGCGCGCCGACGGACTGCTCGAGCACCGGCGTGAGCGCCCGGCACGGGCCGCACCAGGCGGCCCAGAAGTCCACGACGACCGGCAGCTCGCGCGAGCGCTCGACGACGTCGCTCTCGAACGTGGCGTCGGTGGCATCGAAGATCATGCCTTCGAGGATAACTAGGCTCCGCCGCAATGGCCGAGATCAGCGTCCCCGCCGGCGACGTGACCCTCGCGGGAGAGGAGAGCGGGAGCGGGCCTGCGATCGTCCTGCTGCACGGCCTCACCGCCACGCGGCGCTACGTGGTGATGGGCTCGCGCGCGCTCGCGCGCGGCGGGCACCGGGTGATCGCCTACGACGCGCGCGGCCACGGCGCCTCCACGCCGGCGCCCGAGCCGGACGCCTACGGCTACGCGACGCTCGCGGCCGACCTGCTCGCCGTCCTCGACGCGCGTGGGATCGACCGGGCCGTGCTCGCCGGCGGCTCGATGGGCGCGCACACGCTCGTGCGCTTCGCCCTCGACCACGGCGACCGCGTCGCCGGCCTCGTCGTGGTCACGCCGGCCTTCGAGCCCGACGACGAGCAGGACGATGAGCGCCGGCTCGCGCGCTGGGACGCACTCTCCCGCGGCCTGCGAGAAGGTGGGGTGGAGGGCTTTGTCGCCGCCTACGGCGAGCCGGCGGTGCCCGAGCCCTACCGCGAGACGGTCGTCAAGGTGCTGCGCCAGCGGCTCGGCGCCCACGAGCATCCCGAGGCGGTGGCCGACGCGCTGCGCGCCGTCCCGCGCTCGCGCCCGTTCGGGGACTGGAGGGAGCTGGCCGAGCTGGACCTGCCCGCCGTGGTGGTCGCGAGCCGTGACGAGGCCGATCCCGAGCACCCCTACGCGGTCGGCGAGCGCTACGCGGAGGCGATCCCGGGCGCCCGGCTGGTCTCCGAGGCGCCCGGCAGCTCGCCGCTGGCGTGGCAGGGCAGCCGGCTCTCCCACGTCATCGCGGAGCTGGGCGAGCGGGTCTGAGCCTGCGCGCGAACCCGCGGCCTTGGCGTCACCCGGCACCGAGAAGCTGAACGACAGCGACTGGAACTGCAGCGTGGCCAGCCCGTCGTTGATCCGGCGTGGACTCGTCGGGGCTGCCGTCGGGCAGGGTGTCCGTGGCCCAGTCGTCCGAGACGTCGCCGAGGAACGCGCGCGTGTCGGCGCCCAGGTCGACGAGATCGAACTCGCTGACGTCGCCGAAGAAGTCGCCTTCGGCGAGTTCGTCGCCGTCAACGAGCGGGCGCTCGGCGACGCCGGCACCATGTGGGCGGCGACGCGCACGGGCCGCGTGTTCGTCTCCAAGAACGCCGACGCCGCTCCCGCCGCCGTCCAGTTCGACCGGATCGACGGCGACGCCGGCACGCCGGGGCGCTTCGTCAGCTCGATCGCCATCGACCCGGCCGACCCCAACCACGCGTGGGTGTCCTACTCGGGCTACGACGCCTTCACACCGGCCACCAGGGGCCACGTGTTCGAGGTCCGCTACGACCCCGCCGCCGGGACGGCTGCGTGGGCGGACCGCTCGACGAACATCGGCGACCAGCCGGTGACGAGCGTGCCTACGCGGGCTCCACCGGCGACGTGTACGCCGCGACCGACTTCGGCGTGCTGCGGCGTCCCGCCGGGTCGATCGACTGGGAGGTGGCGGCCGCCGACCTGCCACAGGTGGCGGTCACGGCCTCACGCTCTCGTAGTGCAGCGGCCTGCTCTACGCCGCCACGCACGGCCGCAGCGCCTACGCGCTGCAGCTGCCCGGCTTCGTCGGGGCGGCTGCCCCGGCCAGCCGCCGCAGCCGGAGCCGACGGCGACGCCGACCCCGCCGCCGGGCGGCGGTGAGGGGACGCCCGTCGACCGTACGAAGCCGGCGCTGCGCGTGCGCAAGGTCAGGACCGTGCGGCGGCCGAGGCGCAGCGTGGTGCGCGGGCGCGCGACCGACGCGAACGGCATCCGCCGCGTGCGGATCCGCTGGGGCGACGGCCGGCCGCGGTCGACGGCGCGGCTGTCGCGGAGCGGCCGCTTCACGGTCAGGCACCGCTACCGCAGGGCCAAGCGCCACCGCATCACCGTCACCGCCACCGACCGGGCGGGCAACGTCCGGATCAAACGCGTGCGCGCACGGGTGCTCAGGCGGCGCTAGCTCGGGCGGGCGGGCGACGCTAGGCGTCCGCCCCGGTGAGCGACGGCATCCGCGCCATCAGCACGACGGCGCACTCGACCACCGTCTCGTGGTCGTAGGAGGTCGCGAAGCGCCAGCTGCCGTCCTCCTGCTGGCAGGCCACGAAGCACGCGCCGTAGCCCGGCCCGAGGGCGACCTCCGTCCAGGTGCCGCGCAGCGGGTCGTCCGGCGGGATCGGACCGCCCCGGATCGCGCTCGCCGCCGCCGCGGCGCCGCCGCCGAGCACGCCGACGAAGCCGATCGCCGCGGCGAGGCCGACGTAGCGGGCGAGCTGCCCCTCGGGCAGCGCGTCGTCGTCGGGCAGGGAGACGAGCAGCAGGCCCGTCGTGCCGAGCGCCGCGGCCTGGCTCGTGAGCAGGGCGGCGGCGCGCTCGGCCAGCTCCAGCGACGCCGCGGCGGGGCGCCGCCAGTTCGTCACGCGCTGGTAGGGGACCGCGTTGTCGGGCACGCCGCCGGAGCTGGTCAGCCGCAGCCCGCGCCCGGGGGCCGGCAGCTCGGCCGGCAGCGGCGCGGGCTCGCCGAGCAGGTAGCCCTGGCCGAGCGTCGCACCGGCCGCGTGCGCCGTGGCGAGCTGCGCCTCGGAGTCGATGCCCTCGGCGAGCACGGTCGCGAGCCGCTGCTCGGCCTCCGCGCCGACCGCCGTGACGATCCGCGCGACGTCCTCGGGCGTGCGGTCGCCCAGCAGCCGCAGGTCGAGCTTGATCACGTCCGGGTAGAGCACCGGCATCAGCGCCAGGGAGCGCGAGTCGGCGCCGACGTCGTCCAGCGCCACGCCCCAGCCGCGCCGGCGCAGCTCGGTGAGCGCGCGCAGCAGCGGCTCCGGGCGCTCGGTGAGCGCGCGCTCGGTGACCTCCATGACGAGCGTGAAGCCGGCGCGCGGCGTGCCGGGCAGGTCGTCCTCCAGCGCGCGGGCGTCGGCGTTGACGAACAGCGAGAACGGCGCGCCGAGGCCGCCCTCGAGCGCGCCCGCGAGCGCGGCCTCGCGGCACGCACGGTCCAGCTCGCCCACCCGGCCCTGCGCGCGGGCAGCCGCGAACAGCGCCTCCGGCGACGCGGCCGGGGAGCCGCGCCAGCGCGCGAGCGCCTCGTAGCCGACGACGGTCATGTCGCGCAGGTCGAAGATCGGCTGGAAGACGGGCTCGATGCTCGCCGCGTCGAAGCGAAGCGAGAGCCCAGCGTCTTCCGCCTCGTGTTCCACTGCGGACATTCAACCGCCTTCTGCGCCGCCATACCAGCGGCGTCGCGTCAGCGGGCGCGGATGCGCCGGCGGCGGGTGATGCCGCCGCCTGAGACCGACAGGCGGTAATGCCCGGCCACGGGCGGGCGCACGAGGCTCGCGAAGGCGCCGTCGCGGACCGCGATCCGCTTGCGCTGCACGCGCACCCAGCGCCGGCCGACGCGCCGCTCGAAGCGCACCGTCACGCGCGCGGACGCCGGGCTCATCGTCCCCTCGAAGGCCAGTGCGCGGCCCCGACGCACGCGCGTGCCCGCCACGGAGAACCGCAGACTCGGGACCACGCGGACGGCGATCGGCGCCGACTCCATGCGCGGGCGCAGGCCGTCCCCGGCGAACACCGCACGCAGGCTGGCGCTGGAGGGCAGCGTGACTCCGGTGACCCAACGCCCGTCGGCGGCGACCAGCGCTCCGGTCAGGTGCGTCCACGCCGAGCCGGCGGCCTGGAGCTCGACGTCGACGCCGAGGCCGGCGGGGGAGGAGCCGTCGTCCAGGCGCAGCAGGCCGGCGACCTCGGACGGCTGGACGCCGCGCACGGTCTTGGAGGTGTGCATCGTCAGCGCCGCCACGGGCGCGGCGTAGCGGGCGGCGCGCACGCGCAGGTCCTCGAGCTGCTCGTAGAGCACGTCGCCGGGGCACGAGGTCGCGTTGCCGTCGCGGTGGCCGGACACGCGCTCGAAGGTCACCGGAGCGCCGGAGCGGTAGCGGTTGCTCGGGCCGCCCGCCGAGGTCACCGTCACGCTGCCCTGGATGGGCACGCCATGCAGCGCCAGCTTCCAGCCGATCAGGCGCGCGAGCGCGTCCAGGCCGGCCTCGGTCTGCGCCACCTCGGTGAACGTCCCCAGGCAGGCGACGCCGGTCGAGACGCTGTTGTAGCCCTGCGCCTGGGCGCCGACCACCGGCGCGTCGATGCCACCGGCGCGGCCCTCGAAGACCTGGCCGTAGCGGTCGACCAGGAAGTTGTAGCCGACGTCGTTCCAGCCGTTGGAGTCGCGGTGGTAGCGGGCGATGCCGAGCACGATCGCCGCCGAGTCCTCCGGACCGTAGGCGTTCGCGGTCACCGTGTGGTGGACGAACGCCAGCTGCACGGAGCCGTACGCGGGCTGGGCGCGCGGGGGCACCGAGTCGCCGCCCCACTCCGTCCGCGTGATCACCCGGACCGGCGGACCTGCGAGCTGCCGGCGCCCGCGCTGCGCGACCCGCGCGCGCGAGCGCCGCCGCAGCCGCTCGCCGGCGCGGCGGGCGACCGTGGCGGTGGGCAGGGCGCGGACGAAGCGCGCCCGCAACGCCCGTGGGGTGCCACGCAGGCGCAACTGCAACTCGTCGGCGGCGCCCACGAAGGCCGGGTCGGTGCCTGCGGGCGCCGTGCGCGCGCCGTCGGGCCCGTGGTCGCCGGTCTCATGCAGGTGGACCCACGGCGTCCAGCGCCCGCCGCGCCGGCGGGCGCGCACCTGCGCCTCGGCGCGCGAGCCGCCCGCCCAGCGCAGCCCGACGAGGTCGAAGCGCCGCGGCGCGCGCAGGACGCCCGTGGTGCGCCAGCCGGCCGCGGCGGCGGACGCCGTGAGGGGCTCGGCGCTCAGGTCCAGCTCGAAGAGGGCGGGGCGGGCGAGGGCGGCGCTCGGGCGGACGGCGGTCGCGGCGAGCGCCGCGGCGCCGAGGCCGAGCGCCTGGCGGCGGGTGGTCGGACGGAACGGCACGGAAACCCCAAACACGGCAGGACGGCGAAAGGACCGTTTCGCCGTTCGGGCCCGCTCGTCCTGCTCGCCCGGCGCGCCCGCCGGCGCCGCCCTGCTGCGTCGCGCACGGACCAACGATCGGTCATGCGACGGGTTCGGCGCGCCGATAGTGGTCCCAGATTTCCATGCGCGATCCCACCGTCCATCCTCCGCCGGGCCTGCCGGCGACGTTCGACGTCGCCGACGAGGACCAGCGCGCCGAGCTGTTCCGGCTGCTGGCCGCGCTCGCGTTCGAGGACGCGCTGACCGGGCTGGCCAACCGCCGCGCGCTGGAGGACCGCCTGGAGGCCGCCGTCGCCGAGGCCGTGGCCGGCGGCGGCGAGGTCGCGCTGCTCTTCTGCGACCTCGACGCGCTCAAGGAGCTCAACGACTCCGAGGGCCACGAGGCGGGCGACCGCGCGCTGGTGCGCGTCGGCGAGGTGCTGAGCACGGCGGCGGCCGAGTACCCCGGCGCCTTCATCAGTCGCATCG
>Ga0136613_10001762_pt1 | contig 11299 bp, 7 predicted proteins | sample AntDrymUQ2722106_2_FD_106649 | JGI IMG/M metagenome (GOLD analysis project Ga0136613, IMG submission 106649) | Polar desert sand microbial communities from Dry Valleys, Antarctica - metaG UQ272 (21.06) | ecosystem: Environmental > Terrestrial > Soil > Desert | place: Antarctica: Dry Valley... | reverse complement strand
GTCGGCGTCCCGGCCACCGAGGGCAACCAGGTCGACGTCCTTCGCAACGGCGACGAGATCTTCCCGGCCATGCTGCAGGCGATCCGCGAGGCCACCAGCACCGTGGACATCACCACCTATGTCTACTGGACCGGCGACATCGCCAAGCACTTCGCGAAGGCCTTGAGCGATCGCTCCCGCGACGGCGTTCGGGTGCGGGTGCTGCTGGACGCCGTTGGTGCCCACGCCATGAGCGCAGAGCTCGGCGAGCAGATGAAGGATGCCGGCTGTCACCTGGAGTGGTTCCGCCCGCCGACGACCTGGAAGGTCTGGGAGACCAACAACCGCACCCACCGCAAGGTGCTGGTCTGCGACGAGGAGGTGGCCTTCATCGGCGGTGTCGGCATCGCCAAGGAGTGGGAAGGCGACGCCCGCAATCCCGAGGAGTGGCGTGACACCCACCTGCGGGTGCGAGGGCCCGCGGTGGACGGCTTGCGCGCGGCCTTCGTCGGCAACTGGGCCGAGACCGGTCAACCGCTGTTCGACGAGACCGACCGCTTCCCCGAGCAGCCGCAGTGCGGGGACTCGTTGGTGCAGGTCGTGCAGTGCCCGTCCCAGACCGGCTGGAGCGAGATGGCCACCGTCTACGGCGGGATGATCAGCATGGCCGAGCGGCACGTGCGGCTGACCAGTGCCTACTTCGTTCCCGACGAGCGCTTCGTGGACCTGCTGTGCCGCGCCGCTCGCCGGGGTGTGGAGGTCGGGGTGCTGGTCCCGGGTGAGCACACCGACAAGCGGGTGGTCCAAAAGGCCGGCGAGGCGGACTACGAGGAGCTGCTGGAGGCCGGCGTCACCGTCTGGCGTTACGGACCGACGATGCTGCACGCCAAGGTGCTCACCATCGACGGTTTGGTGGCGACCGTCGGTTCGGCCAACTTCGACACGCGCTCCCTGCGGCAGAACGAAGAGGCGAACTTGGTGATCTTCGACCCCGACGTGGTCGCCGTCTTGGACCGTCACTACGCCCAGGACATCGAGGTCAGCAAGCCCGTCGATCCCGACCGCTGGGCGCAGCGGGGAGCGGTGCAGCACTCCGCCGAGGCAGCGACGGAGCTGATCGACGAGCAGCTTTGAGCCAACCCTGGCCGCGCACCGCGGGTTTCCAGGATGGTTGGCTGACCTCGGTCGGCGGTGTCGACGTCGTCGCGCTGGCCGCGAACTACGGCACGCCGCTGTACGTCATGGACCGCGCTGAGTTGCTGGCGCGGATGCGCCAGTACCGCCAGGCGTTCGGCCCCGACGTGTCGGTGATCTATGCCGCCAAGGCCCTGTGTGTCGTGGGCGTGCTGCAGCTGGTGGCCGGCGAGGGACTCGGAGTCGACGTGGCCAGCGACGGCGAGCTGCTGACCGCCGAGCGCGCCGGCTTCCCGATGCAGCGCGTGGTGTTCCACGGCAACAGCAAGTCCCGCGCCGAGCTTCGCCGCGCCGCGCAGCTGGGGGTGGGCACGATCGTGGCGGACAGCCTCGACGAGCTCGAACGGATCGCCGCGGTCGCCGCGCAGGAGCGTCGAGAGCTGGCGGTGATGCTGCGGATCACGCCCGGCGTGGCCGCGTCCACGCACACGTTCATCGCCACCGGCCACGACGACGCCAAGTTCGGCTTCAGCCTCTGGCGTGGCGCGGCGGGGCAAGGGATCGACCGGGCAATGGCCCTGCCCGGCGTGCGCCTGACCGGCCTGCACTGCCACATCGGCAGCCAGGTGACCGCCACCGACGACTTTGTGATGGCCGCCAAGGCGATGTGCCGTCTGCTTGGTGAGGTGCGCGACCGCCATGGCGTGGAGTTGGACGAGCTCAACCTCGGTGGCGGGCTGGGGATCGCCTACGGGCCCGACGACCGTATCCCCGCGGTCACCGACTACGCCGATCGGCTGCTGACCACGGTCCGCGACGAGCTGGCGGCGCAGCGCCTGGCGACCCCTCGCCTGTCGTTCGAACCGGGCCGCTCGATCGTCGGGCCGGCCGGCTTGACGCTGTACCGCGTCGGCACCGGCAAGCAGGTCGCCGGGTTGCGCCGTTGGGTCAGCGTCGACGGCGGTATGAGCGACAACCTGCGGCCGGCGCTGTACGGCGCCCGCTACCAGGTGGCGCCGGCCGGCAGGCCGAGGCGGGGCGGCACCGCCGAGTTCTCCGTGGCCGGCAAGCATTGCGAGACCGGCGATGTCGTCGCCACGGACGTGAACCTGCCCGTCGACCTCGGCGATGGCGACCTGCTGGCCGTGGCCGCCACCGGCGCCTACGGCTACGCGATGTCAAGCAACTACAACCGCCTGCCCCGCCCGGCGATGGTGCTTGCGGGCGACGGCAAGTCGCGCCTTCTGGTGCGCCGGGAGACCTTGGACGACGTGCTGTCCCACGACGTCGCGCTCAGCTGACCGTACCGACCCACGGCTCGAGGAGCCTCGGCCGGGACCCCGCCTACACTGCCTCACCATGAATCAGCACAGCCTCACCGTCGGCCTGCTGGGCTGCGGAACGGTCGGCAGCGGCGTCGTGCGGCTGCTGACCGAGCACGCCGACGAGATCGCGACGCGCCTCGGGTGCTGCCTGCGCCTTGGCCCTGTCGCGGTTCGTCGCCTGTCGCTGGACCGGGTCGTGGACGTTGCGGAGCTGACCGACGACCCCCGCGCGGTGATCGACCATCCCGACGTCGACATCGTGGTCGAGGTCATGGGCGGCATCGAGCCGGCCCGCAGCCTGATCAGCCAGGCCTTGACCGCGGGCAAGAGCGTGGTCACGGCCAACAAGGAGCTGGTGTCCACCCTGGGACCCGAGCTGTTGGCGCTGGCGCACGCAAAAGGCGTGCGCCTGGAATACGAGGCGGCGGTTGCGGGCGGGATTCCCATCATCAAGCCGTTGCGCGAGTCGCTGGCCGGCGACCGCGTCCGCCGTGTGCTGGGCATCCTCAACGGCACGACCAACTACGTCCTGACCAAGATGACCGAGGAGGGGATGGAGCTGGGGGAGGCTCTGGCCGACGCGCAGCGGCTGGGCTACGCCGAGCGGGACCCGTCGGCCGACATCGAGGGCTACGACGCCGCCGCCAAGGCGGCCATCCTCGCGTCGTTGGCCTTCGACGCCGAGATCGTCGCCGGGGACGTCTACCGCGAAGGAATCAGCGGGGTGTCCTCGGTAGACATCGCTCACGCCCGCCGCATGGGTTACGTCATCAAGCTGCTGGCCATCGCCGAGGATCACGAAGGCGGCATCGGCGTCCGCGTCCATCCGTCGTTGATTCCGGCGTCGCATCCCTTGGCCAGCGTCCGGGAGTCGTTCAACGCCGTGTTCGTGCAGGCCGACGCGGTCGGCGATCTGATGTTCTACGGCCGTGGCGCCGGCGCGCTGCCCACCGCCAGCGCGGTTCTGGGCGACGTCGTGGACGTGGCGCGCACGCTGCTGTCCGGGCAACGCCCCGTCGACGGGGTCGTGGCGGCCGCCAAAGCCCTGCGTCCTGTCGACGATCTCATCGTCCAGTACTACGTGCTGCTCGACGTCGCCGACGAGGCAGGCGTCCTGGCCGAGGTCGCGACGGCCTTCGGCCGCAACCGTGTGTCCATCAAGAGTGTGTGGCAGGACGGCTCGGGCGACCGAGCCCAGCTGCTGCTCATCACGCATGCTGCCAGGGAGCGCGACGTGCAGGCGACGTTGCACGATCTTCGCGGCCTCGACCATGTCCGGGCGGTCGCCAGCGTGATGCGGGTGGAAGGCGGCGAGGTCTGACCGGCCTATCCGGTGGCAAATCGTTCCAAGCCATGTCGCCGAGCGGCACGAATCCCTGGTGGACTGCGTGCGAGTTGACGCAACCATCGTGGGCCTCACGCTGGCCGCTTGCTATCCGGGGGGATGCAATGCGGCCGGCGGTGAGGCCCGTTGCGCCCCATAGACTCGTCGTGTGACGCAGACGCGGGCCTCGGCCGGACGGCAGTGGCGGGGGCTGCTCGCCGAGTACGGCGACCGGTTGCCGATCTCGGACGCCACCCCGCACGTCACGTTGTGCGAGGGCGGCACCCCGCTGATCCACTCCCAGTCGCTGTCGGCGGTCACGGGCTGCGAGGTGTGGCTCAAGTTCGAGGGCACCAATCCCACCGGGTCGTTCAAGGACCGCGGGATGACGGTGGCCATCTCAAAAGCCGTCGAGGACCGCGACGAGGCGGTGATCTGCGCCTCGACGGGCAACACCTCGGCCTCGGCCGCAGCCTATGCCGCCAAGGCGGGCGTCACCTGTGCCGTGCTGATCCCCAAAGGCAAGATCGCGCTGGGCAAGCTGGCGCAGGCGCTGGTGCACGGTGCGGTCGTGATCCAGGTCGACGGCAACTTCGACCTCGCATTGGACATGTGCCGCACCCTTGACGAGAAGTATCCGGTGCGGCTGGTCAACAGTGTCAACCCCGACCGCATCGCCGGGCAGAAGACCGCTGCCTTCGAGGTCTGCGACTTCCTCGGGCGCGCGCCCGACGTCCATGTGATGCCCGTTGGCAACGCCGGCAACATCACCGCCTACTGGGCGGGGTACCGCGAGTACCACGCCGACGGCGTGACCGACTCCCTGCCGGTGATGCGCGGCTTCCAGGCGGCTGGTGCGGCACCGATCGTGCGCGGTGCCGTGGTGACCGAGCCCTCGACGATCGCGACGGCCATCCGCATCGGCAACCCGGCCTCGTGGACCTCGGCGACGGAGGCGGCCCAGGAGTCGGGCGGCTCGATCCGCGCGGTCACCGATCGCGAGATCCTGCAGGCGTATCGCCGCGTCGCCCGCGAGGGCGTCTTCTGCGAGATGGCCTCGGCCGCCAGCGTCGCCGGGCTGCTGGCGCTGTCGCAGGCCGGTGAGCTAGCGGCGGGCTCCAGTGTGGTCTGCGTGCTGACCGGTCACGGTCTCAAGGAGATCGACTGGGCGATCACGGGGGCCGCCGCTCCGCCGGTGATCCCGCCTGACGTCGATATCGCCGCCGAGCTGATGGGACTGTCCCGTTGACGCCCGAGGTCGTGGGCGTCGAGGTGCCAGCCTCCAGCGCCAACCTCGGGCCCGGCTTCGACGCGTTCGCCGTGGCGTTGGACTGCACGCTGGTCGTGCGCACCAGCGACCGCGGCGACCAGCGCGTGCACACCGAAGGCAGCGGCGCGGGTGAGCTGCCCACCGGCGACGACAATCTGGTGTGGCGGGCGTTGCTGGCCTACTGCGAGCGTTTCGAGGTCGCGGCGCCCGACGTCAGTCTGATGGTGCGCAACGCCATCCCGCTGGAGCGCGGCCTTGGGTCGTCGGCCGCCGCCGCCGTCGCGGGGGTCGCCCTCGGCCGCGCCGTCACCAGGGCCGGCGGCCGCGACGCGGACCTGATCGAGCTGGCAGCCGGTCTGGAGGGCCACGCCGACAACGCCGCCGCCGCTGTTCTCGGCGGACTGGTGGTCTGGGCTGGCGGCCGTGCCAGGCGCCTGGAACCCAGTCCGGCGCTGCGGCCGGTCCTGTGCGTGCCCGTCGCCCGCCAGTCGACCGAGGCCGCGCGCCGGATGCTGCCCGCGCAGGTGCCGTTGGCCGCCGCCGCTGCCAACGGCGCTCGTGCCGCCGTCGTCCTGGCGGGCCTGTCCGGCGGGATCGCCTGGGATCCGCAGGTGATGACCGACGAGCTGCACGAACCCGCACGCCTGGCGGCGATGCCTGAGTCGGGCGCCCTCGTCGGTGCCCTGCGCGAGGCTGGCGTCGGCGCGTGCCTGTCAGGCGCCGGGCCGAGCGTGCTGGCGATCGTCGCCTCGGTCGACGACGCGGCCGTCCAGTCGGTGCGGAACCTCGCCGGTGACGCCTTCGACGTCCGGCCGCTGCGCTGGGACCTGGCCGGTGCCGCGGTGTGCCCGCCGACCGTCATTCCTGCCCCTCTGAGCGGTTGACATCGGGTGTTACAGCTGGCTGGGAAGGGTTGTTGGTTGGTGAGCCGGACGGCCCGTCGCGCCGCGGCGAGGGCCGCTCGCACTTCCGCATAGGCGACGCGACTGGAGACCACCACATCGGCTCCGTCCCAGGGGCGGGCGCCTTGTCCCTGTCCGTCCGACGCTGCACACCGGTTGCCGAGTGGCTCGCAGGCGATGACGGCTCTTGAGTAGGGTGACGGCGGACGCCGCCGGCAGGGAGCGCAATGGTCACGATCGCCCAGATCTCCGATCCGCATGTCGGGTCGCCGCACTTCGTGCCGAACCTGATGAACCGTGTCCTGCTCGAAGTGCACGAGTTGGACCCCGACGCGGTCCTTGTCACCGGCGACCTGACCAACGAGGGGCTGGCGGGGGAGTACAAGGCTGCGGCGGCCTACCTGTCGCAGATCCGCCAGCCGCTGCACGTGATCCCTGGCAACCACGACAGCCGCAACGTCGGCTACGTGCATTTCGAAGAGCTGTTCGGTGACCGCCACTGGGTGCGCGATGTTGGTCCGGTGAGAATGGTGGGGGTGGACTCGTCCGAGCCCGACCTCAACGAGGGCCGCATCGGCCGCGAGTGGTACGACTGGATCCGCAGGGCCTTCGACTGCGACGCCGAGCTGAAGGTCTTCGTCGTCCATCACCATCTGATCGCGGTTCCCGGCACGGGACGCGAACGCAGCACCGTGCAGGATGCCGGCGACCTGTTGGAGCTGCTGCTGGCGTCGGGCGCCGACCTCGTGCTCACCGGCCACAAGCACGTGCCGTTCGTATGGCGCCTGGAGCACCTGTACATCGCCAACGCGGGGACCGCGACCAGCCTGAAGCTGCGCGGGCACACCAGGCCGTGCTACTCGATCATCGAGTACGAGAACAACCAGGTGCGCATCCACCGCAAGTTCCCCTTCGGGGCGTCGGCGTTGATCGCGCATTGGAACCCGCGCACAGGCGAGCAGTACCACCGCGAGTTCGAGCCGCTGTTCGCCGCTCCCGTCGCGCCGGAGCAGCGTGCCGAGCAGACCGACGTGCCGCCCGATAACGAGGCGTTGGCCGACCGCCCTGGTTCCCGCGACGCCTCCTGAGCAGTGCGGGACATGACTCCGCGGCGAGCCGTCGTCTTGGTCGACGGCGAGCACTACCCGCCGGTCATCCGCGCCGCCCTGCAGTCGCTGGCCGAGCAGGGAACAACGGCCGTCGCCGCGCTGTTTCTGGGTGGGACGGAGAAAGTCAGCCAGCGTGGGGCCGACGTGGATCTCGGCGTCCCCGCCGAGTGGGTGGCCTCAAGCGGTGGTCCGGCACCCGATGTCGCCGTCGCGGGCGCTGACCTCACCCGGCTCCTCGCCGAACACCGCCCGGACGTGGTCGTCGACCTGTCCGACGAGCCCGTCCTCGATGCCCGCCACCGGCTGCAGTTGGCGGCGCACGCGCTGCTCGCCGGCGTGACCTATGAGGGTGCGGATTTCGTGCTCACCCCACCGGCGCGCCCTCGACTGAGCCGGCGACCGACGATCGCCGTGGTCGGCACCGGTAAGCGCACCGGCAAGACGGCGGTGGCCGGCGAGCTGGCGAGGCGGCTTCGTGCCGGCGGCAGGCAGCCGGTCATCGTGGCGATGGGCCGTGGCGGGCCGCCGGAACCCGTGATCGTGCGGGCCGGAGCGCGCCTGGACCCCGAAACCCTGCTGGCAGTCGCCGACGCCGGAGGACATGCCGCCAGCGACTTCTACGAGGACGCCGTCACCAGTGGTGCGGCCACGGTCGGAGCGCGCCGCTGCGGCGGGGGCCTGGCAGGTGCCGTCGGCTACAGCAACGTGGCAGCGGCGGTCCGGGCGGCCGAGAGTCTGCCCGGCGATCTGCTCCTGGTGGAGGGCAGCGGCTCGGCGGTTCCACCGGTCCACGCCGACGCCACCGTCCTGGTGGTGCCGGCTGACTGCGACCCCGAACTGGTGCGCGGCTACCTCGGTTCGTACCGTGTGTTGCTGGCCGACCTCATAGTCGTTACCATGTGTGAGTCTCCCCGAGGCGTCCCAAAGAAGGTGGACGCCGTCACGGAGGCCCTCCGCAGCATCTCGCGACGTTCCCCTGTTCTGCGCACCGTGCTCCGTCCTGTTCCGCTGGAGCCGGTCGGCGGGGATCGGGTGTTCTTCGCGACGACGGCTCCAGCGACAGTCGGCGCATCCCTGGTGGACGCGCTCGAGGAGCGGCACGGCTGCGAGGTGGTCGCGACCAGCCACCGCCTCGCCGACCGACCGGCCTTGATCTCCGACCTCGCGGCGGCACCGCCGTTCGATCTGCTGCTGGTGGAGCTGAAAGCCGCGGCGATCGACGTCGCGGTACGCAGTGCCGCTCGAGCGGGTGCTCGGGTGGTCTTCTGTGACAACCGTCCGATCATCGTCGGTGCCAACGAGGCAACCGGCGACGCAACGGGCCTGCAGGACGCGGTGGTAGCGCTGACCCGACTCGCGGACGAGCGAGCCACCGCCCGGTAGCTGGAGCCCCTCGTCTTCCAGATGGATCCCACCCCGAGCTCAAAGGGGTCGAGCAGCCACAGCTCGACCCGTCGTGCCGTGACCGTGCGCGACGGTAAGGCTGGGTTGCCCTACTCCAAGGGCCTCATGGCCACCTCGATCATGGCTGCCGGGTTACCGCCCAGCCGGGCCTACTCGGTGGCTGAGGTGGTCGAGCAGCGCCTGCATAGCGCCGACCGCGACAGCGTCACGTCGCGCGAGCTGCGAGACATCGCCGCGGCGGTTCTGGCCGACCAAGTCGGTGAGCGCTACGCCGACAACTACCGCCGGTGGCAGCGGGCCAAGGACCGCACCGTGCCGCTGGTGGTGCTGATCGGCGGCACGACCGGCGTCGGCAAGTCGACGATCGCCACGACGTTGGCCGCCCAGCTCGGCATCGTGCGGCTCGTGTCGACCGACGCCGTCCGCGAGGTGATGCGCGGCATCTTCACCAAGGAGATGATGCCCAGCATCCACGCATCGTCCTACGACGTGGCGCCGTACCTGCGGGAGCCGCCGGAGGAGAACAACTCGGTCATCACCGGCTTCCGCCGCCAGGTGCAGGCCGTCTCGGTGGGAGTGACGCAAGTCATCCGCCGTGCCGTGATAGAAGGCACCGACCTGATCGTCGAGGGCGCGCACGTGGTTCCCGGCTTCCTGGACATTCCCAGCCGCGCCGAGGCCATCGTGGCCCCCATGGTCATCACCGTGGAGGACGAGGAGCTGCACCGCAGTCACTTCGTCGCCAGAGCTGCCGATACCCGGAGTAGACGCGACCATCATTACCTCGAGCACTTCGACGACATCCGTCGCGTTCAGTCCTTCGTACGGGATCTCGCCGTGCAGCATGGCGTTCCCGTGGTTGCCAGTTACAGCCTCGACGCGACGATCTCCCGAGTGATGGAGCTCGTCGTGACCGACACCACCGACACCTCATCAACCCGCTTCGCAAGTCCCGGCTCGGCCGACCCAGATCTGTTCGAGATGGTCGTGCCGGCCTCCAGACCCGCTCCCGAATAGGAGTACCGCTGATGGACCCCGGCGTCCTCGCCCGCAAGCAGCTCCCAGAGCTGAAGACCATTGCCGCCGATCTACGGATGCGCGGCTACCAACGATTGAAGAAGGCCGAACTCATCGACGCCATCGTGCGCGCCGCCGACGGGGGATCATCGTCGGCTGCTGCCAGTGCCGGCGGTCAGCTCGACCTCGGCACCAGCGGCAGCGCCGCTGGAAACGGCAGCACCGGCAACGGTGCCCCGGCCGAGGCCGTGATCCGTCCCCGGACCCGGACCCGGACCCGCGAACGCACCGCCGAGCAGCGCGAGATCGAGGCGCGCGGCGAGCAGTCCGGCAACGGCGGGACCGATACCGGTGAGACCGCCGGTTCCCCCGCTCCCGCGGCGACGGCTGCCGAACGCGCTGTCGAGCCGCAGGCGGCTCAGGTCCAGCCGGCGCTCGTTCAGCCGGCCGGCGAGAGCGCCGAGCGGGCGCCCGACGTCAGGTCAGCCGACGTCAGGTCTGCCGACGGTGGCCAGCCAAACGGCGGCTCGCCTCGTGAAGGCGGTGCTGCTGCGACCGGGGGTGCTTCGCAGACCGGCGGTTCCGTTCAGACTGGCGGTTCTTCGCAGAACAGCGGTTCCGCTCAGACCGGCGGTTCTTCGCAGGGTGGTTCCGCGCAGACCAGCGGTCAGCAGCAGAGCAGCAGCCAGCAGCGTGAGGACGAGAGCGGCGGCCGCCGCCGACGCAGCCGGCGCGAGCGCCGGCGCGGCAAGAGCAGCGGCAGCAGCCACACCACCACCAGCCAGACCCAGGGGCGGCCGCGGGACGACGATCCCAACGCCGAGCCCGGCGAGGTCCGTTCCGGTGTCCTGGACATCCTCCCGGAGGGTTACGGCTTCCTGAGGACGTCGGGTTATCTGCCCGGCGACCGCGACGTGTACGTCTCGCAGGGCCAGGTCCGCAAGCACGGGCTGCGCCGCGGTGACGTCATCGAAGGCCCCATCCGCCAGCAGCGCCACAACGAGAAGGTCCCAGCGCTGCACATGGTCTCGATGGTCAACGGCGCCGAGGCCGACCAGCAGGGTCCTCCGCCGCATCGCCCGGACTTCAAGGACATGACCCCGCTGTTCCCCGACGACCGGCTGCACCTGGAGATCCCCGAAGGGCCGATCTCGATGCGGATCGTCGACCTGATGGCCCCCATCGGCAAGGGTCAGCGCGGCCTGATCGTTTCGCCGCCCAAGGCCGGCAAGACCACGATCCTCAAGGAGCTCGGGCAGGCCATCGCCTTCAACAACCCCGAGTGCCACCTCATGGTCGTCCTCGTCGACGAGCGGCCCGAGGAAGTCACCGACATGAAGCGGTCGATCCCGGGCGAGGTCATCGCCTCGACATTCGACCGCCCGGCCGACGACCACACCCAGATCGCCGAGCTGGCGATGGAACGAGCCAAGCGCCTCGTCGAGGCCGGCCGTGACGTCGTTGTCCTGCTCGACTCGATCACCCGACTCGCCCGCGCCTACAACCTCGCGGCCCCGGCCAGCGGCCGGATCATGTCCGGTGGTGTCGACTCCACCGCCCTGTACCCGCCGAAGCGGTTCTTCGGCGCCGCCCGCAACATCGAGGACGGCGGCAGCCTGACGATCATCGCCTCAGCGCTGATCGAGACCGGCTCCAAGATGGACGAGGTCATCTTCGAGGAGTTCAAGGGCACCGGCAACATGGAGCTGCGGCTCGACCGCAAGCTCGAGCAGAAGCGGATCTTCCCAGCCATCGACATCGAGGCCAGCGGAACACGCAAGGAAGAGCTGTTGTTGGACAAGGAGGAGCTGACCATCATCTGGAAGCTGCGGCGC
>Ga0136613_10001759_pt1 | contig 11302 bp, 8 predicted proteins | sample AntDrymUQ2722106_2_FD_106649 | JGI IMG/M metagenome (GOLD analysis project Ga0136613, IMG submission 106649) | Polar desert sand microbial communities from Dry Valleys, Antarctica - metaG UQ272 (21.06) | ecosystem: Environmental > Terrestrial > Soil > Desert | place: Antarctica: Dry Valley... | reverse complement strand
GACCCACCTCCCGGGCGTCGCTTCCTCTCAAGGAACGGCGCCCTTTTTGTGCAGCCATGACCATCACCTCCCAACACAACGAGAAGCTCAAGGAGATCCGCAAGCTCGCGCGGCGGCGTGAGCGCGATGCGCGCGGGCGCTTCGTCGCCGAGGGCGAGGATCTCGTCGCCGCGGCGGCCACGGCCGGCTGGCAGCCGCTGTCGCTGCTGGCGGCCGCCGGATCGGGCCTCGCCGGCGACGAGGTCGAGGAGTCGCTGCTCGAGGCCGTTTCCGGGCTTGCGTCGGGCGCGCGCACGATCGGGATCTACGACTCGCGCTGGGCCATGCCGGCGGGTCCATTGTGCGTCTACCTGCACGGCGTCGGCGATCCCGGCAACGTCGGCACGATCCTGCGCTCGGCCCTGGCGTTCGGCGCGTCGTCGGTGGTATTCGGCCCGGGCTGCGCCGATCCATTCGGGCCCAAGGCGGTGAGAGCATCGATGGGGGCCATCTTCGAGGTCCCGGTGGCGCGGGCGGAGGGCATCGAGGAAGTGCCGGGAGAGCGCGTGGCGCTCGTCGCCGGCGAGGGTGATGTGCTGTCCGGACCCACCGGGGGCAACATGGCGATCGTCGTCGGTGCCGAGCGCGAGGGCCTACCGTCCGAGGTCGTCGGCGCGTGCGATCGTGTTGCACATATCCCGATTGTGAGCGAGTCGCTCAATGTCGCGATGGCGGCGACCGTCGCTCTCTACGAGCTCACGCGGGGCGTGTCCGCCGATGACTGAGCAGCGGGCGATAGCGGTGGTGATAGCGAGGGCTGCTCACGCCCACGCGGACAGGGGTTTGCGCGTCCATAGGATGGCGCCCGCATGATCGAGCGCATCGCCGAGCTGAGGGCCGAAGCCGAGGCGGCGATCGCCGCCGCGAGCTCGAGCGCCGAGCTCGAACAGGAGCGCGTGCGCTACCTCGGACGCAAGGCCGAGCTGCCGAATGTCCTGCGCACGATCGCGCAGCTCGCGCCCGAGGTGCGCGGGCCGACCGGCAAGGCCGCCAACCAGGCGCGCCAGGCGCTCGACGCGCTGATCGCGCAGCGCGCGGGGCAGCTCGAGGCGGGCGAGCTCGAGCGGCGCCTGCAGACCGACCGCGTCGACGTCACGCTGCCCGGCCGCCCGCCGCAGCCGGTCGGCCGTCACCACCTGTTGACGGCCACGCGGCGGGAGATCGAGGACGTCTTCCTGGGCCTCGGCTTCAAGGTCGTCGAGGGGCCGGAGGTGGAGTCCATCTACTACAACTTCGACGCCCTGAACTTCGACGTCACGCACCCGACGCGCGGGCGGGCGGACACGTTCTACGTCGATGACAACGTCCTGCTGCGCACCCACACATCGCCGATGCAGCTGCGGGCGATGGAGCTCGAGCCACCGCCGCTGTACATCATCGTCCCCGGCCGCGTGTACCGGCGCGACTCCGATGCGACGCACACGCCGCAGTTTCACCAGATCGAGGGCCTCGCGGTCGACGAGCACATCACGCTCGCCGACCTGAAGGGAACGCTGCTGGCGTTCGCACGCGCGATCTTCGGGCCCGATCGCGAGGTGCGCCTGCGGCCGCATTTCTTCCCCTTCACCGAGCCGTCGATCGAGGTCGACGTGTCGTGCTTCATGGAGCACTCGGCGGGAGAGCGCTGCCGCGTCTGTAAGGACACGGGCTGGATCGAGATCCTCGGCGCCGGGATGGTCGACCCCAACGTCTTCGGCTACGTCGCGGAGTACGGCTACGAGCCCGAGCGCGTGCAGGGCTTCGCCTTCGGCATGGGCGTCGAGCGGATCGCGATGCTCAAGCACGGCGTGCCGGACCTACGCCTGCTCTACGACAACGACGTGCGCTTTCTGGAGCAGTTCGGATGACAGCTCGATGAGGGTCCCCGTCGAGTGGCTGAACGAGTACGTCGACTCCGGGCTGGGAGTGGACGAGCTCGCCGAGCGCCTGGCGATGACCGGCACCGAGGTCGACCGCGTGCTGCACCACGGCGTCGGTGAGCTCGGCGCGTTCGTCGTCGGGCGCGTGCTCGAGGTGGCGCAGCACCCCGATGCCGACCGGTTGTCCGTCTGCACCGTCGACGTCGGCGCGGGGGAGCCGTCGCAGATCGTGTGCGGCGCACCGAACGTCGCGGCCGGCCAGACCGTCGCCGTCGGCCGGCCCGGCGCGGTCATGCCCGACGGCACGAAGCTCACGAAGGCCACGCTGCGCGGCGTCGCGTCGGAGGGAATGATCCTCGCCGAAGACGAGCTCGCGATCGGGCCCGATCACAGCGAGACGATCGTGCTCGATGCCGACGGCCCATCCGGGTGGCAGGCGCCCCTGCGGCCGGGCCAGCCGCTTGCCGGCGTGCTGCCGATCGCCACCGAGGTGCTCGAGCTCGAGATCACGCCCAACCGGCCCGACTGCCTGGGCGTCTACGGCGTCGCTCGCGAGGTGCACGCGGCGACCGGCGCGCAGCTTGCGCGTCCACCGTGGGAGGAGGATCCCGGCTCGCTGCAGGGCGATCTGCCCGCTGAGATCCGCGTCGAGGCGGGCGACCTGTGCCCACGCTTCACCGCGCGCGTGTTCGAGGACGTCACGATCGCGCCGTCGTCGCTGTGGCTCAAGGCGCGCCTGACGGCCGCCGGGCAGCGGCCGATCAACAACGTCGTCGACATCACCAACTACGTGATGTTGCTGACCGGTCAGCCGCTGCACGCCTTCGATCTGGACCGCGTCGCCGGCAGCCGGCTCGTGGTACGGCGCGCGGGCGACGGCGAGGAGATCGTCACGCTCGACGGCCAGACACGCGTGCTCGACCCCGATGTCCTGCTGATCGCTGACGACGCCGGCCCGACGTCGATGGCGGGCGTCATGGGCGGCGAGCGCTCCGAAGTCCACGAGGGCACGACGCGCGTGCTCATGGAGGTCGCCACGTGGAGCGGCCCGAACATTCACGCGACGTCCTCGAAGCTCGGGCTGCGCAGCGAGGCCAGCGCGCGCTTTGAGAAGGGGCTCGCTCCCGAGCAGGCGATGGACGCGCAGGTCGTGGCGACGAAGCTCATGCTCGATCTCACCGGTGCGCGTTTGCTGCCGGGCACGATCGACGTGGGCGAGCCCGCGCCCGAGCCGCGCACGCTGCGCCTGCGCGAGCAGCGCGCCGGCGCGCTGCTCGGCGTGAACATCACGCGCTCGGAGAGCTCCTTGCAGCTCCAGCGCCTGGGCTTCGAGACCGTCGAGCGCGCGGACGGCCTGGATGTGACCGTGCCCTACTGGCGCCGCAACGACGTCTCCCGCGAGGCCGATCTCATCGAGGAGGTCGCGCGGCTGCACGGCGTCAACGATCAGCTACCGGCGACGCTGCCCAGCCGCCGTGGCGCGATCGGCGTGCTGACGCCGGCGCAGCGCTGCAAGCGGCGCGCCGAGGATGCGCTCGTCGGCCGCGGACTGCACGAGATCGTCGGCTGGAGCTTCGAGTCGCCCGCCGTCGACGACGCACTGCGCCTGGCAGCGGACGATGTGCGCCGCCGTCACGTCGTGCTCGAGAACCCGATGAGCGAGGAGCAGTCGGTCATGCGCACGACGCTGCTGGGCTCGCTGCTCACCGTCGCGCGCCACAACGACGCGCGCGGGCAGGGCGTGCCGGGGCTCTTCGAATCCGGCCGGGTCTACCTCACCGGTGAGGCGCAGCTTCCCGACGAGCACCACGCCCTGGGCGCGCTCGTGCCGGGCGACGTCTTCGCCGCGAAGGGCTACCTCGAGGCGCTGCTGCGCGCGCTGCGCGTAGACGCGCTGTTCGAGTCGGCCGCGCAGCCGTTCCTGCATCCGGGCGGCAGCGCGCAGGTCCGCGCGGACGGCGAGCTCGTCGGCTGGATCGGCGACGTGCACCCGCTCGTCGCCCGCGAGTGGGACCTCGAGCAGGTGGCGGCGTTCGAGGTCGACCTCGACGCCCTGATCGCGCACGCGGTGAGCGTGCCAGAGTACGAGGATCTCACGTCCTTCCCCGAGCTGCACGAGGACCTCGCGATCGTCGTCGACGCCGACCTGCCCGCAGCCACCGTTCTGTCGACGATCCGCGCGGCGGGCGGCACGCTGCTCGCACGCGCCGAGGTGTTCGACGTCTACTCCGGCGAGCAGGTCCCCGAGGGCCGCGTGTCGCTCGCGATCGCGCTCACCTTCCGCGCGACCGACCGCACGCTGACCGACGAGGACGTCGCGCCGCTGCGCGAGCAGATCGTCGCGCGCGTGGCGGCCGAGCTGCGGGGTGAGCTTCGTGGCTGAGCCGACACGAGTATTGGTCGCGGGCGGCTCGGGCTACACGGGGGCGCTCGCCGCGCGCCTGATCGACCGCCATCCGCAGTTCGAGCTGGCCGGCGTGACGAGCCGTAGCGACGCGGGGCTCAAGCTCGCCGACCTCTACCCCCACCACCGCGTCGACACCGTGCTCCGAGAGCTGGACCTCGACGAGGATGGCGACGTCGACGCCGCGATCGTCGCCTACCCGCACGGCGCGGCCGCGCCGGTCGTCGCCGCGCTGCGCGCGCGCGGGGCGCGCGTCGTCGACCTGTCCGCCGACTTTCGCCTGCGCGACCGCGAGTCCTACGAGCGCTGGTATGGCGAGCACGGTGCGCCCGAGCTATTTGGCACCGCCGTCTACGGCCTACCCGAGCTCTACGCCCGCCAGGTCGCCGTCGCCGACCTCGTTGCCAACTCCGGTTGCTTTCCGACCGCGACGCTGCTCGCGCTCGCGCCGATCGCGAGCTCGGGCACGATGATCGACGTCGTCATCGACGCGAAGTCGGGCGTGTCGGGCGCCGGTCGCGCGCCGACGCAGAAGACGCACTTCGTCTCGATCGACGAGAACGTCGTGCCCTATGGCGTCGGAGCTCACCGCCACATGCCCGAGATCGACCAGGAGCTCGCCGTACTCGGTGCGCCGGTGACGGCGACGTTCACGCCCCACCTGATGCCGCTGGATCAGGGCGAGCTCGTCTCCTGCTATGTGACGACGAGTGAGCCCTGGAGCCAGGAGCGGCTGGACGAGGCCTTCGGCGAGTGGGCGCAGGAGCACGCGTTCATCGAGGTCGCCGCGGTCCCGCCGGGGGTTCGCGACGTGCGCGACACGAACGTCTGCTCCATCTACGCGCGCGCCGATGAGCGCACCGGCAAGGTGCTCGTCTTCGCGGCGATCGACAACCTGTGGAAGGGCGCCGCCTCGCAGGCCGTCCAGAACCTCAACCTCATGTTCGGCCTGCCCGAGACCCTGGGGCTCGAGCCGTAGCGAGCGCACACGATGTCCCCCGCCTCCGACCATCCGACGAGCGACGGCGCGCAGTCGTGAGCGCCTTCTTCGCTTCTCGCTGGGTGCAGTGCCCGCCGCACGTCGAGGATGACCAGGCCGGGCTGCCCGATGGCTTCCGCGCGGGCGCCGTCGCCGCGGGCATCAAGCAGAGCGGCGTGCTCGACGTGGGCCTGCTCGTCTGCGATGCGCCGGACGCCGTCAGCGCCGCGCGCTTCACGCGCTCGGGCGTGCTCGCGGCGCCGGTGATCGTCTGCCGGGAGCACGCACGCCTGGACGGCCTGCGCGTCGTCGCCGCCAACGCCGGCAACGCCAACGCGGCCACGGGCCTGCCGGGCCTCGACGCGGCGCTCGCGATGCAGGAGGCCGCGGCCGCAGCCGCGGGCGTCGACAGCGACCGCGTCGCGGTTGCGTCGACCGGGGTCATCGGTGTGCCGCTCGACCCGGAGCGCGTCTGCACCGGGCTCGCCCGGGCCGCGGGCCAGCTGCGCGCCGCCGGCGACGAGGCGTTCACCGAGGCGATCTTGACCACCGACGCGTTTCCCAAGCGCGCCTCGCTGTCAGTGGCGCTGCCCTCGGGCGTCGTGCGCCTCAGCGCCCAGGCCAAGGGCGCCGGGATGATCGAGCCGAGCTTCGCGACGATGCTGTGCTTCGTGCAGACCGACGCGGCGCTCGAGCCTCAGACGGCGGAGCTGCTGCTCGGCGTGTGCGTCAAGCGCTCGTTCGATCGCATCTCCGTCGACGGCCAGCTGTCGACGAACGACACGGTGATCCTGCAGTGCTCCGGCGCCAGCGGGGTCCGCGTCGCACCCGAGTCCGAGGACGAGCTGCGCCTCGGCGAGGCGCTCGACGCGCTGCTGCGCATGCTCGCCGTGATGATCGTGCGCGACGGCGAGGGCTCCAAGCGCGTCGGCCGCGTCGTCGTTCGCGGCGGACACGACGAGGGCGTCGAGCGCGCAGCCCGCGCCGTCGCCAACTCGCCGCTCGTGAAGACCGCCCTGCACGGCGCCGATCCGAACTGGGGGCGGATCGCGCAGGCCGTGGGCGCCGCGCTGCGGGGAACCGCGCCGCTGTCCGTGGACATCGCGATCGAGGGCATCGCGGTCTGCTCGGACGGCGCGGCCGTGGCGCACGACGTCGACGCGCTCAACGCCGCGGCGGCCGGCGTGGAGATCGAGTATGCCGTCGGGCTGCCCGGGGACGGGTCGGAGACAGAGGTCTTCTTCTCCGACCTCGGCCACGAGTACGTGTCGATCAACGCCGAGTACACCACCTGAGAGGACGCGCGATGCGTGATGTCGGAACCCTCCTCGAAGCGCTCCCGTACATGCGGGAGTTCCACGGCCGCACGGTCGTGATCAAGTACGGCGGCGCGGCGATGACCGATCCCGACCTGCGCGAGGAGTTCGCCCGCGACATCGTGCTGCTGAAGTACGTCGGCATGAACCCGATCGTCGTGCACGGCGGCGGGCCCGACATCACGCTGTACATGGAGCGCCTCGGGATGCCGGTCGAGTTCGTCTCCGGCCTGCGCGTCAGCGACGCCGAGACCGTCGAGGTGGCGAAGATGGTCCTCGTCGGAAAGGTCAACAAGGACATCGTCATGCGCATCAGCCGCCACGGCCAGTCCGCCGTCGGGCTGTGCGGCGACGACGGCGGCCTGCTGCGCGTCGAGCGCCAGGCGGCGCCCGGGGGCGAGGACATCGGCTTCGTCGGGCGCATCGAGCGCGTCGATGTCGACGTGCTGTTGCACATCGCCCAGGACTACATCCCGGTCGTCGCCTCGGTCGGCGCCGATGCCGACGGGCATTCCTACAACGTCAACGCAGACGAGGCGGCCGGGGCGATCGCCCGCGCGCTCGGCGCCTACAAGGTCATCTTCCTCACCGACGTCGCCGGCTGGCTGCGCGATCCCTCAGACCCCGATTCGCGCATCACGCGCGCACGCACCGACGAGGTCGAGGAGGCGCTGCCGCTGATCGGCGGCGGCATGCGCCCGAAGCTGCAGGCTTGCGTCGACGCGATTCACGGCGGTGTCAGCTTCGCGCACATCGTCGATGGCCGCGTCCCGCACTCGCTGCTGCTCGAGCTGTTCACCGATGCCGGCATCGGCACGTGGATCCGTCCCGCGCAATGACAGCGCGTCATTGCTCGACGATGGCCGAGGTCGAGCCGGAAGGTAGGTGCTCGCGATGAGCCTGCGGGAGCTGCAGGCGCTCGAGCGCGAGCACCTGGTACCCGCATACGCGCGCATGCCGGTGGCGTTCGTGCGCGGCGACGGCGCGCTGCTCTACGACGACGAGGGCAACGAGTACCTGGACTTCCAGACCGGCCTCGCGGTCAGCTCGCTCGGCCATGGCCATCCCGCCGTGGTGCGCGCGATCACAGAGCAGGCGGCGCAGCTGATCCACGTCGGCAACCTCTTCTACACCGAGCCCGGGCTTCGGCTCGCCGAGCGCCTGTCCGCGGGCTCGCTCGGCGGCAAGGTCCACTTCGCAAACTCGGGCACCGAGGCCAACGAGGCCGCGTTGAAGGTGGCGCGCAAGGCCAAGCAGGGCGGCGACATCGTCTCCCTGCGGCGCGGCTTTCACGGCCGCACGTACGGTTCGCTGTCCGCGACGCCGCAGGAGTCCAAGCAGGCGCCCTTCGCGCCGCTCGTGCCGGGCTTCGTCAGCGTCGAGCCGACTGCGGAGGCGGTGGCGGCGACCGTCGACGAGCGCACCGCCGCCGTCGTGCTCGAGCCGGTGCAGGGGGAGAGCGGCGTGTACGTGCTCGACGACGAGCTGCTGCACGCGGCACGCTCGGCATGCGACACCCACGGTGCGGCGCTCATCTACGACGAGGTGCAATGCGGCCTGGGCCGCACGGGCACGCTGTGGGCCTATGAGGATGCGGGCGTCGTGCCCGACCTCATGACGACGTCCAAGGCGCTCGGCGGCGGGCTGCCGCTGGGCGCGCTCATCTGCGGTCCGCGGCTGGCCGACGTCTTCGAGCCCGGCGACCACGGCTCGACGTTCGCCGGCGGTCCCGTGGCCTGCGCCGCCGCGCATGCGGTGCTCGACGTCGTATCCGACCCCGAGCTGCTCGCGCGCGTGCGGGCGCTCGGTGCGCGGCTCGCGCAGGGCGCGGCGGCGCTGCCGGGCGTCATCGAGGTGCGCGGGCGGGGGCTGATGCTCGCCTTCGACCTCGAAGGCGGCGGTGCGCCGGGACTCGTGCGGCGCGCGCTGCTCGAGCAGCGGCTCGTTCTCAACGCGACGGGACCCGCGACCGTGCGGTTCCTGCCGCCGCTGACGATCGGCGAGGCCGAGGTCGACGAGGCCCTGCGACGGGTGCGGGCCCTGCTGGACGAGGATCCGCCTATGAGCGCGGACTCGTAGGCTTGCGTCCGATGGCCGAGATCTCCGAACGGACTGCGCACACCCGCACCGCCTCCTACCTGGCCGAGAAGGGCGAGGTAGGGCGCGTGCTGCTGCTGTACTCCGGTGGCCTGGACACGAGCGTGATGCTCAAGTGGATCGCCGACGAATACGAGGTCGAGGTCGTCACGCTGACCGTGAACCTCGGGCAGCCGGGCGAGGACTACGAGGTCATCGAGGCCAAGGCGCGCCAGATCGGCGCGGTCGACTGCCACGTCGTCGACGCGCGCGAGGAGTTCGCGCGCGATTTCGTGCTGCCGGCGATCAGGGCCAACGCGCTGTACGGCGGCGGCTACCCGCTGTTCACGGCGCTCGGGCGGCCGCTGATCGCCAAGCTCGCCGTCGACGTCGCGCGGCTGTCGAGCTGCGACACGATCGCCCACGGCTGCACGGGCAAGGGCAATGACCAGGTCCGCATCGAGGCGACGATCGCGACGCTCGCACCAGATCTGAAGGTGATCGCGCCGGTGCGCGGGTGGCAAATGGGCCGCGAGCAGGAGATCGAGTACGCGCGCAAGCACGGGATTCCGATCAAGACCCACCCATCCCAGGGCACCGAGATCACGCCCTACTCGATCGACGACAACCTCTGGGGCCGCTCCTCCGAGGGCCGCTGGATCGAGGACCTCGAGCACGCCCCGGAGGACGACGTGTTCCAGCTCGTCACGCCGCCCGAGCGGGCGCCCGACGAGCCGGAGATCGTGCGTGTGACGTTCGATCGCGGCGTGCCCGTGGCCTTGAACGGGGAGCGTCTCGGGCTCGTCGAGCTGCTCGAGCGCGCCGCCGAGATCGGCTGCCGTCACGGCGTCGGCATCGTCGACCACATCGAGGATCGCATCGTCGGCTTGAAGGTGCGCGATATCTACGAGGTCCCGGCGGCGGCGATCATCCTGCTCTCCCACCAGGAGCTCGAGAAGCTCGTCGGCACGATCCACCAAAATCAGTTCAAGCCCGGGCTGGAGCGACAGTGGTCGTACCTCGTCTACGCCGGCCTGTGGTGGGAGCCGCTGCGCGGGGACCTCGACGCCTTCATGGAGCGCGTCAACGAGCGCGTCACGGGCACGATCGGCGTCAAGCTCTACAAGGGATCGGCGCGCGTCGTGACGCGCGAATCGCCCAACGCCGTTTACGACCAGGCGCTGGCGTCGTTCGGCGAGTCGGGCGGCCTGTTCTCACAGCAGGCGTCGCCGGGCTTCATCGAGCTGTGGTCGTTGCAGTCGCGGATGGCCTACCAGTTGCGCGCACGCGACGCCGAGAAATAGACGTTCCATCCCGCCGCTCGCGGGTACCATCGTCGTATGCGCTACAAGCTGCTCGGTTTCGCCGTCTGGAAGGGTGCCCGCTGGTACCTGGGCCGCCGCTACGGCCATCTCGTCCCGTCACGCCGTGTTTTCGCGGGTGCCCTCGTGGTCACCGTCGTGAGCGCGCTCGCGGTCGCCGCGACGCGCCGCGAGTCCTCCTCCGACTAGACGGGGCCGCCGACGCGGCGATCCTGCCGCCGTCAGCGTCACACGTGACGCGCGGTTCGTGCCAAGCGTGCGCGCGCAATGTGCGGGAACAGCCTTCGCGCCCGGGCCGCCACGTCCGCCGCGACGCCTATTGTCGACCATCCCGTGACCGCCCCCGCCTGCGCCCATCTGCACGTGCATTCCGAGTACTCGCTGCTCGACGGGGCATGCAAGATCGACGCCCTCGCGGAGCGCGCGGCGGCCTTTGGGCAACCGGCGCTGGGGCTCACCGACCACGGCGTGATGAACGGGGCGGTCGAGCACTATCTCGCGGCCCGCAAGCACGGGATCAAGCCGATCCTGGGCTGTGAGATCTACCTCGTCGACGATCACGCCGCCCGCGGGCGCCACGAGCACAACCATCTCACGCTGCTGGCCGCATCCAACGCCGGCTATCGCAATCTCGTCAAGCTCTCGAGCGCCGGCTTTCTCGACGGGCTCAACCGCGGCAAGCCGACGGTCGACCTCGCCGTCCTCGACCGCTACGGGGAGGGGATCATCGCGCTGACGGGCTGCCTGGCCTCGCGTTTCTGCCAGCGCCTCAAGGACGGCCGCGACGACGAGGCGCGCGCCCACGCCGACGACCTGATCGAGGTCTTCGGACCCGAGGACGTCTACTTCGAGGTCCAGCGCAACGGGCTCGCCGAGCAGGACAAGGCCAACGAGGGGATCGTCAGGATCGCCCGCGAGCTGGGCCGCCCGCTCGTCGGGACGGCCGACGTGCACTACCTGCGCAAGGAGGATTACCACCACCACACCGCGCTGCTGTGCGTGCAGACGAAGTCCACGCTGCAGGCGCCGAAGCTGACGTTCGACACGAACGAGTTCTTCCTCAAGTCAAGCGAGGAGATGGCGCAGTCGTTCGCGCCCTGGCCCGAGGCGCTGGCATCAACGCTCGAAATCGCCGAGCGCTGCGACGTGGAGATCGAGCTCGGCAGGCAGCTTATCCCCGCCTACCCGACGCCGAACGGCGAGCCCGAGCCCGAGTACCTGCGCGCGCGCGTCGAGCAGGGCCTGCGCAAGCGCTACGGCGAGCCGCCCCCGGCCGAGGCCGTCGAGCGCATGGAGATGGAGCTCGG
>Ga0136613_10001758_pt1 | contig 11307 bp, 10 predicted proteins | sample AntDrymUQ2722106_2_FD_106649 | JGI IMG/M metagenome (GOLD analysis project Ga0136613, IMG submission 106649) | Polar desert sand microbial communities from Dry Valleys, Antarctica - metaG UQ272 (21.06) | ecosystem: Environmental > Terrestrial > Soil > Desert | place: Antarctica: Dry Valley... | reverse complement strand
GGCCCGCGCTCACGGCCGGCGCGGGAACCGCGCGAAGTCGGGGGTGCGCTTCTCGCGGTAGGCGTCGCGGCCCTCCCGGGCCTCGTCGCTTGCGTAGAAGAGGAGGTTGGTGTCGTGGGCGAGCTGCTGGAGGCCGGCCAGCCCGTCCTCCTCGGCATGGAAGCTGGCCTTGAGCAGGCGCAGGGCGAAGGGGGAGAGGGCGAGCATCTCGCGACACCAGCTCACGGTCTCCTCCTCGAGGTGCGGGAGGGGGACGACGGCGTTGACCAGCCCCATCTCCAGCGCCTCGTTGGCGTCGTACTGGCGGCACAGCAGCCAGATCTCCTTGGCCTTGCGCACGCCGACCAGGCGGGCCAGCAGTGCGGCGCCGAAGCCGCCGTCGAACGAGCCCACGCGCGGACCGGTCTGGCCGAAGCGGGCGTTGTCCGCGGCGATGGCCAGGTCGCAGCAGACCTGCAGCACATGGCCGCCGCCGATCGCGAATCCGGCCACCATGGCCACGACGGGCTTGGGCAGGCGGCGGATCTGAACCTGCAGGTCGGTCACGTGGAAGCGCCCGACCCCCGAGCCCGGCTCGGTCTCGTAGCCCGAGTCGCCGCGCACCCGCTGGTCGCCGCCCGAGCAGAAGGCCAGCTCGCCCTCGCCGGTCAGGATGATCACGCCGACCGCGGGGTCCTCGCGCGCGCGCTCGAAAGCCCGGGAGAGCTCGACCACCGTCTGGGGGCGGAAGGCGTTGCGCACCTCGGGGCGGTTGATGGTGATCTTGGCGATGCCGTCGTCGGTCACCTCGGAGCGGATGTCCGTGTACTCATCCGCGGCGTCCGCGGGGGTCCAGGTGACGGCCATGCCCGGCAGGCTACTTTCCGTCCCGTGCTCGTCGAGTCCTGGCTGTACCGCGCTGCCGCCGCGCGGCCGGACCATCCGGCACTGGTCACGGCGCGGCGGACGCTCACCTATCGCCAGCTCCTCGATGCCGCCGCGGGCGCCGACCTCCCCGCCGGGCCGGGCCAGCAGATCGGACTCGCGCTCCCGCCCGGCGAGGCCTTCGCGGTCGCCCTGCACGCCTGCCTGCTGCGCGGCGCGGTGGCGGTGCCCATAGACCTGCGGCTGGGGGAGGCGCAGCGTGCGCAACGGGAGGAGCGGTGCGCGGCCGTGGTGCGCGAGGCGCTGCCCGCCGGGCCCGGCCGCCCGCCCGCGGCGCCCCAGCACGACCTCGCGGCCCTCGCCCTCCTCGTGCACACCTCCGGCTCCACCGGCGCGGGCACGCCGGTCGCGCTCACCTACGCCAACTGGCTGTGGAGCGCGCTGGGCTCCGGCGTCGCGCTGGGCCACCCCCGCGAGGAGCGCTGGCTGTGCGCTCTGCCGCTCAACCACGTCGGCGGCCTCTCGATCCTCCTGCGAGCCGCGATCGGCGCGACCACCGCGATCCTGCACGAGCGCTTCGAGGCACAGGCGGTCCTGGAGGAGCTCACCCGTCCCGACGGACCGACCGCCGTCTCACTCGTGCCGACCACCCTCCTGCGCCTCCTCGACGCAGGCCTCCACCGTCCGCCCGCCCTGCGCACCGCCCTCATCGGAGGAGCGCCCGCACCGCCCGCGCTCCTGGACCGCGCCCGCGACGCCGGCGTCCCCGCGGTGGCCACCTACGGCCTGACCGAGGCCTGCTCGCAGGTGGCCACCGCCGGCGCGCCGCTGTTCTGCACCCGCGTGCGCATCGCGGACGACGGGGAGATCCTGGTCAGCGGCCCCACCGTCGCCCTCGGCGCCGCCGGCCCCGAGGGCTGGCTGCGTACGGGGGACCTGGGCGAGCTAGAGCCCGGCGGCACGCTGCGCGTCACCGGCCGCGCCGCCGACACCATCGTCACGGGAGGCGAGAACGTCGCGCCGACGGAGGTCGAGGCGGTGCTCGAGCGCCATCCGGCCGTGGACCAGGCCGCGGTCCACGGCCGGCCGGATCCCGAGTGGGGCGAGGCCGTCGTGGCGACCGTCGTCCTGGGGGGGGAGGCCACCGAGAAGGAACTGCGGGCCCACTGCGCCGGCCACCTCGCGCCCCACCAGGTCCCCAAGGCGATCGCCTTCACTGACGCCCTTCCCCACACCGCGAGCGGCAAGCTGCGCCGCGGTGCCCGACCTCTGACCTGAATCAGGGACCACCAGGCTTTGCCCATGGGCGTCGCCGCCTCCTCCCACCCGAGGCCCCCATCAACCTCGCGGTGCCCTTCATGGCGCCGGCCGGCGAGGAGGACGTCGAAGCGCGTGCCGAGGTGGTGCGTCGGGGCCGGACACTGGTCTTCTATGAGGTCGAGGTACGCATCCCTCGGGAGCCGTGGTGGCCAAGGGGCTGGTGACCTACCGGCTCGTCTGATCTCCAGGGCGGGGGTGACGTCCGTGCGCGTGGGACGCCGGCTGGTCCGCCCCTCGAGCGCCACCCGCGAAGCGCGCTACCTTCGCTTCGCGTGTCAGTTTCAAGGCTATGCTTGCCGCGTCAAATCGACGGGAGGAACAGGGATGCGGCTGAAAGGTGCCCGGACGACGGGCCTGGCGTTGGCGCTCGGCGCAGTCGTCGCCGTGGGCTGTGGCGACGAAGGTCCCAGCAGGGAGGAGTTCATCCGGGAGGCGAACGCTGCCTGCGAGCGCCACGCGGTTCCCATCAGGGAGGCAGCGGGGAATCTCCTGGCGGGTGGCGAGCTGCCCGATCCGCAGGAGTTCAGGGAGCTGGCCCTGGGGACGATCATCCCGGAGTACAACGAGCAGGTCGGCGAGCTGCAGTCGCTCGAGCCACCGGACGAGCTGTCCGAGGAGTACCAGCGGTACCTGGAGATGTCGGCCTCGACGCGCGAGGAGATCACGCAGGACCCGTCGATGATCACCAATCCGGCCAACTTCGAGGAGGTCAACCGGCAGGCCGAGCAGCTCGGGCTCTCCAGCGACTGCCGCGTCGGACCGGGCTAGCCGGCGGAGGCCGGCGAGGACCACTCCAGCGTGCCCGTGCGCGACTCGACGGTCGCTCTTCCCGCGACCGCCGCGCGACGTCGGGCCCGCTGGACGCTCGTGGGCTCCTACGCCGTCCTCATCCTGCTCCTGGTGAGCTTGAACTTCCTGCTCCCGCGGGCGCTGCCGGGCGAGCCGATCGCGGCGCTGGGCGATCCGCGGTCCGAGCTGTACGTCGGCGACGACAGCCGCCGGGCGGCGGTGCAGCGCTATTACGGGCTCGATCAGCCTGTGGGCGAGCAGTACGGCCGTTACCTCGCCGGCCTCGTCCGGGGGGACCTGGGCACGTCGATCCGCTTCAACGCGCCGGTCAGCGAGGTGATCGGGAGCCGGCTCCCGTGGACGCTGTTGCTGCTGGGGGTCGCGCTCGTCGTGGCCACGGCGGCGGGGGTGCTCGGTGGCGTGCACTCGGCGTGGCGACGGGGGCGGCGGGCGGACAGGCGCCTGCTCACCCTGTTCCTGGCGATCGACAACCTCCCGGTGTTCTTCCTGGCCTCCCTCGCCGTCTACGTGCTCGCGGTGAAGCTCGGCTGGTTTCCCCTCTCGGGGGCCAGGACGCCGTTCTCCCAGAGCTGGGGACCGCTGCGTCAGGGCGCCGACGTCGCCCACCACCTCGTGCTGCCGGCCGGTGCCCTGGCGCTGCAGCTCGTGGGGTTCCAGTACCTCGTGATGCGCGCCGCCATGGTCACCGAGCTGGGCTCCGACCACCTCCTGCTGGGGCGGGCCAAGGGGCTGAGCGAGCGCGTCCTGAAGTACCGCTACGCGGCCCGCAACGCCCTGCTGCCGTCGGTGACGGTCTTCGCGCTGCAGCTGGGGTTCGCGGTCACGGCCGCCATCTTCGTGGAGACGGTCTTCGCCTATCCGGGGCTGGGGTCGCTCATGATCGAGTCCGTCGGTGAGCGCGACTACCCGCTCATGCAGGGCTGCTTCCTCGTGCTCACGGTGCTGGTCGTCGGCGCCAACCTCCTCGCCGAGCTCGCCTACCGGCGGCTGGACCCCAGGATGGCGGCATGAGCGAGCGACGTGACCCGTTCCTGTGGGTCGGCGGGGGCATCGTCGTGTCGTTGGCGGCGGTCGCGATCCTGGCGCCCGCGCTGGCGCCCTTCGACCCGCGGGCGGCCACGGGGCCCTCGCTGGCCAGCCCGTCGGCGCAGCACCTGCTGGGCACCAACGACGCGGGCCAGGACATCTTCTCCCAGCTGGTGTGGGGGACGCGCTCCTCGGCTGTCGTGGGCCTGCTCGCGGCGTCGCTCGCGGTGGCGGTGGGCACCCTGGTGGGCACCACCGCTGCGACGCTCGGCGGCCGGGTGGACCTGTTCGCCATGCGCGTCGTCGACCTCTTCCTCGCCGTTCCCGCCCTGCCGCTGCTCATCCTCATCGCCGCGCTCGCCGGCCCGACCCGGGCCACGGTCATCTTCGTGATCGCCCTGGCCGGCTGGCCGGGCATCGCGCGCGTCGTGCGCAGCCGCGCGCTGACGCTCGCGCGGTCGGGCTACGTGGAAGCCGCGCGCGGCTTCGGGGCGCCACGCACCTACGTGATCGCCCGCCACGCCCTGCCCGCCCTCGGCCCGATCATCACGGCGAACTTCGTCATATGGGCGGGCACCGCCATCGTGCTGCAGGCCGGCCTGGCCTTCCTGGGCCTCAGCGACCCGACCGAGGTGAGCTGGGGAGCGGTGCTCAACCGTGCCCTGGGCTCCCCGAGCGTGTACGTCACGTCCCAGTGGCTGTGGTGGGTCCTGCCCGCAGGGTTGGCGATCACCGTCGCCGCGATCGGCCTGGCCTTCCTCGGGGTGGCCCTCGAGCCGAGATCCAACCCCCGCTGGGAGCGCACCTGATGGCCCCCCTGCTCGAGGTCAGCGACCTGCGGGTCACCTTCGCCGGCGAGGTCGCCGCGCTGAGGGGGGTCAGCCTCTCCCTCGACGCGGGGGAGTCTCTCGCAGTGGTCGGGGAGAGCGGCGCCGGGAAGTCAACGCTGGGGCATTGCCTCGCGGGACTGGTCCAGCCTCCCCAGGTCGCGGGCAGCATCCGGCTCGAGGGGCGAGAGCTGGTCGGAGCCGACCCCGAGGTCGTGCGCTCCCTGCGCTGGTCGACCGTCGCGATCGGACTGCAGGGAACGCCCTTCAACCCCGTCGCCACGGTAGGGGTCCAGATCGCGGAGCCGCTCACCGAGCGTGCGGGCATGGGCAGGCGACCGGCACGCCGGCGCGCCGAGGAGCTGGCCGACGAGGTGCTCATCGACCCCTCGCTCCTGGACCGCTACCCCCACGAGCTCTCGGGGGGCCAGAGGCGCCGGATGATGCTGGCGATGGTTCTGGCCCTCGATCCCCGGCTCGTGGTCCTCGACGAGCCGGTCGCGGGGCTCGATCCGCCGGGCAAACGTGCGTTGCTGGACCGGGTGGTCGAGCTTGCCCGGGCGCGTGGCTTCGCTCTTGTCGTGATCTCCCACGATCTGCCCGCGGCCGCGCAACTGGCCACCCGAGCGATGGTCCTCTACGCCGGCGAGGTGATGGAGGAGGGTCCGACCGGCGAGGTGATCGGCCGCCCGGCCCACCCCTACAGCTGGGCGCTGGTCAACGCCTACCCGCGGATGAGCACCACCAAGGACCTGCGCCCCATCCGGGGGCGAGCTCCCGACCCCCGCGCTGTCCCCGCGGGCTGTCCGTTCCATCCACGCTGCACCCAGGCCGAGTCGATCTGCGTCGAGCAGCCCCCGCCCCTCGTGGGGTCCCGGGGCCGCCTGGTGGCCTGCCACTTCGGTGGATTGAAGACGCTGTTGTCGGCCACCGGCCTGCACAAGGCCTTTCGCAGCGGGGGAAGCACGGTTAGTGCCCTCGCAGACGTCTCGCTGATGGTCGGTCATGGCGAGTCGGTGGGCGTCGTGGGCGCGTCGGGGAGCGGCAAGACGACGCTCGCGCGCATCCTCGCCGGGCACGAGGAGGCCGATGCGGGGGAGGTCGCGATCGACGGGACGGCGGTGTCCTCGTCCTGGCGACGCGAGGCCCGAGCGCTGCGCCGGCGCGTCCAGCTCGTCGCGCAGGATCCGTGGGCGGCGCTGTCCCCACGGCTGACGGTGCAGGAGCTGGTCGGTGAGCCGCTGCGGATCCCCGGGACGAGCGCGGCGGGAAACGGTCAGAGCGAGGTGGGTGAGATGCTCGACGCGGTGGGGTTGCCCGCGTCGGGGTCTTTCCTGGGCGCCAGGGTCCACGAGCTGTCCGGGGGCCAGCTTCAGCGCATCGCGCTGGCCCGCGCCCTGATCGCGGGACCCAAGCTGCTCGTCGCCGACGAGCCCACGAGCATGCTCGACGCCTCCGAGCAGGCCCGGCTGCTGGTGACCCTTCGCGAGCTGCAGGGGGAGATGGGCCTCGGGCTGGTGCTCATCTCCCACGACCTTGCCATCGTGCGTAAGGTGACCGATCGCATCGTGGTCCTCGACGCAGGCCGCGTGGCGGAGGAGGGCCCGTCCGAGCAGATGTCATCCACGCCCGCCACCATGGCCGCACGGCGGCTGATCCAGGATGCCTGGCCCTCGGTGCCCGCCGGCGCGGCCGCGGCCGACCGCCCTCCCGTGGCCGCCGGCGCGGACGCGGCGGGAGACGACGGGGGCGAGGGGCGGTGATCCGGGCACGCATGAACCGCCGGACGTTCGTGGCGCGCTCGGCCGGCGCGGGGCTGGCGCTCCTGGTGGGTGGGTGCGGTGCGTCGCCGTCCGGCGGGGGGCCGCGGACGGTTCGCCTGGGCGGCGGGTCGTTCGGCCTGCCCTCGCCGTTCGCCTACATCGCCGGCATCGGCTACGTGCAGATGATCCTCCTGTACGACACGCTGCTGTGGAAGGACGCCGGCGGACGGTTGCTGCCCTGGCTGGCCAGGCGCTTTGAGCGCTCGCGCGACGGCCTGACCTACACGTTCGAGCTGCGCGACGGAATCGCCTGGCATGACGGGCGGCCGCTGACCGCCCAGGACGTCGCCTTCACCTTTGACTATTTCCAGCGCCAGGCGCTGGGCCCGCTCATCATCGCCCAGCCCTTCGGGGTGAGGGCGGCGCGGGCGCTGGACCGGTTGACCGTGGAGGTCGAGCTCGAGCTGCCGGCGGTGACCTTCCTGGAGTCGGTGGCCGGCGCCGTGCCGATCATCCCCAGGCACGTCTGGGCCTCGATCGACGACGCCCCCGGGGCCCAGGACACCGATGTGCTGGTGGGGTCGGGCCCCTACCGGCTCGAGTCCTTCTCGCTGGGCGAGGGTACGGCGCTCTTTGTTGCCAACGAGCGCTACTTCCTGGGAACGCCGTTCGTCGAACGGATCGAGTCGCTGTCGGTCGACAACGAGCTGCTCGCGCTTCAGGCGGGCGAGGTCGACGTCGCCGAGACTGCGCCCGAGGGCGTCCCCGACGACGTGCTGGCGCCCTTTCGCGCCGATGACGCGTTCGGCGTAGTCTCCCAGACCGGTGGCTTCACCTTCCCGCTGTTGTGGAACCTCGCCCGCGGAGGGGCACTGGGCGACGTGCGCTTCCGGCGGGCGTGCGCGCTGGCGATCGACCGCGGTGAGATCGTCGAGCGCTTGGTGGGCGGCAACGGCGTGGCGGGCAACCCCGGCTTCCTGCCCCCCGGCCACCCGTTCCACGCCGACGTCGAGCAGTACCCCTTCGACCCCCAGGCGGCCAACCGCCTCCTCGAGCAGGCCGGGTATCGAAGGCCGACCCCGGCCGGGGTGCGTGCGGGCGCCGACGGCCGGCCGCTGCGCGTTGAGATCCTCGTCGGCAACTCGCCGGCCCCGCCCTTCCTGGACCTGCTCGTCGAGGGGCTCGCGCAGGTCGGAATCGACCTGCGACCGCTGGCCGTCGATCTCCCGACGCTGTTCGGCCGCTTGGAGGAAGGCGCCTACGAGATGGCCTTGAGCCTCTACCCGGGCCCCGGCGGCACGGCGCCCATCGCGGACCCCGACACCCTGCGCACCTTCTACTCCTCGCGCATCGAGGGTCGCCTCCAGGGCGCCCGGGGCTACGTCGACGAGGAGTTCGACCGCCTCGCCCGCCGACAGCTCGTGACCGCCGACCGCGAGCAGCGCATGAACCTGGTCGCCCGGATGCAGCGACTGATCGCCGGTGACGTGCCGGCGCTGCCCCTCTACTACCCCACCCTCTTCAGCGCCTTTCGCAAGGACGTGCTGGACCAGTGGTACTACACGCCGGGCGGGTTCGCCGGGGGGCTGCCCACGGTGCTCAACAAGCACGTGCTCGTGACCGGATCCAGGACCGGACTCGAGATCAGGCGGGCCTGACGTGAGCTTCGACGCCGAGACCTTCCGCCATGAGAGCGCGCAGCGCTGGAGCGCCGCAGCGACCGGCTGGGCGGCCAACCGGGCCACCTTCCAGGCCGCCATGGAGCCTGTGTCGGCGTGGATGCTCGAGGCGCTCGGGCCCCAGCCCGGGCACCGGGTGCTCGAGCTGGCCGCAGGGCCGGGCGACACCGGCCTCATGGCCGCGCAGCGCATCCGCCCCGACGGCACGCTGATCTGCACCGACGTCGCCGAGGAGATGCTCGACGCGGCCCGCGCCCGTGCGCACGAGCTCGGCCTGGACAACGTCGAGTTCAAGGCGATGGACGCCGAGTGGATCGACCTGCCGGCCGCCGACGTCGACGGCGTGCTGTGTCGCTTCGGCTACATGCTGCTCGCCGACCCCGCGGCGGCGCTGGGCGAGACGCGCCGGGTGCTGCGCCCCGGCGGCCGCGTCGCCCTTGCCGCGTGGACCGGACCGCAGGACAACCCCTGGATCGCGGTGCCCGGAGAGGAGCTGCGCCGGGTGACCGGCGAGCCGGCTCCTGCGCCCGACACCCCCGGCCCGCTGCGCTTCGGCGATCCCGCTGTGCTCGATGACCTGCTCGGCGACGCCGGCTTCCTCGACGTGCGCATCGAGCAGCTCGACCTCACCTTCGCCTTCGACGATCTCGACACGTGGTGGGACGTCCAGCTCGACCTTGGCACCTCCCTGCGCGCCGGCGTCAGCGCCCTCACGCCGACCCAGCGCGACGACCTGCGCGACGCGATCGACGCCCGCCTCGCCGACCACGTCGCCCCCGACGGCTCCGTGCGCATTCCGGCGCGTACGCACGTCGCCGTGGCGGAGGCGTAGCGAGCGGACACGGGGTCGCCCCGTGGTCCGTCGGCCTCGGGCGTGCTCTGAGCGAACGCAGCGGTGAGGGAGAGGCGGCGGAGCCTGACCTCGGCCGGAGGGTCGTGCCGGGGCGATCGTGCTTTTCGACCCTCCCTCCCGAGTTCTGCTAGCGCCTGCTAGCAATTCGCTAGCACCCGCTAGCAACACTCTCGAGAGCACTTGTGAATGGTCCGGGCCGGGGGCCCCGACACGAACTTCCTGCCCTCACGGCTGCCCTTCGCCGGGTCGACATCGGCGGTCGACAGGCAGCGGAGGCCCGCCGTGCTGGGATAGCCTCGCTGCCATGTTCTACGACGACGACGCGGACCTCTCCCAGCTCGACGGCAAGACCGTCGCGATCATCGGCTTCGGCTCCCAGGGCCACGCCCACGCCCAGAACCTCAAGGACTCGGGCGTCGCCGTCGTCGTCGGCCTGCGCGAGGACTCGGGCTCGGCCGAGAAGGCCCGCGCGGCCGGCCTTGAGGTGCTGCCCATCGCCGAGGCGGCCAGCCGCGGCGAACTGGTCATGGTGCTGGTACCCGACGAGCTGCACCGCAGCGTGTGGGAGTCCGACATTCGCGACGGTATCGCCGAAGGCAAGCTGGTCCTCTTCGGCCACGGCTTCTCCGTCCACTACGGCGAGGTGGAGCCGCCGCCGGGCGTCGATGTTGCGCTCGTGGCCCCCAAGGGCCCTGGCCACCTGGTGCGCCGCCAGTTCAAGGAGGGCAGTGGCGTGCCCGGCCTGCTGGCCGTCCACCAGGACGCCACGGGCAACGCCCATGCGCTGGGCCTGGCCTACGCCAAGGGCATCGGCTGCACGCGCGGCGGCGTGATCGAGACGAGCTTCAAGGACGAGACCGAGACCGACCTGTTCGGCGAGCAGGCCGTGCTGTGCGGCGGGGCGAGCGAGCTGGTCCAGGCGGGGTTCGAGACCCTCGTGGAGGCGGGCTACGACCCTCAGATGGCCTACTTCGAGTGCCTGCACGAGCTCAAGCTCATCGTCGACCTGATGTACGAGAAGGGCCTCGCGGGCATGCGCTACTCGATCTCCAACACCGCCGAGTACGGCGACTACACGCGCGGCACGCGGGTGATCACGCAGGACACCCGCGAGCGCATGCGGGCGATCCTGGCCGAGATCCAGTCGGGCGACTTCGCTCGCGAGTGGATCGCCGAGAACCGCGCGGGCCAGGAGAACTTCCTGCGCATGCGGGCCGAGCAGGCCTCCTCCCAGGTGGAGACCACGGGCAAGGAGCTGCGCTCGATGATGACCTGGATCGACACCGGCGAGCTGGACTGACCGCCCATGACGACCGCCTCGCAGCTTCAGATCCCCCCGGACATCAGGCCCGGCGACGGACGCTTCGGCTGCGGACCCTCGAAGGTCCGCCCCGAGCAGCTCGCCGCGCTGGCCGGCTCGGGCGCGGGGCTCATGGGCACCTCCCACCGCCAGGCGCCCGTGCGCGAGGTGGTCGCCCGCGTGCGCCGCGGCCTGCACGAGCTGTTCGCCCTGCCCGAGGGCTACGAGATCGCCCTGGGCAACGGGGGCACGACGGCGTTCTGGGACGTCGCAGCCTTCGGCCTGGTACGCCGCCGTGCGCTGCACCTGACCTACGGTGAGTTCTCCAGCAAGTTCGCCACCGTCACCAGGGGAGCGCCCTTCCTGGAGGACCCGATCGTGGTCGACGCTGACCCCGGCGACGCCCCGGAGCCGGTCGCAGATCCCGAGGCCGACGTGGTGGCCTGGGCCCACAACGAGACCTCCACCGGCGTCATGGTCGGCGTCGAGCGCCCCGCCGACAGCGCCCACGCGCTGACTCTGATCGACGCCACCTCGGGCGCCGGCGGCCTGCCCCTCGATCCCGTGCACGCTGACGTCTACTACTTCGCCCCGCAGAAGTGCTTCGCCGCCGACGGCGGGCTGTGGCTGGCGGCGCTCAGCCCCGCGGCGCTGGAGCGCATCGAGGAGATCGCCGGCTCGGGGCGCTGGACGCCCGAGTGCCTCTCGCTGCCCACCGCGCTGGACAACGCCCGCAAGGAGCAGACCTACAACACGCCGGCGGTGGCCACGCTGATCCTGCTGGCCGAGCAGGTCGAGTGGATGAACGCCAACGGGGGCCTGGACTGGTGCGTCCAGCGCACCACCGCGTCGTCGGGCCACCTGT
>Ga0136613_10001757_pt1 | contig 11310 bp, 10 predicted proteins | sample AntDrymUQ2722106_2_FD_106649 | JGI IMG/M metagenome (GOLD analysis project Ga0136613, IMG submission 106649) | Polar desert sand microbial communities from Dry Valleys, Antarctica - metaG UQ272 (21.06) | ecosystem: Environmental > Terrestrial > Soil > Desert | place: Antarctica: Dry Valley... | reverse complement strand
TTCCTTGCGACCTACCTCGGGGTCACGGGCCACCACGACTACCGGCCAGTCGACCGTTACGGGCTGAAGGATTACTCGAACTTTCCCCCGCTCGACCACTACCAGAACGAGATGCGCTACCTCGACTTCTTCGTGAAAAACGTCATTGATCAGTACAAAGAGCTTGGGCTTTACGAGGACACGATCTTCGTGATCTACGGCGATCACGGGGAAGGATTCGGGGAGCACGACCTCTTCCAGCACGACAACACCATCTACCAGGAGGGGCTCAAGGTACCCTTTATCATCCACGAGCCGGGACGCTTCGAGGACGGCAAACGCGCACAGACCCTGACGAACCAGCTCGACATACTCCCCACCCTGGTCGACTTGCTCGGCTACAAGGTAACGGGCGGCCATTACGCGGGGAGATCCCTCCTCGCTCCGCCGGAGGAGGACCGCACGCTGTTTTTTTCTTGCTTTGACGAGTACAGGTGCCTCGCCAGCATACAGGGGACCGAGAAGTACATCTACTTCTTCGGCAACCAGCCCGAGGAGGTCTACGATCTGGCCTCAGACCCTTTGGAGAAGAACAGCATCGCGAACGAGCAGAGCAGGCAAGAGCTAAAGCACAAACGCCTGCAGGTGCTCGCGTGGTACTCGAAGGTCAACGCCACGTATGAGAGGCGAAATCCCGGGCAAGAGTAGCCGCTCAGCGGGACTCAGGACGTTTGCGCCTGGACCCTGAGTGCCTCAGGAGCAGGATCATAGCGAAGCCCAATGCGAGGACGCTACTGACGAAGAGGTTTCCGCGGATGGTTCCGCCGATGAGGAATGCCGGGTCGACGCGCAGGGCCTCCACAAAGAAGCGTCCGAAGGAGTAGAGGCTCACGTAGAGCACGAAGACGTCGCCGTTCTTCAGGCGCTCTGCGAAGCGGCGGGCCACCCACAACAGTATCAGGCAGACCACAACGTCCCAGATCGACTCGTACAGGAAGGTGGGGTGAAAGGTCGCGGCGTCTGAGTAACCGACCGGCCTATTCTCCGGAGCTATTCTGATGGCCCAGGGCAGGTCAGAGGGCCGTCCGAAGAGCTCCTGGTTGAAGTAGTTGCCCCAGCGCCCTATCGCCTGGGCTAGGACTAGTCCGGGTGCGACGGCGTCGGCGAACGCCCATGGGTTTATGCCCCGTATCCGGGCGAAGATCAAGAGCCCCACAAACCCTCCGACGACGCCGCCGTAGATTCCGAGGCCCCCGTTCCAGACCTCGAACACGCCGGGGAAAGGGTCGCCCGAGTAGAGCCCGTAGTCGGTAATAACATGGTAGGCCCTTGCGCCGACGAAGCCCAAAGGCACGATATAGAAAAGCGAGTCGAGGGCCAGGGTGCCGTCGTAGCCCTTGCGCTCCAACTCCCTCCCTGAGAGCCAGGTCGCGACGATGATGCCTAGCGCTATGAACAGACCGTAGTAGCGGAGGGCGAAAGGCCCTACCTCGAACATTACGGGGGAAGGCGGGCTCGGCAGCGAGAGAAGGTTCACGCTACTCAGCCGGGGCCGCGTCCGACTCGCTCTCCGTGGAAGCGCGGTCCGCCGGGTCCATCGGGGGGGTGTTCGTCGGGTGCGGATCCTCGGGCGACTGCTCGACGCCATAGTAGGCCTCGAGTATGTGGCGCACGGCCGGCCCGGCCGTCATCTCCGAGCCCTCCTGAAAGGCGCCGCCGCCCTCGATCATCGTGACGACGACCACCGGCTGCTCCTCTTGGCCCTCGGCCCAGCCGACGAACCAGTTCACGTAGTCCTTCCCGGCCGGCAGCTCGCCGGTGCCGCTCTTCGCGACGACCGGAAGGGTCGAGTCCTCGAAGACCGGTCCCGCGGTGCCGTCCTTCTTCGTGACGCCCCTCAGGCCTTGTATCACGGTGTCGATCTGGTTCTGGTTCGTGTCTACCCGTCCGGCGGGCTTGGGGGAGATCTTCTCGACCACCTTCCCGCTCTGGTCAGTGATTTCCTTGCCGACGTGCGGGGTGACGAGGGTGCCGCCGTTGTAGAGGGCGGAGTAGCCCCGGGCCATCTGGATCGGGGAGACGAGCAGATCGCCCTGGCCGATAGCGAGGTTCACCCAGTCCCCCACGCTCCAGTAGGCCCCTTCTGTTGTACCGTGCAACGCCTCGTACAGCTCCTTCTCTCCCTGTTCGGTGGGGATGCGCCCCTCGGTCTCGCCGCTGAGGTCGATGCCGGTGACCCTACCGAAGCCCCACCGCTCATAGTAGTGCGGCAGCCAGTCCTTATCCGCGGTCTGGTTCCAGATCCAGTCGGCGACCTGGTAGAAGAAGATGTCGTTGGAGTCGGCGATGGCCTCGGAGAAATTCTGGGGGCCGTGGTCGCCGAGGAACTGGTAGTTGGGGCTGTTCTGCCGCCAACTCCTGTAGCACGGGCTCGCCGAGACGCTCGAAGGAATCCAGCAGCCCGCCACGTTCATGGCGGCCGTATCGTTGACGATCGTGTAGGCGTCTATGACGCCGGCGGCCATGCCGGCTATCCCCGTGAAGATCTTGAACGTCGAGGCACCCGGCTGCCCGCCGACGATCGCGCGATTGAGGAACGGATCGTTCGACCTCTTGGATACGAGGTGGTTGTACGTGGCGAGTTCCTCTCCGCCGGAGATGCCGCCGACGAACAGTTGCGGGTCGAAGTCGGGACGGCTGGCCAGGGCAAGTATCTCGCCGTTGCGGGGGTCCATCGCGACGACGGCCCCGCCCCTGCCCTCGTAGCCTACCTCCCGGGTGCGCTCCAGGGCCCCATCGAGCTCTTTTTCGACGACCTTCTGCAAATCGACGTCGATAGTGAGGGTGAGGTTGTTGCCAGGTTCGGGCTCGGTGACGTGGTCGGGTAACTCCTGGCTCGGGTTCACGTTTATGGGATTACCGTTTTCGTCCACGAACCTGCCCATGGAATCGACCCTGCTCCCCTCGGGAACTATGCGTCCGAGGGCGTCCACGTTGTAGGTCCTCTGGCCCGGTTTGCCGCGCAGTACCTCCTCGTAAGATACCTCGACCCCGCTCTTGCCGACGATGGAATCCGGGAGCAGACCATCGAAAAGTTCCTGCTTCAGTTCGTCCTGGGTTACGGCGCCGGTGTACCCGAGGATGTGGGAGGCTAGCCTGCCTTCGGGGTAGCTTCGGACCCAGTCGTCGTTCACGGCGACGCCCTCGAACTCCCCGGTGCGCTCGCTGACGTAAGTCACCGCGTCGCGGCCCGCGTTCTCCTTCACCAGGATGGGGCTGTACTGGCTACCGGTCTCCTTCGCCGCGTCGTAGCGGGCCAGGACAGACTCGGTGTCGGCCCCGACGACCCTCGCAAGCTCCCTCACCTTGTCCCTGGAGATCTCGTCCGGAATCACGGTTACGTTCAGCCCGGGGACGTTGTTCGCGAGGATCTTGCCGTCTCGGTCGTAGACCACACCGCGCTGGGCGGGGATCTTGATGTTGGTGTGTTGCGTTGCCCGCGCGGCGAGCGTGTAGTCCTGGCCCGTGAGGACCTGCAGGTACCACAGCCTTGCGCCGAGGACGAGGAAGACCACGGCGATAAGAACCGCGAGGGTGACGACGCGCACCTGCATGTTGCCCTTGGTCATCGGCGGCGTCTCCACACGCTTTTTCGCGGGACTCGCCTGCTTCTGCTCTCTCACCGGCAACCGGAGCACCCTCTACCTTCCCCCCTCTTCCTTAGCGAGCACTACCGCTTGGCCACTTTTTCGGCCTGGACGATCAAACGCTTGGAGTAATCCGGCAACGTACACGTCTGTAGCGACACTATGTTCCTGCCCTCGAGCGGCCTCGTCACCGACACCTCATCCGGATCCACGATAAAGGTCTTGAACACCCTGTAGACGTAACGCTTGCCCGCCGAGTCGATGATAAAGACCCTGTCCCCCTTGTCGAGCACTTTCAAGTCCCAGAACGACAGCCAGCTGTCGGTTCCTGGAAAACCGAGCCGGTGGCCGGCGATGTAGACGTTCGCCTGCCTGTCCCAGGGGTTGCCGGTCCCGCGGAGGTGCACGGCGGCGTGTTTACGGAACGCTTTATCGTCGTCGCTGACGGAGTAAGGTACCTTGTCGTTGCGTATCTGGGCCATCTTCGGGATAGTCATCCGCAGCATCTTGTTATCCGGTCCCCTGCTGACGAACTTCTTTCTGACCACAGGCCCGCCTGAGCCCTTTTTCTGCGGTTCTTCTCGCTGCTTCTCGATCTTCCCAGCGGCCACGGGTACTCTCTGCTGTTCGGTAGCCGTGCTGACCTTCTCGGCAGCCGCGACATCTTGCCGCGGGGAGCCGACGAAGAAGAAGCTCACGGTCACCACGATCCCCACGCCGACAACCAGCAGGCTCAACACGTTGATGACCGTTTCGGTGAAGCGCGCTATCGTTCCCTCCCTACGCAGTCCTGCGGACCGTCGCCTCGATCACAATCCATTGTATCCCAAAAGCCGACGACTACTAGCCGTGCCTGGAGCCGACCACAAAGTATTTTCTGGCCACCGCGCTACTCTCACCGGCTCCTCCGGACGCGGCGTAGACCGCCACCGTGTAATCGCCGGAAGGCAGCCGCCCTCCCGATTCAGGGCGAACGGCGAACTTTACCACCCCCGAGGCCCCGCCGTACGACACTGCGAGTCGCTCCTCACCCTCGTTCTCGACGACAAGCCCGCCACCGCCGCCGAGAAGACGGCCAAGGGCGGAGGTCCTTGACATTAGCCCGACCCTCCCCTCGAGGTCGCCGTAGGTGGCGAGGTTCTCGACCCTCAGATAGACGTAGACCACCTCTGGGCCCCCGTCGAAACGGAGCCTGTCCGAGGTCGGGTACATCGTGTCCTCCTGGCTCACCGCGATGTCCTCCGCCCCGGGCGAGATCAACTCCTCCCCCGGCGAGAAGTCCCCTGGCCAGAGGGATACGAGCGCAGCGAGCAACAGGACCCCGAAACAAACTGCGGCCAGCACAGGACCAACGTGGTAGCGGTCTCCGGTCTTGCCCGTGGTGGTATTAGGGAGCTTGTTCAGGGGCCACCGGCCTTCTTCAAGCCCTCCCTGGAGCGTTTCCAGAGCAGGAGCGTCGCGGAGTTGTGCGCGGTGTGGGCGAGGATGGGGGCGAGTAGGCCGCCGCTTACATCGTAGAGGAAGCCGAAAACGAAGCCGGCCAGTACGGCCCACGCCGTCCATACGAGATATCGCCGGTCTGGACCAATGTGGGCCACGCCGAACAGGAGGGAGGCGACAACCAGGCCGAACTCTTGCTGGAGTGCGCCCCGGAAAAACGCTTCCTCGCCCACCCCGGAGAAGATCGAGATCAGTACGAGGCTGGTCGAATCGGCGCCGTCGACCAAGCGAGGGGCGAGCTCCTCAGAGATCTCACGCAAAGCGGGTAGAAAACGGTAGGCAAGGAGGCCCAGAGAGACCGTGCAGCCTGCGGTAAGGAGTCCGAGTAGCACGCTCGCGGCGGGACTCTCGCCGAGTAGCCGCACATCGAAGCCCCTGAGGCCGCACCACAGGGCGGCGACGACGGCAAGAAAACCGTAGAACAGGGCGGCGAACTTGACGAAGCGGGGGCCCAACGCGCGCCTACCAGGGGTACGCCGCGGGCCGGTCTGCACGATGGACCATAACCCGTTATTGTACCGGAAGCCGAAAACCACAGGTCGCACACAGACCGGGAGGAGTCGGAGGTAGGAGATGCTCGACGAGTCGGTATTCAAGGCCTACGATATCCGTGGCGTTTATCCTGAGAGCCTGGACGAGGGCGTGGCCAGCGACATCGGCCGCGCGTTCGTTGCGCACCTGGATCTCTCGGGCTCCCGCGTCGTCGTAGCCCGCGACATGCGCCTCTCGGGCGAGGCGCTGGAGAAGGCCTTTATACAGGGGGTCACGGAGGCTGGCGCCGACGTACTCGACCTCGGACTGGTCTCGACCGACGCGCTCTACTTCGCCGTAGGGCACCTTGAGGAGCCTGGCGGGGCCATGGTGACGGCCTCGCACAACCCCAAGGACTACAACGGCTTCAAGCTGTGCATGGAGGAAGCGATCGCCCTCTCGGGGGAGGCCGGGCTTGGCGAGATCCGTGACCTCATCGTCTCGGGGGACCTCCCCGACCCGGCGGAATATCCGGGTTCCGTGGAGGAGACGGACATAATCGTAGATTACGCGAAACATTGCCTGAGCTTTATAGACACGGATGGCTTGAGACCGCTCAAGATCGTGATCGATGCCGGCAACGGCATGGCGGGTAAGATGGTCCCACCCATCTTCGAGCACCTCCCTTTCGAGTACGTCCCGATGTACTTCGAGCTCGACGGCTCCTTCCCGAACCATCCACCGAACCCGATCGAGCCCGAAAACGTCAGAGAGCTGCAGGAGCGTGTGGTCGCAGAAGGGGCGGACTTCGGGGTCGCCTTCGACGGCGACGCAGACCGATGCTTCATTATCGACGAGAAGGGCACGACCATCTCGGGCGACCTGGCGGCCACTCTCATAGCAAAGAACGTGCTCGAGAAGGAGCCGGGCGCGACCATACTGTATAGCGCTGTCTGCTCGAAGGCCTTCCCCGAGCTCGTCGAGCACGAGGGCGGGAAGGCTATAAGGACCAAGGCAGGCCACTCCATCATCAAGCCGCAGATGAGAAAGCACGATGCGGCCTTCGGCGGAGAGCACTCAGCCCACTTCTACTTCAGGGACAACTACTTCGCCGACTCAGGCATCATCGCCATGCTAACCATCGCCGAGCTCGTCGGCCGCCAACAAGAGCCTGTCTCCAGCCTCCTCGCCCCCATCGACCCATACATCCGCTCCGGCGAGATCAACTCCGAAGTAGAAGACCAGAAAGCGACCCTGGATAAGGTCGAGGACCACTATTCGAAGAACGAAGAAGCGAAGGTAGACCACCTCGACGGCCTCACAGTCGACCTGGGCTACTGGTGGTTCAACCTCCGCCCCTCGAACACCGAACCCCTCCTCCGCCTCAATGTGGAGGCGGAAGACAACGCGACGATGGAGCGCCAACGCGACGAGTTGCTCAACCTCATCCGAGGTTGAGTCGCTTGTCAGCACTTCAGCTTGTCAGCTGTCAACTTCGCTTCGGCCATTAGGAAGAACCGTAGGTAAAGGAAACGCCCCGTCGTATTGACGGGGCGTCTGTACTACGAGCGACTGCTGACTGGCTGACAAGCCGCTGCAAGCGGCGTGCTGACCGGCTGAAATGCTGACTAGCTTACACTTATCAGGTTTCGCACTTCGCGTACGCCTTCGACCTGTTGGGCGATCTCGCCCGCCGCCAGCTTGGCGTCCTCTGAGGGCGCGACCCCGCGCAGCTCGGCAATCCCGTCATTAACCTCGACGTTCACCCGTGGCATCTCCGCGGTGCGTGGGTCCTCACCGATGTGGGTTCGGATGCGCTGTTCTATCTCCTCTTGCTGTTCGCCTACACCCTCGACGTCACCATGCTGCCCGCCAATCAGTGGCCCAGACGAGGGGTCCGAGTAATCTCGCTCGGCGCCGGTGCGGTTCGCATCTCCCGGACTCTGGTGGCCTCCGCCGCCCGCCGTCCCCGTCGGGGTGCCGCTACCCCAGGTCGCACCCCGTTCACCTGCAGGGCTCCCTGGGTCGGGAGCATGGGGGCCGGTCGTACCCGTGTAGGACGAGGACTCGCCCGATGTTTCGCCTTTCTTGGAACGCGCGATGGCGGCCCCGATGGCGAGCCCGATCAGGATGAAGAATCCGTACTTGAGATACCGGGACTTCTTCGGCTCCTGGGAGCTCATCGCCTGGCGGATCAGCCTGGCCTCACCCTTGCCGAGCTTCCACACGGCTTTGCCTGCGGTCCTGCCGGCCACGGGCGCCACCCTCGCTCCTACCTTCGCGCCAGCCCTGGCAGCCTTTCTCTTCTTGCGTGCCATTCACTACCTCCATCTTCGCGGAGTTGGTTTCTCGAAACAACGAGATACCCCGAAAGGCCCGTTCGGAAACAGCACGGGGACGAGCGCCGTCGCGTGGATCGGGGCTTCAGATGCCACTCTATCCGTTCCGGCGCAGTTTGGGGACGAGGGTGAGCCTCCTGTAGCGCATTCTCCTCTCGTTCAGCGGGTTCTCGAACTCGGCCTCGCGGGCGAACCCGACCTCTCCTGTGGCGGCGGCCTCGACGAGGGCGGCCAGGTCTTCTTTCTCCGAGGGCGAGAGGCCATCAGCCTCGTTCTCCCGCTCGAAGAGCCTGACCCGCCGCGCGAATGAGACGAAGATGCTACAGGGCTCGGGGCAGGGGATCTCACCCTCTCCCCGGTCTACTTCGAGCGGCGTATCTTCGTCGACGTCCCAGAGGGTCTTCTTGAGGCATACCGCATCCTCGCAGCAGGCAAGGGCAGCGTCGAGCACCCCCTCGTCCGAGAGCCGCTGAACCCTTTTATAGATCCCGCTCTGCCTCGCCGCGTTCTCCCTGAAGCTCGTGAGATCCAACCTCCCCTCCCTGTTGAGGTACCAGTGGACTACGCCGGCGGGATAGAGGTAGTTCATCGCGGTTACGAGTCCGCGTGCGTCAGCGACCCTGAGCTCCCAGCCGCGCCGCAGGTTAGGGGAGCTCTTCAGCGGCCTGTAATCCCCGCCTTCGGTTAGCTTGGCGATCTCTCGCGCCGCACGCGGGCCCTCGCTGACCCTGAGGACGGCCTCTCTCGCGTCGTCGGTGTGACGCAGCGAGTATCCAAAAGGTGGGGCAGGGCGTACGATCACCTGCCCGAAGACGCGCCCATCGGGCGCGCCATCGACCCACGCTGCGAAGGCCTCCCGCGAACCTGCCGACGCGTTCTCGACTCTCAGCCGCCCGGAGCGGGCCTCAGACAAGATGCTGCTCCGTCATCGTCTCACGGGCGCGGGCCGCTATGAGGTTCGCCATGGAAGGATGCGTTCCGACAGGGGCGCCGTAGTAGATCGTCTTTTCGTCGCGGACAGTCACCTCGCCGGTCAGGCCGAGGTCCTCGGGGATCGTCTCGCGGGTATGCCAGCCTTCCGCGATAAACAACGGGATCAGGATCACGTTCTCCGCCTCGACACCATCGACGACCCGACCTATTTCGGGGGCTTGATCCAGGAACCCGACCTCGACGAGGTCGTAGATACCGCGCTCCCTGATGCGTCCGGCGTTCAGGTAGATGACGCCGCCTGAATTCTTGTTCAGGTCGGTCCCGTGGCCGAGCAAGACGAGGGCCGTGCGCCCCGAGACCTCCCTTCCGCGCATGAGGTCTTCCGTACGCTCCAGGATGACGTCAGGCATCCCCTCGAAGGTGCCAAGGGGTCCTGCGTAGCGGACGGTCTTCCCGCCCTTCCTTGAGACGGGTCCCGTAAGGCCTAGCTCCCTCGGGATGACCTGCTGGGTGAAATATCCTTCGGAGATAAAGGCAGGGACGATGTAGACATCTTCCGACTCGACGGTGTCGAGCACGTGGCGCATGGAAGGCTCCTCTTTCCAGAAGCACTCGACGACCTCGTCGAACTCTCCTGTCTCCCTGATACGGCCTGCGTGCTCGTAGACGGGCAGGCTAGAGTCTTCGTTGAGGTGCGAACCGTGTCCCACGATGACGAGAGCCCTCATGTTCCTCCTCTACGGCCGATGTGCCGGCAGATTCTACCAATCGGGAGAGTGGGCCGGGCGAAAGGCTTCACCTTCCCGTGGCCGGCCTGACCCTGTGACTCAGGGCATCGGGACCGTACTCGAGGGCGACGAGGAAGGCTGCTGCTATGACAGGATACTCGGTCGTGGTCGGAGAGAGGCGGGGGTCGGCGCGCAGCAGGCCGCCGAGGTTGGCTATCCCTTCGAGGCCGCGCCTCGAGTGGACGCCTCCGGCCTTCAAGACCCCGTGCGCCATGCGGGAGACTTCCTCGGCCTCCTGGCGGCCTGCGCGGCCGGCCACATCGAGGTCGGGCACCTCCGAGAGGACCTCCATGTAAGACTGGACCAGGGCGCCGCGGACGGAGTCTGCGCGGGAGAGGGCGGAGAGCAGCGCCGGCCTGGCGAGCTCGCGGGTGACCTCGAAGTCCCTGGCGTACTCTCGGGCCATTGCGTGGCGCGACGCCGAGAAGCGCATGGCGTCGCGGAGCGTGGCGTCCTTGCCGGCCCCGAGGGCGTAAGACAACGCACCGGCGAGGGCCTCCTCGCCGCCGGCTATTTCGAGCGCCCGGGCAAACGGAGCTATCTCGTCGTGACCGAGTCCTGCGAGGACGCGGGCCGATGGTTCTTCGCGTAAAGCGCCGCGGGCGAGTGGGGCCAGATATCCAGCAGCCCGCGGATCCGCGAAGCCGGCAAAAGAGATCGAGGAGACAGTAGCCTCGAGTACCGTCTCCCCCACGCCCCGACGGCCCGACCCGCCAAGGGCATCCCTGACGGATAGCACGGAGAGCATCTTGGACTCGTGCGCGATGCGGCCGTCGAGGTAGCGGGATCCCGTCCCTGGAGTGGGGGCGCTGTAGACGAGCATCATGGCCGTCGCGGCGCACGCTGCCACAAGACCTTCGGGTACAAACTCCGTGCCTTGAGGCCCCATCAAGCCTAGAGCGCCCTGTCCAGTATGATCCCCTCACTACCAACGTCCGCCGACACGAGCACCTCCTGCATAGTTACAGACGCCCATTCTAACCCGAGGCTGCTACCTCTCCCCACAGACGAAGTAATATACTCGTCGCCATGGATCACGCACCCCATTCCCCGGAACTGCCCGGCTCCTGCCGGCGTAGAGTCGATAGAAGCCACGGTGGATAGGATGGTGCTCCGCGGAGGAGGATTTTGAACACCGCCAAAGGCACCTCTCTCATACCTGAGGACGCGTTCGAGAAGGGCACACGGGAGGGTACTCTGGGCGCCGAGGAGGAGCTGTGGCTCGCCGATCCTGAGACCTTCAAGCTAGCCGACGGGGCACAGAAGATTCTGTCCCTCGAGCCCGAAACCAGGTTCTCGGGGGAACTCATAGACTGCGAGATCGAGTCGAATACGGGTGTGCACGAACAACCCGCAGGGGTCTTCGCCGACCTCCTCTCCCGCAGGCGCCGCCTGCTCGGGCACGCAGAGCGGCTGGGCAGGGTTCTCGGCACCAGCGGGACCCACCCGATCGGAGATTGGCGAGAACAGGAGATCATCGACAAGCCCCATTACCAGCGCCTCAAAAAGAAACTGGGGTGGTTGATCCGGCGCAACAACACGTTCTCCTTACACGTCCACTATGCTGTGCAGGGTCGCGGAAAGGCCGTGTACCTCTTCAATCGCCTGCGCGAGTACGTGCCGCACATGCTGGCGCTCTCGGTCAACTCTCCT
>Ga0136613_10001756_pt1 | contig 11314 bp, 18 predicted proteins | sample AntDrymUQ2722106_2_FD_106649 | JGI IMG/M metagenome (GOLD analysis project Ga0136613, IMG submission 106649) | Polar desert sand microbial communities from Dry Valleys, Antarctica - metaG UQ272 (21.06) | ecosystem: Environmental > Terrestrial > Soil > Desert | place: Antarctica: Dry Valley... | reverse complement strand
GAGCGGCTCCTGATAATCGGGGGGGGAACGGGCATGGAGCTGGAGCATCTGCCCGTGTGGGTAGGAGGAGACGGGGTGGACCTCAGCGCCGGCATGCTCGAAAGAGCCCACTGGCGGCGGGCGGAGCTTGATATGCACAATCTGGACCTCCGGATGATGGACGCGCGGACGCTCGACTTCCCGGACGAAGGCTTCGAGGCAGTGTACCTGCCCCTCATCCTCACCGTCGTCGAGGACGGAGGGCGGGTGTTCGCTGAGGCCGCGCGGGTCGCCGCTAGAAAAGGTGGCCACCTTCCTCCAAGATAGTTGGTGTTCTATGCCTGCTACCTATAGGAGAAGATGGCCAAAGACCATCGTAGGAGGTCCGAGGAGGTCGCGCAAGCAATGTTGCTCGACGACCCCACCTTCCTCAAGGAGATCGTAGAGCGGGTGCTACAGGAGTTGTTGGAAGCTGAGATGACCGAGCACATAGGCGCCGCCCCCTACGAGCGAACCGAGAGGCGCACGGGGCAGCGTAACGGTTACAAGCCGAGGACTTTGAGGACGCGGGTGGGCACCCTCAACTTGCTCGTCCTCAGGACAGAGAAGGCACCTTCTCCATCAGGCTCTTTTCGCGCTACCAGAGGAACGAGAAGGCCTTGATGTTGGCGTTTATGGAGATGTACGTCGAGGGCGTTTCGACCAGGAAGGTCAAGGACATAACCGAGGAGCTTTGCGGCACCTCCTTCTCCAAGAGTTTCAGGGACACCCGCAGGACGTGCAACGGTTCTGCCAGCCTGCCTGTATCAGCAGTCGCCACTACGACGAACACTTCCACTGTAGCAGATAGTACAGACCATCTACTGGAAACGCCGACAAACTTCCCGACCGTTGAGAATCGTATCGCTGCAGTCCAACAGATCTTAGAATTCTTGCGGCATCTGGGTTGACCAGCATGCTCTACGCGCTCCTATCAGAGCAGGGATATAGTCTCCTGCCGATCGATGCACCGAATGGGTATTTGTGGCACTCTCATGCGTTGGACATGATGCATCAGTATGAGCCTTGGGGTGTCGACGCACAGCCCATTGTCGTATAGATAGCAACCAAGACACGGCAACCATACGCCGCGGTTTGCTAATGATGATTTCGGGGGATGAGACATTCCGTCGAACGATCAAGAGGCCACGCGGCTTACTCTCAAGCTATATGGATTATCGGCAACGTCAGGAATCAAGGATGTTAAGAACGGCGGACGAACGATATGGGTAGAGAAGGAAGATCCTACTCGTTAAGGGGGTGCGCAAGAGCTCATACCTTACAAGGTGTCGGAGCTAGCGAAAGCTCCGCCCCGGTACGCGTTGTGTGGATCTGCGCGCTTTGGGCGCTCGTTCACAGCGTACTTGCCTCCAAACAAGTCAAGGATCTGACCCGTAGGATCACCGGTCCGCGCTACCGCGACGGCCTGTATCGCTTCGCCTTCAACACCCAGTCGGTGGTATTGCTTCTGTGGGCGGCGCGGCGGTTCTCGAGGCTACCCGACCAGGAACTCTACCATGTGGGGCCTCCTTGGTCTTGGCTCTTCCGAGCGAGCCAGGCTGCCTCTTTGGGTGTTTTGCTCTCGGGCGTGCGGGTCATGGGTATACTGAATTTCGCCGGAATAACTTCGCTACGGGACCTCCTTACGGGAAGGGATGTGCATCCCGCACCGGAGGCGCAAGGGCCGCCGATCGGCTCCGACGACGAGGTGGTGAGAGCGGGGACATTTCGCTTCACCCGCCACCCGGGCAATCTCGGTGCTCTGGGATTCTTCTTGTTCTTGCCCCGCATGACGGCGAACCGCGCCGTCCTCGTGGTGCTCGTGGCCCTCTACGTTGTCCTGGGTTCGATGCACGAGGAATACAGGCTGCGGGCGGCCTACGGCGAGGCCTACGAGCGCTACCGGAGGGCGGTGCCGTTTCTGATACCCCGTCACCCACGAAGATAGAGAGGTTACGATGTATTCCGAGCCGCCGGACACGGGTATCGCCCGAACATCGAAGAGTGAGGGCTCAAAAGGAGGCGGGACGTGAGCGAATTAGATCCTCGTCTATCTAAAGCGGTCACCGCGCACTCCGTAATCGTGGCTGCCCTGAGCGTCGTACACTCGCTGCGAACCCGGGGCTTGCGCCGCACCCTGCTCTTCGCCGCATTTGGGAACGCTATACCGATTCTGGGCGAACTCGTGGCTGTCCACGTCCTGAAAGTGCTACGCCACCACGTGCGGCCCCAGGTTAGGGGTGTGCCCCTAGCCATCGCCCTCGGCTGGTACAACGTTGGATACGGAACCTTGGCAATGGTGAAAGGCACTGTCAACGAGGCTGCTGATTCGCACACGAGCACGGAGAACCTGGCCCTGGCGCCCGCCGTGGCGCTAGCGGCGACCAGCTTTGACCTCTTGCTGGACCCCTTCGGGTTGGACCTGGGTCTGTGGGAATGGAGCGAAGATAGCGCGTACGCCTCTGAGGTTAAGGGGCCGAACGGCAAGCGTGGCGTCCCGCTGCTGAACTTCGTTGGCTGGCTCGCCTTGACGACCGGCGTTATGCTGGCATATCAGCGTCTTCAGATAGGACACAACGCCACCAACTCACCTGGTCCAGAGGATAGGAGTGGCTTGGAGGCTGAACACGGTGCGGCACTCCTGCTGCTCTCCTACTACCTGCCAGCGGCCCTATGGGCACTGAAGCGCGGCAGGCGCGAGTACCTGCTCTACTCGACGCCCTTTGCCACAACGATGTATGCAGCGCTGAAGAGATGTTCGGCTGCTTCTTAGCAGCTCCCTGAGTGGGCACTGAGCGCTCACGATAGTGGCGCCGCACAGCGAGCCGACGAGCGGCCTCGAACCGCTTTCCTGCTCATTATCACTGAAATTCGCGCGTTGCAGGGGTTTGCACAGGGTCGCAAATGCCGCATACCTAAGGGGTTTTCTTTCCCTGCCTTGTCCAGCGTTGCACGGTATCGCGTTCGCGATGGTATCAGAGTGGTATCAACTGAGGCATAGCTCCTTCACGATCCTGCTCACCCGCGCACGCATCCGAAGTACGTCTAGCACCTCGCCAGGCGCAATTACATCCAGCTTGGCCCCGACCGCTACTCCCACTGGATGCTCTCGATGGGTCGCAAAATCGCCGGCGGGATGGACGAGGCGTTGGGCTAGAAGACCTACTCTTGCCCTTCGCTTCCCCTTGGTGGTGGGTCGGGTCCCAGCCACAGCGAGACGTAGGTAGGCTGCATCGTCTCTCTAACCACGCTCGTCAAATCCTCGCTCAAGGCTCCCACGTGGGCGTGCTCATCCGTGGCCGCCGCTAAGCTGCTTGCCAGCAGCGAACAGTAGGATTGGGCAGGCCCCGTAGAGTGGCTGCAAATAGGGAGTTTCTCCTCATCGACAAATCCCCAACCGCTTGTATCGTGGGGACTGCTCCCATCCTCCTTGAGGCTGCCACCGCACCCTCCCAGAAGCGCTGCCATAGCGGATGGCAACCCCCACGGCGAGCGCCTCCGCTGCATCCGGTACCGCCAGCACTGCTAGTGCTAGCGCTACAGTGACCGCCACAGCTACGTCGGGAGCAGGCGAGGATGATGTGACGACGACATCCGTCGGCGAGGTGCTGCCAAGCACAGGAGGTCCCTCCCTGGTGGCATTGATGTCGGATGCGACGCTAGTCCTGTTGGTCGGTTCAGGATTGGTAGCGAGGCGACTGGTGCGCGGGGGCCGCTAAGTATTAGCCTCCAAGCGAGAGTAGGACGTCGATCCTAGAGGGTCGGGTGGGAGAAGTACGCTCCCACCCGACCGCATTGATGGGTACAGAAGCATCGTTCCGCGGGCACCTGCATCCCGAACTTCGGAGCACCCCAACAGTCAAACCACGAGCCACCTCTAGACCGTTACAAATCTTGCCGGGATCAGATTAAAGTGGGAGCGGCTTTGCAAATGTGATTGTCCCGGAGTCGAGGTCAATCTACACTACCTACGTCGCGCCATGAGTGACGTTGTGGGGAGAACCCGATGGTTGAGAAGCCATACCTCTTTGCCAACGACCGTCCCAGACAGAGAGCGGACGTAATTGCGCTGGCCCAAGAGGCAGAGGCCCGACATTTTCCGGGTCTCTTCTCGGAGAGCCCCGGTGACAACCTGGCGCTCTCACTCGCCATACTTGATCGTACCAAGCGAATCGCCGTTGGCACCGGTATCGCGGGCATCTACCTGCGCCATTCCCACACCATGGCGACTGGGGCCTCTTTGATCGAGGAACTTCACCCAGGACGCTTCCTGCTGGGCTTGGGCACTTCACACATACCATTTCATGAGGAGATGGGAGTCCGCTACGGTAAGCCTCTGGACGACATGCGGCGCTACGTGCACAACATACGCTCTGTAACCGAAGGAGCGCCGTGTCCTCCCATTTTAGTGGCAGCTTTGCGCAAGCGGATGAGCGCTTTGGCCGGGGAGATTGGGGACGGGGTGATGTGGGCGAATGCTGCGCTTTCACACCTGCCATTTTCGCTCGCCCAGATTCCGCCTGAACGACGATCTAACATGATCTTGAGCAACTCGGCCCCGGCGTGCGTTTCGGAAGACCGCGGGGCTGCGCTCATGGCGATCCGACGCTACTTGCTGTTCTACCTGAAACTCCCCAACTACCAGAACTACTTTGTCGAGGCCGGCTACGAAGAGGAGGTGATGGCCGCCCGGTCCGCCATAGGCAACGGTGACCAGGATAGTCTGATGGCCGCGATCTCAGAGAGGTTGGCTTCCGACGTCGCACTCTTTGGCACTAAGGCTGAAGTGCTCGACAAAGCCGAAGCCTGGGCTGCGGCAGGTATCACGCACCTTGTGCTCGACTCCACCTCCACGACCGGCGATCATCTCAAGGCCGCCTATGAGGTTATCGACGCCTTCGTCTAGAGCAGTTTGCAACGAAACTGCAAGCGTGCGAAGCCGTGGATCATAAGCGCCTGCTCAAAGTACCTCGGGCTGTAGGTGCTCGGCGCCTTAGACCTTCCGCCAATAGACGACTTCTCACGGTCTACGGTGAGGACTATACTCCCAACGGTAGCGAGTCCATCCCTCTCAGATGAGCCGCCCCACGATGATGACCACCTCGGAGAAAGCGTACTCAAGAGAGCCGACGAGCGGCCTCGAACCGCTTTCCTGCTCATTACGAGAAAGAATCAGCGGGTTTCGGGGTGTTGGCGGTTGTTTCAAAACCCTTTAGATAAGCCGAATACGCGCACCAGCAACATCCTGGAACATACGGAAATTTAGCCGGGTTGGTGTACAGATGGTGTACAGGTTTGGGATTTGGTCGTGGCTATTTGCTGGGATTGTGATCGCATCAAGCACCAGCTATATGACGTGTGTCAGCGGCGCTCCACCTCTATGGGGTCTGCCAGGAAATATGCACCTACTCCTCCTGGCGGGTGGTCTGGGCTACGACCGTCAGGCTCTCGACGCCGGCGTAGTGGCCCGCGTTGTTGGTGACGAGAGAGAGACCGTGTTCGAGAGCGGTCGCGGCGATCCAGGCGTCGGCTACTCCTATAGGACGTCCCCTGCGACGCGCGCTGTCGGCCGCTTCGGCCCACCGGAGGCACAAGGAGCGGTTGAAGGGGTAGACGATGAAGTTGCGCAGATGCTGCTCCATCCTGGCGCGGCGTGCCTCGCCCCAGTCGCGTTCGAGCGCCCACCGGTCTAGCTCGGCGACCGTCATGAAGGAGACTACCAGGAGCCTGCCGGTCAGGTGGGGACGGTAAGCCTCGGCGCGAGAATCGCCTTTGAAGAGATAGGACACAACGTCGGTGTCCACGACTACTGCGGAGGCCGGCGCAGAGGACACCTATAGGGGCTTTCTAGGCGCCCATACCGTCGCGGCGCCACTCGCGGAGTGTGAGGACGAACTCGTCCGCGCTCTCATCGTCAGGCCAGAAGTCGCCGAGCAGGGCATCGAAGTCGTCGACAGGTTCGACCCCTTGCTCGCTTGCGAGTGCTTCCAGGGCCGGGCGAGAATCGAACGGATGTGGCGTGCCTTCTGGATCTTCTGCGTCGTTTGTGGTCTCAGCCTCTCCGGCTTCGGGTGTTGACTCGAGGGCTATCCTCGCATCCTCTAGGGCCGCTTCTTCGGTCTCTCCCTGGCCCACTATGTGCGGGTGGCCGGGCACGGTGGCGATGTAACCGCCATCCTCCGGGTTTGGCTTCACTATTACCGCGAACTGCTGCACCTGTACCCCATCGTTCTTCATGTCTGCACTTCTACGCGCAGCTTATTGTACCGTCCAGCGATACCAGGCAGCACTATCAACCCTCCTCGACCCTTCTAACCCACTCGAGCGAGTTCGGGTCTGTCGCGGTCTTGCATGATAGAGATTGCGATTGGAACGAAGGGGCGAAGGTGGCTTTGCTCAGTCGAAAGGAGTGTAGGTCATCACGTGCCAGGCGCCCTCTTCGTCGGCCTCGAGTTGCGTGAAACCTATCGTGGTGCCATCGGGGCGGCTGACCTCGACGTAGAGCCCCTGCCCGGCTTCGCCTCCGACGGGGTAGATATGATCGACGGTCCCCAGATACCCTGCCTCGATACCAAGCTCCGGAATATCCTCCGGGATGGGTACGAGGTCGAACTGTTGGTCTGCGACGCGGGGCACTTGTGGGTCGTTCCTGGTCATGGCTAACGGGAACTGAAGGGCGTGGAGGAGATCGGGCGCAGAGAGCCGTCCTCTCCGACTTCGAGGTCGACGAGCCCGACGCTTGTGCCGTCCTCGCGGCCGATTTCCACCAGTAGCATCCGGCCACCTTCGTAGACGTTAACGATGGTTCCCGTTGTGCCGGCCTCGACGCCGAGCTCCGGGACGTCCTCGGGGATGGCTACTGTCTCCAACTCTTCGTAGGTTGTGCGCGTTCTTTGTGCCATGTCTGCGATTATAACGTAGGGTCGTAAGGTAGGTGCCCTAGACGAGCGGGAAGGCGGTCACCAGGTGCGGACTGGCTTCGCCGACGACCGGGTCCAGGGCCCAAGCGGTCAGCACGGGGCCGACGTTGCCATTGGGTCCTCGGAAGCTGGGTATCACGAGCTCCCACCTGCGGATCACCTCAGGCAACCCTTCGGGCGGGGTCTTGCCCTCCTGCTCTTTGGGCTGGGCTTGTACTAGCTGCTCGCGGATCAGGCGCTCCAGCAGCTCCGCATCGCCCTCCCCGATGCCGAAGACGCTGCGCCAGAGCCTGAGCTTGTTCCTGCCGTCGGGATGGGTCGACGAGAGCAGGTAACCACTCAGCTTTCTTTCGCGATCGATGATGCCGCCGGCGAACCACTCGAGCCCGTCTCTTCGAGGAGCCTTTGCCGGCCCATCTCCTCGTGGCCGACGACGATCTCCCACACATCGAGCGCTGTGCCGGACACCCACGCGCGACGGCTGCCCTCCGTCCCGCGGAACGCTATGCCGGGATGCCGCTCCGCCCTCGCCGCCTCTTCGGCGGACCGTCTGAGGCACTCGTACTCGGCGACGTCCAACACGACGCCTATGCGTTCTCCGCTCTCGTTGGTAAGGTAGCGCGCTTCCATCTCGCTATTGTAACGCTCTGCCTGAACCCTCGAGGCAGCGGAGAGTGCGAACCCACAAGTAGCGAGAAATTGATTCCCAAGAAGGGACAGCCTCATTACGTGCCCGGCAAGGTGGTGAAGGCATCTTGTAGTATTTGGAGGATGAAATAGAGTGCCACGGCGAGCAGCACGAGGGCCCATCCCCAGAGCGCAAACGTGCTTATCAACCACCTCGGGGTGGATCCGCGCTCGAAGAAGAACATAGCTGGCGTCCCCAACACGAGCAGTGGTAGATCGATCTGGAGCATTAACCCACGCCAGGGTCTGTAGAGATTCCACACTGCTTCCAGATTGAGGCGCTGTTCGCCCGATCCGGCACCGAAGGCGAGCGGCTCGCAGCCCAACGGGCGTGGGAACGCATCCTTGCCCGACTAGGTGAGGTAGGGAAGGAAGTTCCCGCGGTCGAGTACCGATCCTCGCTATCGGATCGGTGGTCACGGCGCTTGTTGATCGCCTTGTTGCGGCGGTACGGGATCGCGCCGTATCGGTACCGCGGGCAGCGACGAGCCAGACGTGCATCCGTCCGAGCGAACACCTTGTGGTACGATAGGGCGATTACCAGACTGTATAAGTACGTGTTGGGCATGGGGTGATCATGGGACAAAACTACACGATTCCGACGCTCCCGGACGCCCAGCCGGACCTGGACATGAATGGCGGGTTCCTGTGCTTTTGGACCTACTGGCAGCCCGATCCCGCAGCTCCCGATCCCGAGATGCCCGGCTTGAAACAACAGATGGTCACTTACCTCCCCGTAGCGTCGGCGGAGGACTGTCTGTGTGGCAGCGGCAAATCCTATGCGCGCTGCTGTAAAGCACTCCCCTACTGGCAGCCGGTGTGCCCCAACCCGGGCTTGCAGGGCTACGGCTTGCTCGCTCCGCAATCCGCCACGTTTCGCGCGGTCGATGGCTCCGCCATACACGAGCGTTTGATGGATGATCTCCGGCTCTTCTGCGTCGAAGATGCCCCTGATCGCGCGTTTTGGACCCTCTGGGGAGAACCGGCCTTGGAAAGCGAGTATGGGATCATATGTTTCGGTGATATCGAGCTCCAGCACCGGCAAACGCTGATCGCCAGCGCGCTGAGTACCGCACGCATGACCGTTCTGTTGGATCTTTTAGCCGAGGTGGGTAGACTACCCGGCCCTACGGTCAAGCACGACCCGATCCACGTCTTCGACAAACGGACCCGCGAACGATACGCGCTTCCTCCACGGCGCGCCGCCGAACGGAAGCGACCGGGACTGCGCCGAAAGCGGGCATGATCGGCACGAGAACTTGAGTGTATCCGAGCTATGCGAACGTCCGTACCGCTCCTTTCGCGCCGTCCAATGACGAGGTGGGCTGAAAGCCCGTCCTCTCCCTCACTGCAGCCGGCTAAAAAGGGTATGCAGCCAACGCCTTTAGGGCGGTCTGTGGGCCGCGCGGGAGCGACTCTTTGCGGCGCTCTGTGGCCCGTCCCGTAGAGTTTCGACTCCGTCGCACCCTCACCGATGGAGTAGGGCGTAAGGCTCGGGGTGTGCTGACCACATCGGCCACGATGGTAAGACGGACTGAGCAGCCTACTGAACCTACGGATTCCTGCGTGCCGACGGGGGGTCGATAAGGCCGATGTTTCGCGGGATTCCTAGCGCCTTCGAATGTGCGCGAGATATGCGCATTGCGCGTAAGGGATACGGACACCTGAGTCGATTATCCCTTGACGTAGTAGGCGCCCCGTTTTGGCCTTCTTGTCTCAGTTTTCCTTCGGGGGCCATACGTCGCAGAAGGTGGCTGGCCTGGTTACCGCTGACGTTGCAAAGCTCCATGGTGTCCAGCCGTGTTATTCGTCCGTGTGCTTCGACCAGGCCTCGCTCCAAAACCGCCCTGGCTCGCGCTTCACCTTACTGGATCAATCTCCCCACGGCCTTCACGTCCACATGCCGCTCATTCTGGAGGTGATTGAGAGCAAGCAGCTCATCCAGGGAGAGAGGTTGTCCTTCACGGTTCTGCCTGTAAACGAGGGTGGCGAAAGCTAGGCTAGTTTCACCACGCGGTCTACGCGGTGTGCGAAAATAGGGCTCAGGAGACGCAAAGATGGCCGAGAAGCAACGAACCGAGATCGACGCCGGGCTCTTGCAGGAGCTGCGGGCCAAGGCCCGCGAACAAAGCCGCACGGAGGGCGAGCTGCTGGAGGAGATCGTGCGCAGCTACCTCGTCCTGGCGCCCAGGCGGTCGAATAGCTTAGGCGGGTTTTTCGCAGGCCTCGAGCGTCGTCGTAGGGAGGAAGGCGTCGAGCCGCTCTCCGAGGAAGAGGCAATAAGCCTCGCCAACGAAGAGCTGCATGCCATGAGGCGGGAGCGCAGGGAGGCGCCGTAGCCCACGCGGTAGTCGACCCTGGCGTCCTGATCAGTGCTGCCATCTCCGAGAAGGGCGCGCCGTGGGAGGTACTGAGACGCTGGATGGCGGGCGAATTCGACCTTGTCATTTCACCACGCCTGCTCCACGAACTGCAAACGGTCCTTGCGCGGGAAAAGTTCCGCCGGTACCTCACCTACGAAGATGCGACCGAGTACGTGAGCTGGCTGCACCACGGAGCCGAGGTCGTAAGGGACCCGGCTGAGAGTGTGGTCCGAGGCGCCGTGGAAGCCGACCCGGACGACGAGTACCTCGTCGGGCTCGCGGGGTCCCTGGGAGGCGGCGACTCCTACCTCGTATCAGTCGACCGCCACCTGCTCGACCTTCCGGATCGGGCCGTCAAAGACGGCGAGGGGCGCACCCTGGTCCGTATCCTGACTCCCGGGGCGTTTCTGCGCGAGATAGGGCAAGAAGCGAACCGCGGGTAGCCTCGCTTCCGCATGGGTACCTCCATCGCACACGCCGACGAATCGGAGGCGGGATCCACGGTGCACGCCCCGGTTGGTGTACAGTGGCTCCGGCATTTCTACGGGAGCTCCATCCCATTTGCGTTTTACCTGCAAATCGCGATAAAAAGTAGAGCCGACGAGCGGACTCGAACCGCTGACCTCATCTCATTACGAGTTTGCTTGCGCGCGTTCTAGCCCGTTCTGGTACGTCCGGAAACCCGCGTGTTTATGCGGTTTTCGTTGATCCGGAGGCCTTGGTATGTCCAGTGCGTACCGGGGCGTAGCAGCCCGGTTGCAGTACCAGTTGCAGTACATTCGTGATCGACAATTCGTACTCCGAGTGAGGCTTCTGGCGTCGGTAAGGAGATTACCGAGGCGTGTGCAGCGGGGCGTGAGAACCAGGACCCCCAGGGAGCTAATGTCCGGCCGTCACAACGCCACCGTGCCGGTGTCCTGTCGGTGAAGGGTAGACCCTCTACACTCGTGTTTCGCTTCCGCTCGGTGATGGCCCGTGTGGCCTGCCCCTGTTTTCTGTACCAGGCGCTATGAGAGTGTGAGTGCCGATTCTAGCTCCTCTGGCTTGCCTGTGTTCACTTGCTTGCCACCGAGATCCGCCTCCCCTGCGAATTCCGATGGGGTCAGGTAGCCCAACGCGCTGTGCGGACGCCGATGGTTATAGTGCTCGCGGTAATCATCCACCAGCACCTTCGCTTCCAATAGATCAGTGAATACCTCCCTCTTTAGCAACTCGTCTGAGAAGCGGCTGATGAACGTCTCCGAGTAGGCGTTCTCCCAGGGAGATCCCGGCTCGATGTAGAGGGTCTCAACCTCTGATGCTTCCAGCCACTGCTTCACAGCTTTG
>Ga0136613_10001754_pt1 | contig 11316 bp, 12 predicted proteins | sample AntDrymUQ2722106_2_FD_106649 | JGI IMG/M metagenome (GOLD analysis project Ga0136613, IMG submission 106649) | Polar desert sand microbial communities from Dry Valleys, Antarctica - metaG UQ272 (21.06) | ecosystem: Environmental > Terrestrial > Soil > Desert | place: Antarctica: Dry Valley... | reverse complement strand
GTATCGGCTGATCTCCTATGCGGTCCTGGCAACGAAGGATCGAGGTGACCAGCCTCTGGTCTCAGCCATATCAGGGGCCGTCTTCCACTCCGACCTCCGCCAGCCTCAGCTCGATATGGGAGTCCAAGTCGGGCTGGCGGGTCAGCGCAGGCATGTGATGAGGTGGCCGTTTGGCGTGATTTTTAGACGGCCGGAAGGATCCCGACCGAACAACGACTCCAGCCTCGTAGATCTGCGGCTTCGTCACAGTTGTCAATCACTGCCTCGAGCGATTGCTTCACTTTTGCTCAAGGCGGGCCGTGGGTCTTCGGAGGGCGGTGGTTGTCCGCGTTCTGCGCTGTCCAGTGAGTCGGGCCGGCCGCGTCACCTGGCGGAAGGCCAACCTCACGGGCGATCTCGGCCGCCTCGTAACGGTTGGTGACGTGGAGCTTCGACAGGATGTTGGACACGTAGTTGCGGACGGTCTTCTCGCCGAGGTGCAGACGGCGTGAGATCGTGCGGTTGTCGAGGCCGGCGGCGAGCAGCCCCAGCACCTCGCGTTCCCGGTCGGTGAGCTCGGGGAAGGAGGTGGGTGCGCGGCCGCCTCTGGTTGCGAAGGCGTCCAGCAGTCGGCGCGCCACTTGGGGGCCGAAGACTGCCTGCCCGTGCGAGACCGCCGACAGCGCGCGTCCGATCTCGGCGCGGTCGGCACCCTTGACGAGGTAGCCGTGAGCCCCGGCCCGAACGGCGGCGAGCAGCGAGGAGTCGTCCTCGAGCATCGTGAGCACCAGCACGCGCAGGCCCGCATGGGCGGCGACGAGCTGGCGGGTCGCCTCGATGCCGCTCATGCCCGGCATGTGCAGATCCATGAGCACGACGTCGGGAGGGGACTGCTGTGCCAGGTGCAGGGCTTCGGCCGCGGTCCCCGCCTCCCAGAGCGTCTTGACATCGGCGAGGGTCGCGAGGACGGCTCGCAGGCCGTCACGGAAGACGGGGTGGTCGTCGACGATGGCGACCGTGATCATGCGCGCACCGGGATGACGGCCCGGATCTGCGTCCCGCCCTGAGGCCCGCCGCCGATCGAGCATCGTCCTCCTAGCTCGCGGGCGCGCTCGATCATGGAGGTCATCCCAACTCCCGGGCTGACGGTGGCCGGCAGGCCGCCGCCGTCGTCGGACACCTCGACGCGGAATCCATCGTCGAGGTGGAGCGTGACGGTGCAGTGGCGCGCGGCCGTGTGCCGCCACGTGTTGAGCATGGCCTCGCTCACGATTCGGTAGGCCGCCACCTCCAACGCCGCCGGCAGCGGCGCCAGATCCCCCTCGATCTCGAAGCGCACGGACAGCGGCGGTCGCCCGCGCGCGGGATCGCCATGACCGAACTCCGCCGCCCGTTGCCGCAGCGCCTGTTCCAGACCGAGGTCGTCCAGGGCCGGCGGGCGCAGGTTGTAGACGATGCGCCGCACGTCGCCCACGGCGGCGGTCAGCCGACGTGCCGTCGCGGTGATCTCCGCGCGGGCTTTGTCTGGTCGCCTGTCGAGCGTCGCGGCCGTCGCCTCCAGCCGGAGCGCGAGGCCCGCCAGGTCCGGGCCGATGCCGTCGTGCAGATCCCTGCGAAGACGACGGCGCTCGTCCTCCCTGGCATCCACCAGTTCCTGGCGGGACCGGACGAGCTCATCGGTTAGGTTCGTGGCATGCAGCGCGACAGCCGCGAGCCGGGCGAGGTCCTCGAGCAGGCGTCGCTCCGGCCTTGAGAGCACCCGCTGGCTGCGTGGCGGCGTGACGACGAGGTCGCCCATCGGCACCGCCGCGTGCTCCATGGGGATCCGCACCGCCTCTCCCACGGGGGCCCCTGACTCCGCGCGGATCTCCCCGGTCGGGGAAACGAGCGCCGCGTAGGGAAGCCGCAGCGCCTCCCGGACCGTGCTCACGACGCTGCGCAGGGCATCGTCGGAGTCCTGCGGGAAGACGAGGCGGCGCCCGAGCTCCTGCAGCGCCGCGTAGGGGTTGCGACCCCAACCGAACAGCCGTCGATCCACGAACGCCTGCAGTCGCAACCGCGCCGGCTGGAACGCCACCGCCACCCCGATCATCACGAGCAGCGGCAGCACGCTGACGTCCCTGCCGGTGGCCGCGGCGCCTGCGGCGCCGACCGCCGCGCCGTAGAGCAGGACGATCGCGACCGACAGGACCGCATAGACCAGCGTCCGGCTGACCGCCACGCGCACGTCATAGAGCCCGTGGCGCAGGATCGCGACGACGATCGCGATGGGGACGCTCGCGATCGCGCCGATCTCCAGCACCACCCCGACGCCGTCGCCGAGCGGGAGGAGCTCGGTCATCGCGCTGGCCGCCGAGAGCAACACCAGCAGCCCGATGGCGTACACGAACCACTGCAGCTGGCGGCGCTCGACCGCGCTGCCACGCCGGTATCGCACGATCGGCGCGGCCAGCGCCAGCACAGCTGTCAGCATCAGGAGGGCCTCGGCGAGGGCGTCCACCAGATCCAGCGTCGCCGCACCGGCCTGCCAGCCGAAGGGGTTCTCGACGGGGAGGTCCGTGCCGATCGGGCCGGGCTCGAGGGCGCTCACCACGACGAGGCACACGGCTGCCGCCGCGCCGACCGCAGCCACAGGACGCCATAGTCGGCTGGGGAGGCGGCCGGTGGGGAACAGCAACGGCAGGGCGATCAGCAGCACCGCGAAGGCGGGATCCCACAGCAGGCTCTGGACCCACCGTGCCGACACCGCCCCCGCCGCGCCCGACTCGAGCGCGTAGCCGGCGTAGGCGTCTGCCAGACCCGCCAGCGCGACCAGAGCGCCGACTGCCAGCAGGGTCCACCCGACCCCATGGCGGGACCGCCGGCTAACGATCAACGCTCCCGCGACCGCATAGGAGGCCAGGGCGACCAGCCACGCGCCGTCCAAGGGGCTGATCACCGGGTCGTCCGTCAGGGCGAAGGCGAGTAGCAAGGCGCCCAGGACCGCCAGCACGACGCCTCCGGCGATCCCCCACCCCAACCGTGCTGCCGTCATCGCCTGCCTCCGTCGAGGACGGTAAGCCATCGGCCGGCTCCGCGCTATCGCTTCGGGTTGAACAGCAGCAGCCCGACCAGGCCGATCAACCCCACGACGAGCAGGCTTGTCGTGAGGGACTCCGGCACGTCGTTCCAGTTGTGGGTCTCCAGGCCGAAGGACGTGGCGATGAGCAGCGCCGCCACGAGCAGGCCACCGACGCGCTGCCGCTCCGTCAGCACGCGTCCGCCTCTCACCGCGACTCCCCTCGTGCTCGCACGCTGCGAACCACCTGCACGATCGCCACGACCAGCACGCCCAGGACTGCGAGCGGCATGCCACCGTTCCCGATCTCCGCGAGCAGCGGGTCGTTGTTCGACCCCTCGACGCCGAACATCGAGGTCAGGGCGAAGCTGACTGCCCCCATGACCAGAAACGCGACCAACCAGAACCTCGTTGAGCGGACCATGCCAGACCCCCATAACTCGTTGGATAGAGGCAGCGTCGGCCGCTTCCCGTCCCATGCGACAGAGGCCCCACGTCCCCAAATCCTTGGGATATCGGGTCCCGGGCCCCGGAACCCCGGCAAGTGCGGCCCTCCGGGTCACCGTCCGCGCTGGTGGGGCACGCCGCCCCACGAGCCCGAGCGGGCGGATCCACGAGCAGAACAAGGAAATCTCCGGGTCTTGCGTTCGCTGCGCCAGCACGATCTGGCGACAACACCACGCCGTAGAGCAAGAACTCGGAGAGCGCCGGAACCCGCCGGTAGCGCCGGTTGTCGTCGGGCGTCACCCTTCTGCATGACCTCCGGTCTCAGCCGCTACTTCAACGTGAAGGAAGGGGCGGCGGGCGACCTGACCTACCGTTGGGTATCCCCGGCTACCGGATACTGGTCGCGGACGTATGAGCCCCGGCTCGTCGAGCCGGGCGGCCGCGGACGGTACAGTGCGGGCATGGCGTTCGAGCGGATCACGGTCGACCCGGCTCGCATGCGGGGCTTGCCCTGCATCCGCGACACGCGGGGTGACGGTGAGCGCGGTGCTTGGCCAGCTCGCCGCGGGGCGCAGCGTCGACCAGGTGCTCGAGGACTACCCCTACCTGGAGCGCGAGGACGTGCTGGCCGCCCTTGAGTACGCAGCCGCTGCTGCCCAGGAGCGCGAGCTGCCGCTCATTCCCTCCGGTTGAGATTCCTGATCGATGCCAACCTCTCCCCCGTCGTCGCCGCACGTCTCCGGGATGATGGACACGACGCGGTGCATGTGGCAGACGTCGGTCTGCTGACCGCCTCTGATGAAGCGATCCTCTCGCGGGCCGGCGATGAAGAGCGCGTGGTGATCTCCGCCGACTCCGACTTCGGCACCTTGCTCGCCGTAGGGCACCTGTCGAAACCGTCCTTTGTCTTATCTTACTGCGGTCAGCGGATCACCTGGCACCGCGTCAGCAGGCCGACCTCGTGCTCGGCCACCTCCCGCAGGTCGGCGACGACCTAGCCGTGGGCGCCATTGTCACGATCGCTCACCTGCGCGTGCGGGTGCGTTCCCTGCCGATCACGGATGAGGGCTGAGCGCCCGCCCCACCGGAGCGTTACCCAAGCTCCAACTCGCCTCGAAGCACAACCGTGGGCGTCTGGTCGGCATCCGACCGCCGACACCACGGAAGACCAGCGGAAACGCCCGGCAGGCGGGGTCGCCTCGTGCAGCACGGCGACCACGTCGTGCAAGGCCAGGACCAGCGCGCGGATCCCGTCCCTCTTGAGGCTCGCGGCCGGAGACTTGACGATATATAACGCTGGCATTATACTTCCCCGTGCCATGGTGCCACGGGAGTGGCGGGTCGAGGTCGAGGCTGAGGTGGAGACGTGGCTGAGCGGTCTGGCGGCTGCGGACTTCCGGGTCACGGCGCGGGTCATCGACCTGCTCGGCGAGCAGGGCGCGGATCTGCGGATGCCGCGCTCCCGCAACCTAGGCTCGGGTTGAAGGAGCTGCGCTTTGACTGCGGAGGCGGGGCGCGGCGCATCACTTACTGGATCGACGCGGAGCGGCGGATCTCGTTGCTGACCACCTTCCGCAAGCAGCGCGACAACGAGCGGACGGAGGTCAGCCGCGCTCGCGCCGCCATGGCGCGCTGCATTGCGGAGCGCCACACCGCCGAGGAGGGAAGCTGATGCCGAGTAAGAACTGGGAGCAGATCCGCGCCGCCCGAGCCGCCGCCGACCCCGGCTTCGACGAGAGATACGAGCACGCGCGTGTGAACTTCGAGCTCGCGCAGCTGGTGTACGACCTGCGGACGGGGGCCGGCCTGACGCAGACCGAGCTGGCCCGCCGCATGGCCACCAAGCAGCCACACGTGGCCCGACTCGAGGGCGGCTCGATCAGCCCCACCATCGACCTGCTGCGGCGGCTCGGCGACGCGCTGGGCGTCCGCCTTGTCCTGCGTGCCGAGGGCGTCGCCACCAGCGATGCCATGGAGGTCCGATTCAGCGGCCCCACGCCGGACCGAGCCGATGAGGTCAGCACGTTCAAAAGTCGCGTTCCCGTCGATCTTCCGGCGGAGGCAGTACGAGCGCCCGGTCGTGCCTGACGCCTCCCGTTCCCATCTGCCGAACGCCTTGGCTCGGCCTTGTTCGGTCGCGACGTCTGGCTCCGGCCCCTCGCCGACGCCGGCTTCGAACCGGACAGCGCGATCAAGGAGACGGCCGAGGACCGAACGCCGCGCGAGTCGTTCATCGGCCGCCGACCACACTGCAGGCGAACGGGCCGGTCGGCTGCTGGTTCTCAGAACCGCCCACCGATCGATGACAAGGCGAATGTCGCCGTCTGCGGGATCGTCGCGGCGCTCACGGCCGTGCCGCATCGCGACGTCCACATCGTGTCGGGTCATCGCCCACGGGACAAGACCGTTCGTGTCGCCCGGTGACGGGCCACGGCTGACCCGCGATGCCGGCGGTGCCGGGCTGTACTCCCGACGACCTCATCTGATCCGAAAGGACCATGCCGGGCCATTGACGCGGCGGGCACACTTGCCCCAACCGGGAAAGGAAGCACGGTCGGGGGGCCGGGTTCTCGGAGTAAGAATCGGTCTGTCGAGCGGAGACGAGCCTGATGCCCGGTCCAACCCTTCCGGTCCCCCGACGCCGGCTGCCGGGGGCGTTGCTCGCCCTGACGGTGACCGCCACGCTGCTCATGCCGGCGGCCCAGCCGGCCGCGGCGGCGCCGGCCATGCCGCCGGGGTTCTCCGAGACGGTCGCCTTCAACGGCCTGACGAACCCGACGGTCGTGAAGTTCGCCCGGGACGGCCGCGTCTTCGTGGCCGAGAAGAGCGGCCTCGTCAAGGTCTTCGACAGCCTCACGGATCCGACGCCCGACGTCTTCGCGGACCTCCGCACGGAGGTCCACAACTTCTGGGACCGGGGGCTCCTGGGGTTCGAGCTCCACCCCGACTTCCCCGCGAACCCTTCGGTCTACGTCCTGTACACCCGCGACGCCGAGATCGGCGGCACCCCGCCGCGCTGGGGCACCGCCGGCACGTCGTCGGACGGGTGCCCCAACCCCCCCGGCGCCACCGCGAACGGCTGCGTCGTCAGCGGGCGCCTGTCGCGCCTGGAGGCGGCCGGCAACGCCGTGAAGGGCCCGGAGCAGCCGCTGGTCACCGACTGGTGTCAGCAGTACCCGAGCCACTCCGTCGGCGCGCTGGCGTTCGGGCCGGACGGGATGCTCTACGCCAGCGCCGGCGACGGTGCCAGCTTCACCTTCACGGACTACGGCCAGAACGGCAGTCCCAAGAACCCGTGCGGCGACCCGCCGGGCGGCGTCGGTGCGACGCTCACGCCGCCGACCGCCGAGGGCGGGGCGCTGCGCAGCCAGGACCTCCGCAGCACCGGCGACCCGGTCGGCCTCGACGGCACGGTGATCCGGATCGACCCCGCGACCGGCGCCGGGGCGCCGGGCAACCCTCTGGCGGCCAGCCTCGACCCCAACGCCCGCCGCATCGTGGCCTCCGGCCTGCGGAACCCGTTCCGGTTCGCGTTCCGCCCCGGGACCAACGAGCTGTGGATCGGCGACGTTGGCTGGACCTCCTACGAGGAGATCAACCGCCTCCCCAACCCCACCGACGGGGCCGTCGACAACTTCGGCTGGCCCTGCTATGAGGGCCGCGGGCGCCAGGCCGGCTACGACGGCGCGGACCTCGGCCTCTGCGAGCGCCTGTACGCCGCCGGCCCGGGCGCCGTCACCCCGCCCGTCTTCGCCTACCACCACCAGGACAAGGTCGTGTCCGGCGAGACCTGCGGCACGGGGAGCTCGTCGGTGGCGGGGCTCGCGTTCCAGTTCTACGAGGGTGGGCCCTACCCGCCCCAGTACGACGGGGCGCTGTTCTTCGCCGACTACTCGCGCAACTGCATCTGGACGATCTTCCGGGGGGACAACGGGCTGCCCGACCCGGCGACGCGGGCGGGCTTCGTCACCGGAGCCGCCGGCCCCGTCAACCTCGAGATCGGCCCGGGCGGTGACCTGTTCTACGTCGACTTCGGCGGCGGGACCATCCGGCGGATCCGCTTCGTCGGTGAGGATCCGCCGCTGACCTGCCCGACCGGCGAGTTCAAGGCCGACTACTACAGCAACGCCACGCTCGCCGGCAGCCCGGCCTTCAGCCGCTGCGAGGCGGCCATCGCCAACAACTGGGGCAGCGGCGGCCCTGGCGGCGGGCTCGGGACGGACAACTTCTCCGTGCGGTGGTCTGGCCGTCATCCCTTCGCCGCCGGCGAGCACACCTTCACCGCCCGTGCCGACGACGGGATCCGGGTCCGCTACGACGGCGGCCTGATCATCGACGCTTGGCGGGACCAAGCACCGACGACGTACGTGGCGACGGCGGTCGCCCCCACTGCCGGCGAGCGCGAGGTCGTCGTCGAGTACTACGAGAAGACCGGCGGCGCCGTCGCCGAGGTGAGCTGGCGGGCGGGGAACGACCCGCCGGTTCCCGTCATCGACAGCCCCGGCGCCGGCACCGGCTGGACGGTCGGCGAACGCATCACGTTCTCGGGCCGCGCCACGGACGCCGAGGACGGGACCCTGCCCCCCTCGTCGCTGTCGTGGTCGCTGGTACTCCAGCACTGTCCGGGGACCTGCCACGCCCACCCCCTCCAGACCTACCCCGGGGTCGCGGGCGGCGCCTTCGACACGCCCGACCACGACTACCCGTCCCACCTGGAGCTGCGGCTGACCGCGACCGACTCCGCCGGCGCATCCAGAACGGTCACCCGCCGGCTCGACCCCCGCACCGTGGGACTGGCCTTCGCAACGGATCCGCCGGGCCTCGGCCTCACCGTCGGAGGCACGACCCAGGCCGCGCCGTTCACGCGGACGGTGATCGTCGGCTCGGCGAACACCGTCAGCGCCCCCACCCCGCAGACGGTCGGCGGCACCACCTACGACTTCGTCGCCTGGTCGGACGGCGGCAGCGCGACGCACACCGTCGTGGCGGGCGCAACCGGGACGACGACCACCGCGACCTACCGGGCGCGCACGGCGACGTGGCAGCCCTTCGCCCGGGTCAACTTCCAGCCCGCCGCCGCCCCCGGGGCCGCCGGCTACCTCGTCGACGCCGGCAACCCGTTCGGCACCCGCGGCGGCGGGCGGCGCTACGGCTGGAACGCCGACCTCCGCCGGTACATGGTCGACCGCAACTCCAGCCGCTCGCCGGACCAGCGCTACGACACGCTCGCGCGGATGCAGGCACCGAACCCGGACGGGGTGTGGGAGATGGCCGTGCCGAACGGGCAGTACCGCGTCCGAGTGGTCGCGGGCGACCCCTCCTACACCGGCAACGCGACCCGCATCACCGTGGAGGGGACCCTGGCCGTCAGCGGCAAAACCACGTCGTCGCGGCGGTGGCTCGACGGCACCGTCACGGTCACGGTGGCCGACGGTCGCCTGACCATCGGGAACGGGGTCGGCGCGACCAACAACAAGATCGCCTTTGTGGACATCGACGCCCTCGCCGGCTGAGCGGCCCCGGGCGCGCCACGGGCCAGGGACTCGCGACGGGGTCACCAGGTGGGTCGGGCCAGGACGCCGCCGTCCACGCGCACGTTCGCCCCCGTGATCCACCGGGCGGCCGACGAGGCGAGGAACAGGCAGGCGTCCGCGACGTCGTCGGGGCGGCCGAGGCGGCGCAGCGGAGCGGCGGCGTGCCACCGCGCGACGCCCTCCGGCCACTGCTCCGCCAGCCCGTCGCGGTCGATCAGCCCCGGCGAGACGGCGTTGACGCGGATGCCGTACGCGCCCAGCTCCAGCGCGGCCGCGCGGGTGTGCATCAGCACGCCGGCCTTGGATGCGCTGTAGTGGCCGTGCATCGGCGCCGGGTTCTCGCCCTCGATGGACGCGATGTTCACGACGGCGCCACCGCCACCCTGCTCGATCATCCGACGCGCGACCGACCGAGTGCAGAGGAAGACGCTCCGCAGGTTGCCGGCCATCATCGCGTCCCATGCCTCCGCGGTGGTGTCGAGGAACGCGGCGAGGGGCTGCACCCCGGCGTTGTTGACCAGGATGTCCACACGGCCGAAGGCCCCCACCGCGGCCTCGGTCAGGCGCGGGACCTCGGCAGCGTCGGTCAGGTCGGCCTGCACGCCGACCGCGTTGCCGCCGGCCTCCGCGATGGCGGTCAGGACGGTGGCGGCCTCTGCGCCGCTGCGCCGGTGGTGGAGCACCACGTCCGCGCCGGCCTCCGAGAACCGCCGCGCGATCCCGGCGCCGATGTTGCCGCCGGCGCCGGTCACCACGACCACCCGCCCGGTCAAGTCGAGCAGCCGGTCGACGGGCGGCACCGCGCCCCGACCGACGGCGCCCGACGGCTGGTCGTCTGCGCCCACGTCAGCGGGGGAAGGCGGCCGCGACGCCGCCGTCGACCGTCAGGACGCAGCCGGTCATGCGCGACGCCGCGTCGGAGAGCAGGAACGCGACGCTGTCGGCGACGTCCTGGCCCCGCACCCGCACCTGCAGCAGGTTTCGCCGGGCGTAGAAGTCCTCCAGTCCCTCCGGGGCGATGCCGTGCGCGGCCGCCCGCTCCCTGCGGACCTCCGCCGACCAGAGGCCGGACCCCTCGAACACGGCGTCGGGGTTCACCACGTTGACCCTGATCCCGTGCGCCCCGCCCTCGAGCGCGGCCACCCTGGCGAGCTGCACGGCCGCCGCCTTCGAGGCGCTGTACGCCCCGAAGCCGGCTCCCGGCCCGAAGGCGTTCTTCGACGCGACCACCACGGCGCTGCCGCCGAGCCCCTGTCGCTCCAGCGCCCGCAGCACCCGCCGCGTCAGCAGGAACTGCCCGGTCGTGTTGACCTCCAGGCACCGCCGCCACTCGGCGCTCGACAGCTCGGTGAGCCGCCCGGTCGTCGCGATGCCGGCGCTGGCCACGAACCCGTCGATGCCGCCGAACCGGGCGATGCCGGCAGAGACGAGCTCGTCGACCACCTGCTCCTCGGTCAGGTCGCCGACGTGGACGGCCGGGGCGACGCCGTGGCGCTCCTCGAGCTCGGCGGTCAGGGCGGCGAGCCCGGCGCCGTCGAGGTCGCCGGCGACGACGGCCGCCCCCCGGGCGGCGAGGTCGCGGGCGACAGCGCGCCCGATGCCGGACGCCGCGCCGGTCACGCAGTAGATCCGGCCGGCGAACTCGCCCGGCGCGGGCCGCAACCGCAGCTTGTCGCGCTCCAGCGGCCAGTACTCGACGTCGAACGCGTCGGCGTCCGGCAGCGGGTCGCCCGCGCCGAAGGCATCGATCGCCGTCGCCGCGACCAGGTGCGTGCGCAGCGCCACCTCGGCCGCCTGGACCGCATCGGCTTCGGTGACCCCCGCGGTCACCGCACCCAGCCCCGGCACGAGCGCCACGCGCGGCAGGGGATCGAGGGCGTCCATGCCCGGTGGCAGGCGGCACCGGTGGGCGGCGACCCACCGGTCGTGGCGTTCGACATGGGCGTCGACGGCGCCGCGGACGTCGCCCGCGTTTCGGATCACGACGGACCACGGCCGGATCCGCAGGATGTGGTCCGCGGTCGCCGCGCCGGCCGCCACGACCGCGTCGACGTCGGGCCGGTCGGCGAGCGGCCGCAGGGACCGGTCGACGTGGAGGACGCAGCGGCGGTCACGGGCCAGCCGTCCGCGCAGCGCGAGGAGCAGCTCCTCGGTCTCCCCCGGGCCGAGGTCGGTGGTCGTCCCGTCGGTGGTCGTCCCGTCGGTGGCCGTCCCGTCGGGGCCCGTCCCGTCGGGGGCCGTCCCGTCGGGGGCCGTCCCGTCGGGGGCCGTCCCGTCGGGGGCCGTCCCGTCGGGGCC
>Ga0136613_10001750_pt1 | contig 11339 bp, 13 predicted proteins | sample AntDrymUQ2722106_2_FD_106649 | JGI IMG/M metagenome (GOLD analysis project Ga0136613, IMG submission 106649) | Polar desert sand microbial communities from Dry Valleys, Antarctica - metaG UQ272 (21.06) | ecosystem: Environmental > Terrestrial > Soil > Desert | place: Antarctica: Dry Valley... | reverse complement strand
GACGACGCGGTTCGGAACCTCATCCGCCAGGCCAAGGTCGAGCAGGTCTACTCCGTCATGCAGACGGGCGGCAAGCGCGGCATGCAGACCCTCGAGCAGGCCCTTGCCGACCTCGTCGGGCGTGGCCTCATCACGCAGGACGCGGCGCTCTCGCGCTCGAGCCGTCCCGAGCAGCTCTTCGGCCTTCTCCAGCGGGCAGGCGGCGTCCAGCCGGCCGCACCCGGCGCCACCCACCTCGGCGGCCTCAGGGCCGCGGGAAGCTAGGGAGCTGGAATGGCGAAGGAGATCGTCGGCCTGAAGATCGGCGCCTCGGGGCTCTCGGCCGCGCGCGTCAGCGTGAACGGGTCGAGTGAGGTGCTTCAGGTCGCGCGCGAGTCGCTTCCCGGCGGCATCGTCGCCGGCGGCGAGGTCCGCGAGCCCGAGGCGCTCGCGGGCGCGCTCAAGGCGTTCTTCGGCAAGCATAAGCTTCCGCGCCGCGCGGTTCGCATCGGCATCGCCACGAACCGGATCGGCGTGCGCACGATCGAGATCACCGGCATCGACGATCCCAAGCTCCTCGCGAACGCGGTGCGCTTCCGCGCGCAGGAGGCGCTGCCGATCCCGATCGACCAGGCCGTGCTCGACTTCCAGGTGCTCGGGTCGGGGGTGACCTCCGAGGGCGTGCCGATGCAACGCGTGCTCCTCGTCGTCGCCTATCGCGATCTCGTCGACGCCTACGCCCGCGCGTGCCGCGCGGCAGGCCTTCGCCTCGCGGGCATCGACCTGGAGGCTTTCGCGCTTCTCCGCGCACTTGCGAGTCCGCCGCCCGCGACCGAGGCTGCCGCAGACCGAAGCGTCATGGTCGCCGTCGCGATCGGCTCCGAGCGCTCGACCCTTGCCGTCTCCGACGGCCTCACCTGTGAGTTCACGCGCGTCCTCGACTGGGGCGGCGCGGCGCTCACCATGTCCATCGCCAAGGCGCTCGCGATCGACCCCGCCGAGGCGGAGGAGCTGAAGACCAAGCTCAGCCTCGGAGGCCCGCCGGCCGAGATCGAAGGCCTGAGTGCCGAGCGGGTCGCGCAGGCGCGCGAGGCGCTCTCGCAGGGCCTGCACGGGTTCGCGCGAGACCTCGTCTCCTCGCTCCAGTTCTACCAGGGCCAGCCCGACTCGCTCGGCATCCGAGAGGTCGTCCTCGCAGGCGGCACCGCGCAGCTCGAAGGGCTCGCGGACGCGCTCCAGAGTCTGATCGGCGTCAGCGTCCGGGTCGGGGACCCGCTCACGAACGTCAGCGTCGGCAAGAAGGTGCGCGACGCCGAGTCGCCCGGCCTCGCCATCCCGATCGGCCTGGGGATGGCCGTCTGATGGATCTCAAAAAGGAGATCAAGCTCTCCGACCTCTTCAAGCGGAAGGCCAAGCCCGAGCCGGAGATCGCCAAGGCGGCAGTAGAGGCCCCTGCGGCTGAGAAGAAGAGCCGCCTGAAGCGCGACGTCAAGCTCTCGTTCCCCAAGCGGGGTGGCGAGAAGGCGCCCAAGGAGCCCAAGGCATCGCGTAGCCGCGGCCGCTCCGGCAAGGAAGCCGCTCCGGCCACGCTGCAGGTCCCGCTCATGCGGGCCTTCAACCTCCTGCCGATGGACGACCTGCGCCAGACCTCGACGGTCCGGCGCGCGTCGCCCGCCCAGCTCGGCCTCGCGGTCGCCGGCCTCGTCCTCATCGCGGCCATCGCGTCGATCTTCCTGATCACGAACGCGCAGGTCGCCGACAAGGAGCGCCGCCACAACGAGCTCCGCAGCCAGCTCGCGGCCAAGAACGTGATCGCTCAGGCCCCCGAGCCGACCGCGGGCGGTGACGCGACCCTGATCCAGGAGCGCGACGCACGCCGCGGCGCGCTCGGCACGGCCCTCGGGGCTCGGATCGCCTGGGACCGCCTGCTCCGCGACCTCTCCCTCGTCCTGCCCGAGGACGTCTGGCTGAAGAGCCTGCGCGGGTCGAGCGCGGTCGCCACCGTCGATCCCGCCGCACCGCCGCCCACGGATCCCTCCTCGGGCGCGAAGAACAGCTTCGACATCGTGGGCTACGCGCGCCGCCAGGAGGATGTCGCCCTCCTCCTCAGCCGGATGGAGGTCATGCCCGAGATCGCCACCGTCGGGCTTCTCTCGGCGGTCGCGACCGAGGTCGGAGGCGAGGACCTCGTCGAGTTCAGCGTGACGGCGACCGTCAAGTCGCAGGGAGAGGGTGGGACGCCGTGAAGAAGCAGATCTCGGCCACCCCCGTGATCGCGATCGCGCTCGTCATCGTCGCGCTCGTCGGCTGGTTCATGCTGATCAGCCCCAAGCAGGCCCGAAGCGCCGACCTCGACGACCAGATCGCCGACCTCGAGACCAAGCTCGCCGTCGTCGAGCGCCCCGCGCCCGCCGCGCCCAAGATCGAGATCGACGTGGCGGACGTCTTCCGACTGGCGAAGGCGATGCCGGACCGCAACGACCTGCCCGGCCAGATCCTCGAGTTGAACTCGATCGCCCTCTCGACCGGCGTGCGCTTCCTGGCCATCCAGCCGGGAACGGCGACGAGCCGCGGCGCCTATTACGCGCTCCCCGTGACGCTCACCTTCGAGGGGAACTACTACGACCTCACGGACTTCCTCTTCCGCCTGCGCAACCTCGTGAGCGTCCGTGACGGCGTCCTCGACGCCTCCGGCCGGCTCTACACGCTCGATGCGATCGACTTCGCGGAGAGCGACGGCGGCTTCCCGAGGATCAAGGCCACGCTGACGGTCTCGGCGTACTCCTACGGCTCTGCGCCCGCGACCGCGGGTGCTCCGCCGGTGGCGGCCCCGGCCGCGACGACGACCGGGACGACCTCGACTGGGACGCCCACCCAGCCCGCGACGACGACCTCGGGCCCCCCCGCCGATCCGACCGGCGACGGGAACCCGCAGGCCGCGGGAGGAACCCCCTGATGCCGCCCGCAGGAAAGATCGAAGAGCGCATCCGCCAGAAGAAGGCGGCGAAGCAGAAGAAGATCCTGATCTTCCTCGCGCCCGTCCTCCTGCTCATGCTCGCGTGGCAGGGCCCGGGGATGCTCAAGGTGTTCAGTAGCCCAAAGCCGCCCCCGGCCGCCCCGGTCGCGACCTCGACCACCCCTGAGACTGGCGATCCGGCGGCTGCCGCGGCCCCGTCCACAGCGGGTGTCGATCCGGCGGCTACCCCTGTCCCCGCCGGCGGGCCCCTTCCCGACTCCGACGACCCACTGAGCGCCGACCCCGGCCAGCTCGTGACCTTCGACCGCTTCGCCAGCAAGGACCCGTTCCGGCAGCAGGTCTCGGCCAAGCCCCCAGCGAGCGACCCGGTACCGCCGGCCGACGACGGCAAGGACGACGGCGGATCGGGCGGCCAGCCGCCTGTCATCACACCGCCCGACGACGACGGCGGATCGGGCGGCCAGCCGCCTGTCATCACACCGCCCGACGACGACGGCGGCGGCAACAACCCGCCCGGCACGGACGACCTGATCGCGACGATCGACGTGAACGGAACCCCCGAGACCGTCGCCGTAGACGCCCCGTTCCCGGTGGCCGACCCGATCTTCCGGCTGGTCTCGCTGACCGCGAGAAGCGCCAAGATCGGGCTCGTCACGGGGCAGTACTCGACCGGCAGCCAGACCGTGGTCGTGAAGGTCGGCAAGTCGGTCACCCTGGTCAGTCAGCCCGACGGGGTGCGCTACCGGATCACGCTCGTCCGCGTCTCCTAGCGCTCCGCCAAACCTAGACTCCCGGGCGACCGGTGGGCGAGGTTCTCTGGCACGTCACGATGTCCCTCGACGGCTTCACCGCCGGGCCCGACGGCGAGATGGAATGGGCGTCCGAGCACTCCGCGCCGAGCGCGCTCGCCGACGAGGTCATGAACGCGACGGGTTCGATCCTCGCCGGGTGCGGCCGGTACGACGTCGCGACGAGGAAGTACGCGAAAACCGGGCCCGACCAGTCACCTCCGTAGATCCCTCGCGGCCTTCGCGTCCTGACACACCACCGCCCGCCGGCGCCGACCCCGGGATCATTGGCGCGAACGGCGTGTAGGGGCCGGACATGTCCGTCCCGGGACGTCGTGGGCTGCGCGGGCGGGTTGTATCCCGCCCCTACCCTCTGCAACGCGGTTCGGTAGAGACGAGCTCTTAGAGCCCGGTCGACTCGTCGAACGAGGACGAGACGCGGGCGTAGACCTTCGAGGGGGTCGTCCCGTCGCGAACCACGATGGTGACGAGCTTGACGTTTCGGCCCGTCGTCCCGGACTGGTTCGTGATGGCGCTCCACGTGATGAACTTGTCGACGCGGTAGGACTTCCCGTCCGCCCCGGTGGCCGTTGCCGTCGGCAGGTGCGCCGTGCAGGGCGCCGTGCCGCAGGTCGGCAGGTGGGCCCGCTGCTTGCTGGTGACGGTTGCGCCGTTCGTGTGCGTCGCCGCGGCGGTGTAGTCGGCCGCGCGCGTGATCGTCCAGCTCGTCGTCCCGGCCCCTGCCGTGACGAGGACGATCTCGTCGTCGATTTTCACGCGGAAGGGGGCGCTCGTCGGAAAGCCGGACCCCGAGGTGACGGTCATCGTCGTGCTCGTCGTCGTGAGGGACGCGGTCAGGGTCGTCGACGGGGTGTCGGTCCGGAAGGCCGCATCGGAGGTGTACATCGAGTCAGCCGCCGCGACGTTCGTGTCGTTCAGGCCGATCGCGTTGAACTTGATCGCGCGGAACTTCTCCATCTCCGTGTCGGCGAGCGCTGCGGCGGTCGAGATGTTCGACGCGCGCTTGATCTGCACCGCGCCCGACTCGAGCATGGCGAAGACGGCGAGAACGCCCGCCGACATGACCGTGAGCGCGCAGAGCAGCTCGATCATGCCGAAGCCGGCCGCGTCCCGGACTCTGATTTTCCGCAATGGGGCGTACACCTGAGGTCCTCATCGGCACCGACCGATCCACGCTCAAGCCGGATTGGGGTGATGCCGATGCGAACAAGCGGAGATGGCCTCTTTCGCCTACGTGGCAATCAACGCCCAGGGCTCCGAGCTCACGGGTGACATCGCGGCACCGGATTCGAACGCCGCGCGCGAAGCGCTGCGCATCCGCGGCCTCCTCGCGCTCGACCTGACCGAGCGCGCGGCCTCCTCCGAAGGCCTCCGCTCCCTCGTCACCAAGGTCAAGCCGAAGGCGCTGCAGATCTTCTCGCGCCAGTTCGCGACGATGATCGAGGCCGGCCTGAACGTCGTCACGGCACTCGTCATCCTCGAGGAGCAGACCGAGGACCGGAAGTTCGCGACGATCATCTCGGAGGTGCGCTCGGACGTGGAGGGCGGTCTCATGCTCTCGGAGGCGCTCGCACGCCATCCCAAGATCTTCTCGCGCCTCTTCATCTCGATGGTCGAGGCCGGTGAGGCGGCGGGAATCCTGGACGTCGTGCTCGACCGCGTTGCCTTCCAGATCGAGAAGGAGACGCAGATCAAGCGCCGCGTCAAGGGCGCGATGATGTACCCGATCATGGTCTTGCTCTTCGCGACCCTGGTCCTGATCGGGATGCTCATGTTCCTCGTCCCGATCTTCGTCGACATCTTCGCGCAGCTCGGCGGAGACCTGCCGATGCTGACGCAGATCGTCGTCGGGATGTCGAACGCCCTCAAGAACTACTGGTTCATCATCTTCCCGATGATGGGCCTGACGGTCTGGTCGTTCTTCCGCCTGAAGAAGACGGAGAAGGGCCGGCGGGTCTGGGACCGCTTCCGCCTCAAGGCGCCGGTCGGGATCGGGGCCGTCGTGCTCAAGGTCGGGATGGCGCGCTTCGCGCGAACGCTCTCGACGCTGACGGGCGCCGGCGTGGACATCATCCGCGCGCTCGAGATCACCGGCTCGACGTCCGGGAACAGCCTGATCGAGGACGCGACGGTCGTCGTGCGCGAGCGTGTCCACCAGGGCATCCCGATCGCGCAGCCGCTCGCCGAGATCGAGCTCTTCCCGCCCATGGTCACGCAGATGGTGCGCGTCGGCGAGGAGACCGGAGAGCTCGAGAAGATGCTCGGGAAGATCGCCGACTTCTACGAGGACGAGGTGGACAGCTCGATCGCCACGCTGACCTCGATCATCGAGCCGCTGATGATGATCGCGGTCGGGCTCATGGTCGGCGTCATCATCATCTCGATGTACCTCCCGATGTTCAAGCTGCTGACCCTCATCGGGGGCGCCTAGCCCGCCACTAGTCTTGCGCGGTGCCTCCGAGGCGCCGCAACCGACCCAGGGGCTCGAGCGGGTCCTCGGGACGCCCGCGCTCTTCGCGACGGCCTATGGCAACGTCGGCTCGTCGATCTACTACGCCCTCGGCGTCACGGCCAGCTTCGCGCTCGGGCTGACCCCGCTCGTCTTCGTCCTCGCCGGCCTGATCTTCGCCGCCACCGCCGCCACCTACGCGGAGGGGACGGTGCGCTATCCCGAGGCCGGCGGCTCCTCGAGCTTCGCGCGCCACGGCTTCAACGAGCTCGTCTCCTTCGTCGCCGCCTGGGCGCAGATGCTCGTCTACGTTGCGACCGTCGCGATCTCGGCCTTCTTCGTCCCGCACTACCTCTCGGTCTTCTGGGAGCCCATGCGGGAGAACCCGTGGGACGTGATCGTCGGGATCGTCGTCATCCTCGTCCTCGTCGGGATCAACATCGTCGGCGTGCGCGAGGCAGCGCGGGTGAACATCCTGCTCGCGGTCGTCGACTTCGCGACCCAGGCGCTCCTCGTCGTCCTCGGGTTCGTGCTCGTCTTCTCGCCGGACGTCCTCACCGCGAACGTTGAGTTCGGCGTCGCGCCGACCTGGAGCCAGTTCTTCGTCGCGATCCCGATCGCCATGCTCGCCTACACCGGCGTCGAGACGGTCTCGAACCTCGCGGAGGAGGTGCGCGACCCGCCGCGCCACGTCCCGAACGCCTACAAGCTGATCGCGATCGCGGTCTTCGCGATCTACTTCACGCTTCCGCTCGTCGCGCTCTCGGCGCTGCCGGTGTTCGAGACGAACGGCGAGTTCCAGACGCTCCTCGGCCTCGGGCCGGAGGAGGGCGGGTACGCGAACGACCCCGTTCTCGGCGTCGTCGCCGGCCTCGGCCTTTCCGGAATGCTCCTCGAGGCGCTCGAGATCTACGTGGGCGTCCTCGCCGCGACCATCCTCTTCATCGCCACGAACGCTGGGGTGATCGGCGCCTCGCGGATCACGTACGCGATGGCGAGCTACCGCCAGCTCCCCGAGGTCTTCCGCCGGCTCCACCGGCGCTTCCGGACGCCGTGGCTCGCGCTTCTCGTCTTTGCCGGGATCGTCCCGATCATCGTGATCCTCCCCGGCGAGACGAACTTCCTCGGGACGATGTACTCGTTCGGCGCGACGCTCTCCTTCACGGTGGCGCACCTCTCGCTCATCGCCCTTCGCATCCGCTTCCCGGACGAGGAGCTCGCCTACCGAGCCCGGCCGAACCTTCGGACGCGGGGAATCGACTTGCCGCTCTTCGCCGTCTTCGGCGCGCTCGGGACGCTGATCGCCTGGTTCGTGATCGTCGCGCAGGACGCGCAGACTCGCTGGGCCGGGATCGGGTGGATCATTGCGGGCCTCATCGGCTACGCGGCCTATCGGCGCTGGTTCGTCCGCTCGCCCCTGGCCGCGACGGTCCGGGCCCCGCAGCAGGTGCTCGGCCCGGCGCTCGAGATCGACTACCGCACGATCCTCGTGCCCGTGCTTCGCTCGGTCGAGTCCGAGGAGGCGATCGTCGCCGCCGCACGGCTCGCGTCGGGGCGCCGCGCCCGCATCGTCCTCCTGCATGTGATCGAGGTGCCGCTCGAGCTCCCGTTCGACGCCGATCTGCCCGAGCAGGAAGAGATCGCCGACGAGCTCCTCGACAACGCGAGCGCCATGGTCGAGCGCTACGGCGTCCGGCCCGTGCCCCGGATCGTCCGCGCCCGCCGGGCCGGGCCGGCGATCGTGGACGAGTCGATCGCCCAGAACGCCGAGCTCGTCGTCGTCGGCGCGCCGCGCGACCGCGTGCGCCGTGGCGGCCCGGTGTTCGGCCGCACGGTCGACCACGTCCTGCGCCAAAGCGCGGTCCGGGTGCTCGTCGCGGCGACCAGGGCCGGCAGGGCCGCCGCATGAGGAGCAAAAAGGCCACGATCGGCTTCGCCGCCGTCACGGCTGCGCTCGGTGTCGCCATTCTCGTCCAGACCGCCCTCGCAGGCGGTGGGCTGGGGTACCTGCTCGGCGCGCTCCTGATCCTCGCCGGGATCCTCCGCCTCTGGCTCCTGAGGGTCGTCTGATGCTGCGCCGGTTCCGGTCTCCCAAGCGCGAAGCCAACCTCGTCGCGCACGATGAGGGCACATACGAGCGGATCCTCGTCCCGCTCAAGCTGGGCCTCGTGGGCGACGAGATCCTGGCCACCGCGATTCGCCTCGCGGAGGAGCACCACGCCCGCATCGAGGTGATCCACGTGATCAAGGTGCCGCTCGACACTCCGCTCGACGCCGACCTCGCCGACGAGGAGCGCCGCGCCGCCGAGTCGATCGCCGAGGCGAAGGTCGCGGCGGCCGACCACGGCGTCGAGATCGACGGGAAGATCGCGCGGGCCAGGGCACTCGGCGAGGCGATCGTCGAGGAGGCGAGCGAGACCGGAGCCGACCTCGTCCTCCTCGGCTCCGCTCCCCGCTGGCGCCGCCAGTCGCGCTTCTTCAGCCCCACCGTGGACTACGTCCTGCGCCACAGCCCCGCCGACGTGATGGTCGTCGCGTATCCCGAGGGCGTGCTCGAGGAGGAAGAAACTATGGTGAAGGCGTGAAGGCAGTCGTGATCGGTTGCGGCCGCGTCGGGTCGGCCCTCGCCAAGGTCCTCCACGAGGCCGGCTGGGAGGTGGCCGCGGTCGACGAGAGCGAGGAGGCCCTCGGCCGGCTGGGGGAGCGCTGGCCGGGTGAGTTCCACCTGGGGCACGGGATGGACACGAGCGTGCTCGAGGCCGCCGGGATCCAGGACGCGGACGCCGTCGTAGTCTCGACCGACGGCGACAACACGAACATCGTCGTCGCCCAGGTGGCGAGGCTTCGCTACGAGGTGCCCTCGGTCGCGGCGCGGATCCACGATCCCGCGCGCGCGAAGTTCTATGCGAACCGGGGGTTCGACGTCGTCTCGCCGACCTCGGCCGCGATCGAGAAGCTGACGGAGTGGATCTCGGGGATCGAGGTGCGCGCCTGATGTTCGTGATCATCGGGGGCGGGGGGAAGGTCGGGACGAACGTCACGCGGACGCTCCTCGGCCTCGGTCACGAGGTCGTCGTCATCGAGCAGAACCGCCTGCGGTACGAGTCGCTCGAGGCGGAGTTCCAGCACCGCGCGCGCTACGGGGACGCGACCGAGCTGCACGTGCTCGAGGACGCGGGCATCCGCCGCCCGCCGGACATCATGGTCGCGGCGACCGGAGACGACGAGGACAACCTCGTCATCTCGCAGCTCGCGCACGAGCGCTACGGGGTCGAGAAGGCGATCGCGCGTGTGAACGACCCGCGAAACGAGGTGCACTTCGACCTCCTCGGGATCTCGCCGACGGTCTCCGCCACCTCGATGGTCATGGCGCTGATCGAGCACGAGGTCCCCCAGCACGAGCTCGTGCACCTCCTCCAGCTCCGCAAGGAGAACCTCGAGATCGTGGAGGTCGAGATCGGCGCGGGCGCGGAGGCCGACGGAAAGCGGATCGAGCAGCTTCGCCTGCCGGACACGCTCCGCCTCATCTCGATCATGCGCGGCGGCTCGGCCGAGATCGCCGTCGGCTCGAGCGAGCTCCACGCCGGCGACCAGGTGCTCGCCATCCTCGAGCCGGGCAAGGAGGACGATCTCTGCGGCCTCCTGCTCGCAGGCAAGCGGTAGCACTGCATCGAAACTGCCTTCGGGGGGAACCCTGAGGGCAAGCGACCGAGGAGGCATCGTGGAAGGCAGCAACGAGCAGGAATGGACCGACCCGCGCCCGCAGGAGGGAAGCTCGGACCCGATCGCGGGCGGGGGCGAGGACCCCGAGGACGTGGACACTGAGGAGAACGCGCGCGAAGCCCGCGAGGGCGAAGACGACGCGCCGCCGCTCTAGCTTGCGACTCCTCGCCCTCCTCACCGTTCTTCTCCTGACGCTTGTCGCCGCGTCGACGGCGCAGGCCGGCCCGATCGTCGACCGGGCCGCCGAGGCGCTCGCGAACGACCCGGTCTACGTCGACCCCGACGCCGAGCGGGCGATCAGCGCGGCGGAGGCGGAGCGCCTGCGCGCGCGGATCGGCGAGGCGGGCACGGGGCCGCTCTACCTCGCTGTCCTCCCCTCCGCCGCGAGCGGCGAGTCGGGAGGAAGCGCAGATGGGGTGCTCTCAGACCTGATCCGGGCGCTGGAGGAGAACGGCACGTATGCGGTCGTAGTCGGGAGCTCCTTCCGGGCGGCGAGCTCCGATCTGCCGGAAGGACGGGCGGGACGGCTCGCGACGCAGGCCTTCGAAGACCACCGCGCGGAAGGAGTCGCGCCCACGCTGCTCGCCTTCGTCGACCTAGTCGGTGAGGCGCAGGCCGGCGGCGGCGCCGAGCCCGCCTCCGGGTCGGAGGACGACGGCGGCCGCGGCCTCGGCACCTACCTGATCCCGATCCTCGCGATCGGTGGCGCCGGCTTCTTCCTCTTCCGCCGGCGCAAGCGCCGCCGCGAGGAGAACGCTGAGCTCGCCGAGGTGAAGGAGACGGCCCGGGACGATCTCGTCCTGCTCGGTGAGGGCATCCGCGAGCTCGACCTCGACGTCGAGATGCCGAGCGTCACGCCCGAGGCCAGGCGCGACTACGAGACGGCGCTGACGATGTACGAGCGCGCCGACGGGGCGCTCGACCGCGCCCGCGACACGCGCGACCTCGAGGAGGTCAGCGCCTCGGTCGAGGAGGGCCGCTACGCGATTGCTTCCACCAAGGCGCGGCTCGCGGGCAACGAGCCGCCCGAGCGCACGCCGCCATGCTTCTTCGATCCGCGGCACGGCCCGTCGGCGCGCCAGGTCGAATGGTCGCCCCCGTACGGCGAGGTCCGCCAGGTGCCGGCGTGCGAGGCCGACGCCCAGCGCGTCGAACGCGGCGAGGAGCCGGCCGCGCGCGAGGTCATGGTCGGCGGGCGCTCGACGCCCTACTGGAACGCCGGCCCGGCCTACGGGCCCTGGGCCGGCGGCTTCTTCGGCGGCTTCGGCGGGCTCTTCCCCGGCCTGCTGCTCGGCTCGATGCTGGGCGGCGCCTTCTCGGGGCCCATGTTCGGGGATTCCGGCGGCTCCGGTGACTCGGGCGGCGGCGATGGCGACTCGGGCGACTTCGGCGGCGGCGACTT
>Ga0136613_10001749_pt1 | contig 11339 bp, 13 predicted proteins | sample AntDrymUQ2722106_2_FD_106649 | JGI IMG/M metagenome (GOLD analysis project Ga0136613, IMG submission 106649) | Polar desert sand microbial communities from Dry Valleys, Antarctica - metaG UQ272 (21.06) | ecosystem: Environmental > Terrestrial > Soil > Desert | place: Antarctica: Dry Valley... | reverse complement strand
GACGGGCTGCTGACCGTGTTCGCGGTCGGTGGCTCGCTGGTGCAGTGCCGCCACGCCCACCACAACGCGCTGCAGCGCCGGGCTGAGGCCGAACGCGTCAACACCCGCATCGGCTGACCGCGCCCGCCCGCCCGCCGCCGAACGAACGGCACTTTCGTGCGATAGGGCTGCCCGAACCTTCCGTTCACTGGACGAAGCCTCGGAAATGGGCGACCCCCGGGCCGCACCACTGAGCGGGTGCCTGCGGCCGAGCTGGACTAGCTCGGGGCCCGGGGGTCGGGTGACTGTCGGGGATTGCCGGCGTTCCGGCCTTCCACGAGCCTGATCGGAGCGCTAGCGGACAGCCACCTCACAAGTCCAATGGCTACTCAACGCTGGACCACCTCCTCTCGTGTGTACTCGCAACACTACGACCGGTCGGCGCCACCCGGCAACGAGAAACTCAGCCCTCCAGCGAGCTGCGCAACGTCGCGTCCTTGTCGTCGACCTGACGGGCGAGCTCGGCCTGGTACAGCGACATCTTCTTGCGCAGCACAGGGTCCGAGGCCGCGAGCATCCGGACGGCGAGCAGACCGGCGTTGCGGCCGCCGCCGATCGACACGCAGGCCACCGGGACGCCGGCGGGCATCTGCACGATCGACAGCAGCGAGTCCAGCCCGTCGAGCTGTGCGAGCGGCACCGGCACGCCGATCACCGGCAACGGGGTGGACGCCGCCACCATGCCCGGCAGGTGGGCCGCACCACCGGCGCCCGCGATGATCACCCGCAGCCCGCGGTCGGCGGCGGTGGAGGCGTAGTCCAGCATCCGGGCCGGCGTGCGGTGCGCGGAGACCACCGCCACCTCGTGCGGCACGTCGAAGTCGACCAGCACCTGCACCGCGTCGCCGAGCACGGGCCAGTCCGAGTCGCTGCCCATGATCACGCCGACCATCGGTTCAGGACCGGTGCCGCTCATGCTGGTCCCCACGCTGGTCACGGTAGCCGCCAGGCCTGCTCGACATGGCGACGCAACTCCGCGACACAGTCCTGGACGTCGCGCTCCGCGGTGTCCAGCACGACGACCGGCCGGTCCCACGCCTCGTAGCGGCGATCCTGCACGTCCTGCCAGCTCGGCAGCGTCAACCCGGGTACGTCGGTCGTCCGGTCGCGCACCCGCCGGCGGTGTTCGGCTTTGTCGGAGCAGCGCACCTCCACCTCGATGCACCTGGCGCCCGCCCTGGCGGCGACCGCCCGCCACTGCTCGCGGGACACCGCGAGCGGGTTCACCGCGTCGGCGATCACCGTCAGGCCCTGGCGCAGGTGGTCCTCGGCGAGCGCGTAGGCGACGTCGTAGCCCAGCGCGCCGACCGGCTCGGCACCGTTGCGCCCCGAGCGCATGATCGCCGCCTCGATGGTGTCGATCCGCAGGTGCACGGCGAGCACGACAGAGCTCGCGCTGGCCAGCGCCTTGGCCACCGCGGTCTTGCCGGTCCCGGGCAGGCCCGACAGCACCACCAGCACCCCGAGCACTACGCGGACCAGCCGTCGGCCCACCGCGCGGTGGCCAGCCAGCACGCCGCCAGGTCGGCCCGCCGGGCCACCTCGGGCATCCGCCCTCCGAGCGCAGTCACGTGCGCGATCTTGCGTCCCGGCCGCTCGGCCTTGCCGTAGACGTGGACCTTGACCTCGGGGAACCGGGCGAACAGGTGGTGCAGACGCTCGTCGAGCGCCATCCGCGGCAGCTCGGCGGCGCCGAGCACGTTGGACATCACGACCGCGGGCGCGGTGGGTGCCGTGCTACCCAGCGGATAGTCCAGCACCGCCCGCAGGTGCTGCTCGAACTGCGAGGTGCGCGAGCCCTCGATCGTCCAGTGGCCGCTGTTGTGCGGCCGCATCGCCAGCTCGTTGACCACGAGGCCGCCGGGGGCCGTCTCGAACAGCTCGACGGCGAGCAGCCCCACGACGTCCAGCTCGGCCGCGATCTGGACCGCCAGCCGTTGCGCCGCGGCGGCCCGGCCCGGATGCAGGTCGGGCGCCGGCGCGAGCACCTGCACGCAGATGCCGTCGGCCTGCACGGTCTGCACCACCGACCACACGGCGGCCTGCCCGTAGGGCGAGCGGGCGACCAGCGCCGCCAGCTCGCGACGCATGTTGACGTGCTGCTCGACCAGCAACGGCACACCGGCCGGCGCATCCCGCAGCGCCGCCTCGGCCGCGGCGCCGCTGTCCAGTTGCCACACGCCCCGGCCGTCGTAGCCACCGCGGGCTGCCTTGAGCACCACCGGCCAGCCGTGCTCGGCAGCGAAGGCCTCGACGTCGGCCAGGTCGTCGACCCGCCGGAACGCCGGCACCGGGACCCCCATCGCGGCGAGCCGCTCGCGCATCACGAGCTTGTCCTGCGCGTGCACCAGCGCGTCGGGGCCCGGCCGCAGCGGCACGCCGGACGCGGCGAGCGCGCGCAGGTGCTCGGCCGGCACGTTCTCGTGGTCGAAGGTCACCGCGTCGCAGCCCTGCACGAACCGGGCCAGCGCCGCCGGGTCGGTGGGCTCGCCGAGCACGACGTCGGCGGCCACCATCGCGGCGGGGTCGTCGGCGGAAGTGGCAAGCACCCGCAGCGACTGGCCGAGCGAGATCGCGGCCTGGTGGGTCATCCGGGCCAGCTGGCCCGCGCCGACCATCCCGACCACGGGGGTGTCGGTGCGGGTGTCCACGGCCTGGGAAGCCTACGTGGCCTCCGAGACGACTGTGCCGACGCCGAGCTCGCGGGCGATCACCATCCGCTGGATCTCCGAGGTGCCCTCGCCGATCTCCAGCACCTTGGCGTCGCGCCAGTGCCGTGCCACCGGGTAGTCGTTCATGAACCCGTAGCCGCCGAAGATCTGGGTGGCGTCGCGGGCGTTGTCCACCGCGATCGTCGAGGCGTGCAGCTTGGCGATGGCCGCCTGCCTCTTGAACGGCAGGCCGGCGACCAGCCGCGCCGCTGCGTCGTGGTACGCCAATCGGGCCGTGTGCGCCCGCACCTCCATGTCGGCGATCATGAACTGGACGGCCTGGTGGCGGCCGATGTTGGTGCCGAACGCGGTGCGCTGCGCCGCATAGCGGACGCACTCGTCGACGCACGCCTGCGCCAGCCCGACGGCGAGCGCCGCGAGGGCGACCCGGCCCTCGTCGAGGATCGACAGGAACTGGGCGAAGCCGCGGCCGCGCTCGCCCAGCAGGTTCTCCAGCGGCACCCGGCAGTCGGTGAACGCGAGCTCCCTGGTGTCGCTGGCGTGCCAGCCGACCTTCGAGTACGGCGGGCCCACCTGCAGCCCCGGCGTGCCGGCGGGCACGAGGATCGCGGAGATCTCCTTGCGGTCGCCGGAGCGATCACCGGACGCGTCGGTCAGCGCGGTGACCGTGACCAGCGACGTGACGTCGGTGCCGGCGTTGGTGATGAACGACTTGGAGCCGTTGAGCACCCACTGATCGCCGTCCGCGACGGCGGTCGAGCGGGTGGCGCCAGCGTCCGAGCCGCCACCGGGCTCGGTCAGCCCGAACGCCCCGAGCCGCTGCCCACCGGCAAGCTCGGGCAGCCAGCGGCGCTTCTGCTCCTCGGTGCCGAACCGGTACACCGGCATCGCGCCGAGGCACACGCCGGCCTCCAGCGTGATGGCGACCGACGAGTCGGCCCTGGCCAGCTCCTCCAGCGCGAGGCAGAGTGCGAAGAAGTCGCCGTCCATGCCGCCGTAGGACTCGGGGAACGGCAGGCCGAACAAACCCATCCGGCCCATCTGCTCGACGATCGGGTACGGGAACTCGCCCGACGCGTCGTACCCGGCCGCCGCTGGAGCGACCACGTCACGGGCGAACTGCTCGACCGTCTTGCGGAACGCCTCCTGCTCCTCGTCGAGCCGAAAGTCGATCATCATTCACCGCCCTTGGTCCCCTTCGTCATACCACCGCGCATGGCGCTGGGCACCCCGTCATAGGATCACGGATATGGCAGTCGTCTATGCCGTGCTCGCGCGTATCCCCCAGCCGTACCGCGATGTGGCCATCCGGCATCGGGAGCTCATCAAGTTCGCGCTGGTCGGGGGCACGACGTGGGTGATCGACACGATCATCTTCATCACCTTGAAGTCGACGCTGCTCGTTGCCAAGCCGGTGACCGCCAAGGTGATCGCGGTGGTCGTCGCCACGATCGCCTCCTACATCCTGAACCGTGAGTGGTCGTTCCGGACCAGGGGCGGGCGGCAGCGCCATCACGAGGCGACCCTGTTCTTCGTCATCAGCGCGGTCGGGGTGGTGGTTTACACGGCGCCGCTGGTGATCTCGCGGTACGTGCTCGACCTCAAGGTCCCCGCGGTGAGCCTGCTGAGCCAGGAGGTCGCCGACTTCGTCGCCGGCCAGATCATCGGCGTGCTGCTCGGGATGGCGTTCCGATGGTGGGCGTTCCGCCGGTACGTGTTCCCGCAGCAGAACGTCCGGCGTCAGACCACCAACGTCTAGCCGCAGGTGAGCGACCTCGAGCTGGCGTTGCGGCTGGCCGACGTAGCCGACGGCATCACGCTGAGCCGCTTCCAGGCCGTTGACCTGCAGGTACGCACCAAGTCCGACCACACGCCGGTGACCGACGCGGACACCACCGCCGAGGACGCACTGCGCCACGAGCTCCGGTCCGCGCGGCCGGGCGACGCCGTGCACGGCGAGGAGCGTGCCGACGAGGGGGAGCACGGCGCGGAGCGGGTCTGGCTCGTCGACCCCATCGACGGCACCAAGAACTACGCCCGCGGCATGCCGGTCTGGGCGACGCTCGTCGCGCTCGTCGTCGCCGGCCGGCCGGTGGTCGGGGTGGCGAGCGCGCCCGCGCTGGGCCGGCGCTGGTGGGCCTCGGCCGGCGAAGGCGCGTGGACGGCTGCCACCGGTGCGTCGCCCCGGCGGATGGCTGTCTCGGGGGTCACCCAGCTCGACCAGGCGTACCTGTCCACCACCGACCTCGCCACGTTTCTCGACCAGGCAACGATCGAGAACTACCTCGCGCTGGCCCGCCGCTGCCGGGTGACCCGCGCGTTCGGCGACTTCTGGCAGCACTGCCTGGTGGCCGACGGCCAGATCGACATCGCGGTCGACGGGGAGGCCAACGCGTGGGACCTTGCCGCCGTCGAGGTGATCGTCACCGAGGCCGGCGGCCGGTTCACCGACCTTGAGGGCAAGATCACGCACGACGGCGGCAGCGGGCTGTCGTCCAACGGGCACCTGCACGACATCGCGCTTGCCCTGCTGAGCTCTATCGACTGAGCCCGCGACGGCCAGGCGCGTCACGGCTGAGCGCCTGTACGACGCGGGACGGCGACGGGCGGCCGAGCTGCCCGGCCATCCACACGCTTGTCCGGACCAGCGCCTCGAGGTCGACGCCGTGCTCGACACCGAGTCCGTTCAGCATCCACACCAGGTCCTCGGTGGCCAGGTTGCCGGTGGCCGACTCCGCGTACGGGCAGCCGCCGAGCCCACCGGCGGCGGAGTCCACTGTCGATACGCCCCGCCGCAGCGCGGCGAGCGTGTTGGCCAGCGCTTGGCCGTAGGTGTCGTGGAAGTGCACCGCCAGCCGTTCCACCGCGACGCCGGCCTGGCCGAAGGCGTCGATCATCGCGTCGGCCTGGCCCGGTGTGCACACGCCGATCGTGTCTCCGAGCGACAGCTGCCAGCAGCCCAAGTCGAGCAGCCGTCGGCCGATGCTCACCACCTGCTCAACCGGGACCGTGCCCTCCCACGGGTCCCCGAAGCACATCGACAGGTACGCGCGCACCGGCAGATCCGCCGCCAGCGCGCGCCGCACCACCGGCTCGAACATCTCGAACTGCCCGTCGAGCGAGGCGTTCAGGTTGCGTAGGGCGAACGACTCGGTGGCGCTGGCGAAGAGCGCGACGTGCCGCACACCGGTGGCCAGCGCCCGGTCAAGTCCACGCTCGTTGGGCACCAGAACCGGGTAGTGCACGTCGCCCCTGGGCCGCAGCAGCCGCAGCACCTCCTCGGCGTCCGCGAGCTGCGGCACCCACTCCGGGTGCACGAAGCTGGTCGCCTCGAGCACCCGCAGGCCGGCGTCGGCCAGCCGGTCGAGGAACTCCGCCTTGACGGCGGCGCTGAGCACGACGCTCTCGTTCTGCAGGCCGTCCCGTGCGCCGACCTCCCAGATCGTGACGCGTGCCGGCACCCCTGACGAGGAGGTCGGGGAGGTCACTGTTCCTCGACGACCTCGCGGTAGAGCAGGGTGTGGACCTTCTCCACCTGCGGGATGTCGTCGAACTCCAAGGGCTCGTCCGACGCGGACTCGATGATCAGCGTGCCGCAGCCGAGCACCCGTTCGACGATCGTGTGGCGGAACTGCACGCTGTTGATCCGGCTCATCGGGATGTCGATGCCCTGGCGCACCAGGATCCCCTCGCGGACCAGAACGCGGCGGCTGGTGAGCACGAAGTGCGTCGTCCGCCAGCGCAGCAGCGGCCCGATCGTGAGCCAGGCGATGAGCAACCCGCCGATGACGCCGAGCGCGATCCAGCCCCAGACGTGCCAGTCCTGCTCCCGGATGAGGGCCGCGACGAAGAAGGCGGCGCCAACGGTGATCAGGAAGGCCAGCACCGGAACGATCAGCATCTTCCAGTGCGGATGCTCGTGCAGCACGACCGTCTCGTCCGGGGTCAGCAGCTCGTCAGGAAAGGCCACGCAGGAACGGTACTGGGTGGATCAGTGAAAGTGCCGCACGTGCACGACATCGACGGCGGCGACCGTGCGCTGGATGCCGGCGCTGGTGCGCACGACCAGCCGCCCGGAGTCGTCGACGTCTTCGGCGGTGGCGTGGATCGGGGCCTCGCCCGGCAGCTCGAGGCGGACCGGGGAGCCCAGCGTGGCGCAGCCCGCGCGGTAGTCCTCGCGCAGGCCGACCGCGGTGGGCTCGCCCGTGGCGGCCCGCCATGCGGCCTCGTCGGCGCACAGCCGGCGGAGCAGCGCGACGAGCAGTACGTCGCGGTCGGTGCAACCGGAGCCCTGGGCGAGCAGTGACGTTGCGCCCTTGGGCAGCTCGTCGGCGGCGGTGGTGACGTTCAGGCCGATGCCGACGACGACGGCCGGCGGGCGGCTGCCGGCGAGCTCGGTGAGGATGCCGGCGCACTTGAGCTGGTCGTCGCCGCCGAGCAGGAGGTCGTTGGGCCACTTCAGGGCGGCGGGCAGGCCGGCCAGCTCGCGGACGACGCGCCGCACCGACAACCCCGCCAGCAGCGGCAACCACCCCAGCCGCTCGACGGGCACGCCGGTGGGCCGTAGCAGCAGGCTGACCGTCAGGCCGGCGTGCAGCGGCGAGCCCCACTCGCGGCCGAGGCGGCCACGTCCGGACTGCTGGTGCTCGGCGACCAGGGCGGTGCGGTCAGGGGCTCCGGCTTCGGCGGCGGCCAGCAGGTCGGCGTTGGTCGACCCGGTCTGCGCCACCACGCGGAGCTCTTTCAGCGGGCCGTGCGGGGCGGTCAGCCCGGCGCGCAGTGCCGCGACGTCCAACGGACGGCGGTCGAGCTGCCGCAACGCGCTCACCCGGCGCACGGTACCCGCGGCTGCTGGCGGCCCAGTCGCCCGCGCCGAGGTCGCCCACTCCCCCGCGGCTCCCTTGCTCTGCGCACTCCTACGCACCACCAACCCGGTGATCGCCGCGAGCGCAACGCTAGCGCTGCTGCGACGACCGTGGCGTTGCGCTCGCGGCGATCTTGCTCGTGATGCGGCCAGGGTGTTGCACCAGAGTGCGCAGAGCGGTGGGCGCGCGGTCAGCCGACGGGCGTGCGCATCAGGGCGTGCTCGACCAGGGCGACGAGCGTGGTCAGGCTGGACCGCGGTTCGCGGGCGTCCATCCTGGTCACGGGCGTGTCCGCAGGGAGCACGAGCGCCTCCCGGACGGCGTCGTCGGCGAACTCGGGCGTGCCAGGGAACTGGTTGACCGCGAGCACGAACGGCAGCCGGCGGTTCTCGAAGTAGTCGATGGCCGGGAAGCAGTCGTCCACCCGGCGCAGGTCGACGAGCACCACCGCACCCACGGCACCCCGCGCCAGCTCGTCCCACATGAACCAGAAGCGGTTCTGTCCCGGGGTGCCGAACAGGTACAGGATCAGCGACGAGTCCACGGTGATGCGGCCGAAGTCCATGGCCACCGTCGTCGTGCGCTTGTCCGGCACCGCGGAGGTGTCGTCCACGCCGATGGACAGCGCCGTCATCTCCTGCTCGGTGGTGACCGGAGGAATCTCCGACAACGACCCGACGAAGGTGGTCTTACCCACGGCAAAGCCGCCTGCCACCAGCACCTTGAGCGGGATCAGCGCTGGTTCGGGCGCAGTTGCGAGCTGGCTTCCACCGCGTCGACGCCGCCCCCGACCAGCCTCAGCGGGCGCGAAGTCCATCCAACAGCCTCCCTAGTATTTCCGAGCCGGGGCGACCATCGGTGTCGTCCGACTGGGGTAGGTGCACCTTCAGGTACCCCGCGTTGGCGAGATCACTGACCAGCACCCGTGCTACCCCGACCGGTACGCGCAGCGCCGCGCCGATCTCGACCACCGAGACGGGCTGGCAGCCCAACTCGACGATGGACCGGTACTCCATGTCCAGGCTCGAACTGTGCCGCCCGGCGAGCTCGGTGGCCGTGACCAGAGCCTCGATCGGCATGTCCTGGCTCTGCCCGGCCGAGCGGGTCCGCCCCGCGGTGAAGGCGTACGCCGGCACCACCCGGCCACCCGAACGCGCGCCGTATGAGTCGCCTGTGGTCACGGGCCTGGCCGACCGAGGCTCGTGCGCGGGGCCGGGATCAGGGCGTGCCCGACCCGGTTCGCCAGCAAGGTCATCTCGTGCGCCACCAGCCCCATGTCGCAGTCGACCTGGGTGAAAACCGCCAGCGTCGAGCCCTGGGCCACCGAGGTCGCGAACAGGTAGCCACCGCCCATCTCGACGATGGTCTGCGTCACCGGCTCCGCGTGCAGCAGGATCGCGGTACCCCTCGCGAGGCTGACCAGCCCCGAGGTCGCCGCCGAGAGCCGGTCGGCCAGCATCGCGTCAACGCCCCGGGAGACCGCGAGCGGCATCCCGTCGCCGGAGACGACCAAGGCGTGGACCGCTCCGCGGGCCTCCTGCACGAAGGCCGACAACAGCCAGTCCAGCTGGCCGCGCATTGCGCCGACGGTCATGTCCGGTGCCCTTCCTGCCAGCCGCCGGTTGCGGCGTCTCCTGCGGCCCCCTTCGCGGCCTGCCGGCTCGCCTGGTAGCGCGACAGCGCCGCCGAGGCCCGCTCGGTGTGCGCAGGCGCCGCTTGCTCGACGTCCTCGGGGGCGACTCGCAGCTCCGGAGCCAGGTGGCTCTGCGGGACGCGCCGGCTCAGGCGCGGCCCAGGCGACGGGCGGGCCCCGGACGGGTCCTCGGAGCGCACCGCCAGCGGCAGCTGCGCCTGTCGACCATGCACGGGCGGTGCCTGCGCCGGTGCGATCTGCGTGGGCGGGACAGGTTGGAGGTGCGCCGGTTGAACGTGCGCCGGCCTGTGCATGGACTGGCGCGGCATCGGCGGCGCCGCGGGCATGTCGTACTGCGTCACCGCCGGTCCGGTCGGCCCCGTGGGTACCGCCGGTCCGGTCGGCCAACTGTTTCCGGCATGACCACCGTTCCCGACGTGACGGTCACCGCCGCCACCGTTGCCGTGGACGAACCCGCCTTGCTCCTGAGCGGTGGCATACCACCAGCCGGCCCACGCGTCGTCGTCCTCCGTCCACGTTCCGCTGCCTTCGAGCACGGGCGCGGCAGCCTGCGAGGGCACGGCGCCGCGCGCGACCGGGATGGACTCCGGCATGGCGGACATGGTGCTGATCGGAGCCGTGGCCCTGTACTGGTGAGCCTGATGCGCCGAGAAACCGCCCGGCGCAGGTGCCATCACCTGTTCGACCGGCTCGACGACGGCCGCTCCGGCGAACAACGCCGCGGGCAGCACCACCACCGCGGTGAGCCCACAGCCGGGCGTCGGGGTCAGCGAGACCCTGATGTCGTGGCGCTGGGCGAGTCGGGCGACGACGTGGAAGCCGAGCCGCTGCGACACCGACAGGTCCACCTCGGGTGGGTCGGCCAACAGCTGGTTCGCCGCCGCGAGCTCGTCCGGCGGCATGCCGACACCGAGATCCTCGACCGTGAGCAGGAAGGCGTCGGGGGTCGGCAGGTAGGGCCTGGTCCGGATCGTGACCCGGGTCTGCGGCGCGGAGAACCGCACCGCGTTCTCGGTGAGCTCGGCCAGTAGGTGGGTGAGGTCCGTGACGGTCTGACCGGACACCGCCGCCCACTCGTCGATCACGAAGTCGACCCGGTCGAGGTCCTCGGTCTCGGCGATCGCGGCGCGCACGATGTCGCGCAGCGGGACCGGCGCGCTCCAGACGCGCGACGGCTTCTCACCGGAGAGCACCAGCAGGCTCTCGGCGTTGCGCCGGACCCGCGTCGCCAGGTGGTCGAGGTGGAAGAGCTCGGCCAGCGCGTCCGGGTCGCGTTCCTTCTCCTCGAGCGCGTTGATGATGTCGAGCTGGCGGTAGAGCATGCTCTGGTTGCGTCGTGCGAGGTTGACCAGCAGGTCGGAGGTGAACCGGCGGCGTCCGATCTCGGCGTCGGCGAGCTCCTTGGCCAGCGCTTCGCGCTTGTGCTGCTCCTCCTCGGTGACCCACCAGAAGATCACCATGCCGACACAGGCGAGCAGCACCGCCGCGCCGTGGATGCCGGACCAGACCCATGGGCTCGTCTGGCCCGCGGGGTGGCTGAAGATCAGGCTTGTGGTCCACACAGAGCCAAGACCATGGCTTACCACAGTGAATAGGGTGTTCCACAGGAACGGAACCCAGTCCTGGTACAGCGCGATGAAACCGATCATGATGAAGAAGTGGAAATGGGCCTCGATCGAGCCGCCGGAGAAACCGACGAGGGCGGCAGAACAGTAGGTCAGACCTGCGGTGATAAGGATCGACGCAGGCCGACGACGCTTGATCAGGTGGCCCAGCACCAGGCAGACGGCCGGCACGCTCATCACGTACGTGGTGGTGAGCAGGCCGTTGTCCATCACGACGCCGAACACGAAAAGCGCAGGTAGATGCGCCCCGAGCACCCACTGCAGGAACCGGTGCCGCCGTTGCCACGCCTGGTCGTCAAGGGTGTTGTCCCGCGGTAGGTAGTCCAGCAGCCGCGTCATCGAGCGGGTCACCACCCTTTCGCTGTATTGCACGTCCTGCCGTTAGTCCAATGGCGCAATGGGGCAGGCGGCTTATCGGCCAATCGTCGTAGTGCACAAATCGGGGAGAAGCACAAACGGCGAACCTACACGGGAGACTTCCTTC
>Ga0136613_10001747_pt1 | contig 11342 bp, 10 predicted proteins | sample AntDrymUQ2722106_2_FD_106649 | JGI IMG/M metagenome (GOLD analysis project Ga0136613, IMG submission 106649) | Polar desert sand microbial communities from Dry Valleys, Antarctica - metaG UQ272 (21.06) | ecosystem: Environmental > Terrestrial > Soil > Desert | place: Antarctica: Dry Valley... | reverse complement strand
CGGCCCTGGTGCGAGCGGACGGTCTCGATCCTGAGTGGGCCGGCCTCCGGCGGGTCCGTCGCCAGGACCGTACCGACCACGAACCGGACGTCAGGGTCGTCGGTGCGGACGTGCACCGCCACCTCGCCGCGTACACCGTGCGGACGAGTGATGCGGCCAGCGACGAGCTGCACGCGGCGGGGTCAGCGACCCTTGTCGACGTCGACGAAGTCGACGCGGATGGACTGCCGCGAGCCGCCGAGGGAGTTCACGACCGTGCGCAGCGCGGTCGCGGTGCGGCCCGCGCGACCGATCACCTTGCCCAGGTCCTCCGGGTGCACCCGCACCTCGAGGAGCTGGCCGTGGCGCATCTCGCGCGGGCGGACGTCGACGTCGTCGGGGTGCTCGACGATCCCGCGCACCAGGTGCTCGAGCGCCTCGGCGAGCACGTCAGGCCTTGGGCTCGGGCTCGATGTCACCGGCAGGCGAGGTGCTGTCCGCCGGCGCGGTGTCGCTGGTGGGCGCGTCGTCGCTGGCGGGCGCGGGGTCGCCCGGCGTCGAGGTGTCGTCTGCCGACGTCGTGACGTCAGCGGATGCGGGCGTGCCGGCGGGAGTCTTCGCGTCGACGGAGGCTGCCGAATCGGCGTCGTCGGCCTTCGGAGCCGTGGCGTCGGCCTCGGGAGTGGCGCGCTTCGTCGCCTTCGCGGCGTCCCGGCCCCGGCGCGGGGCAGAACCCGAGCCGGCGCGGCCGACCGCCTTGGAGTCATCGACGTCTGCGTGGGCCAGCGCGACCGCAGCCTGGTAGGCCTCGGTCCGCGACGACTTCGGCGCAGCGACGAGGAGCGGCGGCGGCGCCGGCTCACCCTTGAACGCCTGCCAGTCGCCGGTCCGCTTGAGGATCGCCAGGACCGGCCCGGTGGGCTGCGCGCCGACGCCCAGCCAGTAGGCCACGCGCTCGGGGTTCACCACCATCCGGGACGGGTTCTCCATGGGGTGGTAGATGCCGATCTCCTCGATCGCCCGACCGTCCCGCTGGGTCCGGGAGTCGGCGACGACGACGCGGTAGTAGGGCGCACGGATCTTGCCCATGCGCTTGAGCTTGATCTTGACGGCCACGGGTCTAGATGCTCCTGATGCTCTGAGATGGTGAAGCGACCTGCGACCGCGTGGGGACGACGGTGGGCCGGATCGATGGACGCGGTGCTCGCGGTTGAGAGGGACCACGGACGCCGACGTTCGACGGGTCATCATGCCAGACAACTACATGTACTTCGCAATCTCGCTGCTTCACGGCACTGGAGGTCCTGAGTACATGCCGTCGGCCTTCTTCAGCGGGTGATGTCCCCAGTGCGCGCGGTACGGCAGTACGGGCAGTCGGCGATCTCCCGCGGTTCACGTCCCCAGTGAGCGCGGTACGGCAGTACGGGCAGTCGGCGTTCTTCTACGGTTCAGCTCCCGCGGCCGCGCAGGACGCCAGCACCCGGCCGGCACATCGGGTGGAGCGCGCTATCCCACCACGCGACCGCGCAGCACCACGCGCGCCGGGTGCCGCAGCACGCCGAGGTCGACGAGGGGGTCGCTGTCGAGCACGAGGAAGTCGGCCGGGTCCCCTTGGGCGACGCCGGACGGCCGACCGAGCCACGCCCGAGCCCGCCAGGTGGCGGCGCCCAGGGCGTCGGCGGGGGTCAGCCCGATGCGGTGGAGCGCCTGCACCTCGTGCCCGACCAACCCGTGCGCGAGGGAGCCGCCCGCGTCGGTGCCTGCGTAGATCGGTACGCCCGCCTCGTAGGCGGCCCGCATCGTCTCTGGCAGGCGCTCGTGCAGACGACGGATGTGGGCGGCGTACGCCGGGAACTTGCGCTCGCCCTGCGCCGCGTACCTGGGGAAGTTGGCGATCTGAACGAGCGTCGGCACGAGGGCGACCTGCCGTTCGGCCATCGTCGGCAGGAGTTCGTCGGTCACCCCGGTGCCGTGCTCGAGGCAGTCGATCCCGGCCGCGAGGAGGTCGGGCAACGACTCCGTCGAGAACACGTGGGCGGTGACCCGCGCGCCGAGCTCGTGGGCGCGCGCGATCGCCGGACCAAGGACCTCGCCCGGCCAGCAGGGGGCGAGGTCACCGCGGTCGCGGTCGATCCAGTCGCCGACGAGCTTCACCCAGCCGTCGCCGCGGCCGGCCTGGTGCGCCACCTCCGCGACCAGGTCCTCGGGCTCGATCTCCGCGCCGTAGCCGGGGATGTAGCGCCGGGTCCGGGCGATGTGACGACCGGCCCGGATGATCTTCGGCAGGTCCTCCCGGTCGTCCATCCAGCGCGTGTCTGCTGCGCTGCCGGCGTCGCGCACGAGCAACGTCCCGGCGGCCCGCTCGGTGAGCGCCTGCGCCTCCTGCTGGTCCCGCGGCACCGCTCCATGGCTGTCCAGGCCGATGTGGCAGTGCGCGTCCACCAGGCCGGGAACGATGAAGCCCTGCCCCACCGTCGTGGCGCTGCGCACCGGGTCGTACGTGACCCGGCCGTCGACGACGTAGAGGTCGCGTTGCTCGCCGTCTGGCAGCACGACCCCGCGGACATGGAGCGGCGGGCGGCCCGCGGTCACCGGACCCGGCTCGATGATCACCGCGGCGGCGGTGGCAGCAGATCCCTGAGCTCGGCCGGGAGCTCGAACGCGCTCGCGTCGGCCGACCCGCCGGTCTCGGCGATCGGCGCTCCGTGCCCTGCGGCGGCGCGCTTCGCGGGGTTGCCGCTGCGACCCGACCGGCCCTTGTTCTTCCCGGCGGCCTTGCGCTGCTGCTGCTGCTTCGCGTGACGTCCGCGACCCGGAGTGCCCACGCCGGGCAGCCCCGGCATGCCCGGGAACCCGCCCTTGCCCATCTGGGCCATCATCTTCTGCGCGTCGAGGAACCGCTCGACCAGCCGGTTCACGTCCGACACCTGGCTGCCGGATCCTCGCGCGATGCGGGCTCGGCGGGACCCGTTGAGGCTCTTGGGGCTTTCCCGTTCACCCGGCGTCATGGAGCGGATGATCGCCTCGACCCGGTCGAGCTCGCGGTCGTCGATGCTGTCGATCTGCTCCCGCATGTCGGCCGCGCCGGGGAGCATGCCGAGCAGCTTCGAGAAGGAGCCCATCTTCCGGACGGCCTGCATCTGGGACAGGAAGTCCTCGAGCGTGAACCCGCTGCCGGCCTGCAGCTTGGCCGCCATCTCCTCGGCCTGCTCGCTGTCGAACGCCTGCTCGGCCCGCTCGATCAGCGTGAGCATGTCGCCCATCCCGAGGATGCGCGATGCCATGCGCTCGGGATGGAAGACGTCGAAGTCGGTGAGCTGCTCGCCGTTGGAGGCGAAGAGGATCTGGCGCCCGGTGACCTCGGCGATGGACAGCGCCGCTCCGCCGCGGGCGTCGCCGTCGAGCTTGGCGAGCACGACGCCGTCGAAGCCGACGCCGTCGCGGAACGCCTCCGCCGTACGGACCGCGTCCTGGCCGATCATCGCGTCGACGACGAACAGGATCTCGTCCGGGTCGACCGCGTCGCGGATGTCGGACGCCTGCTGCATGAGCTCGGCGTCCACACCGAGCCGGCCGGCGGTGTCGACCACGACGACGTCGAAGAGCTTCTCCCGGGCGTAGGTCATCGACAGCTCGGCGACCCGCACCGGGTCGCCAACGCCGTTGCCGGGTTCGGGCGCGAAGACGGTGACGCCGGCCCGCTCGCCGACGACCTGGAGCTGGGTGACCGCGTTCGGGCGCTGCAGGTCGCACGCGACGAGCAGCGGCTGGTGCCCCTGCGACTTGAGCCAGAGGCCGAGCTTGCCGGCCAGCGTGGTCTTGCCGGCGCCCTGAAGACCAGCCAGCAGGATCACGGTCGGTGGCGTCTTGGCGAACCGGAGCCGACGGGTCTCCCCGCCGATCACGGCGATGAGCTCCTCGTTCACGATCTTGATGAGCTGCTGCGCGGGGTTGAGCGCCTGGTGCACCTCCGCGCCGCGCGCCCGTTCCTTGACCCGGTCGAGGAACGTCTTCACGACGGCGAGGTTGACGTCGGCCTCGAGCAGGGCGACCCGGATCTCGCGCGCGGTCGCCTCGATGTCCGCGTCGGACAGCCGGCCCTTGCTGCGCAAGGACCGGAACGTCGCGGAGAGGCGGTCGGTCAGGGTGTCGAACACAGGCGGGAGCGCACCTTTGCAAGCGGCGGTCGGTTGGTGGGGCGACATGGTGCAGTCGGCCAGGGTAGCCCGTGCGCCCCGGCGCACGGCGTACGACGGGTCAGACCGCCCGGCAGCGGTTACCGTCTGGGTGTGCCGGAGGTGCAGTTGCAGGGGTCAGGAGACTGCCCGGTCCCGACCGGGCATCCCGCCGCCAAGCAGGGCCGCCCGCGGGACGCCGAGCTCGACGGTCGAATCCTCGACGCCACGCTCGCGCTCCTCACCGAGCGCGGCTTCGAGCACACCACGATGGACGACGTCGCGCAGCGGGCGAGCGTCGCCAAGGCCACGGTCTACCGTCGCTACTCCTCGAAGGAGGAGCTCGCGGTCGATGCGGTGAAGCGGTTGTTCGACCGCGAGGTCCCGGTGCCCGACACCGGGTCGTTCCGAGAAGATCTCGAGCAGGTCTACGCCGACCTGCTGACGTTCGCCGCGACGCCGCACGGCCAGGCCCTGGTCCGGCTCGCGGTCACCGAGTCCTGCCGCGAGGCCCGCGTCGGTGCGATGTACCTGGCGTGGCTCCGCGGCCGGGAGGCGACCTGCCAGCTCGTGTTCGAGCGGGCGGTCGACCGCGGCGAGCTGCGCGAGGACGCTCCCCAGCGGTTGGTCTTCGAGTGGGTGCCCGGGATGATCGTCCTTCGCGCGGTGATGGGCGACGAGCCGATGGACCCGTCCGCCGCCGCCATGCTGGTCGACCTCGCGCTGCGCGGCGTCGCGCCCTGACCCTGGGCCAGAATGCCCGTCGTGGCCAACGATGAGACCGGCGAAGTCCTGGCGGTCGTGCAGCGACGAGCCGACGCACTGGCCGGGGCAGACGCCACAACCTTGCTGGCGATCTTGCATCCCGACTTCCGATGGACCTCACACCGTGGGGCGACGTTCGACCGCGACACCTACATCCGGGAGAACACCGTCGGCACGCTGTCCTGGAAGCGACAGACCCTGACCGGCACCACCGTCATCGTGGCGGGCGACACGGCAGTGGTGCTGGCACTCGTGACCGACGAGGTGACCAGAGACGGGCAGGCAGAGACCTTCTGCATGCCGATGACCCAGACCTGGGTGCGCGACGGTGGCCGTTGGACGTGCCTGGCCGGTCACGCAGGACCCTTGCAGGAGCGATCCGTCGCGGTCGAGGCCCGCGCCTGACCGTTCACGGCGGAGCCGCTGGCCGCTCAGGCCGGGTCTGTGCCGAGGAGCGCGTCCGCGAACGCGCCCGGGTCGAACGGCGCCAAGTCGTCCGGACCCTCGCCGAGCCCCACGAGCTTGACCGGGACGCCGAGGGCACGCTGGACGGCGATCACGATGCCGCCCTTGGCCGTGCCGTCGAGCTTGGTCAGGACGACGCCGGTCACCTCGACCACCTCGGCGAACACGGTCGCCTGGACCAGACCGTTCTGACCGGTCGTCGCGTCGATCACGAGCAGCACCTCGCCGACCGGGGCCTGCTTCTCGACGACGCGCTTGACCTTGCCGAGCTCGTCCATGAGCCCGGTCTTCGTGTGCAGGCGGCCCGCAGTGTCGACGAGAACGACATCAACCTCTTGCTCGATGCCGAGCCGAACCGCGTCGTACGCGACCGATGCCGGGTCGCCGCCCTCGGGGCCTCGGATCGTCACGACGCCGACCCGCTCACCCCAGGTCGCGAGCTGGTCCGCGGCGGCGGCCCGGAACGTGTCCGCGGCACCGAGCAGCACGTCCTTGTCAGCCACGACGAGCATCCGGGCGAGCTTGCCGACGGTCGTCGTCTTGCCGGTGCCGTTCACACCCACGACGAGCACGACGGCCGGACGGCCCTCTGACCGGTCGACGTGCAACGAGCGGTCGAGGTCGGGCTGCAGCGCCCCGACCAGCTCCTCGCGGAGCAGCGCCCGGACCTGTCCCGGCTCCCGGCTGCCGAGCACGCGGACGCGCGTGCGGAGCCGCTGGACCAGCTCCATCGTCGGTGCGACCCCGACATCGGCGGCGAGGAGGGTCTCCTCGACCCGCTGCCAGGTGTCCTCGTCGAGCTGCGACCCGGACAGGAGCGACAGGAGGCCGCGTCCGAACGTCGACTGCGAGCGCGCGAGCCTGGCGCGGAGCCGGACCAGGCGGCCCTCCGCGGATTCCGGTACCTCGAGGCCAGGCTCGACCAGGACGTCCGGCTCGACGCCCGGGCCCGGCGGAGCGACCGTCGCGGGAACCGGCGCAGCGGTCCGGCCCGGGGCACGCGGTGCGGCCTCGTCGTCGAGGTCGGGCCGCGTGCGGCCGGCCGGCGGAGCCGGCGTCGACGGCGTCGACGGCCCCCGCCCTCGCCGCGACGGGGCCAGGAACGCGACGGCGGCGAGTGCACCGAGCAAGAGCACGCCGAGAACGATGAGCAGGATCGGATCCACCTGCCGAGTCTCCCAGACCACCCCTCCCACCCCAGCCGCCCCCGGACCAGTGACCACGTCGTCGGGCAGCCCGCGGGGTCAGGCGGGGACGGAGTCCCGGAGGCGCTGGCTGATCACGGTGGTCTCTCCGTCAGCGCGCATCGTCACGCCGTACAGCGCGTCGGCAATCTCCATCGTGCGTTTCTGGTGGGTGACGACGATGAGTTGAGAGGTCGCCCGCAGCTCCTCGAGGATGACGAGGAGGCGGCCGAGGTTCGTGTCGTCGAGCGCTGCCTCGACCTCGTCGAGGACGTAGAACGGGCTCGGTCTGGCCTTGAAGATCGCGATCAGCATGGCCACCGCGGTGAGTGACCGCTCGCCGCCGGACAGCAGCGACAGCCGCTTCACCCGCTTGCCGGCTGGTCGCGCCTCGACGTCCACGCCCGAGCCGAGCGGATCGGCCGGGTCGGTGAGCACGAGCCGGCCCTCGCCGCCGGGGAACAGGCGGGCGAAGACATCGGTGAACTCCCGTGCGGTGTCCTCGAACGCGGCCATGAAGACCTGCTGCACCCGCTCGTCGACCTCGCGCACGATCTCCAGCAGGTCCCGGCGCGTGTGCTTGAGGTCCTCGAGCTGCTCGGTGAGGAATGCCTGCCGCTCCTCCAGTGCGGTGAACTCCTCCAGCGCGAGCGGGTTCACCCGGCCGAGCACCGCGAGCGATCGCTCCGCGCCACGCAGCCGCTTCTCCTGCTCGACCCGGACGTACGGGACGGCGGCCGTCGCCTCGTCCGGAGCAGCCCCACCGTCGACGGGCAGGGGGCCGCCGACCTGCCCCTCGGGCCCGACCAGGCTCGGCGGGACCGGCACCTCCGGGCCGTACTCCGCGAGCAGCGTCTCCGGTTCGATCCCGAGCTCCTCGACCGCCCTCGTCTCGAGCACCTCGACCCGCAGTCGCTGCTCGGCCCGGGCGACCTCGTCGCGATGCACGCTGTCGACCAGCTGCTCGAGCCCGGCGGCGAGCTCGCGGATCCGCGCCCGGACCACCCTCAGCTCCTCCTCGCGGCCGGTCCGAGCCGACTCCGCCGTCGCCCGCTCGACGCCGGCGTCGGTCACCGAGCGCTCCACCCGAGCCAACACCTGCGTCGCCGCGCCGGCGACCGCACCGGCGATCCCAGCCGCCGCTGCGCGCTGCTCTCGGCGGAGCGCTGCGCGGTCGCGATGCGACCTGATCTCAGCCGCTGACCGCTCGAGCTCGTCGGCGTGGCGGCGCAGCGACCGGAGGCGCTCCTCGCCGGTCCGGACCGCGAGTCCCGAGTCGAGCTCGGCCTGCCGGGCGGCCCGGCACTCCTCGTCGAGGCGGTCCCGGTCCGCGCGGTCGGTCTCGTCCTCCGCCGGCGCACCGGCTGCCGCCGCCACCCGCTGCGTGAGCTCCTCCAGCGCTGGACCGGCTGCCGACCGCTCCTCGGTAGCCGCTTCGATCGCCCGCGCGATCCGCGCTGCCTCGGCCGAGGCAGCGCGAGCCGTCGCGCCGAGGTGGGCGAGCCCCTCGGCGACGGCGGCCATCTCCGCGTCGGACTCGTGCAGCCGGGCGAGAGCGCCCTCGACCTCGGCGAGGCAGGCACTGTGCTTCCCACGTGCCTCGACCAGCTCGAACCGAAGCCGCTCTGAGCGCGCCGTCGCCGTCTGCAGCGCTTCGCTCGCCTCGTCCACGGCGACCTGCACCTCGAGAAGGCTCGACGCCGAGGCCGAGCCGCCGATGACGATGCCAGCCGAGACCACGTCGCCGTCCCGGGTCGCGACGCGCAGCTGCGGATGGGCCCGGGCGAGCTCTCGGGCGCCGTCGAGGTCGTCGGTGAGCGCCACGCGGGAGAGGAGGTGCCCGAGCGCCGCCTCGAGCTCCGGCGGCGCCTCGACCACGTCGAGGGCGTACGTCGCCCCGGCTGGCAGGTCCGGCCAGGTGCTGCGCCCCTCGTACGGGACCGCGTCCGAGACCAGCAGCGTCGCCCGGCCACCGTCCTGGTCCCGGAGGTGGCGCACCGCAGCCAGCGCGTTCGTCACGTCATCGACGGCCACGGCATCGGCAGCGGCGCCCATGGCGGCCGCGACAGCGGACCGCCAACCCGGCTCGACCTGCAGCCGCGCCGCCGCCGAGCCGAGCAGCCCGGCCAGCCCGTGGCCGCTGGCGAGCAGCGCCGCCGCACCGTCCTTGCCGCGCACACCGAGCTCCAGCGCCTCCTTGCGGGCCACCAGCGAGACCCGGTCCCGCTCGGCGGCCTGCTCGTCGGTCAGCAGGCGCTCGAGGCGCCGCTCGGCCTCGCCGAGGGCTGCCGACGCGCGCTCGTGCGCGGTGTCGAGGTCGAGCTCGCCGGCGTCGAGACCAGCCACCTTGGTCTCCAGCGCGGTGAACTCGCGCTCGGCCCGGTGCGCGCGCTCGGTCGCCTCCGCGCGGGTGGCCTGGAGGCGCCCGATCTCGGCCTCGGCACCGTCCACGCGGGATCGCTGGGCATCGCGCTGGCCGACCAGCCTGGCGTATCCCTCGCGACGGTCTGCAGCTGCCCGCAGCAACGCGGCGAGCCGCGCCTCCTCCTGAGCGAGCGCGGTCTCGACGGTAATGCGCTCCTGCTCCGCGCGAGCGAGCCCGGCGCCGTCGAGGGCGAGCCGCTCGGCCAGCCCGGCCGCCTCTGCGCGTACGGCCTGGGCCTCGACCGCCAGATCGTCGGGATCGGGACCGGTCCGCGCCGCCGCGACGTCCTCGTGGAGGTTCCGGCTGCGTTCGCGAGCGAGGCCCTCGAGCCCGCGGAAGCGCTCCCTCAGGCTGGAGAGGCGGTACCAGGTCTCCTGCGCGGCGGTGACACGAGGCGCCTCCTCGCCGACCGCCGTCTCGAGCTCGTGTTCACGCTGGTTGGTCCGGCCGAGCTCGGCCTCGACCACGTCCCGGCGCTCGCGCAGCGCGGTCTCGTCGGCCCGCTCGCGCTCCAGGACGAGTCGTCCCCGCAGCAGGTCGTCGGCGAGGAGGCGCAGGCGCGCGTCGCGCACGTCGGCCTGGATGACGCCGGCCCGCCGGGCGACCTCGGCCTGCTTGCCGAGCGGCTTGAGCTGGCGCCGAAGCTCGGTCGTGAGGTCCTCGAGCCGGGTCAGGTTGGCGCCCATCGCCTCGAGCTTGCGCAGCGCCTTCTCCTTGCGCTTGCGGTGCTTGAGAACTCCTGCGGCCTCCTCGAGGAATCCACGCCGCTCGACCGGAGAGGCGTGCAGGATCGCGTCGAGCTGGCCCTGCCCGACGACCACGTGCATCTCGCGGCCGATGCCGGAGTCGGACAGGAGCTCCTGGACGTCGAGCAACCGGCAGGGCCGGCCGTTGATCGAGTACTCGCTGCCGCCGGTCCGGAACATGATCCGGGAGATCGTGACCTCGGCGTACGCGATCGGGAGCGCGCCGTCGCTGTTGTCGATCGTGAGCACGACCTCGGCCCGACCGAGCGGCGCCTTCGCCGCCGTACCGGCGAAGATGACGTCCTCCATCTTGCCGCCGCGCAACGACTTGGCGCCCTGCTCGCCCATGACCCACGCGAGCGCGTCCACGACGTTGGACTTGCCAGAACCGTTCGGGCCGACCACACAGGTGATCCCGGGCTCGAGGCGAAGCGTCGTCGACGAGGCGAACGACTTGAAGCCCCGAAGGGTCATGCTCGCCAGGTGCACGAGTGCGCGTCCCCCTCCAGGCGTGGAGCCGGCCGGCGCACTGAGTGCCGGGCGGTCGTACGGAAGTGGCGGCGGGCGGGCTTGCCTCGGTGCCCGCGGCCCGGACGTTACCCGCTGACCGCCCCGGAATCCCGCCAGCGCGCCGAGTCAGCGCTGGGCAGCCTGCTCAGCCCCGGTCAGCGGCCGCCGGGCAGCTGGATGGACAGGCAGCTGGAGGACGGGCAGCTGGAGGACGGGCAGCTGGAGGACGGGCAGCCGGAGGTCGGGCAGCCGGTAGTCGGAGCGAGGTTCAGGCGAGCGCGTCGGCGCGGGCCCGGGCGCGGTCGAGCTCGTCGACCTCCGGGTGGCTCGCCCCGGTCGGGTCCAGCGGGCGATCGAGCGGCGCCTCCGTGAAGAGGTCGCGCTCGGCGAGCAGGCGGCCGATCTCGGTCTCGAGGTCCATGACGCGGCGGCGCAGGCGCCGTACCTCGTCGGTGAGCCGGGGATCGGGACCACCGAGGTGACCGAGCAGCGCCTTCGCCATGGAGTCCTCAGCTGTCGGGTCGGACCACCTGGTCGGGTCTCGACGGGCCGCGGCGACCACGAGTTCTCTCAGACGCAGGGCGGCATTGCCAGGGTCGCACCGCCGCGTTGCCTGGTCAACCCTCCGGACGCGGACCGGCGGGTCAGCGCGCGCTCTCGCACCGGATGCCGAGGTCGGCGAAGGACGAGTTGAACGCGTCGGCATCGGCCTCCTCGATCGGCTCGCCGGTGCCGGCCCGCTCCAGGAGCGTCTGGGCGGCTGCCACCACGCCTGGTCGAAAGGAACCGAGGTTCTCGTCCGACACTTCCACCGCCTCGTCCTGCTCCGCGAGCGCGGACAGCGCGCCGGCCCGCTGTTCGTCGGGCACGACGCCGGGGTTGAGGCCCACATCCTCCGGGACGCACGCCACCCCAGGTCGTGCACGGCGGCGACGGCTCACCAGCGAGCCCGGCGTGGCCGGGGCTGGCAGCGCGGGCAGAAGAAGGACGAGCGGTTCATGAACGACTCTCGACGGATCGGCGTCCCGCACCGTGGGCACGGCAGCCCTTCCTGGCCGTAGACCGCGAGCGAGCGCTCGAAGTAGCCGCTCTG
>Ga0136613_10001744_pt1 | contig 11347 bp, 8 predicted proteins | sample AntDrymUQ2722106_2_FD_106649 | JGI IMG/M metagenome (GOLD analysis project Ga0136613, IMG submission 106649) | Polar desert sand microbial communities from Dry Valleys, Antarctica - metaG UQ272 (21.06) | ecosystem: Environmental > Terrestrial > Soil > Desert | place: Antarctica: Dry Valley... | reverse complement strand
TGCCGCTGCACACGTGGCTGCCCGACGCGATGGAGGGCCCGACGCCCGTCAGCGCGCTGATCCACGCCGCCACGATGGTGACCGCCGGCGTCTACCTGATTGCGCGCATGCACCCGCTCTTCGAGTGGGCGCCGATCGCCGCCAACGTCGGCGCGATCGTCGGCTGCGTCACGCTGCTGGTCGCCGGCTCGATCGCGATCGCCGTCACCGACCTCAAGCGCGTCATCGCCTACTCGACGATGTCGCAGATCGGCTACATGGTCATGGCCGTCAGCGCCGGGGCCTATGCCGCGGGCCTGTTCCATCTCATGACGCACGCGTTCTTCAAGGCGCTGCTGTTCATGGCGGCCGGCTCGGTGATCGCGGCGATGGCCGGCCAGCAGGACCTCGACAAGATGGGCGGCTTCCGCCGCGCGATGCCGTTCACGTTCGGCTGCATGGTGATCGGCGGACTCGCGCTGGCGGGCGTGCCGCCGTTCTCGGGCTTCTTCTCCAAGGACGAGATCCTGTTGCTGATCGGCGACCGCGGCGGCTGGTACTGGATCCTCTACGTCGCGGGCTACCTCGGCGCCCTGCTGACCGGGGTCTACACCTTCCGGATGATCTTCCGCGCGTTCTTCGGCGAGCCCGTTGCCCAGGCGCGCGAGCTCGAGGAAGGGCACCTGCACCACGCCGACGTGCACACCAACCCGGCCAACGACGAGGTTGAGGACACCGAGGTCGGCTTCCCCGGTCCCGAGCACCACATCGCCGAGCGCGAGCCGACGATGAAGATCGCGATGGGGACGCTCGCGCTGCTGGCGATCGTCGGCGGCTTGCTGCAGATCCCAAAGGTCACGCACGTCATCGACCACTTCCTCGAGCCGAGCTTCGCGGACTCCACGCTGTATGAGCGCGAGCCGAGCGGCGGTCTGATCGCGTTCGGCCTCGTGCTCGGCGCCCTCGTCGGCATCGCCGGGATCGCGGTCGCGTACCTCATCTGGGTGAAGAACCCGCAGATCGCGGTCCGCGCCCGCGAGCGCCTGGCACCAGTGCACCTCTTCCTCGTCAACAAGTGGTACTTCGACGAGCTCATCGACCTGCTGATCGTGCGACCAGCGCAGTGGTTCGGGGCCTGGGCGCAGCAGACGTTCGAGCGCGTCGTCGTCAACGGGCTGCTGGTCGGCGGCACGACCGGCGTCGTGCGCGCCGGCTCGTCGGCCGTGCGGGCCGCACAGACCGGCTTCCTGCGCTACTACGCGGCGCTGATCGTCGTCGGGATCGTCGCGATGACCCTCTACTTCCTGCTCGTGTCATGACGCTGCACCTGTCGATCGTCCTGTGGCTGCCGGTCGCGTTCGGCGTCCTCGGCCTGCTCATGCCGGCGAAGCTGGCGGGCCGCGTCGCGCTGGCCGGCGCACTTCTCGTGCTCGCCTACGCGGTGCTCTACCTCGTCGATTTCGACATGTCCTCCGGTGGCCTGCAGAACGTCACCGACGAGACGTGGATCGCCGAGCTGGGGATCCATTACAAGCTCGGCCTCGACGGGCTGAACCTGGTGTTCGTCCTGCTGACGGCGATCACGTGGTTCGCCGCCACGCTGTGGGCGAGCTTCGGCCAACTCGAGAAGCCCAAGCTGTTCTTCTTTCATCTGCTGCTCGGCGAGACAGCCGTGCTCGGCGCGCTGCTGGCGCAGGACCTGGCGCTGTTCGTCCTGTTCTTCGACCTCATGCTGATCCCGTTCTTCTTCCTCGTCGGCGTGTGGGGCGGCCCCGCGCGAATCGCGGCCACGACGAAGATGGTCATCTACACGCTGGTCGGCTCGCTGCTGATGCTGGCGGCGGCCATCGCGACCGGAGTGCTGGCCGCCTCGGGCGCCGGCGAGTCGCTCTCGTTCGCGTTCTCAGACCTCGCGCAGCGTCCCCTCGGCGACGGCACGCAGGAGTGGATCTTCCTGTTCTTCGCGGCGGCGTTCCTGGTCAAGATGCCGGCCTTCCCGCTGCACGGCTGGATGCCCGACGCCTACCGGCAGATGCCGCTGCCGGCGCTGGCGGTCTTCTCCGCGGTGCTGAGCAAGGTCGCCGCCTACGGCTTCCTGCGCGTCTGCGCGCCGCTGTTCCCCCACGCGATGGAGAAGTTCCAGACGCTGCTGCTGGCGATCGCGCTGGCGTCGATCCTGTACGGCTCGGCGATGGCGTTCACGACGACGCAGGCGCGCCTGATCCTCGGCTACTCGTCACTGGCGCAGCTGGGCTTCATCACGATGGGGATCTTCGCCCTCAACGAGCAAGGGACGCAGGGGGCTCTGCTGCAGTCCTTCAACCATGGGCTGGTCGTTGCGCCGGCGTTCTTCATCGTCGCGCTGCTGGCGGCGCGCGCCGGCGGCTCGGAGGACATCCGCGACATGGGCGGCATCGCGCTGCGCGCGCCCGCGCTCGCGGCGCTGTTTCTGATCGTCGCGTTCGCGACGCTGGCGATGCCCGGCTCGGCGAACTTCGTCGGCGAGTTCCTGATCCTGCTCGGCGTCTTTCAGACCAAGTTCGTCTTCTCGATTCTCGCCTTCGCTGGCGTGGTGATGGCGTCGTTCTACGCACTGCGGCTGTACATCCGCACGATGCACAACCGCACCGGGCCGCGCGTGGAGTCGCGTGAGCTGTCGCTGCGCGACGCGATCGTCCTGGTGCCGCTCGTGCTGGCGATCATCGCGATCTCTGTGTACCCGCAGTTCCTGTTGGCGCGCACGGAGCGCACCGTCGCCGGCGGTGGCACCGAGCCCGCGCTGGCCGAGACCCCGGCAACGTTGGAAGCCCCATGATCACCGCCGCGGCCGCCAAGGGCCCCGAGATCGACTGGGCCGCGCTGTCGCCGCTTGTCGCGGTGTTCGGCGGCGCGCTGATCGTGCTCATGCTCGGGCTGCTGCGCTCGCGCCTGGCGCGCGAGACGCTCGTGCCGGTGCTGTCGATCGCAAGCCTCGCGATCGCGTTCGGTCTCGGCGTGTGGCAGTGGGGCGAGCGCACCGACCTGATCGCCGGCGCCCTGCGGATGGACGAGCTGACGCTCGTGCTGACGTTCGTGTTCTGCGTCGCGGGCATCGCCACGGTACTGCTGTCGTGGCGCCACGCGGCCCCGCGCGAGGCCGCGCACGGGGAGTACTACGCCCTGCTGCTGACGTCGATCGCGGGCATGATCGTGCTCGTCGCCGCGCAGAACCTCGTGACGCTGTTCCTCGGCTTCGAGCTGCTGTCGATCCCGCTCTATGTGCTGTGCGCAACCGAGATGCGGCGCGCGTCGTCGCTCGAGGCGGGCCTGAAGTACCTCATCGTCGGCTCGGTCGGATCGGCGACGCTGCTCTACGGGCTGGCGTTCATCTACGGCGCGACGGGCTCGACGGACTTTGCCGGCATCGCCCGCGACCTCAGCGGCGGCGGCGACATCGTCTCCGATCCGCTGCTGCTGACCGGCATCGCGCTGACGATCGTCGGGCTCGCCTTCAAGGCCTCGACCGCGCCGTTTCATCAGTGGACCCCGGACGTCTACGAGGGCGCGCCCACGCCGGTGACCGCGTTCATGGCCGTCGCAACGAAGGCGGCCGCCTTCGGGATCATGCTGCGGCTCTTCGACGTCGCGCTGATCGACGCCGCGGTCGACTGGGCGCCGCCGCTGGCCGTTCTGGCGGCCGTGACGATCATCGTCGGCAACGTCGGCGCGCTCGGGCAGTCCTCGCTGAAGCGCCTGCTGGCCTACTCGTCGGTCGCTCAGGCCGGCTACATGCTCGCGGGCGTCGTCGTCGCGTCGCGCCTCGGCTTGCAGGCCACGGTCTTCTACCTCGCCGTCTACCTCGTCATGAACGTCGCGGCGTTCGCGGTCATCGTTGCGCGCGAGCGCGAGACACCGCTCGGCGACGACATCGACTCCCTCAACGGGATCGGATCGACGCGACCGCTGCTCGCCTGGCCGATGACGATCGCGATGCTCGGCCTTGCCGGCCTGCCCGCCACCGCCGGCTTCATCGGAAAGTTCTATCTGATCAACGCCGCCGTCGCGGGGGACTACGCGTGGCTCGGCGTCTTCATCGTCGTCGGCTCGATGATCTCGCTCGCGTACTACCTCAAGGTGATCGCGGCGATCTGGATGCGACCGGCCTTCGAGGACGAGGACGAGAGCGCCGTGCTCGCGCCGCCGCCGGGCGGCGAGCAGCCCGCGCTCGCCGGCGCCTCGGAGGAGGCCACGACGCTGCGCGCCCAGGGCGAGGTCGTCTTCGTCGCCGTGCTCTTCGGCGCCGCGACGTTCGTGCTCGGGATCGTCCCCTCGCCGCTGCTGAACGTCGTGCGCGACGCGGGCGCGGCGATCGGGCTGTTCTAGGCCGCGCGAGGCGTGAGGCGAAGCCGACCCGCAACGTTCCGGTTGGAGGCCGCCCGTTCGAGCAGAGCTCGGGTTCGTTGCGAAGCAGCGTACGCATCGAGGACGCTCGCCTTGCGCTGGACGAGAACCTGCTTGACCAGCTCATCGAGGAACGACGGTGAGCTGACCGTCATGCCTGTGCAATCCAGGAGAACTGATTCGCCAGTGAGGTCCGTGGCCAATCCGGCGACAAGCTTCTGAGCCTGCTCGCGCAACCTGAGTGGGATGGGGGATTGAGTCTAGTCACCCGATCGCCTCAGCCTAAGGGGAGAGACATACAGACGATGGTCCCTTCCAGGAAGGGCACCCGCTCTGAACGTGCCGGACCGCTCTCCAGCGTGACCTTTGTCGCTCCACTGCGCACGACCAGCTTGCCTTGCAGGGCCCCTCTCTGCCAATCCAACTTGAGAGAAGCGCGCATGCGGTGGCGACCAGTCCGTACGCATCGATGAACGTCAGCTTGGACAGGTCACATGACGACGCATTTGGACAAAGGTTGTGATCGAACCGTTCGAGGGTCAGGGATCTGCCGCCGGTAGGTAGCGTCGGCATCGGGGGAGCCTATCCCCGTTTGCTCGAGAGTTGCTTGTGTCCACGATTCTTTCGGTACGCCCGTTGCTCGCGTTGCGAGGCGTGCTGCAGCCGCTGACCGAGCTTCAGGTCAGCCGCAGCAGGCAGCTGCGCACGGCGCTCGAGCTGGTGGCGCCCGAGCGTGCCGACGTGCGCGAGCAGGACGCGAGACTTGGGGTCGCCGCCGGCCTGGCTGATTGCGCCCCGGCTGAGCGGGTAGACGAAGTGTGATGCAGATGCAACGATCTACGGATCGCGATGAGCAGCCGGGGGCGCAGAACGTGGGACAGGGTTATCCCGAGGAGAACCAGGCCGGGACCGGCGCCGGAGCGCACACCGAGCAGCGCAGCGACAACGAGCCTGACAACGGCAGCGACGACGCACCGCGCACGAGCCCGGACGGCGACGGCGAGCCCGGTCAGGCGACCGGCAACCCGCGCGCGGCCGGAGGCTAGATGAGCGCGATGGGCGCAGACGGCACGCCATGAGAGGCCCGCGGACAGGCGAGCTTGCGCTCACCGCCGTCGCCTTCGGCGCCTGGCTCGGACGTCTGGCCGCCGATCATCACGCGATCCGCAACGACCCCATTCACGAACTGCTCAACAAGCCGCTCGAGGGCCGTCCACTGGCGGTGACCTCGTCCGACGGCACGCCGCTGCACGTCATGGAGTACGGCTCGGCGGACGCTCCGGCGACCGTCGTGCTCGTCCACGGCTGGACGTGCGCGCTGAAGGTCTGGACGCCGGTGATCCGCGCGCTTGCCGGCGATCACATCCGCGTGATCGGCTACGACCTGCGCGGCCACGCCCGCAGCGGCTTGCCCGAGGCGAACGACTACTCGATCGACGCCCACGCCGGGGACCTCGACGCGGTCCTGCGCGCGACGCTGTCGGAGGGACAGCGGGCCGTCGTCGCCGGCCACTCGCTGGGCGGCATGACGGTCGTCGCGTGGGCCGGCGACCATGCCGACGACGTTCCCCACCTGATTGCCGGCGCGGTGCTCGTCAATACCGGCATGGACGGCCTGATCGCGCAGTCGCCGATCCTCAAGATGCCCGACAAGCTCGGCAAGGCGCGTGAGGTCGTCGGCCGCGCACTGCTCAGCACGCCGATTCCGCTGCCGCACGGCCCGACGCCGCTCAGCTACCGCGTGGTGCGCTGGATCGCACTGACGAAGTCGGCGAGCCCGGCCCAGATCGCCTTCACCGAGCGGATCGTCCTGGCCTGCAAGCGCGACGTGCGTGCGCTGTGCGGCGGCACGCTCTCGGGCATCGATCTGTACGAGTCGATCGCGAGCCTGAGCGTCCCGACGATCATCGTCGGCGGTGCCAGCGACAAGCTCACGCCGCCTTCTCACGTGCGCCGTCTCGCCGACGCGCTGCCCCACGTCATCGACGAGATCATCATTGACGACTCCGGTCACCTGGGCCCGGTCTCGGACCCCGAGCTCGTCGCCGAGCCGATCTTGCGGCTCGTGCGCGACCACGCCCAGCGACCGGTGCAGGAGGCCGTCGAGGAGGCCGAGCAAACCGCCGAGGACGCGGATCCGGAGGAGATCGCCGAGCGCGAGGCCGCGGCCGCCTCCTAAGTAACGTCGCCGGGAGGTCGCCGGTTCCGGCGACCGGACGGCGAAATGCCTATCCCGGAGGTCGCCGGTTCCGGCGACCGGACGGCGAAATGCCTATCCCGGAGGTCGCCGGTTCCGGCGACCGGACGGCGAAATGTTTGACGCCCGCCGGGGGCGCTAGCCTCTCGACCCCCGTGGAGTACCCGGTCGAGAGCTTCAGCAACGACGAGCGCGCTCGTCTGCAGGCGCACGTCACGAACCTCGACCAGCCGGTGTTCGCGCTCGTTAACCTGCCCGAGACCGTCAAGGGCGCGCTGTTCGCGCGTTACTCGCGCTATCCGGGGACGTTGCGACGGATGTTCCTCGACGAGTTCGCCGATTCGCTGGCCGGGCGCGACGGGGTCGTCGTGACCCACGACAATCGGGAGGGCGCTCGCGCCGCGGACCTCTACGAGCGCATCTTCGTCGGCTACGGCGACGACTCGGTCGCACAGCTCGGCGGCGCGCACGTCGCGTGCGAATGGGTCTCCAACGTCCTGACGAAGATCCTCCAGCGCCCACGCCTGGGCGCGTACCTCGAGCAGTCCACGCGCTACATCGCCTACGACGCGCCGATCGAGGGCTCAGAGCGCTACCGCTACCACCGCGACCCCGAGCTCGGTGACGGCTATGAGCGTGCGATGGACGAGATCTTCGATATCTACTCGGCCGCGCTGCCACGCGTGCAGGCATGGGCGGGTGAGAAGTACCCGGCCGCGCCCGACGAGTCCGAGCAGGCCCACCAGCGCGCGATCAAGGCCAAGGCGCTCGACTTGCTGCGCGGCCTGCTGCCCGCTTCGTCGCTGTCGCACATGGGGATCTACGCCACCGGCCAGACCTACGAGCAGCTCATCCTGCACCTGCTCGCCCATCCGTTGCCGGAGGCGCGCCACTACGGCTCGATGATCCTGGATGCGATCGGAGCGGTGATGCCGAGCTTCGTCTCGCGCGTGCCGCGGCCCGACCGCGGCGGCGAATGGGTGGCGTACCTGCGCGTGCGCGAGCAGGCCACCGAGCGCTGGGCCGGGCGGCTCGGTCTCATCCGGGCCCCGGGTGACGACGGCGCCGGCGGCCCGTCGGTGCGATTGACCCACCACGACGGCGACGAAAACCTGCTGCTGGCCGCGCTGCTGTTCGAGGCCACCGCCGCCGACGAGCGCGCCACGCGCGCGGCGATCGCCACGCTCGGCGGCGCCGACCGCGCCAGCCTGCTCGCCGACCTCATCGGCGGGCGCGCAAACCGCCGGCACCGGCCGGGCCGCGGGCTGGAGTCGCTGCGCTACCGCTTCGAGATCGTCAGCGACTACGGTGCCTTCCGCGACCTCCAGCGCCACCGCATGCTCACCTGCCAGTGGCAGGCGCTGACGCCCGACCTCGGAGCGGGCGTGCCCGACGAGGTCGACGAGGCCGGCGCAGGCGACGACTACCGACGCGCGCTCGATGTCTCTGCGAAGACCTACGAGGCGTTGCTGAACGCGGGCCATGACCGCCGTGCGGCGATGTACGCGTTGTGTCTTGGCTACCGCCTGCGCTACGTGCTCGACCTCAACGCCCGTGAGGCGATGCAGCTGATCGAATTGCGCTCCGGCCGCGAGGGCCATCCCGCATACCGCGCCGTCGCGCACGCGATGCACGAGTGCATCGCCGCGGTGCACCCGGCGGTCGCGGCGGCCATGACGCACGTCGACCACGAGACGGAGCCACGCCTGGAACGGATCGTGTCGGAGATCCGCACGCAGCAGAAGCTCGACGCGCTGAGCGTCTGAGGGTCGGCATTACACGGGTGCTAATGTCCGGAATCGGTCAGGTGGTACGCGAAACGGACTACCCGATCGCCGAACAGGCCGAGGGACGCCGGCTGGGTGAAGGCTCGCCGATCTCTCTGGCTCGTTCACGCCACACGCTGCCAACCCAACCCCGTCTGCACACCTCTCCTTCGATGGCTGACGACACACGCGCTGAAGACCACCACGGGCTGGGCAGCCTGTCGGTGCGCAGCCGGCGCGAGGGCGATGCGCAAGTCGTCGAGCTGATCGGCGAACTCGATCTCGCTGGCGCGTCAGCGGTCGAGGCGGAGCTGCTCGCCGCCGAGGCCACCGACGCAGCATTGATCGTCGTCGACCTCGGCGGCCTCGAGTTCATCGACTCGACCGGCATCCGTCTGATCGTCATGGCCGCTGAGCGCAGCGAGGACGGCCGCTTCACGCTCCTGCGTGGAACCAAGCAGGTGCACCGGGTATTCGAGATCACCGATCTCGCCGATCGCCTGCCATTCGTCGACGCGTAGGAGACGTTGACGCGCGAGCGGAAGGGCAAGGCTGGCCATGCCGGAGGAGGCGCTCGGATCCGGTGGCATTGAATTGGTGCGGTCGCTGGCTGACGCAAACCCGATCTACCGACACCTCGCCCGATGGCGAACCGGACTCCCACTGAAATCGCGTAGGCGATGCACGCCAGCCGAGGCACAATGGGCGCATCTATGAACGCCATGGGCGAGTCCTCCTCTCCCGTCCTGTCCCTCACCGTGCTCGATGCCCGAACCTTGCCAGAAGGCATCTTCGACCAGACTCCCTGCTGCTCGTCGTCGTGCGACGGCCCGATTGCAATCCCGTACCCCGACGGATCGGAGTCTGAAGCTGAAGTTTGGCGAGTTCATCCTGCTGACGTCGCTCGAGTGCCTCAGCCTGCCGGATGACGTCGTTGCTCATGCTGGCCTCGTCTCGGGCCGTGCTCAGAGCGGCCTGGTGTCGCTGTTCAGCCCGCAGATTGATCCCGGCTTTCAGGGCCGCTTGGTGGTGGTGCTGTTCAACGCGGGACGGGGTCCGATCACGCTGATCCTTGGGGAGCCAATCTTCACGGTGGAACTCGTGCGCACGACTCGCCGCGCCTCCGAACGGTGGGCCGCCACGCACGCACCGCTGATGGGCATCCCGACGAGCGCGATGCAGCTCGAGGGCGGCCTCGGCGCTCTGACGGAGATCGCAGATGACGTCTCGTTACAGCGCGGGAGGCTCGACAAGGTGGAGAGCGACGTCAAGCATCTGAAGGACACGATCGAGACGAAGCGGCACGAGTCCACACTCAAGCTGTCCAAGTCTCAGGTGTCTTGGACGGGTTTGAGCGTGGTCGTCGCGGTCGTCGCACTGCTCGTCGCCCTACTGGGAGGATAACGTCGAGAAGTCGAGACGGACGCTCGACTCTGTCAAGCGTCCGCGTCGTCGCGGCGCGCGGCGATCCGCTCCTCGAGCTGTGCCATCACCGCCGGGTCGCGCAGCGTCGTCACGTCGCCCAGCTCGCGGCCCTCGGCGATGTCGCGCAGCAGCCGGCGCATGATCTTGCCCGAGCGGGTCTTGGGCAGGTCGTCGGCCCACACGATCCGCTTGGGGCGCGCGAGCTTGCCGATCTTGACCGCGACGTGCTCGCGAACCTCCGCGACGAGCTCATCGGTGCCCTCGAGCTCGCCCTCGAGCGTCACGAAGCAGCAAACCGACTGGCCGGTGTCCTCGTCTCTCTGCCCGATCGTCGCGCACTCCGCGACCTTCGGGTGGGACACGACGGCCGATTCGATCTCGGCCGTCGACATGCGATGGCCCGAGACGTTCAGCACGTCGTCGACGCGCCCGATGACCCAGAAATAGTCGTCGGAGTCCTCCCGCGAGGCGTCGCTGACGAAATACGTCTGCGGACCGAACTTCGAGAAGTACGTCTTGACGTAGCGGTCGTCGTCGCCGTACAGCGTGCGCAGCATCGCCGGCCACGGGCGCGTGAGCGTCAGCAATCCCTGCTGCTCGCGCGCCACCTCCTCGCCCGTCTCGTCGACGACCGCCGCCGACACGCCCGGCAGCGGCTGCGTCGCCGAGCCGGGCTTGCAGGCCGTGATCCCCGGCAGCGGCGCGATCATGATCGCGCCGGTCTCCGTCTGCCACCAAGTGTCGACGACCGGACAGCGCTCGCCGCCGATCACGTGGTAGTACCAGACCCAGGCCTTGGGGTTGATCGGCTCGCCGACCGTGCCCAGCAGGCGCAGCTTGGAGAGGTCGTGGCGCTGCGGGTACTGCTCGCCCCACTTCATGCATGCGCGGATCGCCGTCGGCGCCGTGTAGAAGATCGTCACGCCGTAGCGCGCGCACAGGTCCCACCAGACGTCTTTGTCGGGATAGTCGGGCGCCCCCTCGTACATGACCGACGTCGCGCCATTCATCAACGGGCCGTAGACGATGTAGGAATGGCCGGTGATCCAGCCGACGTCGGCCGAGCAGAAGTAGATGTCGCTCTCGGGCCGCAGATCGAAGACGTACTTGTGCGTCCAGGCGACGCCGGTGAGGTAGCCCCCGGTCGTGTGCAGGATGCCCTTGGGCTTGGCCGTCGAGCCGCTGGAGTAGAGGATGAACAGCGGGTGCTCGGCGTCGAGCTGCTCAGGCTCGCAGTCGGCCTCGGCCGCGGCGATGATCTCGTCGTAGAAGACATCGCCGTCGCCCATCGGGCAGTCGATCTTGCAGTGGCGTACGACGATCGTCGTCGCGACCGGCATGCCGATGTCGTCGACGGCCTGCTTGACGGGCGCGACCTTGCCCTTGCGCCGTGCACCGTCGGCGGTGATGAGCGCCTTGGCCTGCGAGACCTCCATGCGCTCCTTGACGGACTCCGGCGAGAAGCCGCCGAAGACGACGTTGTGCGGCGCGCCGATGCGCGCGCAGGCGAGCATCGCGACGACGACCTCGGGGATCATCGGCAGGTAGATCCCGACGACGTCGCCCTGCTCGATGCCCTGGTCGCGCAGCGCGTTGGCGA
>Ga0136613_10001742_pt1 | contig 11347 bp, 10 predicted proteins | sample AntDrymUQ2722106_2_FD_106649 | JGI IMG/M metagenome (GOLD analysis project Ga0136613, IMG submission 106649) | Polar desert sand microbial communities from Dry Valleys, Antarctica - metaG UQ272 (21.06) | ecosystem: Environmental > Terrestrial > Soil > Desert | place: Antarctica: Dry Valley... | reverse complement strand
GCCTTGTTGTCGGCGCCGAGAATCGTGTCGTGGGCGTTCTCCCAGCCACCGTCGACCAGCACCGGTTCAATCTGGCCGTGCACCTCGACGGTGTCGAGATGCGCGCAGAGGAGCACCGTGCGCTCCGACCGCCCGGGCACGCGCGTGAGCAGGTTGCCGCTTGCGTCGGCCTCGACGCCCAGCCCGAGGCCCTCCAGCTCGCGCGTCACGTGTGCTGCGACCTGATCCTCGTGTCCGAACGGGCTGGGGATCGCGCAGAGCGATGCGAAGCGCTGGTTGAGCCGCTGCTTCTCGGCCTCGCTGGCCGGCCGCACGGTCAGCGCTGCTGAAAGCGGCCGGTGGGCTCGTGCAGTGGCTCGGACAGCGCTTCGGCGTCCTCGGGCCGGCCCGCCTCGATCGGCTCGTCAGCGTCGGGCAGCTCATGTGCACGTCGCTCGCGCATGTAGCGCTGGGCAGCGCCGACGAACTCGCGGAAGAGCGGCGCGGGGCGTTCGGGACGCGACTTGAACTCCGGATGGAACTGCGACGCGACGAAGAAGGGATGGTCGGGCAGCTCGATGATCTCGACCAGGCGCTCGTCGGGCGTCGTGCCCGAGACGACCAGCCCGGCGGCTTCCAGGCGCCGTCGAAGGAAGTTGTTGACCTCGTAGCGATGGCGATGACGCTCGTAGATGACCGCCTCGTCGTAGATTTCACGCGCCCGCGTGCCGGGGTGCAGCTTCACCGGATCGGCACCGAGCCGCATCGTCCCGCCCATGTCGGCGACCTCCTTCTGCTCGGGCAGCAGGTCGACGACGGGGTACGGCGTCTCCGGATCGAACTCGCTGGAGTTCGCGCCGTCCATCCCCCCGACGTGCCGGGCGAAGTCCGCCACCGCGATCTGCATGCCGAGGCAGACACCCAGGTACGGGATCCCCTGCTCTCGCGCGATCCGCGCGGCAGCGATCTTGCCCTCGATGCCGCGCACGCCGAAGCCACCCGGGATCAGGATGCCGTCGGCGTCCTCGATCCGGCGGCGAACCTCCTCGTCGCCGAGCGTCTCGGAGTCGACCCAGTCGACCTCGACGCCGCAGCCGTGCTGGAAACCCGAATGGCGCAGCGCCTCGACGACCGAGAGGTACGCGTCCGCGAGCTGGACGTACTTGCCGACCAGGGCGATCCGCACGGGCGGCCGGCTCTGCGCCTCGGTCGCCTTGCCGATGAAGCCCTTCCAGCTCTCGAGGTCTGGCGGTGCGGCCTCGATGCTGAAGTGGTCGAGCACGAAGTCATCCACGCCTTCGGCCTGGAAGAACAGCGGGACCTTGTAGATGTTGTCGACATCGCGCGCCGACACGATCGCTTCGACCGGCAGCGAGGCGAACAAGGCGATCTTCTTGCGGATGTCGCGCGAGAGCGCTCCCTCCGAGCGGCAGACAACCATGTCGGGCTGGATGCCGATGCGGCGCAGCTCGTTGACCGAATGCTGCGTCGGCTTCGTCTTGAGCTCGCCGGCGTGGCCGATGTAGGGCACCAGAGTGAGATGGATGTACATGCAGCGACGCCGCCCGACATCGACGGGGAACTGGCGGATCGCCTCCAGGAACGGCAGCGACTCGATGTCGCCGACAGTGCCGCCGATCTCGGTGATGACGACGTCGACGTCCTGGCTCTCGCCCACGAGCTGAACCCGGTACTTGATCTCGTCGGTGATGTGCGGGATGACCTGGACGGTGCCGCCGAGATAGTCGCCACGGCGCTCCTTGCGGATCACCGAGTTGTAGATCGCGCCGGCGGTCACGTTGGACGCACGCGAGGTGTTCGCGTCGGTGAAGCGCTCGTAATGGCCGAGGTCCAGGTCGGTCTCGGCGCCGTCCTCGGTCACGAACACCTCACCGTGCTGGAACGGCGACATCGTGCCCGGGTCGACATTGATGTAGGGGTCGAACTTCTGGAGCGCGACCTTCAGCCCTCGGGCGACGAGCAGGCGGCCGATCGAGGCCGCGGCGATGCCCTTGCCGAGCGACGAGACCACACCGCCGGTGACGAAGATGTAGCGGGTGCGCGGGCGGGAGTCAGGCATCTTGTTCCGGCTTCGCAGTCTAGGACGCCGGTCGGCGGCATTGCCGCCGTGACCGCAAGCAGCGGGAATCCTGTTTCAGGGTCCACGGCGACCGCCGCGGCGTGCGCGCGCTGGCGCGCAGGCGGTCGAGCCCCGGGTTCGAGTCCGGATCGACACCCCTAGGCCGCCTTCAGGAGCTCCTTCGCGTGCCGTCGCGCAGCGGTGTCCGCACCGTCGGCGCCCAGCATCCGCACGATCTCGCCGACGACGGCGGCTCGCTCGAGCAGGGTGACCGTGGCGCGCGCCGGATCGGCAGACGCGTCCTTGACGATCGTGAAGTGCCGCTCGGCAACTGACGCGATCTGCGGCAGATGGGTGATGCAGATCACCTGCCGAGCCTCGGCAAGCGAGCGCAGCTGATCGCCGACCGCACGTGCGGTCTGGCCCCCGATGCCGGCGTCGACCTCGTCGAACACGAGCGTCGCGGGGCCGGCCTCGGCCGCGACGCTCATCAGCGCGAGCATCACGCGTGAGAGCTCGCCGCCGGACGCCGTCTCGCGCAGCGGCCCGGCCGGCACGCCCGGGTTGGGGGCGATCAGGAACTCGACCTCGTCCGCGCCGCTCGGCCCGTACTCCTCGCGCGGCACCAGCCGCACCTCGAAGGAGGCACCTTCCATGGCCAGTCCGCGCAACACGTCGACCACCGCATCCTCCAACCCGCCGGCGGCCCGCGTGCGCTCGGCCCGCAGCCTCTGCGCGTGCTCGGCGAGCTCCGCCCGGGCATCCGCAAGCGCCTCCGCGGCGCCCTCCAGGGCCTCCTCGGCGCCCGCCAACTCGTCACGCCGCGCACGACAGGCCTCGGCGTGGGCCAGCACCGTCGTGATCGTGCCGCCGTGCTTCCGCTTGAGCCGCTCAAACAGCGCAAGGCGCTCCTCGACTTCGTCCAGCCGGCCCGGCGGCGCGTCGACTGCCTCGGCGTAGCCCCGCAATTCCCGCGCCAGGTCGTCGGCCTCGACCGCGAGCGCCGCCGCGCGACCGGCGAGCACGTCGAGCGCTGCGTCAACGCCACGGATCGCATCGAGCGCGTGCGAGGCGCCCGCCAGCGCAGCGGCGCCACCCTCCCCGCTCTCGGGCGCCAGAGCGTCGATCGCGCCGGCGGCCGCGAGGCGCAGTCCCTCGAGGTTGCGCAGCCGCTCGCGCTCGGCGGCGAGGCTTTCCTGCTGGGGCTCACTCGGTGCCGCCGCGTCGATCTCAGCCAGCTCCCAATCGAGCAGGTCGAGCTCGCGGTCGCGTGCGCCGGCGCGCTCGCGCAGCACCACGAGCTCGCGCTGGAGAGCGCGCTCACGCGCTAGCACCGCCGCGAACTCCTGGCGTCGCTGCGCGTGCCCGGGACCGCAGAACCCGTCGAGGATCTGCAGCTGCGACGCGGCCAGCGTGAGCCTGCGGTGCTCGTGCTGGCCGTAGAACGACAGCAGCGTGCCACCGACATCGCGCAGGTCGCCCGCCGTCGCGCTGCGGCCGTTCAGGTAGGCCCGCGTGCGCCCTTCCGCGCTCACGCGTCGGGCGAGCACGAGCTGCTCCGCAGCGTCGGGGATGCGCTCGCCAAGCTGCGCCCGAAGCGCGTCGGGCAGGTCGAAGCCGCCCTCCACGTACGCCTCCACGGCGCCGGGGCGCACGATGCCGGCGCGCGGCTTGCCGCCCAGCAGCAGGTCGAGCGCGTGCGCGAGCACCGTCTTGCCCGCGCCGGTCTCGCCCGTGAGCACGTTCAGCCCCGGCCCGAGGCGCAGCTCGGCCCGCTCGATCAGCAGCAGGTTCTCGACACGCAGCTCTTCCAGCACGAGTGACGGTCTATCAATCGCACCCGACAGACCGGCGTGCATGCGGAGAGCTGGCGCAGATTCGGCACGCATGCGTCACGAACACCGGTTGTCCCGCGCGGGATCAGGCGTGACGCTTCCCCGATGCCATCCCCAGCCGATCAATCAGCGGCGCTAACGCGCCAGCCGGCCGAAGCGCTCGCGCAGTCGGTGGTAGAAGCTCGCGCCAGGAAGCTGGGCGAGCACCGCCGTCGCGAGCGCGAACTCGACGCGTATGTCCTCGCCCGGCGCGAGCTGGAGCACCGGGCGGCCATCGACGTGGACCTCCACGGGCTCGTCGCGCGAGCGGTTGTTGATCGTCAACAGGTCGTCGGGAGCGACGACCAGCGAGCGCGCGGTCAGGGAATGCGGGGCTATGAACGAGACCACGAAGCCAGCAACTCCCCAGGCCAGCACCGGTCCGCCGTTGGCGAGGTTGTAGCCCGTCGAGCCCTGCGGCGTCGACACCACCAGCCCATCGCAACGGACGCGGCCGATCTCCTCGCCTGCGAGTGCGTAGGCGAGGTCCGCGACGCGAAAGCCCGGCTTACGATGCACGGAGATGTCGTTCATCGCGAGCCAGCTGCCATCGGCGTGCCCGACGGTGATCCCCGGCAGCTCGAGCGTGTCGAATCCGCCCGCGAACGCGCGATCGAAATCCGCATCGAGTCCGTCGGGATCGAGCGTCGCGAGGAAGCCGACCTCGCCGAAGTTGACCGCGAACACCGGCACGGTGGTCCCTGCGTAGTCGCGCAGCGCCGTGAGGATCGTCCCGTCGCCGCCCATGACCATGCACAGGTCCACGTCGCGGGCGAGCGGCGCGTCGACGTCGATCCCCCGCTGCGCGACGAGACCGTGCTTCTTCGTCTCTTCGGCGTCGAAGCGCAGCGTCACGCCGGCACGCTCGGCGGCAGCGATCAACGCTGCCAGTGCGTCGACCGTGTCGGTTGCACGCCGATGGGTGAGCACGGTGGCGACGCGGATCACGGCTCGACCGCCAGGATGGCCGCGCCCACGTCGCTCAGGTTTTCCTCGCGCCCCCCTTCAGCCAAGTGCGCGAAGGTCTCGCGGTTGCCGGCCGGTCCCGGAAGTCCAGACGAGGCAAAGCCCAGGACGGAGGCACCCTGGGCGCGCGCCGCCGCGGCGACGCCGACGATCGCCTCGCGCCTCAGCGCCGGGTCGCGGACGACGCCGCCCTTGCCGATCCGCCCGCGGCCGACCTCGAACTGCGGCTTGACCATCACGAGGGCGTCAAAGCGGTCCGCCGAGCAGGCGAGCACTGCGGGCAGGATCTTCGCGAGCGAGATGAACGAGACGTCGGCGACGATCAGGTCGGGATGGTAGGGCAGCGTCGCCGGATCGAGCGCGCGCGCGTTGGTGCGCTCGACCACCGTCACGCGCGGATCCTCGCGCAGCGCGAAGGCCAACTCGCCGTAGGCGACGTCGAGCGCGACGACGTGTGCCGCGCCGCGCTGGAGCAGGCAGTCGGTGAAGCCGCCGGTGGAGGCGCCGACATCGAGTGCTTGACGACCGGTGACCTCGATCCCGACTGCGTCGAGCGCATTGGCCAGCTTGATCCCTCCCCGCGATACGAAGCGGGGCGGGGCGGCTACGTGGAGCTCGACGTCCGCCGCCACGAGCTGCCCTGGCTTCTCTGCTCGGCGCCGTCCCGGCCCGAGATGGACGTCGCCGGCGATCACCGCGGCCGCCGCTCGCGAGCGCGATGGGAACAGCCTGCGCTCGGCGAGGAGGAGATCAAGCCGTACACGGATCATGGCGCGCGAACGCTACCGACGGTGCCAGGGCCGCTACGCCGCCGCGACGCTGCCGCGCGGCTGCAGCACCGCGGCCTGGATCCGCTCGGCGATCCGCTCCGCCGTGTACCCGACCTCGGCATGCAGCAGCTCCGGCGCGCCGTGCGTCACATACCGGTCCGGCAGTCCGACCCGCAGGATGCGAGGGGCCAGACCGCCGTCGGACAGCGCCTCCCACACGCCGGTGCCGAAGCCGCCCGACAGCACGCCTTCTTCGACGGTGACGAGCAGGTCGTGCTCTGCCGCGAGCTGCGCCAGGAGACCGGTGTCGAGCGGTTTGGCGAAGCGCGCGTCGGCGACCGTCGCGTCGAGCCCGCCCTCGGCCAGCACATCCGCAGCGCCCAGCGCCTTGCCGACACCGCTGCCGTAGCCGACGATCGCGACACGCTCGCCCTCGCGCAAGATCTCGCCGGTGCCGATCTCCAGCAGCTCAGGGACGGATGGGAGTGCCACGCCGACGCCCACGCCGCGCGGATAGCGGATGGCGACCGGCCCCGTTTCGTGGCGCAGCGCCGTATGGAGCATGTTCACCAGCAACGCCTCGTCGCGCGGCGCCATCAGCGTGATGTTCGGCAGGCAGCGCAGGTAGGCGATGTCGAACACGCCGTGGTGCGTCGGGCCGTCGTCGCCCACGAGCCCCGCGCGGTCCATCGCCAGCACGACAGGAAGCCGCTGCAGGCAGAGATCGTGGACGATCTGGTCGTATGCGCGCTGCAGGAACGTCGAGTAGATCGCCGCGACCGGGCGCGCGCCCTCCAGTGCGAGGCCGGCCGCGAACAGCAGCGCCTGTTGCTCGGCGATGCCGACGTCGAAGTAGCGCTCGGGCATCGCCTTCTGGAGCAGGTTCAAGCCCGTGCCGGAGTTCATCGCCGCGGTGATGCCGACGACGCTGGGGTCACGCCGGCACTCGGCGATCAGCGCCTCGCCAAAGACCTGGGTGTATTGGGGCGCCGCGGGCTTGGAGGCCGGCCTGGATGGCGCCGGCATGCGCTTCGCGATCGAGTTGGGCTTGGCGGCATGCCACTGCTCCATTCCCTCGAGGCCGCCGTCCTCCGCGGGCGCGAAACCCTTGCCCTTCACCGTGGCGCAGTGCACGACGACCGGCCGCTCGGCTTCGAAGGCGGCGCGCAGCGCACGTCTCAGCGCGCGCACGTCGTGGCCGTCGACGACGCCCATGTAGGCCCAGTCGAGCTCCTCCCAGAACAGTCCTGGCGCCCAGAACGCCTTGATCGACTCCTTGAGCTGAGGTCCGAGCCGCTCGAACGCGGAGCCGATCCCGGCGGGCAGTTTGGTGAGCCGCTCCTCGACTCCCTCGCGTGCCTTCCAGAGACCCGGCTCGAGCCGCACGCGGTTGAAGTAGCGCGACAGTGCGCCGACATTGGGCGCGATCGACATGCCGTTGTCGTTGAGGATCACCACGAGCGGCGTGCCGAGCCCGCCGGCCTGGTGGATCGCCTCGAACGCGACGCCGCCGGTCATCGCGCCGTCGCCGATCACCGCGACGACCTTCCCGTCGGCACCTGGGCCGGACTCGCCCTGCGCCACCCGCAGCCGCATCGCCTCCTTGATCCCGACGCCGTAGCCGATCGACGTCGAGGCATGGCCGGCGCCCATCACGTCGTGCTCGGATTCCTCGATCGCGCAGAACGGGGCGAGCCCGCCGTACTTGCGGATCGTGGCGAGTGCGTCGCGGCGGCCCGTGAGGATCTTGTGCGGGTATGCCTGATGACCGACGTCCCAGAGGATCTTGTCCGTCGGCGAGTCGAGCAGAGAATGCAGCGCCACGGCGATCTCGCAGGCGCCCAGGTTGGCGCCGAAGTGCCCGCCGATCTCGCCCACGGTGTCGATCAGCAGCTCGCGCACCTCCTGAGCGACCTGCACAAGCTCGTCCTCCGAGAGGACGTGCAGATCCTGCGGTCGATCGATGCGGTCGAGGATGCTCATGTCGTGCGGGTTGCGATGAAGTCGGCGATCTGCTCGAGCTCTGGAGCTCCTGCGCCCCCTGTCGCGCGGCCCAGCGCCGCCCGTGCCTTGCCATGAGACTCCGCGGCCATCGAGCGCGCTCCGCCCACGCCGAAGCGGCTCACGTAGGTCAGTTTGCCGTGGCGCTCATCAGAGCCTCGCGGCTTGCCGAGCGCTGCGTCGGTCCCCGTCACGTCGAGGATGTCGTCGACGATCTGGAACAGGACACCCAGTTCAGCAGCAAAGGCACGGAAGTCCGAGAGTGTAGGAGATGGGTCGCGGACGCCCGCAAGCAGGAGCACGCACTCGACCGACGCTCCGATGAGCCGCCCAGTCTTGAGCTCGTGCAACCGGCGCAGGTCCGCCTCTCCGGTCTCCGCCATCCCGCGCACGTCGATGTACTGCCCGCCGACCATCCCGTTGACCCCGGTCGCATCCGCCAGCTCGGCGACGGCGGCGAGCAGCGCGGCTGGCTCGCCGGCCTGCTCGTGCAGTACAAGGCGGAACGCCTCCGCGTACAGGCCGTCACCCGCGAGGATCGCGACATCCTCGCCGTAGCGGATGTGGCACGTCGGCCGTCCGCGACGCAGGTCGTCGTCATCCATCGCCGGCAGATCGTCGTGGATCAGCGAATAGGTGTGGATCAGCTCCAGCGCGGCGGCGAGCGGCAGCACCTCGCGAGGATCGCGCCCGACCGCGCGCGCGGTCGCAAGCGCCAGCACCGGGCGGATCCGCTTGCCGCCGGCGAGCAGCGAATAGCGCATCGCCTCGTCCAGGCCCGCAGCCGCCGGCTCGCGCGCGAACCGCAGCCCGCCGAGGTAAGCCTCGACCTCGACGCGCAGGTGATCGGGGTAAGCCGCGCTGACGGCCGCGGCTGTGGCCTGGGCGCGGATGGTCACGATCCGAGCGCGAGCTGGCCCGGCACCGGCTCACCGCCGGCCGCGCCCATGCGGACGCGCCGATCGAGCTCGGCGCCGGCCTCGGTCGCCAGCCGCGCACACTCGTCGACGAGCGCCGCGGCACGCTCCGGCTCCAGCTCACCGGAGCGCAGCTCGGTCGCGGCGCTCTCCAGGCGCATCACCAGGTCATCGAGGCGCGGCTCAAGCATGACGGGCGCCATTCTCGCGCACGGAGCGCAGCGCGGCGCCGAGGATGCCGTTGACGAAGCCGGCGGCCTGGGCCGCGCAGAACTCCTTGGCGATCTCGACCGCCTCCGTGATCGCACCCTCCGGCGGCATCGGACGGTCGCCTTCGACCAGGTCCGGATGCAGCATCTCCAACAGCGCGACCCTCATGATCGCGCGTTCGAGCGGAGCGATCCGGTCCAGTGCCCAGCCTTCTGCGTGGCGCTCGATCTGGAGATCGAGCGCTTCCTGATTGTCGGAGGTGGCGTGGGCCAGGGCGCGGGTGAAGCCGGCCGCGTCGCGCTCGAACACGTCCTGGAGCGAGCGACCGGTCAGCTCGTGCTGGTAGAGCGCGAAGACGGCGGCGCGGCGCTGGTCGGAGCGGCGGGACATCGGCCGCCGCAGCGTAGCTCGCGCCGCGTCAGGCAGTGGCTCGAGCGCGAGCGGGCCCAGTTGCCGGAGCGGACACGAGGGCGGCAGCCGGCGCCGCCGGTGCGCGGCGCCGAGCGTGCGCCGGCCGTAGCAGCGCTACTGCGAGCGCGATGGCGAGTGGTATCGCCCAGGCCAGATAAGCGAAGTAGGGACCGTTCCCGGAGCGCTCGTCGTACGTGATGAACGTCAGCCAACAGGCGGCGGTCACGACCACCGCAAGCACCGGCAGGCTGCGGCCTCGTCGCGCCTCCCACGCTACGAGCGCCACGACTAGCGGTAGGTGGTAGTAGACGAGGTCCCACGGGTCGAGCATGCAGCGCAACAGGAAAGCGAGCGCGAGCACCCCGAAGACGTCGTCGCGGTTGCGCTCGGGCCCGCTCGTCAACCACCAGATCAGAGCGACGGCGAAGCCCGCACCAACGATCAAGGGCCTGGTCAGCGGCGACAGCCAACTGGGGCCCATCCGGGTGCCGTGGCCGGCCGCGGTGAATTCCGGAGTGGCGGGCTCGCCGAACGGCCAGAACAACTGCTGAGGATGAAAGAGGGTGCCGGTTTCGGTGATCGTCCCGTGTACCGGGCCGCCTAGCTGGGTCTGAAGTGCGAGCAGGACGACGGTCCCGGCCGTGCCCGCGATTGCGATCCGCAGACCGCCGCGCGGCGCCGCCATCGCCGCCGGCAGGATGGCGAGCACCGCCCACTGCTTGGCCACCACGGCAAGGACTATCAAAACCGAGGCCCAGTTCACCCGACCGCTTCGAGCGGCGAGCACCGCACCGACCGCCGCGCCGGTTGCAAGCAGATCCTCGGGGTGACCGTAGTCCAGGGCCTGGAGCGCCAGTGCGCCGCCGGCACCGAAGATCAAGAAGATCGGCCATGCCCGCCTGCCCGCCGCCCGCAACGGGCCGGCGACCGTGACGCCGACCGCCGCCAGCGCGAGCAAGCCCGGAACGGCGGTGACGCGGTAGACCATCGTCTCGATCCCGCCAAAGGCTGCGGTGAGCAATGCGGACGGCGCGCCGATGACAACCGTGAATCCGCTGTAGCCGGGCAGTCGATCGAGAAAGAGCCCCACGTCTCCCGCCATCAGCGCGTCGTAGGCGGGATAGGCCTCGAGGTAGAAATCGCCCGTCCAGTAAACGTCGCGCGAGCCCGCGAATAGCGTGACGATGGTGAAGATAAGCGCAACCACCCAGGGCAGGGTCTCGCGGCGGCCGGTGAACGAGCGCATGTGTCTCGTATCGGCGCGCCCCGAACGGCGGTTTAGCGTCCTCGACCCACCGTTCCCGGTCGGCGGATAGCGGGCCTGGGTCAGGCGCGCGACATGTACGCACCCGAGCGTGTGTCGACCTTCACCCGATCGCCGATGTTGACGAACAGCGGCACGTTGATGGTGGCACCCGTCTCCAGCGTCGCGGGCTTGTTGCCGCCACCGGACGCGGTGTCACCCCGCACGCCGGGCTCGGTATGGGTGACCTCGAGCTCGGCCGACGCCGCCAGCTGGATGTCGGAGGGCTGGTCATCGATGAACAGGAGGTCCACCGTCTCGTTGGGCCGGATCCACTTCAGCGGCTCCTGCAGCGTGCGCTCCGGGATCGCGAGCTGCTCGTATGACTGCTCGTCCATGAAGTGCGCGTCGCTGCCGTCGGCGTACAGAAATTGCATCTTGCGCGCCTCGGTCCGGATCGCCCGGAACTTCTCGCCGGCCCGGAAGGTGCGGTCGATCACAGCGCCGTCAGCGGTCCGGCGCAGCTTGGTGCGGACGAAGGCGCCGCCCTTGCCGGGCTTGACGTGCTGGAACTCGAGGATCTTGAAGATCGTGCCCTCGACCTCGATGTGGTTGCCGTTCTTGAACTGGTTCGTCGAGATCATCCGCAGCAGGCAGGGTAGTCGCGCGCGCCGCTCACCCCTGCGGCTGCTCGATGAACCACTCGACGAATTCCGCGCAGCGTCCGTCGTCGTCGAAGCGCAGGACGTACAGGTGGAGAACACCCGGCCCTCTCGGTAGCGTGTCTCCCCGGTCGCCACCGCCCTGTGCCCCGCGATCATCAACGGTCGATAGTCCGCTCCCAGCTCCCGGGTTCGTCGCGCTCCTCGAGCCAGCTGGCGACGATCGCGTCGCGT
>Ga0136613_10001741_pt1 | contig 11352 bp, 12 predicted proteins | sample AntDrymUQ2722106_2_FD_106649 | JGI IMG/M metagenome (GOLD analysis project Ga0136613, IMG submission 106649) | Polar desert sand microbial communities from Dry Valleys, Antarctica - metaG UQ272 (21.06) | ecosystem: Environmental > Terrestrial > Soil > Desert | place: Antarctica: Dry Valley... | reverse complement strand
CCGACGTCGCCCTACAGCGGCTTGGTGGTAGTGGCCGACGGGCTCAACCGCATCGGCAAGGTGCGCGAGCAGATCACCGCCGTTGGCTACTCGACGAGTGCGCCGGAAAACCTCATAGCGTCGGTACAACGCTACCTGCGCGTAGTTGAGATCGTTCTCTCGGCAGTCGGCGCAATTGCGCTCGTCATCGCGTCGCTTGGAATATCAAATGCTCTGCTCGCTGCGGTGCGCGAACGGCGCCGTGAGATCGGCGTGCTCAAGGCCATTGGCGCGCGCGACCGGGATGTGTTGCGGATCTTTCTCATGGAGGCATCAATGCACGGATTCATCGGAGGCGCGATCGGATCTGTCGCCGGCTACATCGTGGCGAGAAGCGTCGGCGCCGTGGTGAACGGATACCTCGCATCCGAGGGTTTGCTCGGAGTCGAGATGCGCATCAGTGCCGCAGTGTGGTTGGGGGGCATAGCGGGCTCGACTCTGCTTGCGCTCGTGGCCGGTGCGACGCCGGCGCTGCGGGCCGCCCGCCTGCCGGCTCGGGAGGCGATCGGCGAGTGAGGATTCTTGCCGCGGCGTTGGCTCTGTGTTTGTGCATGGCGGCAACGGCGTGCAGTCCCGATCGCACCGCGCGCCTCGGCGCCGCTCCCGCCGCAGGCGAGGCCGAAGACCAACTGCTCTATGTCGGGGTCGGCGCAAGCGAGACCTACGGGGCAGGCGCCGACGACCCTCTGCGAGGATCGTGGCCGCAGGTGTTGTTCCGGACCGCGTTGCCGCGCAGTGCGTCGTTCGTGAACCTCGGAATTCCCGGCGCAACCGCTGCCGACGCTCTCGCGCAGGAAGTCCCGGTCGCCGTCGACTTGAAACCCGACCTCGTCACCGTGTGGCTGAACGTCAACGACCTGGTTGCGGGCTTCGAGCCTGGCGCCTACGAGCGCAACCTGACGAAGCTGTTACGGGAGCTTCGCCGGGCCGGACGCACCAGGGTCCTGGTGGCAAACACACCGCCACTCGACGACCTGCCCGCCTATCAGGCCTGCCTCGCCGGGGAGACCGACCCTTCGAACCCCTGCGCGTTCGAAGGAGTTACACCTCGCCCGGACGAGCTCAACGCAACCGTGCGCGCCTACAACCGAGCCATTGAGCGGGCGGCGTCTTCAACGGGAGCCGAGGTCGTCGATCTCCATGCGCGCACGCTGGAAGCGAGGAGCGCGGGGGCCGACTCGGAGCTAATAAGCGAGGACGGTTTTCATCCGAGCTCGGAGGGCCACAGAGCAGTGGCGGGCGCCTTTGCCGAGGTACTTGGCCAGTGATCGACCCGGGGCGCCTGGGGCGTCACTTCGGCCGGGGGCCCGGCTAAACCGGTCCCCGGCCGAAGTTCCTAGATGGTGAACGACGACTACAGAGTTGCGGTAACCCCTGCGACGCCGGCGGGACCGACCACGAACGGATCGACCGCTGCGAGCACCTCGCTCGCCGTGAGTGGAGTCTCCGTGTTGCCCATGTAAACGCCACCCTCTCCCTTGAGACCGAGAACGCTACCCACCACGGCGGCGTGGCGTGCCTCGACACCGAAGATGCCGGCGGCGGCCTGGAGAATGGCCTTGTTCGAGATGAATCCGGCGGCGCCGAGGTAGGCCGACACGCCTGTGTTCTCGAATACGTGGGCCGTGGTCAAAAAGCTCTCGCGGCTCGAGAAGCTCTCGCCGAAATCGACGGCCGGAGCAGACACCGGGGTGCCGCCGAGCTTGGACACGGTGTCGCCGATGAGCGCGACATGAGCGTCCTCGTCGGCGCCCACCTGCTGGAGGTATTCATCCTCCACACCCGACAACAGTGACGCTTCGTTGCCCTGACGGTAGAACTCGGCCTCCAGGTACTCGAGCGTCAACGCATAGTTGAGCACGTCGATGTCACTCGAGAACGTCTGGGCGAACGAGCGACCTCCAAGCATCTGCAATGCAACGGTTGCCGGGATGGCGGTCGCCGAGCCCTTGAGGAAGTTCCTTCGATTCATGCTGTTATTCACCTCCTACTTGATGAACGGCTGGGCGGCCTTTAGGACCTGGGCCATCGTTGCCGTGTCCTCGACCGGTGCGGGGAATGGGTTGCCTCCGATGAGGCTTGCAATCACGGCCGCGTGGCGGGATTCGACACCGGCGATGGAAGCTGCTGCTGCGAGGATGTCGACGTTTTCTATGAGCGTGACCTGGCCGTGATAGGCAGTCACGCCGAGCTCTTCGAATGTCGACGCCGTCTCAAGGAAGGCGTCGCGCGACTTAAACGTCGGCCCTGGAAACTTTACGCCGGGAGCCGCGACGGGCTGGCCGCCGAGGTCTTCGATCGTGGCCGTGATTGCGGCAACGTGTGCCGCCTCGTGAGCCTCGATCGGGATGATGAGCTCTTCTTCGCGCCCGGATACGACACCGGCGGCAACGCCCTGCTTGTAGAACTCCGCTTCCAGATACTCGAGCGTGAGCGCGTAGTTGAGAATGTCGAGGTCTCCGCCGCCCTGTGCCGAAGCCGAGAAACGGTTGGTGGCGCCTGCGGCCGCCAGTGTCGAACCGACTCCGATGATTCCTGCCCACTTGATGAAGTTACGACGGGCATAGTCGTTGTCGAACTCGAGCACAGGCTTGCCTTCAAAGAGCTCCTTATTCTCCAATCTGCTACCTCCTTGGGTTTGTGGGTTGGTCTGACCCTCGCCCTTTCAGCGACGAAGGCACGTTGCGGGTAACACGGCCGCCCCCATGGCCGAATGGCTGAATGGGGCGCGTTGCGCGACTAACCGGGTGGCGTGCTCGGGGCTCCTCCTCTCTGGCGGACGGCTCGCTTCAGGGGGCCGGCCGCCTGCCCCCCAATCGGGCCACTAAGACCTTGTTACGCTCTGCCCATCGGCAGGAGCCGGGGTTGCTTGAGGGCAAGAGGGGCAAAAGTCCGAAACCGATGCTCACAAGCTCACGAGGGGTTCCCGTTACCAGGGTTGGCAAGAGTGGGCGGCCACGCTTCCCGTTGCCCAACGGTTACCAAAGGGTGGGCGTCCGGCCATGCTTCCTGCGGGGCTGCGGCCATCCCGGCTGGGGCGAGGCTTCGAATGAGTGGTATGTCGGCCACTTCCCCGCTCGGCCTGAGGCTGCTTGGCGCTGCACTTCTGCTCGTGTCGGCGTGCGCCCAGCCGCGGGAAACCCCGGCGACTGCAAATGACGCCGATCGAAAGTCGGGCCGCACCGAAACCGTCCCGAGCGCGGCCAGGGGCGAAGAGGACAAGACCACAGCCGGTGGCCGGGGCCGATCCGAGGGCGCGGGGCGGCCAGGCGACGGCCGGCGCCGCTCCGAGGGCAAGCGGGGCGGAGAGGGGGCCGAAAAGCAAACAACCGTGGCTGTAGTCGACACGGCCTTTGACCCATCGAGGATCTCGATCTCCCGGGGTGCCGAGGTGGTATGGAAGCAGACCGGGGGCCTGCCCCATTCTGTGACTGCGAGCGATGAATCCTTCGACTCGCATCCCGATTGCAGCCCGATATCAGTCGATGACTGCACCGCCGAGGGTGACACCTTCTCGTTCACGTTCGAGGAAGCCGGAAGCTACGACTACTACTGCCGGGTTCACGGCCTTCCCAACGGCACGGGCATGTCCGGCACCGTCGTCGTGCAAGGTTAGGGCGGCCGCCTCAACTTCGCCGGGCGAAGCCTCCGCACGGCCGTAGGCCCAAGTGGTAACCCGCCGGTCCCGCTATCCTCCGACGATCGTTCCGGCGTGGCTGAGGTCGTAGCCGCCGAGGGGGGCGACCCTGCGGCGGAAAGCGGCCGAGGCCACGACCTCGCCGACGGAGTGCGCCCCGGGGTGGTCCCACCACCGCCCCGCCACCCACAGCTCGACGAGGTGCTCCTCGAGGGCCACGAAGTCGAGCCGAAATGCGTGCGCAGCGGGGGCCATGGTCAGGCCAAGGTCGGCCGCGCCATAGGCGACGAGCCGCGCCGCCTCGAGATGGCCGGACGCCACCGGGCCGGCCGGGCGGGAGGGCGTGGCGGGGCCGGCCGCTGGGGACAGGGGTCCGGAGGGACCGGTGGGGTGTCCGAGGCGTGCGAGCGCCCGCTCGAAGGCGCGCTGGGACTCGGCCCCCGGCTCTCTCCTGGCCAGGGTCACCTCGCCGCGGCCCGCAGCGGCGAGGTCGATCGTCGTGCCCCTGCGAGCGGCGACTCCGACCTCCCAGCGGGCGATCCGCATGCGACGCACCCCTTCGGGCGCCGCAGCCACGCGGTCTGCGAGCCCGTGCACCACAGCGGCGTGGAGGCGGCCGCGTGCGAGGGCGGCGGCCGCAGCCCCGCTCGACGCCTGGATCGGGACGAGGCGTCGGGGACCACGCATCGGCAGCAGGTCGGCGATGAGGCCGAGGGCGGGATCGCAGCCGGCGACAACCGTTCCGGCAGGCTCCAAGTCTCCGAAGGAAACAAAACGTCCCCCGGCCACGGCGCCGTCGGCTCCGCCCCAGTAGGGCCCGGCCGCACCGCCGTCGGGGAGCTCCGCATAGACGAGGCGATCGCCGACGCGCGCGGCAACCACAGGGGCGCCGTCCGGCACGGGCTTTCCGAGCGCAGGCTCATGGTCCTCGGAGCGGGGGCCGAAGACGGCCTCGACCGTTATCCCGAGGGTCTCCGCTATGGCGAGGGCCGCTGCGACGCTCGGGGTGTTCCGTTCCGCCTCGATCGCCCCGACGAGCTGGCGCGACAACCCGGCCGCCGTGGCCAGATCTGCCTGCGTCAGGCCCCGGCCCTCCCGCAGGAGCTTGAGTCGATTCACGGCTACTATAGTAGCGAAGCGCCAGGTTTCTGGCGAGCACCTGGGGTGGTTCCCGGACCCTCGGGGCCGGGTGAGACAAGGATGGGAGATCGACTTGAAAATCAAGGCATGGTTGGGTCCGCTCACGGCCGTGGCCCTTATCGGGACCGCCTGCGGTGGCGAGGAAAACGGTGGGGGCGGCGCAGGCGGGGGCGCCGGGTCGCAGGAGGGGGGCTCTGAGCTCATCGTTTTCGCAGCCTCGTCTCTGACCGAGTCCTTCGAGGAGCTCGGCGGGACCTTCGAGGAGGACCATCCCGGCATCGACGTACGCTTCAGCTTCGAGTCGTCCTCGACCCTCGCCCCCCAGATCGTCGAGGGGGCGCCTGCAGACGTCTTCGCCTCGGCAGACACGATCCAGATGGGCGTCGTCGAGGACGAGGGCCTCGCCGAGGACCCCGTCCCGTTCGCTACCAACCGCCTCGTGATCGCCGTGCCCACCGGCAACCCGGCCGGGATCGAGGTCCCCGCCGACCTCGCAGACGACGGCATCAAGCTCGTGCTCGCCGCCCCAGAGGTGCCTGTAGGCAACTACGCCAGGGAGATGTTCAAGCGTCTCAAGATCGCCCCTGAGGTCGAGTCCAACGTCGTATCGAACGAGGAAGACGTCAAGGCCGTTGTGTCCAAGGTCAGGCTCGGCGAGGCGGACGCAGGTGTGGTCTACCGAACCGACATCACCTCAGCGGTCGAGGGCGACCTCGAGCTTATCGAAGTTCCCCCCGGCGCCTCTCCCATCGCCGTTTACCCGATCACGGTCGTCGGCGAGACCGACAACCCCAAAGAGGCGCAGGATTGGGTCGACCTCGTGCTTTCCGACGAGGGACAACAGGTACTCGAAGACTTTGCCTTCGGTTCGCCGGCGCAGTAGCGGGGAGGGCGCAGCGCCGGTAGTCATAGCGGCCCTCGGCGCCCTCGGGGCCCTGTTTTTCATCTTTCCCTTGGTGGGGCTGCTTGTGAGATCGCCCCTGGCGCGAGTGCCCGCAATCCTCGCCGAGCCGAGCGTGCGCTCAGCTTTGAGGCTGTCGCTCATCGTGTCGCTTGAGGCGCTTGGGATCGCACTCGTCGTGGGCGTGCCCCTCGCCTGGGTGCTTGCGCGCACCGCCTTTCCCGGCAAGCGGTTCCTGAGGAGCCTCATCCTCACCCCCCTTGTCCTTCCCCCCGTGGTGGCGGGCGTCGCCCTCTTCGCCGCGTTCGGGCGCCGCGGCCTGTTTGGCCCCGCACTCGAGGCCGCAGGCATCGAGCTGCCCTTCTCGACCGCGGCGGCGACGCTTGCCGCCGCCTTCGTGGCCATGCCCTTTCTCGTCATCGCGGTCGAGGCTGCCTTCGCATCCGTCGACCAGCGCCTCGAGGACGCCGCCGCGACCATGGGCGCGAGCAGGCTCACCATTCTGCGCACGATCACCTTTCCCGCGATAAGGCCCGCTCTCGTCGCTGGGGCCGCCCTGTGCTGGGCGCGCGCCCTCGGGGAGTTCGGCGCAACGATCATGTTCGCAGGCAACCTCGAGGGGACGACGCAGACGCTGCCCCTCGCCGTCTACACCGAGCTGCCCGTTGATCCGGATCAGGCCATCGTGCTGAGCTTGGTGCTGCTCGTGGTTGCGCTGACGATCATCACGGCGCTGCGGGGTCGTCTGAGGACCGTGTGAGGATCCCCGAGCTTGGGTGACGTTAAGAGGCGGCGGTGGCGGGGGGCTCGGTCCTGCGCCTGGCCCCCTTGTGCCCGTACATGACCGCATCCGCCTCGCACTCCGCTGCCGCAATGTCTTCGCCCGGCGCGCACGTCGACCAGCCGATGGCGAGCGAGAGCCTGAAGTCGGGCGCACCCTCGATGCCGGGATGCGAATCGACGTTTCCCTTGATGCGCGCGACGAAGCGGGAGCACTCAGCCTCGTCGGTGTCGCGCAGAAACACACCGAACTCGTCACCCCCGAGGCGCGCGACGAGGTCGCTGTCCCTTGCGCTCGAGGTCAGAACCTGCGCCGCCGCCTTGAGGAACTCATCACCGAAACGATGCCCGAGCACGTCGTTGACGGCCTTCAGGTTGTCGACGTCGACCACGACCACAGACGCTCCACGGATGGCGGCCCCGGACACGAGCGCGGCCTGCCATGCCCTGCGATTGGCAACGCCGGTCAAGCAGTCACTCAGCGTTTCACGCTGCATCCGGCTGATCTCGGACTCGAGGGTCATCCGCGATGTCGCCATCGCCAACACCGATTGCGCAGACTCGGCGAGGCGCAGCCCGATCTCCCTGCACAGCTTGGTGAACCCGCGCGGCCCAGCTTGAGTGTGGATCAGGAGCATGAGGGCCGACCTCGGAGCGCCTATGCCCAACAGGTAGTAGGAAAGCACTCCAGAGTCGGCGCCCAGCGGCGCCGGCAAGGGCTTGTCACCGCAATCCTGGATGCAGCGAGGAAGATCCTCACCTTGAGCGGCCAAGGTGCGCATGACACCCCGAATGGCGGCATCGTCGACTGCCGGGAAAGGTCCTTCCTTGAACAGCGCCACGCGGTCTCCCTCGAGCATGTATAGCGCGCCAAGCTCGCACGACAACGCGCGCGCAGCCGTGACAAGGACGTGGCGCATGGCCTCCTCAACCGAAGCCCCTTCGAAGTCCATGAGGTGCTTAACGGCGTGGAGAAGCTCGAGCTCATCAGCAAGGCGTTTGGCGGGCGCGACCACGTGCAGATGCTCTGAGGCGCGCCTCGCTCCGGCGCGAAGGACATCGTCTGATTCCGGCTTGAGCTCCGTGGCAGGGTGACCGAACACGACCATAACGTCGCCGGAAACCGGCACGAGGGCGGCTCCGACCGCGTAATAGGGGCCGAAGATCTGGGTGGGCTCATCCGAAGCCACACGCACTGGGCGCCTCGACTCATGGGCCTCTGCCGCCAGGGGATCGTCATTGAGATGGAGCTCGACGATTCCGGCCCACCCCTCGCCGCGGCCGATTCCGCCGACGTGGACAGAACGGTCGCCGACCACGCGCCGGAACACGAACACATCCGCAGCCCCCACCGCCTCGGCAGCATCACGCGCCCCCTGCAGGCGGGCACCTGCCCCTTCGGGGACAGGGGGCGCCGGCTCGCTCGAGCTGTGGTGCGTGACATCCATGCGCGCGATCCGTCCGCCTCTCGCCATCGCCGATGAGACTCTCTAGATAACATGTCGACCACTTGGGCGAAATCCATTAACCGGCCTCCCTGCGAGGCAATGTGACACTTGCCGCCGAGATCCGACTCCGGCGCGGCGAATTCGTCCTCGAGGTCGCCCTCGAGGTGTCGGCGGGTGAAACGGTTGCCTTATTGGGGCCCAATGGGGCCGGCAAGTCCACGCTTGTCGACGCACTTGCCGGACTCACTCCCCTGAGCGAAGGCGAGGTCGTCGTCGACGGCGAGGTGTGGGAGCGGCCCGCCGATGGGATCAGGCTTGCGCCGCAGCAGCGCTCCCTTGGAGTGATGTTCCAAGGCCTTGCGTTGTTCCCGGCCCTCAGCGCCGTCGACAACGTCGCCTACGGGCCGAGGGCCCAAGGCGTTGCCCGCGCCGAGGCGCGCGCCACAGCCCTGGAGCTGATGGGGCGCTTTGGGATCGCCGGCCTCACCGGCCGCAAGCCGGCGCAGCTTTCCGGCGGGCAGGCGCAGCGGGTCGCCCTGGCACGGGCGCTTGCGGTCGAGCCCGCCGTTCTCCTCCTCGACGAGCCGACCTCTGCGCTCGACGTCGAGGTCCGCGGCGACGCGCGACGCGCTCTGAGGCGTGCTCTCGGCGACTTCTCGGGAGTCAAGCTGATCGTCACCCACGAGCCGATCGAAGCGATGATGGTTGCCGACCGGCTCGTCGTTGTGGAGAACGGAAGGGTCACACAGGACGGGTCTCCAGAGGAGATAAGGAGGCGCCCTCGGTCCGGCTACGTCGCGGCCCTCTCCGGGGTCAACCTGATCGAAGGTGCGATGGCCACAAGCGATGGACAGAGCGTGTTCGTGGGGGCCGGGTCGGCCATAGTGGTCGCATCGAACGAGGTCGAGCCCGGGGCCGGCGCACTTGCCGCCATCTCACCGCGCGCTATCACGATCTCGAACAGGACGAGTCCGACCTCGGCCCGCAATGTGCTCGAAGGTGTAATCGAAGGCGTCGACATGATCGGCGACAGGGCGCGCCTCAGCATCGCCACCAGCCCGCCCCTCGTCGCCGAGGTAACGGCCGCTGCGGTGACCTCGCTGAACCTGATCGAGGGCGCCACGGTGTGGGCCTCGTTCAAGGCAACCGAGGTCAAGGTCTATCCCGCCTGAGGCGACCCAAGCGGAGCCCCTGGCTCAATCAGGCGCTGCGACTCGAACGCCCTGATCTCCACGCTCTCACGAGTGCGAGCGCGGTCACGGACCACACTGCAATCAGCAGCAAGAGGAAACCCGCCGGGTAGTTGGCCCCCAAAACCGAGGGCTCGCCGCTGCTGCCGAATCCGAGCACCAACGGCATGGTCGCAAGAAAGGCGATTGCGCTCACCACACCTGCGGCCTGCAGCGGGGCACGCAGGTGAGACGGCACGGTGCGCCTCGTCACCCAACCGGCGAGAAAGACGCCAGGCGCTATCACGAAGTCATGGGCGATCGCCGCTCCGAGGAACCATGTGAACCAGCTTCCCGGACGGGTAGTGGCGGCGTTCGAGAACAGTCCGTAGAACCCCCACAGCATCATCGCGACGCCTATGACGGCAAGGGGGACGAACACTCTCGGGTTGACCGGCTTGTCGGTTTCGGTGTCCATCACAGGACTTCGACTCCCCTCACCCATTTGGTGTTGGTGACCCCCGGCCGGTTGGGCCCGATCAAGCGCACGGGATAACCGTGATCGATGTGAAGCTCAGAGCCGTTGGCTTCGAGCGCGAGAAGGGTTGCCGGGTCGCTCGCCTGCTGGGCGTTGACATGCGAGTGGCTGTAAAGCCCGCCTTCCTGAAGCGACAGGATCTCCATGGCGGCATCGCTGGGAGCGCCGGCGCGCTCGAGGATGTCTGCAAGCCGCACGCCCTTCCACCGCACGGAAGCGCTCCACCCGTTGACGCATGCTATCGGCAGCTCGACCTCTCGCTGGGGAAGCGCACGAAGCTCTTCAAGTGTGAGGCTCATCGGCGTGGCCACCTTGCCCTCGACCGTGAACTCGTAGCCGGGCCTTACCGCGCTCTCGGTTACGCCCGCCGAGGCGGCGGTCTTGAACACGGGAAACCCCTGAGGTCCCGCTGCGTGCTGCACGGGAGAGAACAGCGCAAGCCGCCGCAACGGCGCGAACGTCTGGCCGGCGAACGTCACGGTTAGCAGGCCGGCCCCTGCGGCCGCCATCCCAAGGAACCCGCGCCGCGACAGGCCGTCGCCCGGCGCCTCGTGTGCGTCCGGGCCGCGTCCTCCGATCGCCCTGCGTGCGATCGTGGCCTTGGCGCCGACGTGCACGACGATTGCACCCATGGTCACCCAGGCGGCCCAATAGTGAGCCGTCGGGAAAAAGAAGGCCCATGGGTACCACAGAGAGATGTTCGCAACTCCTGAGAACAACAAGAAGAGGCTGCCGGCCACGAGGGGCACTAAGCTCAAGCGCTCAAAGGCCTGCAGCGCAGAGTCAAGGGGGGGCCATTTCCAGAAGCGCGGGTAGACGGCCCATAGTTTTGCAAGCAGCAGCGGTATGGACGCAATGCCGGTGGTGACGTGGATCCCTTGGGTGACGCGGAACAGCCCAGCAGGACGCGCCGGCCACCACGACCAGAAGGGCGCGTTCTGAGCAAAGTCGGATAGCAGACCGGTGATGAAGCACACGCTGAAGGTCACCCCGAGCGCGATGCCGAGCACCGCTCCGACGCGCTCGGAGTGAATGGGGCTTGTGAACGCGTCCTGCTTGAACGGCCCGCCCGGTCGCCGGTCGCCGCTTAGAGCTTGGCGAGCTTGGCGAACCATCGGTAGCCTTCCTCCGTCCATGACTCCCTAAGGGCAAACCCGCAATCCGCAGCGAGCCCGGCGACTCCGTCGGCGCCCACGGTGGCCCACGGAAACCAATCGGTCGTCAGGGGTCCTTTCTCGAGGCGTGCGTAGGTGCGTCTGCAATCACAGCCGGGCGGGTCGACCTCGGCCAGTACCACGCCGTCGTCGTCGAGCACATCCCGGATGCGGCAGAGAAGTGCGTGGGGGGTCTCCTCCGATGCCGATGTTCCCGTCCAGAAGCAACGCGCTCCCCCAGTGGCCAGCGCCGGGCACACGCTCGAAGATGGAGCGTTGAAGCACGGCGGCGCCCTGATCGCGCGCAAGCCTTAGCGCGCCGGGGGCCACGTCGATGCCAAGGGCCATGACGCCGCGCCGCGCAAGGGCCGCGACGTGGCGACCGGGCCCGCAGCCGACATCGAGCACGGGAGCAGCTGCATGTGCAAGCACCGCCTGGTCGGCCGGCGTAAGCGCGCCGAGCCATTTCTTAGTCGGAAGCTCGATCACAGTTCCATCTGTGCACACGAGGCGTGAGGCATCCGGCCATTCCAGCGCCGCAGCAGT
>Ga0136613_10001740_pt1 | contig 11356 bp, 8 predicted proteins | sample AntDrymUQ2722106_2_FD_106649 | JGI IMG/M metagenome (GOLD analysis project Ga0136613, IMG submission 106649) | Polar desert sand microbial communities from Dry Valleys, Antarctica - metaG UQ272 (21.06) | ecosystem: Environmental > Terrestrial > Soil > Desert | place: Antarctica: Dry Valley... | reverse complement strand
GCCACCAAAAAGACGGGGGATGCAGGGGACCGCTTTGCCTGCGGTGTGGTGCGGCGCTCTTAGGGACGGGGGTCCCGGCGAAGGCCTGACCATGATGGACGGGAGGTTCAGCCGGGCCAGGACCTTCGGGCGGCTTTCAACGCGGTGAGGATCAAGGTTTGCCGTGGCACCCATCGACTACGTCGCAGCGGCAGAATTGCTGAGAGGCCCCGAGAGCTGGCGAGATGGCTACTGCGGAGCTAGAGTCGTCGTCGTCGAGGTGACTCGGGCCCATGCACGTGAATGCTGGATTGCGCCGCGAAGCCTTCGATCCATTCAGCGAAACAGGGGTGGTGTGTCGATTTCTTCGGGTGGGCGAGGCCGCCGTCGGGGTCTCCTGCTTCGGAAGGATTCCATTCCGTCCAGGGCCGACAACGCCGCGGCCATGTCTCGGGCCGATGCCCATCTGTCCTCGGGGTGGCGTGCGGTTGCCTTCGCCACGACTTGGTCAAGCGCGGGAGGCACGGCCGCGTTGCTGAGGGAGGGCAAAGGCACACCTCCGGCAGCTCGGCGCTCGGCGACGTCGAGGAGTGAAGCACCGTCGAATGGCGGGGCGCCACAGAGCATCTCATACAAGAGAATCCCGGCGGAGTAGATGTCACTTCGGGGGCCGATGCCTCTCCCTCTCACCTGCTCGGGCGACATGTACGGGGCCGATCCCAACGCAATGCCCGTGGCGGTCATGCGTTCATCGCCGACTGCGCGCGCGATCCCAAAGTCGGTGACCTTGACGCCGCCGAGATCGTCCACTACGACGTTGGCGGGCTTGACGTCTCGATGCACCACGCCGGCATCGTGCCCGTGCTGGAGCGCCTCGAGCACACGGCGCGCAATCTCGGATGCTCGCCCAGGCGACAGAGGACCTTCTTGCGCCAGCACGCGCGCGAGGTCTCTCCCTCGCAACAGCTCCATGACTATGTAGGGGGTGTCGTTGTCCTCGCCGTAGTCGAACAGCGAGGCGATGTTGGGGTGGCTGAGCGAGGCAACGGCGCGCGCTTCGCGCCGGAAACGTTCGATGAACAGCGCATCTCCGGCGAGGCCCTCGTTTAGGAGCTTGATCGCGACGGATCGGCGCAGCCGGTTGTCCATGCCCTCGTAAACGGTCCCCATGCCTCCCGCTGCAATACGCGACACGAGAACGTAGCGGCCGTCGAAAACGCGCTGGGCGCTTAGTGGGGTCGCCGCCTCGCGCTTGCCAACCGATTGCAGGGGGGCGGCCCGGCGTGTTCCCTGAGCCGGCCTCACAGGTTCGGGGCGGGCCGTGTACTTGCGGGTTGAAGGTCTGTTGACGCGCTTATCGCTGTGAACGGGTGAAGACGGCGTGAGGGCTGCGGCAATGGCCTCGTCGACGCGGCGGCGAAGGGGGAGGGGGCCGATCGAGTGCCTCCTTCCAGCTGCACTCACGACGACTTGACCGTAGCCAAACAATCGGCCCGGGATCGAGCGCCTGAACCGGTGATCGGAGATGTTCGCGAGCGCCACGGAAGAGACTCGCCGCCCAAAGACGCCTGAGGTCTCGATGAGCCGGTGTGTGGTAACCACAACGCGATGCCTGCGCCACCGGACGATCCGCGTCAGCAAGTAAAGGGCGTAGAGGACAAGCACGCCCCCGGCCGCAAGCGGCCAGAGATCGGGGCGGACGAAGTTGCGGACTCCAAGGCGCTCGGGGAGGAGGAGGGAGAGAAGGGCCTCGGGGATCTGCAGGCCGTCGAGAGGACTACCCGGGTAAAGCCACCGGGCGGGCGAGCGCGACCAGAGCAACGCCCACTGTGATGGGCTTGAGGAGGGCGCGCAGATGAAGTCTCGTGTTGAGAATGACCTCCTCACCTTCGAAGAGGAACCTTGGCCGCGACCTCATCAGTCAACTCCTCATTTGGGAACCCTCCGACACCCATGGTAGTGGAGTCCGGCCCGCGGTCTGCGTGGCGTGCCGGGAAGCGGACGACGGCCACCCATGTTGTAGGACTGGGGACGTAACCGGTCACTGAAACCGGAAAGGAGCCCAGCGTGGGTGTTGACGGGGCCGTTAAGCCCTCCGAGCAACCTGAGGGAGACGAGGGAGGGGTCAGATACGGGAGCCCGACCGGGCGCTGGATCCTGCTGGCTTCCATCCTCGGATCCTCGGTGGCGGCGCTGGACGCGACCGTGGTCAACGTTGCCCTTCCTGCCATCGGCGAGGACCTGGGGGCCCGTCTCTCCGGGCTCCAGTGGACGCTCAACGGGTATCTTCTGACGCTTTCGGCGCTGATCCTCACCGGTGGCGCGCTCGGCGACCGCTACGGGCGCCGGCGGATATTCGTTGTCGGCGTGATCTGGTTCACGGCCGCCTCGGCGCTGTGCGGGGTTGCGCTCAACGTCGAGATGCTCATAGCGGCGCGCGTGCTGCAAGGCATCGGAGGGGCTCTCCTCACCCCAGCAAGCCTGGCCATCATCCAGGCCTCATTTCACCCCGACGACCGGGCCCGCGCGGTGGGGGCGTGGTCGGGGCTCGGCGGCATATCCGCCGCCATCGGGCCCTTCCTTGGTGGTTATCTCGTCGACGCCGCTTCGTGGAGGCTGATCTTCGGCCTCAACATCCCCCTTGCCGCTGTGGTGGTTGCAGTCGCCGTTCGTCATGTGCCAGAAACCATTGATCCCACGAGCGCACGGAGGCCCGACGTCCTCGGTGCCGTGGCAGGGGCAGCGGGACTCGCCGGCTTGACCTTCGCGCTGATCGAGGCGCCGGAGCGCTCGATTACGTCGCCTGCCGTGATCATCGCTGCGGCCGTCGGGTTGATTGGGCTTGTGGCTTTCGTTCTGGTCGAGCGGCGCGGGACCCACCCGATGCTGCCCCTCGACATTTTCTCCTCCCGCCAGTTCACGAGTGCCAACGTCGTCACCTTCGTCGTCTACGGGGCGCTCAGCGGGGTCTTCTTTCTTCTCGTCGTTCAGCTGCAGCAGGTCGTCGGTTATTCGCCGCTGCAGGCGGGCGTTGCGACCTTTCCGATAACGCTTCTGATGCTGGCTCTCTCGGCCAGGGCGGGGGCCCTCGCTCAGAGGATCGGACCCCGCCTGCCTATGGCGGCGGGGCCGATCACCATGGCCCTTGGTCTGTTGTTGATGACGAGGATCGGAGCCGGAGCCGCCTATCCGACAGAGGTGCTACCCGCGGTCATTGTCTTCGGCCTTGGATTGTCGTTCACCGTTGCGCCCCTGACTGCGACCGTGCTTGCGGCGGCAGATGCCCGCCACGCAGGCGTGGCTTCGGGGGTCAACAATGCAGTGGCGCGCGTGGCCGGCCTGGTGACCATCGCCGCCCTGCCCATAGTCGCCGGACTCACGGGCGATGACTACCAGAACCCCGCGGCGTTTGCCTCGGGCTTCAAGATCGCCGTGACGGTGTCGGCCGCTCTTGCCGCCCTCGGGGGAGTTATCGCCTTCTTCGAGATCGAAAACGACGTCTTGCCGTCGGCTGCCCCGGCGCGCAGGCACCACTGCGCAGTGGACGGGACTCCGCTCAATCCGCCTCAGGAGTTGAAGGTTGCCGGCTCTTGAGGGTCACGCCGTGCCGGGTCCGGATGACGAACGGGCTTCACGAATGAAGAACGTGGGCGCATGCGGCGCCGCATAGACTTGGAGGAGGAGCTCAAGGGGGCGCGCCTGAACCGCGCGGTTCTCAGGCGAGTGTGGCGATTTATCGCCGCCTACCACCGGCGGGTCTATGCCTTCCTCGTCACCGTGGCGCTGTCGTCGGGCATCGCAGTGCTCCCACCCCTTGTGTTCCGTCGGCTCATCGACGTGGCGATCCCAGCCGGGGACCTCGCCGCCATCAACCTTCTGGCGGGCGTGGCGCTGGGCCTGGCCCTCGCCGGCGCAGGGCTTTCGCTTGTCAGCAGCATGCTTGCTGTAGGTGTGGGGGAGGGCCTCATCTTCGACCTGCGCTCGGCGCTCTTCGACCACGTCCAGCGTATGCCCATAGCCTTTTTTACCCGCACGCAGACTGGGGCCCTCATAAGCAGGCTCAACAACGATGTGATCGGTGCACAGCAGGCGGTCACATCGACGCTCAGCACCGCGGTCTCGAGCTCACTTGGGCTTGCGTTCACCCTCTTCGCGATGATGGCGATGAGCTGGCAGATCACCATCTTGTGTCTGTTGCTCGTACCGGTCTACCTGGGGCTGGCGAGGCGCGTAGGCCGCATCGTGCAAAGACTCGCACGCAAGCAAATGGAGAGCAACGCCCGAATGAACTCGCTAATGACGGAGCGCTTCAACGTGTCGGGCGCGCTGCTTGTGAAGCTCTTCGGTCGTCTCGACGAGGAGGCAGGGGAGTTCAGGCGCCATGCCGCCGAGGTGCGGGACACGGGCGTAAGGCGCTCGCTCGTGGGCCGTTCCTTCGGGCTCGCTCTCGGCACCGTCGCTTCGGTAGCTACAGCAGCCGTGTATCTCTTTGGCGCAAGGGGAGTGGTCCAAGGGAGCCTGAGCGTCGGCACCATGGTTTCGCTCACGATCTACCTTGGGCGACTTTATGGTCCCATCCAGAACCTCACCACCATCCGCGTCGACGTGCTGAGCGCACTCGTGTCCTTTGACCGGGTCTTCGAGGTACTGGATGCCCCCCTTGCAATCGTCGAGCGCCCGCATCCGGTCGAGCTCAAGAGCCCAAACGGGCACATCCAGGTAAGGGATGTGTGGTTCCGCTACCCGGGCAGCGGAGTGGGGTCGATTCCCTCGCTCGAAGAGGCCGGCGACGCGCAGCTTCCGTCCGAGCCCTCAGACTGGATCCTTCGTGGTGTGTCGTTGTCGGCAGAGCCCGGCGCCATGATCGCGCTCGTAGGTCCTTCCGGTGCGGGAAAAACGACACTGTCAAATCTCGTTGCGCGTCTGTATGACACGACCTACGGAAGCATCCTGTCCGACGGCCGTGACATTCGCGACGTGAGTTTGCAGTCGCTCGCCGATTCCATCGGTGTTGTGAGTCAGGACCCGCACCTGTTCCACGATTCGATCGGCGCCAACCTGCGCTATGCGAAGCCGTCGGCCACGGATGCAGAGCTGGCCGATGCCTGTCGCGCGGCGCGCATCCATGACGTGATTGCGGCTCTTCCCGAGGGCTACGACACGATCGTGGGCGAGCGTGGCTACCGGATGTCGGGCGGGGAGAAGCAGCGCCTGGCCATCGCGCGCGTGCTTCTCAAGGCGCCTGCCGCCGTGATTCTCGACGAAGCGACGGCTCATCTCGATTCGGAGAACGAGGCCGCAGTCCAGAGGGCGCTCGCAACCGCCCTCGAAGGGCGTACATCGATTGTCATAGCCCACCGCCTTTCGACGATCAGGGCGGCGAGCGAGATAATCGTGCTCGACGAAGGAAGAATCGTTCAGCGAGGCACCCATGACGAGCTCATCGCCGCGGATGGCCTCTATACCGATCTCTATGAGACTCAATTCGCCCCCGGCGCGGGCGGCGAGGTTGGCCGCGCAAGCTGAAGGGGCGTTGTCTAACGCGTGATTGCTGCCTCTGCTGCCCTCGACTTGGCGCCGGCTATATAGGGCTTGACCACCCTTATCACCTCGGCCCGGTCGACCGCCTTGCCCGTTGCGCCGGTGTAGACGCCAGGCTCGGCTCCCAGTCCGAGTAGCTCCCCTGCAATGGCAGCATGCCGCTCCTCGACGCCGTAGATTCCCACCACCGCCTGGAGGATCTCGGGGTTGGTGACGTAGCGAGAAGCGCCCAGGTAAGCACCTGCGAAGAGGTTTTCGAACCTGTGGAACGCCCGCAAGAAGGTCATGCGACTGGCAAGGGCATTGCCGAGGTTGATGGCCGGCGTCGGCACCGGCTTACCCCCGAGCTTCTGGATCGTCTGAGTTATGGCGGCGACGTGGCCATTCTCGTCGGCGGCCACCTCGCTGACATACCTGGCTTCCTTGCCCGAGATGAGCCCAGAGGACTCCCTGTAGAACTGGGATAGGAAGTACTCGAGCACCAAAGCGTAGTTGAGGATGTCGTTGTCGTCTCTGAACTGAGCGCCCTGTGCGAGCGTCTGACTCCCGCCGAGCACCTCCAATGCTGCCGCAGCAGGCAATACTGTGGCCGATCCCTTGAGAAAATGGCGACGGTTCAAGGTCTTGCCCTCCCTTAGACGATTCCTGTTGAGACTCGGTGACGTGGGCTCGGCCGTGCGTGGCCGGCGCCCACGAGGTTAGTGGATACAAGTGTAGCCGCGCTTGAGTGGCATGGCCGTGTCCGGCTTCGGCGATACCCCGGCAACGGCTCTCCGGTGCCCGTCCCTAGGGTCAAGAGCCCGGCCGGGCCGGGGTAAGAATTGGCTCTCGATCTGGATTTTGGGTACGGCGAGGAAACCAAGGGGCCGCGTGTGAATGTCTGGGATTCGATCTCCTCCGTGAGGAGCTGGCCGGTGCTCAAGCAGGTCGCCCGTGGGGACCTCGGGGCGCTTGGGGAGACTGCTCACTCCGCAAGGACGCGCCGGCTCGAGCCCAGGACCAAGACCGCCGACCGGATTGTGAAGTCGGTGTGCCCCTACTGTGCCGTGGGCTGCGGCCAGGAGGTCTTCGTCAAGGACGGCTTGATCACAGACATCGAGGGAGACGCCGACTCACCCATTTCGCGCGGCCGCCTTTGCCCCAAGGGAGCGGCGACTTTCCAGCTCGTCACGGGAACGCACAGGCAGAAGCAGGTCCTTTACCGGCCCCCGGGAGGCTCGGAGTGGGAACCACTTCCTCTCGAGCAAGCCATGGACATGGTGGCCGAGCGTGTCAAGAGCACGCGCGATGAGTCGTGGGAGCACAAGTCCCCGGACGGCCATGCGCTCAACAGGACCATGGCGATTGCGCATCTCGGCGGAGCCACCCTCGACAACGAAGAGAACTACCTCATCAAGAAGCTCTTCACTGCGCTGGGTGCGATCCAGATCGAGAACCAGGCCCGCATATGACACTCGTCCACGGTCCCCAGTCTGGGGACCTCGTTCGGGAGGGGTGGCGCCACCACCTTCCAGCAAGACCTCCAAAACTCGGATTGCATTGTCATTGAGGGCTCCAACATGGCCGAGTGCCATCCGGTCGGCTTCCAATGGGTCATGGAGGCAAAGCGCCGGGGGGCGACAATAATCCACGTCGATCCGCGCTTCACGCGCACGAGCGCGATGGCGAACATCCATGTGCCGATCAGGGCGGGGAGCGACATCGCCTGGCTCGGAGGGATCATCAACTACATCCTCAAGAACGAGCGCTACTTCAGGGACTACGTCGTCAACTACACGAATGCGGCGACGATGATCTCCGAGGACTTCAAGGACACAGAAGACCTCGACGGCCTCTTCAGCGGATGGAGCTCTGAAGAGGCCACTTACGACGTCGCCTCGTGGCAGTACGAGGCCACGGGGAGGACCGATCCCACGCTTGAGGACCCGCGGTGCGTGTTTCAGATTGTCAAGCGCCACTACGAGCGCTATACGCCCGACGTGGTCGAAGCCGTTTGCGGGGTTCCCGAGGATCTGTTCGTCCGGGTGGCCGAGGCGCTGTGTGACAACTCGGGCCCCGAAAGAACGGCCGCCTTCTGTTACGCGGTCGGGTGGACCCAGCACTCCGTTGGGGTCCAGTACATCCGGACGGCGGCGATCATTCAGCTTCTGCTCGGTAACATCGGGCGGCCGGGCGGCGGCATCCTCGCTCTCCGCGGCCACGCCTCGATCCAGGGCTCGACCGACATACCAACGTTGTTCAACCTGTTGCCTGGCTACCTGCCGATGCCAAAGGCGGCCACCGACGGCTCATTCGGGGCCTATGTGTCGAACAACTCAGCAAGCACGGGATGGTGGAGCAACTTCCCGAAGTACGCCGTGTCTCTTCTCAAGGCCTGGTTCGGGGACGCCGCCCGGTCGGAGGTCGATTGGCGCTACGACTACCTGCCCCGGCTGACGGGTGACCACTCGCATCAAACCACGGTCAACGACATGGCCGACGGAAAGGTCAAGGGCTACTTCGTCATGGGCCAGAACCCCGTCGTGGGGTCGCCCAATGGCGGGCTCCAACGCAAGGGCCTGCGCGCACTCGACTGGGTCGTGGTGCGCGACTTCCACCTCACTGAGACGGCCGAGTTCTGGCGCAGCGCGCCCGAGATCGAAAGCGGCGAAGTCGCCACCGAGGATATCGGCACCGAGGTCTTTTTCTTTCCGGGCGCGGCGCACACTGAAAAGGACGGGTCGTTCACCAACACCCAGCGTCTGCTGCAGTGGCATCACACCGCCGTGCAACCCCCCGGCCACGCGCGCAGCGAGCTGCATTTCATGTATCACCTCGGCTTGAGGTTGAAGCACCTCTACGAGGGCTCGAACGACCCCAAGGACTTCCCAGTTCGCGATCTCACTTGGGACTACCCGACTCACGGCGAGCACGAGGAGCCTTCCGCCGAGGCCGTGCTCGCTGAGGTCAACGGTTTCACCGTCGCGGACCGCAAGCCGGTCGGGGGTTTCCTCGAGCTCAAAGACGATGGTTCGACCGCGTGTGGTGCGTGGATCTATTCGGGAAGCTACAAGGACGGCGTGAACCAAACCGCGCGCCGCAAACCGGGGCGCGAGCAGTCGTGGGTCGCCCCGGAATGGGCATGGGCGTGGCCGAGCAACCGCCGCATTCTCTACAACAGGGCCTCGGCGGCACCCGACGGCAAACCGTGGTCGGAGCGCAAGAAATACGTGTGGTGGGACGACGAGCAGGGCGCATGGACCGGCCACGACGTCCCCGACTTCATCGTCGACCGGGCCCCCTCCTACCGTCCAGACGACGACGCCGCTGGTGTGGATGCGCTCTCGGGAGCCGACCCGTTCATCATGCAAACCGACGGTAAGGGCTGGTTGTTCGTGCCGCGCGGCCTAAAGGACGGCCCCCTGCCAACTCACTACGAGCCGCAGGAATCCGTGTCCAGCAACCTGCTCTACGGACAGCAGTGCAACCCTGCTCGCATGGAGTTTTACCGCCCGGGCAACGCTTATCACAGGGCGTACGGCGACCCGCGTTACCCGTATGGGATCACCACCTACCGGCTGACCGAGCACCACACAGCGGGGGGCATGTCGAGATGGCTGTCGTGGCTTGCCGAGCTGCAGCCTGAGATGTTCTGCGAGGTGTCTCCCGAGCTCGCTCAAGAGAAGGGCCTGGTCAACGGGGGGTGGGCGACGATCTCAACGGCGCGCGCCGATATCGAGGCGCGCGTCCTTGTCACCCATAGGCTCCGGCCCCTAAAGCTGAAGAACCGATACGTGCATCAGATCGGGCTTCCCTATCACTGGGGCAGCAAGGGTTTGAGCACGGGGGACTCGACCAACGACCTCAGCGCGCTCTACGGCGACCCCAACACATCGATCCAGACCTCAAAGGCATTGACCGGCAATATCGAGCCCGGCCGCCGCACCCGCAGCCGGCGCGCGGCCACCTCGGGATCGCCGGGACCGCCGCCGAACGGCGAGGTGGCGCGCGACCTCGAGCCTGCGCGCAGCCCCGGCTACCACGGGCACAAAACCGGCGAGTCGGGACCGGGTTGATGGGCGCCAAGGGGTTCTTTACGGACACAACCGTGTGCATCGGATGCAAGGCTTGCGAGGTTGCGTGTAAGGAGTGGAACCAGCTTCCCGACGACGGGCTGTTCTTTACCGGGATGTCCTACGACAACACGGCCGGCCTCGGGGCCTCCACGTGGCGCCACGTCGCCTTCATCGAGCGGCCCGTGGCCCCCGCAGCGCCGCAAGAGACAAACGGCGGTTTCTCATGGCTCATGATGTCCGACGTCTGCAAGCATTGCCGGCGCGCCGGCTGCCTCGAGGCCTGTCCCACGGGCGCCATCGTGCGCACGGAGTTCGACAGCGTGTACGTGCAGCCCGACATCTGCAACGGCTGTGGCTACTGCATCTCAGGTTGCCCTTTTGGGGTCATCGACCGGCGAGAGGACGACGGCCGCGCATGGAAGTGCACGCTGTGTTACGACCGCCTCCAGGAGGGCATGACTCCGGCGTGCGCCAAGGCATGTCCGACCGAGTCGATCGTCTTCGGCGAGCTCGATGAGCTCAAGGTCAAGGCGCAAGCGCGCGTCGAAGAGCTGCACGACCTCGGCATGCCGGAGGCGTACCTCTATGGCGTCGATGCCGAGAATCAGCCTGGGACGGAGGGCCTCAATGCATTCTTCCTGCTGGTCGACGAACCCGAGGTTTACAACCTGCCGCCCGATCCCGTCGTCCCGACAAAGAAGGCGGCCGAATCATGGAGGTCGGTTGCGCTTGCCGCGGCCGGCCTTGCCCTGACCGCGGTCGGGGCCGTGGTTTCGAGCACGATCGATCTGCGCAGGTGACCCACAACGGGGGAGGCGATGGCCGCCACATCGATGAGTCCCTCGGCGCGCTCACCGGTGAGGGCGCGGGGCAAAGAACGGGCTCCGACGAACCAAAGGGGCTGCAGGCGTACGATGTGTGGAGCGGCATCCCCACGCGCACCGAGGACCCCACCTATTACGACCGGCCCGTCGTAAAGGAGCCGGTGTGGATCTGGGCCGTGCCCACCTACTTCTTCGTCGGGGGCACAGCGGGCGCGGCGGCCGTGCTTGCCGAGGTCGCGGAATCGTTGTCGGACGGCGAGCTCGACGACCTCGTTCGGCGCGCCCGCTGGGTTGGTGCGATCGGCGGAGCATGCGGCACCGCGCTCCTTATCTACGACCTCGGTCGGCCCGAGCGCTTCCTCAACATGCTCAGGGTCTTTCGCCCGAGCTCGGCGATGAGCATGGGCTCGTGGATAGTGGCAACCGCTGCGCCCGCCTTCGCCGGCTCTGCGATCCTGCCGCACACCGGTGGGCTCGTAGGGTCATTTGGCAACGCCATCGGCAAGGTCGCGGGCGTCATGGGTTTGCCCCTCGCCGGTTATACGGCCGCCTTGCTCGGGAACACGGCTGTGCCGGCGTGGCAGGCGGCTCGCAAGAGCATGCCGTTTCTGTTCGTGGCATCGGGGACGACGAGCGCAGCATCGCTGCTCGGAATGATGACCTTCAGCGACCGTGAGGAGCGCGTGGTCCGTCGCTTCGGCATCGCCGGCGGGCTCGCCGAGACCGCCGCTGCGCTGGCTTTCGAGAAGGAGGTCAAGTCCGTCGAGCAAGTCGGCAAGCCACTCGAGGCCGGGGCCTCAGGCGCGCTGTGGAAGGCGGCGAAGACCTGCAGCACAGTCAGTCTGGCGGCGAGCCTCGTGCCCGGCGACATCCCGCTCAAACGCTTCCTGGCAGGGGTGACTGGCACGGCGGCCGGACTCCTGACCAGGTTCGCCGTCTTCGAGGCGGGGGTGGCGT
>Ga0136613_10001739_pt1 | contig 11356 bp, 10 predicted proteins | sample AntDrymUQ2722106_2_FD_106649 | JGI IMG/M metagenome (GOLD analysis project Ga0136613, IMG submission 106649) | Polar desert sand microbial communities from Dry Valleys, Antarctica - metaG UQ272 (21.06) | ecosystem: Environmental > Terrestrial > Soil > Desert | place: Antarctica: Dry Valley... | reverse complement strand
CGTCGCGGGCCGCGTGCCCGACGGCGGCGTACGCCAGCTTCGACGAGAAGTTGAGCCCCAGACCGATCGCGTTCTCCTTGTCCGTCGTGTCGGTGAGGATGAACCAGACGCTGCGGCCGTCCCGCATCTGCCCGCGGTACAGCGGCAGGGTGATGGTCATCGCCTGGGCGTCGAAGCGGCCGGACCGCAGGAGCTGGACGGGGCCGACCAGCCGTTCGTTGTCCTCACCGAGCGTCTGGGACGGCTGTGGGCCGAAGTAGGACTGCGGGATGTCGGTGCCGACCGCCGGCGGGGGCGGTTCCGGCGAGGTCTGCGCGGCCGACGGGCGCACGAACTGCGCGAGCACCAGCGCGGCGAGCGCCACGACCGACAGCCCGGCGAGCAGCGTGCGCCGGCGGCGCGGAAGGATTGCGATCATCGCATTGCCCCATTTCTTCGGCGGCTTCGGCGGATGCAGCGCGGCAAAGGTACGGGCGTCCCGGCGCCCGCAGGGGTCGGAAATCCAATCGTTGCGCAGCCGTTTGCACATCTGAAAGAACTGGTCACGGTCAGCGGGGGCGCTCTTCCCGGATCGGGATGCTGGTCTCGAAGCGACAGCCCGAGGCCTCGTTGCGCACCGTGAGCGTGGCGTCGTGGGCGGCCAGCAGGCCCCTGGCGATCGCGAGCCCCAGCCCGGCGCGGGACGTCGAGCCGGCCGCTGCGGGCCGCGGCCCGGTGAGCAGCAACGACCGCCGATCGTCGGGGATGCCGCCGCACTCGTCGCGCACGGCGACCGAGACGGCGCCACGGTCCGCGGTCATCTCGACGTGCACCGTGCCGCCCGCCGGCGTCTCGCGCAGCGCGTTGTCGAGCAGGTTGCCCAGCGCGCGCGCGATGGCGTCCGGCGCGATCCACACCTGCGGCAGGGGTTGGCGGACGTCGCTATGGAGGCGGACGCCCTTCGCGGCCGCGGCCGGTCCGATCCCTGCCAGCACCTCGGACACCAGGTCGTCGAGTTCCACGGACTCCATGGAGAGCCGCAGCGCCCCCGCCTCGATGAGGCTGAGCTGGAAGAGGTCGTCGACCAGCGTGCCCAGCCGCTCGGTCTCCAGCCGGATCGTCCGGGCGAACCGCTCGACCACCCCCGCCCCGTGGGCGAGCCCGTCCTCGAGCGCCTCCGAAGCGGCCAGGATCCGCGCCAGCGGGGCCCGGAGGTCGTGGGACACCCAGGACACGAGCTCGCGGCGGGCGCGCTCCTGGGCCCGCTCCCGTTCCCGCGCCTGTTCCAGCCGCGCGGACGCACTGGCGAGTTCGGCCTTCACCTCATCGAGCTCGGGGATCGCGAGCGCGGTCGGGGCGGGACCGTCACCGGATCCGAGGGTGCGGGCGGCCTGGCCCAGCTGCCGGCTGGCCTGGCGCACCTTCTCGACCAGCATCAGCGTGGTGACGGCCCCGGCAAGGCCCGCCGCGACGACGATCATGGCGACCGCGCGCGCGTCCTGTGGCGAGATCAGGCGGGCGTTGGCTGCGGCCAGTGCCCCGACGGCGACGACGCAGACGACGACCAGGACCGCCGCGCTGACCTGGGCCCTGAACGAGGCACCAATCAGCAGCCGGAGCAGGCCGCTGCCGGCGACCCCGACGAGCACCGCCGCCCCCCCGGCGATCCCGACGCTCCACAGCGCCTCCCGGAGTGGCGTGCCGAGGGCGACGCTGCCGGCGGCCATGACCGCGAGCAGGAGCGTTCCGAGCGTGGCCGCCCTCAGCGGGCGCACGGCGGACTCACGGCTCGAATCGGTAGCCGATGCCCCAGACGGTGCAGATGTGCCGCGGGGCGGCGGGGTCCTGCTCGATCTTCTCCCGCAGGCGGCGGACGTGCACGGTCACCGTTGCGGTGGCGCCGAACGAGTAGCCCCACACCTCGCGCAAGAGGGTCGCGCGGTCGAGCGCACGGCCGGGGTGCCGCAGGAAGAACGCGAGCAGGTCGAACTCCCGAGCGGTCGCCTCGACGGGACGGCCGGCGACGGTGAGCACCCGGGCCTGCTGGTCGAGCGCGATGGCGCCCGCCTCGAGGACCGGCAGCGGCCGGTCCGCCTCGAGGGGCGCCGAACGCCGGAGCACGGAACGGATCCTGGCCATCAGTTCGCGAGGTGAGAACGGCTTGGTCATGTAGTCGTCTGCGCCGCAGTCCAGGCCGCGCACCCGATCGATCTCCTCGCCCCGCCCCGACACGATGATGATGGGGACGTCGCAGTCGGCGCGCCACCGCCGGCATGCCTCCAGCCCGTCGAGACCGGGCAGCGAGACGTCGAGGACGATGACGTCCGGGAGTTCGGCGGCCGTCCGCGCCAGAGCCGTCAGCGCGTCTGGGACGGTCTCCACCCTGAACCCCTCGCGCAGCAGGTACCGGCTGACGATGAACGCCACCATCTCGTCGTCCTCGACGACCAGGGCGCTGCGCGACCGCGAGCGCTGTGGATGATGTGACCGACGCGCTGCGGGTGCCCGCTCCAGCGTGGTCATGGACACCTCTCCAGGTCCCGGGGGCGGCGTGGGCGACCCCTGCGCCTGCCCGACTGTAGACAGCACCGTGGGCCGCGTCTCTTACGAAACCCTGACGTGGCCGCTACCAGCCACCCGCAAGGGTGCGCTCCAAGGCGACGGCGAAGAACTCCATGTCGGATGTGGTGACGCAGAGCGGCGGCTTCACCTTGAGGACGTTGGCGAAGTCCCCGGTGGGCTGCACGATGACGCCGAGTTCGCGCATGCGCTCGCAGATCGCCGCCGCCTCCTCGGTCGCGGGGCGCCCGGGGTCGCCGTCGCGCACGAGCTCGATTCCCCGGTACAGCCCCATGCCGTGAGCCGCGCCGACGATGGCGTGGCCGGCCGTGATCGGGGCGAGCAGCGACTGCAGGTGGTCGCCGGTCACGGTCGCGTTGTGCTGCAGCCCCTCGTCCTCCATGACGTCGAGCACGGCGAGCCCCGCCTCGCATGCGGCGGGGCTGCCGGCGACCGACGAGAAGAACGAGCGCTCGCGGTGGCGGAACTCGTCGGCGATGGCCCTGGTGGTGATCACCGCGGCGACCGGGTAGCCGTTCCCCGTCGACTTGGCGATCGTGACGATGTCGGGCACGACACCCTGCTGCTCGAAGGCCCAGAAGTGGTGGCCGAGACGCCCGTAGCCGACCTGGACCTCGTCGGCGATGCAGACCCCTCCCGCGGCGCGGACCGCCGCGTACACCCGCCGCAGGTACCCGTCGGGGAGCGGGACCCCGCCCGAGTTGCCGAGCAACGGCTCGCACAGGAAGGCGGCCGGCGGCCGGCCCTGCGCCACCAGACCGTCGACCTCGGCGGCGGCCTCGCGGGCATAGCGCTCGGCGGCCCCGGGCAGGTCGTGGCGGTAGGGGCCGTTGTAGAGGTTGGGTTTGGGCAGCTGGTGCGCCGGATGCACGGCCGAGGTCTCGTCATCGCCGGTCATGAGCACGTTCGTCACCGCGGTCCAGCCGTGGTAGGCGCCCTCGAAGCAGATGACGTCCCGTCGCCCCGTGGCCTGTCGGGCCAGCTGCAGCGCTAGGTCGTTCGCCTCCGAGCCGGAGTTGACGAGGAAGACGGTGTCCAGGGGATCGGGCACCAGCTCGACCAGACGTTCCGCGAAGCGGCCGAGCGCCCCGTAGAGGAAGCGGGAGTTCGTGTTCAGCAGTCGCAGCTGCCGGGCCACGGCGGCCTCCACACGCGGATGACCGTGGCCCACTGCCGCGATGTTGTTGACGACGTCGAGGTAGGGGCGTCCCTCGCTGTCGTACAGCCACTGCTTCCAGCCGCGCTCGATGCGCGGCGGGTCGGCCGCGTAGTACAGCGCGTACGGGCTGGCGAGGAAGCGGAGCCGGCGGGCGAGGACCTGCTCGCGGCCCTCCTCCCGCGACCGCGGCGGCGACAGGCCGAGGAGCGGCGCCGGGTCCGGGCAGAGGTTCATCCATGCCGCCGCCAGCGACGCCGGGGCGGCGCAGGGCAGTTCGCCGAGACCTTCGCGGGCGAGCTGGACGTGGACGTGGGCCGGCAGCGACCCGCCCTCGGCCGGCGCGCCCACGACCGCGACCGCGGTCCCGCGTCCCACGTCGTCCCCGGCCGCCGCCGCGGGGACGACCCCCGCGAGCCGGAGCTCGAGGCCCCAGGCGATCGCGATGCGCACCTCCCGGCCGCCGGCCCGCACGACCCGCCCCGGCACCGGCGCGAACACGATCGTGCCCTCGGGGACGAAGACGTCGACCCCCAGGTGCACGGTGCTGGGCTCGTCCAGGGCCGGGTCGCCGCCTGTGATGATGCGGCCCTCCCCGTAGCGGCCCACCGGGATGGCCCCCGCCCCCCCGGAGCCGTTCTCGACCGCTGCGGCCACCGATTCGGCGTCGCGCCAGCCGCCGAAGGGCAAGGCCTCCGTGGTGACCGACAGGTCCACGAACTCCACGGCACGATGCTCGAGCCCGTCGACCAGCGGGAGAGCCCCTTGGGGCCGGGGGACCTGCGGCGGGGTCGGCGGGAAGCCGCACGCCTCGGCGAACGCCATGTGCGCCAGCGGCATGGGGATGGCGGCCACCGCGGCAAGACGCCTCCACGCGCCGTCGGCCGACTCGACGACGTACGGAGTGCCGGGTCCGGCCGTGAGCTGCTGCTCACAGCCGACCGCGCTCAGGACCGCGCGCGCCGCTATCAGCGCCGGGAGCGCGGCCACCTCGGTGTCCAGCAGCGGCACCACCGAGTGGAAGCCGCGGACGACCTCGACGGCAGCCTGCAGGGAACGTTCCGGCTGGTGCTCGGCCACGGCCGCGGCGGGCACCGCGCACTCCGCGGCGAGCCAGGACCGGGTCACGTCGCCGAAGTCCAGCAGTCCGCACAGGTGCGGCCGACCCGCCTCGTCGCGCTCGGCCAGCAGGTTCCAGTCCGTCACGTCACCGTGGATCACCTGGCGGCGCAACGGGCCGGGGACGTCCTCGAGACGCCGGATGCCGGCCTCGTGCGTGCGCTCCACGAGCGCCCGGTGCCCGTGGTCCCGGATGCAGTGGCCGTACGCCTCGACCACGTCACCGACCCGCTGAACGTCCCACTGCAGCACCCGGTCGGCCGCGGGGTGGTCGAACCCGGCCAGGGCGGCGGCGACCTGCCCGGCGATGCGGCCGACGCCGCGGAGAACCGGCGCGGCGAGATAGCCGAAGTGGCGGAGCGGCACGCCGGACAGATACGTGAGCAGCCGGGCGTGGTAGCGCTGGCCCCGATGGTCCACCTCGATGATCTCGCGGCCCTCGGGGTCGCGGAGCGCGACGGGCGCCATCGGACCCAGAGCGGCTGAGGCGTGGTGCATCGCCCGGTTCGCCAGATCCAGTGCGTTCCGCGGGCAGCCGGGGTTCGCGATCTTCAGCAGGAACGGGCCGCCAGCCGCATCGATGCGGAAGTTCTGGTCCTGGTGGCTGCCGAGCTCATGGGCGTCACCGTCGATGCCGAACGCGTCACGGGCGATCGCCGCCGCGTCCGCCGGCCGCAGCCGCGGCGCGGGCGGTTGCCGCGCGGTGAAGGGGTTCGCCGTCAGACCGGGAGTCTCGCACACCCGCCGGCCGCGCGGTGCGACCGTGATCTCGCCGGCTAAGGTGCGAAGATGCGCGCGCCGCCCGTCGACGAGCCATGGAGGTCATCGCCCGTTGCACCTCACCCCGACCGAACAGCAGCGGCTGGTCGTGTTCACGACCGCCGAGCTCGCGCGGCGCACCCGCGACCGCGGCCTTCGCCTGAACGCCCCCGAGGCGACCGCCCTGATGGTCGACGCGCTCCACTGGGCGGCGCGCGCGGGGCTGTCCCACCCGGAGGTCGTCGATTCCGGATTGTCCGCGGTCACCCCGGACGACGTGCTCGACGGCGTCGCCGACCTCATCACCGAGGTGCGCGCCGAGGTGCTGCTGAAGGAGGGAACGCGCCTCGTCGTGCTGCGCGATCCCGTCAACGCCGGAGCCGTCCCGGTGAGGATCGGCGGCGTGCGGACCCCCGCCGGGGAGATCGAGCTGTACGCCGGCCGGGAGCGGATGGCGCTGCGCGTGACCAACACCTCCACGCACGTCGTGCGGGTGTCGTCGCACTTCCCGTTCGAGCAGGTCAACGACCGGTTGTCGTTCGACCGCGGCGCGGCGGTCGGCCGCCACCTCGACATCCCCGCGGGTGGGCTGGTGCGCTGGGGCCCAGGTGAGACGCTCGACGTCACGCTCGTCACCTCCCAGGAGGGTGCGGGTGGCCCGCCTTCCCCGCGATGAGTACGCCCGCCGGTACGGGCCGACGACCGGCGACCATGTCCGGCTGGCCGACACCGGCCTCGAGGTGCGCGTCGAGGCCGACGACGTCGGCTACGGCGACGAGCCCCTGTTCGGCTTCGGCAGGAACCTGCGGTCACGGATGCTGCAGGCCGACCGAGCCACCTCCGAGAGCGAGCTGGACTTCGTCTTCCTCGGCGTCCTGCTGATCGACCCGCTGCTCGGGGTCCGCAAGACCAACGTCGGCGTCAAGGACGGGCGCGTCGCCGCCGTCGGCCGCGTGGGCAGGGGGCACGGCGAACTGCACGTCGGCCCGGCGACGTATCCCTATCCCGCCCACGGGTTGATCGCGACCGCGGCCGGGGTCGACAGCCACGTACACCTCCCGACCCCGCGCCTGGTGCCGGCCGCGCTGTCGGCGGGCGTGACGACCCTGATCACCGCCGGTTTCGAGGAGCCGCCGTTCGGCATGACGCGGATGCTGGCCGCCATGGAGACGGCACCGGTCAACGTCGGTCTCCAGGCGTGCGCGCGGACCGGCGACCCTGCGACGTCCACACCGCTGCTCGCCGCCGGCGCGGTCGGGTTGAAGGTGCACGAGGACTACGGCGCCTATCCCGACGTCCTCGACGCGGCGCTGCGGTCCGCGGACGCCCATGACGTCGCGGTCTGCCTCCACACCGACGGGCTCAACGAGTCCTGCGAGATCGACGACACCGTCGCGGCCGTCGCCGGCCGGACGGTCCACGCCTACCACGTGGAGGGGTCCGCCGGCGGCCATGCGCCCGACAACCTCCTGCTCGTCGCACAGCCGAGCGTGATCTGCTCGTCGACGACATCGACGCTGCCATTCACCACGGGGACCGCCGCCGAGCACCGCGACATGATCCTCGCCGTCCACGGGGGGGATCCGCACGCGCCTGAGGACGTCGCCGCGGTCGACGAGCGCATCCACCCGGCGACCATGGCCGCCGAGGGGCCGCTGCACGAGCTCGGTGCGATCGCGATCATCAACAGCGACTCGCAGGGTGTCGGGCGGATGGGCGAGACCATCCGGCGGACGTGGCAGCTCTGCGACGTCATGAAGCGCTGGCGGGCGAGCGACGCCGGCCGTGGATGGCCGCCGGGGCCGGCGCCCGATCGCCCACGCGACGTCCCGACGGTGTATGGCGATCCGCTCGGGCCCGACGACAACGAGCGCGTGCTGCGCTACCTGGCGAAGTACACCCTCGAGCCGGCGATCGTCCACGGCATCAGCCACGAGGTCGGCAGCCTCGCCCCGGGACGGCTGGCCGACGTCGTCCTCTGGCGGCCGAGCCACTTCGGCGCCAAGCCCGACATGGTCTACAAGTGCGGCTTCGAGGCCTGGGGACCGCTGGGCGAGGGCAACGCTGCGGTCGAGCGCAGCGAGCCGACGGCCTACGGGCCGCACTGGGGCGCCACCGGGGGCGCGGGTGCGCTGCTGGGGACGACCTTCGTGTCCCAGCTCGCGCTGGACGAGGGCATCGCCGCCCGGCTCGGGACCCGCCGCCGCCTGGTCGCCGTGCGCGGCACTCGCGGCCTGGACCGCGGCGCCATGCACGCGCACCGCACCGTGGCCCCGATCGAGATCGACCCCGTGGACGCGACCGTGCGACTCGGCGGACGCGTGCTGGCCGTCGATCCCGTCGACGAGCTGCCCCTGAACCGGCGTTACTTCCTCGCCTGACCCGCCCGGGGGCGGGTCACGGGTGGGTCGCGCGGTGCAGCGCCACGATGCCGCCCGACAGGCTCTGCCACTGGACATGCGCCCAGCCGGCCGCGGCCATGACCTCCCCGAGGCCCTGCTGGTCCGGCCACTCCAGGATGCTGTCGGCCAGGTACCGGTAGGCCGCGGGGTCACTGGTGAGGACCTGCGCGGCGCGCGGGATCGCCCCCACCAGGTACCGCCGGTAGACCTCGCCGAAGGGCCGCCAGGTCGGCTGGCTGAACTCGAGGACGACCAGACGGCCACCGGGCCGGACCACCCGGCGGAACTCGGCGAGACCGCCCGCGGCGTCCGGCAGGTTGCGGAGCCCGAACGCGATCGTGAGGACGTCGGCGGAGGCGTCGGCGAAGGGCAGTCTCAGACCGTCGCCCGTGCACCAGAGCACCCCCTCGCCAGCCTGGCTCCGGGCCCGGTCGCGGCGGGCGCCCGTCGCCAGCATGGCGAGGCTGAAGTCGACCGCCACCACCCTGGCGCCCGCGGCGCGCAGCTCGCCGGCGAGCATGCCGGTGCCGGATGCGACGTCGAGGACGAGGTCGCCCGGGCGCGGCGCGGCCGCGCGTGCCGCGACCCGGCGCCAGTGTCGGTCTTGGCCGAGCGAGAAGACGGTGTTCGCGACGTCGTAGCGCGGAGCCACGCGGTCGAACATCTGCTGGACCAGGCGGGCGTCCTTGTCCGCCGTCGGTCGCGGGTCCGGCAGGGCGGGGCCCGGCGGGGCCGTCACGGCCGCCACGCGTCGTCGTCGAGGAGGGGCCACGGCCGGTCGGCGTCGTCGCGTCGGGCCTTGCGCACGCCGCCGACGACGGTGAGGACCTGCCGTCCCGGACCGCGGGTGAGAAGGTCGCGGTAGACCGACCGGGGCGTCGAGGCGACCGCGACGCCCGCGAGGTCCGCTCGTCGACCGGGCTCCAGGACGCCGGCCCGGTCCCCCCACCCCATCGCCCGCGCCCCGTCGACCGTCGCCAGCCGGACGGCCTGTTCGTCGAGCGGCACCGGGCCCGCCGCCGACGGCCACCCGCGCAGACCGCGGGAGGCGGCGAGTCGGGCCCACGCCGACGCCTCGGCCAGGACGTCGACGTCGCCGACCTCGGCGGGGCTGCCCGTCCCGAGGGCGAGGGCGGGACCGGACCCGGCGTAGCGCTCGAGGGCGAGCTCCCCCGCCCCCCGGAGCGCGTCCGCCCGGGGGCGGCAGACGACGGTGACGCCGCGGTCGGCGAGGAGACGGACGCCGGCTTCGTCGATTCCGACGCCGCCGGCGAGCGAGGTGCCGGCCCGCAGCACGCTGCACGCGTCGAGGTAGCCGACGACGTCCTGGTGCGCGCCGCCGCCGAGCCACTCGAACTCCATGTGCCGCTCCCTGGCGAGGTCGGCGAGCGGCCCGGACCCGGTGGCGAGGGCGGCGGCCTCGGCCGGGGTCTGTGCGGCGCGGACGTGCAGCGCCGCGCCGCACCGGGCGGCGAGGGCGGCGAGGGCCTGGAGCACGCCGGTTCCCAGCGCCCACGGCGAGTGCGGGGCGATGCCGACGCGGCGGCCGTCGGCAGACAGCGCCAGGGCGCGCTCGACCGCGGAAAGGACGGCGTCCCGGTGCTCGTGGTCGGCCATGAACACCTCGACCCACGAGTCTCCGGCGAGGCCCGCCCGGCAGGCCGCCGGGACCGCGGGGCCCCGACAGACCGTGTCGAACACGGCGGTCGTGCCGGCACGGAGGGCCTGGAGGATTCCGCGGTGCGCCGAGCGGCCCCACTGCTCCTCGGTCCATTCGCCGGTCGTGGCGGCGAGCGCCCGAATCCAGCCGTCCAGCGGCCCGGCCACCGCGAGGGCGGCCGCGTCGGCGTGCTCCAGCGCCGTGCCGGCGTTCACCAGGCCGGGCAGGAGGACGCCGTCGACGTGGTGCCTGCGGTCCGCGTCGTCCCGCAGGGTCTGCGCCGGCCCCACCGCCACGATGCGGTCGTCGCGCACCAGCACCGCGCCGTTCGCCAGCGGAGGTCCGGTCATCGAGCACAGCACGTCGGCGGAGTAGAGCACTGCGGGCACGCCCCAACTGTAGGCGCCCTCAAGTCCGGGGGGGGCCGTGCCGATGTGGTGGCGACGCGCGCCCCTCGCGCGCGCCGGAGACCACCCGGCGCAGGAAGCGCGCCGTGACGACCAGCAGGGAGACGACGACCATGCGACTGCTCAGGACCCGCCGGATTGACGCGCCCGCCCCGCCGACCGAGGACGGCCGCCGGTTCTGCCGCATGTGCGGCGCCGCGGTCGTGGTGACGGAGACGGGTCACTGCCGGCTCGGCCATGTCGTGCCGGTGTCCGCCGCCGCTGAGCAGGCGGTCGCACCCGTGCTCGCGCCGCTGCCGCCTCCGCCCGCCGTTGCGGCGGCCGAGCCCGGCCTTCCGCTGGCCGCCCCGCTCCCCGCCCTCTCGGCGGTCGAACCGGATCCTCCCGCGGCCGCCGTGGCGCCGGTCGAGCCGAACCTCCCCGTGTCCGCCGCGCCCGTCGCCGACGGCGCCGACCCCGTCGACGACCTGCCGGAGGGCATCGTGTGGGGGTCCCCGCCCCTCGCGGGCGGCGGGTCCGCCCGCAGCGCGCTCGAGGAGCTGCTGTCCTGGGACGAACCGGTGTCCGAGTCCTCCGAGCTCTGAGGGTGCGCGTGGCGGGGTAGGGTGACGGACGCCTCGGCCGAGAGGACGATCGTGACGGCCCCCGACTTCACCCTGACCGACCAGTCCGGCGCCGGCTGGACGCTGTCGGATCACCGCGATGCCGCCGTCCTGCTGGTCTTCTACCGCGGGGACTGGTGACCGTACTGCAACGGCCAGCTGGTCAGCCTGGCCCTGCGGCACGACGAGATCACCCGAGCCGGCGCGCGGGTCGCGGGCGTCAGCGTCGACCCGCCCGGCCGCAACGCGGCGATGGTTTCCAAGCTCGCGCTCGGCTTCCCGCTGCTGTCCGATGCTGACGCCTCGCGCGCGATCCGGCCCTACGGTGTCTGGCACGACGAGCGCGGCGGCATCGCCCGGCCCGCGGTCGTGATCGTCGGGCCCGGCGGCGACGAGTGCTTCCGGTGGGTCGCCCGCGACTTCGCGGACCGGATCGCCGAGGACGACGTGGTCGCCGCCGTCGCGGCGCTCGGCCTGCCGCCCGTCCGCCAGGCGCCGCTCGCGGCGGGGACCCCGGAGCCCGGAGACACCGCCATGCCGGCGGCAGCGCTCGAGCCCTACTTCCGCGGCGCCCGTTTCGCCGCCGTCGCCATGGGGATGCGGCATCCGCAGGTGAAGGCCGACGCCGACGCCTACGTGGCGGAGCTGGACCGCTACCGCGAGGCCGCGAGAACGCTGCGCCACTGACCGCG
>Ga0136613_10001738_pt1 | contig 11359 bp, 10 predicted proteins | sample AntDrymUQ2722106_2_FD_106649 | JGI IMG/M metagenome (GOLD analysis project Ga0136613, IMG submission 106649) | Polar desert sand microbial communities from Dry Valleys, Antarctica - metaG UQ272 (21.06) | ecosystem: Environmental > Terrestrial > Soil > Desert | place: Antarctica: Dry Valley... | reverse complement strand
GCTGAGGAACTGCAATCCCTGCTGCGCAGCGAAGGCAAGGAGCCGCTCCTCTATGTGATCGGTCGCAAGGGGATCGGCTACTACAGCTTCCGCAAACGTCCGGTGGTCCAGACCTGGAGCGGATTCTCCGAGCAGCCCACCGCCGGAGATGCCCGCGACGTGGCCGCTGCGCTGATCAAGGCGTTCAGCGCCGGGGTCGACGACGAGGGCGATGACGCGGGGGCAGACGGCATCTTCGGAGTTGACGAGATTCATCTCGTACACACGCGGTTCGTGTCCATGCTCGTACAGGAGGCGACCGCCAACCGCATTGCACCGCTGGTCGTGGAGGAGGTCGACTTCGCCGAGGACGAGTCGGGCAAGGTGTCCGAGCAACAGCCCTCCTACGAGTTCGAGCCCGATCCTGAGACCCTCCTCGATGCGCTGCTGCCGACCTACGTGACAAGCCGGATCTATGCGGCACTGCTCGAATCGGCAGCCTCGGAGTCCGCTGCTCGTCGCCGGGCGATGAAGGCGGCCACGGACAATGCCGATGAGCTGATCCGCGGGCTCACCCGTGATGTCAACCAGGCGCGACAGGCCCAGATCACCCAAGAGATCAGTGAGATCGTCGGCGGTGCCGATGCTCTCGTATCCGTAGGAAGCGACGAATAATGGCCACGAGCTCTGCCCCCACCACGTCCGCGGCACCAGAAACGACCGAGTCCGAGGCGGGTTCGGCCGGTATGGCCGGCCGAGTAGTACGCATCATCGGGCCAGTCGTCGACGTCGAGTTCCCGCGCGAGTCGGTGCCTCCGCTGTTCCAGGCGTTGCACGCTGAGATCGAGTTGGAGTCGGTCCGCAAGCGGTTGACCTTGGAGGTCGCCCAGCATCTCGGCGACAATCTGGTTCGTACGGTCTCGATGCAGCCCACCGACGGCTTGGTCCGAGGCTCGGAGGTCACCGACACCGGCTCGTCGATCTCGGTGCCGGTGGGCGACCAGGTCAAGGGTCACGTCTTCAACACCCTGGGCCAGTGCCTGGACGACCCGGACCTGAAGTTCGAGGGGGAGCGCTGGTCGATCCACCGCCGCCCGCCTCCCTTCGACCAGCTCGAGGGCAAGACCGAGATGCTGGAGACCGGCATCAAGGTCATCGACCTGCTCACCCCGTACGTCACGGGCGGGAAGATCGGCCTGTTCGGCGGGGCCGGCGTGGGCAAGACTGTGCTGATCCAGGAGATGATCCGCCGGGTCGCCAAGAACTTCGGTGGGACGTCGGTCTTCGCCGGGGTCGGTGAGCGCACCCGTGAGGGCAACGATCTGATCACCGAGATGACCGAGGCCGGCGTCATCCAGGACACCGCGCTGGTCTTCGGTCAGATGGATGAGCCGCCGGGTACTCGGATGCGGGTCGCGCTCTCGGCGTTGACCATGGCCGAGTACTTCCGCGACGAGCAGAACCAGGACGTGCTGCTGTTCATCGACAACATCTTCCGGTTCACGCAGGCGGGGTCGGAGGTGTCCACCCTGCTCGGCCGGATGCCGTCGGCGGTGGGCTACCAGCCGACGTTGGCCGACGAGATGGGTGAACTGCAGGAGCGGATCACCTCGACCAAGGGCCGCTCGATCACCTCGATGCAGGCCGTGTACGTGCCCGCCGACGACTACACCGACCCGGCACCGGCCACGACGTTCGCGCACCTCGATGCCACCACGGAGCTCTCCCGGTCGGTGTTCTCCAAGGGCATCTTCCCGGCGGTGGACCCGCTGACCTCGACCTCGCGGATCCTCGCTGCGCAGTACATCGGCGATGAGCACTACCGGGTCGCTCAGGAGGTCAAGCGGATCCTGCAGCGATACCAGGAGTTGCAGGACATCATCGCGATCCTCGGTATCGACGAGCTCTCCGAGGAGGACAAGGTTCTCGTCGGCCGGGCTCGACGGATCGAGCGCTTCCTGTCCCAGAACATGTACGCCGCAGAACAGTTCACCGGTCAGCCGGGCTCGTTCCTGTCCGTCGGCGATACGGTCGAGGCCTTCGACAAGGTGGCCAAGGGCGAGTACGACCATCTGCCCGAGCAGGCCTTCTATCTCTGTGGTGGCCTGGACGACGTGGAGGCCAAGGGTGAGGAACTCGCTGGCGGAGCCCGAAAGGGAGGGAAATCAGAACTGGGCGGCGAGAAGCCGACCCGCAGGTCCGCTGAGAAGTCCTCGGCGGACTCCTCCGAGGCATCGAGCGCCGACTCGAAGGACGAGCCGGCCGAGACTCCAACCGAGGCGGCCGAGTCCCCGACCGAGCCGACCGAGTCCTCGACCGAGCCGACCGTCGAGTCGAGCGACGAGTCGACGACGAACGCGGCCGTCGATTCGACGGAGAATTCGCCGCAATCGTCGGACAAGTCCTAGCTGGGCAACCACCGAGTCGTCGAGGAGAACCGTGCCCCTGAACGTTGAGCTGGTGGCCGTCGAGCGCCAGATCTGGTCGGGCGAGGCCGACCTGATCATCGCCCGTACCACCGAAGGCGAATTGGGCATCCTGCCCGGGCACATCCCGCTGCTCGGTCAGCTTGCCGAGGGCGGGACCGTCCGGATCATGCAGTCCTCCGGCGAGGAGCTGGTAGTCGTCGCGCACGGGGGCTTCCTGTCCGTGACCGAGCGCGGGGTGTCGATTCTGGCCGACGTCGCGGAGTTCGCCTCCGAGATCGATGTCGCCCGGGCCCGGCGGGCCCTGGAGAACGCCCGCGGCGCCGATGACGACGACGATGACGCGCGGGCCGCTGCCACCCGTGCGCAGTCGCGGCTGCTTGCCGCGGGGGAAACGGTCTAGGCAGCCGGCATGCCGGGCGGGGGATGGGGAGCGGCCAGGCGAAGCCTTGGACCGCTGGACTGGGGTCAGAGTAGTTCATGACGACCACCGGCAAGATCATCGCCGCGTCGCTGCTACTTCTGCTCCTTGTCCTGCTCGTCGTCGGGTTCGTCATCCGTCGCTCGCTGCTGCTACGCGGAATCGGCGCAGTGGAGATCTGGATCAAGCCTTCGGCCCGTCGGTGGTCGTTGGGAGTTGGTTGGTTCGACGGCGACGAGCTGTCCTGGTACCGCGTCTTCTCACTGTCGCCACGCCCGGCCCGCGTACTGGTACGCGGCCGGCTTCAGGTGCTGGAGCGACGCCAACTGAGTGAGCGGGACGCCATCGTGCTGCCGAGAAAAATGGTCATCCTGGCCTGTCAGACCCCGGAACGCACCGAGCAGGTGGCGATGAGTGCCGGGGCCGTGAACGGCTTGCTGTCCTGGTTGGAGGCATCGCCACCCGGCTATCCGATCCACGACATCACAGCCGGCTGATCAGCGAGTGATCTGACTGTCGGCTTCGGCTGCGTTGGCCCGTGGCTCCCACAGGACGTCGCCGTCCGGGTTCGCGATCCGGGCCAGGATGAACAGGAGGTCCGAGAGCCGGTTGAGGTAGCGCGCGCAGGCCTGATTGGTCCGGTCGCCATCTGCCTCGATCAGCATCCAGGTGCTGCGTTCGGCCCGCCGACTGACCGTACGTGCATGGTGCAGCAATGCAGCGCCCGCGGTGCCTCCGGGGAGGATGAAACTGTCCAACTTGGCCAACCGCCCGTTGAACTCGTCGCAGTGCTTCTCCAGCCGAGTCACGTAGTCCTCGGAGATCCGGATCGGCGGGTAGGGCGGATCCGCGATAACCGGTGTACACAGATCCGCGCCTACGTCGAAGAGATCGTTCTGTACGGCGAGCAGCACCGCGCGTACCTCGGCGGGCAGGTTACCAAGGGCCAGCGCTGTACCGATGACCGAATTGGCCTCGTCCACATCGGCGTAGGCGGCCAGCCGTACATCGGTCTTTGCTACGTCGGACATGTCGCCGAGCTTGGTCGATCCCTTGTCGCCGGTCTTGGTATAGATGCGGGTCAACCGGACACTCATGACTGGCACGCTAGCGTGGATAGCTTGAGTTCTCGCATCGGCGGGCGCGACGATCGCAAGGGGAGTGTGTGAATACCTTCGCCGTCAACGGTGGCGCTCGCCTCGTCGGGACCACCACGGTGACCGGGGCCAAGAACAGCGCTCTCAAGCTCATGGCCGCGGCGTTGCTGGCCGAAGGAACCAGCACCATCTCCGCCGTGCCCGAGATCGCCGACGTGGCGATCATGGGCGAGGTGTTGCGCCGACTGGGCTGTGACGTCGAGCTGGATCATGGCCAGGAGTCAGGCGCGGGATCGGCTCGAATCGGCGTACCGCAACGCTTGGGCACCGAGACCGACTACGAGCTCGTGCGCCGGATGCGCGCGGCCATCTGCGTCCTGGGGCCCCTGCTGGCGCGCTGCGGACGGGCGACGGTGCCGCTGCCGGGCGGGGACAACATCGGCTCACGAGGTTTGGACCTGCACATCGCCGGACTGCACCGCCTCGGTGCCGACATCCGCAACGAGCACGGCTTCCTGATCGCCACCGCCGATGCTCTCGTGGGTGCGACGGTATGGCTGGACTTTCCGAGCGTCGGGGCCACCGAGAACCTGCTCATGGCCAGCGTCCTGGCCAAGGGCACCACCGTCATCGACAATGCCGCGCGGGAACCAGAGATCGCCGATCTGGTCTCCATGCTGGTGGCCATGGGCGCAAAGATCGATGGGGCAGGGACCTCCACGCTGGAGATCGTCGGCGTCGAAGGCCTGCAGCCGGTGCAGCACACGACGGTGCCTGACCGAGTCGTGGCGGGCACACTGGCCTACGGCGCGGTGATGACCGGGGGGGACGTCCTCATCCGTAACGGCCGTACGCACCACCTGGACGTACCGCTGGGCAAGCTCACTGATGCCGGCGCCGAGGTGACCAGTATCGACGGAGGCTTCCGCATCGTGATGGACCGGCGACCGAGAGCCGTGGACATCGTCACGCTGCCCTATCCCGGGTTCCCGACCGATCTGCAGCCGATGGCGGTCGGGCTGGCTGCGGTCAGCGAGGGATCTTCGTTGATCACCGAGAACGTCTTCGAGGCCAGGTTCATGTTCGTCAACGAGCTCGTCCGGCTGGGTGCTGAGGTACAAGTCGACGGCCATCACGTCGTGGTCCGCGGCCACGAGCGGTTGTCCAGCGCTCCGGTCGAGGCGCACGACATCCGGGCCGGGGCAGGTTTGGTGTTGGCCGGGCTGGTCGCCGACGGGCGTACCGAGGTCAGCGGCGGGCACCACATCGTCCGCGGCTATCCCGACTTCGCCGGCCAGCTCCGCGCCCTCGGCGCCGATGTCACGCTGAACACCACCCCCGACGCCTGAGCGCATTCGCCGTTCCTCCCGCACGTTATGCGCACAACGTCCCCCGGATCGGGCGGATTTCCGCACGTTATGCGCACAACGTCCCCCGGATCGGGCGGATTTCTGCACGTTATGCGCACAACGTCCCCCTTATCGGCCGCCGCATGGTGCTCAATCCGCATAAGCCGGAGCCGATCGTCGGCAGTGCCGTGTGGACAAGCTCTGCGGTGCACTACCCGATTGCGGCACGCTTCCAGGGTGGCCGCTCTCCGAATTCCGCCGCCGCTGCGCGAACGACCGTTCCGGGCGCGGGATGCTTTGGCTGACGGACTGGTCAGCCGACGCCGGCTGCTGGGTCCGGAATTCCAGCGGGTTCTGCATGGTGTGTACGTGGTTGCTGGGATCAGCATTGACCACGGCGTTCGCTGTCAGGCGGCAAGGCTCGTGCTCCCACCGGAGTCCGTTCTCACCGGCCACTCGGCAGCATGGTGGTACGGAGTTCCGTTTGCCCGAGATGACGATGTGGTCATGGTGGCTCGTCCTCCGGGTACCCGCGTCGATGGTCCGCGCGGCATCAAGGTGCACCGCACGCCGGTCCAAGTCGAGGACCTTGCGATTGTGGATGGCATGCGAGTGACATCGCCGGTCCGAGCCGCTTGGGACGTCAGCACGCTGGCTCAGCCTGCGCCAGCTCTGGCTATCGTCGACGGGCTGCTGCATCGAGGAGTGCTCACCGCCAACGCGCTCGACCTTCGCCTGGCGTGCGGCGCAGGCACATGGGGGGTCACCCGGGCTCGGGAGATCTTCAACCTTGCTGACGGTCGCAGCGAATCACCGTCGGAGACGCAAGTGCGCTTGACCATGCACCGGGGAGGTATCTTACCGCCGGTGCTTCAGTTCGAGGTACGTGTCGGAGGGAAGTTCGTCGCACGGGTGGATTTCGCGTGGCCGGACCGCAGAGTGATTCTTGAGTATGACGGTGCTCATCATGCCGAAGTTCTGCAGATGGGACGCGACCGGCGACGGCTTAACGAACTGGTGAACGCAGGATGGGTCGTCCTCCATGCCACCGCTGCGGATCTGCGAGATCCGACTGTGCTGCTGCGCTCCCTGCGCTCAGCTCTAGCACGACCGGCTGCCTAGGCGACGCCCAAGTGGAGCGAGCGCCGATCGCGGAGGTTATGTGCATAACGTCCCTCGAATGGCCCGTTTTCCGGACGTTATGCACATAACGTGCGGCAATTTGAGGTCAGGATTCAGATGGGGAACCGTCCTCGTCGTGTTGGGCGAGAAAGCGTTCTACCTGCGCACCGATGTCTTCGGCGGACAGCGCGGACAGTTCGGCGATACCGGTGTCGCCGTCCTCGGTGGTCAACGCGTCGAACTGACGTTCCAACGTGGCGACCACCCGGGCGATCTCGTCATTGCCGGCCAACTGCTCGTCGGCCGCTGCCACCACTCGAGTTCCAGCCTCGATCAGGTCGCCCAGCGGCAGCGACAAACCGGTGGCGGCAGCCGTTGCCTCCAGCAGGGCCGCCGAGGCCGCCGGGTAGTCGGATTCGGCCAGGTAGTACGGCACGTGTGCGGCGAAGCCGAATCCGTCGTGGCCGGCCTCCCCGAGCCGGATCTCGAAGAGCGCTCCGAGGCTCGCGGGTACGGCGACCTTGCCGCGCCACAGGTTGGCACCGCTGACCAAGCCGGACCGAGTGGCGTGCGAGGTCACGGTTACCGGGCGGGTGTGCGGCATCGCCATCGGAATGCCGAGCAGGCCCACGCTGCGCTGAACCTCGAAGCGCGTCACGAGATCCAGCATCGCCTCGGTGAAGCGGTCCCAGAGAAAGTCGGGCTCGGGGCCGGCCAGGAGCAGGAAACTGATTCCCTCGGAGTCGGTCATCCTATAGAGAACGAGTTCTGGTGCGACGTAGTCCTCGTAGTGGTCCTCGTTGAAAGTCAGCCGCGGTCGACGGCTGCGGTAGTCGATGAGCACGTCGTGATCAAAGCGGACCACCACCTCGTGCTCGAGGCTGTCCAACAGTTGGCTCACCGCGAGACTCACCGCTGAGCCGGCATCGATGAAGCCCGGGATCGCTTGGACCAGGGTCGCTGCAGTCAGCAAGTCTGCGCCCGTTTCGAGGCGATACAGATCTCCCGGCTCGATGCTCACGAGAGGATGCTCGGGTCGATGCCGTTCCGGCTGCTTGCGGTCATGGACGGCAACGCTTTCATGCGTCGCTGATCTGGCCGAACCCGAGGGCCAGCGGACGAGCTCGTGGGACATCATCGACGAAGACGAGGACATCGACATGAGTGGCGTCCCGGGGCTGGACCGTCGAACGGATTCCGGCATCGGACAGGACGGCGCGCAACGCCAACGCCGACTCTCGGGTGCCCGTTGTAGCAACCGAGCGGAGCAGTCCCTGCGCAGGCCAGGAGGAAGCGTTGCTGCGCGCCGGCGGAAAGGCCCAGCGGATGAAGATGATCAGTACGGCAACGACGGCCACAGCTGCGACCGGCCCGACCGCATAGTGCAGGCTGCCTGCATCGACCGGCACGCCGACCACCTCCTGTCACCCCGTACGCCAGCCTTGCGCACGTACCGCTTCAGTCTGCCACTGCCGCGGACACGACCGGCGGCGCACGATAGCCGACCGACATCGCCGATCAGCTGCACCACCCGAACCGCGTCCTAGACTTCGGCCATGCCCTACCCGTCCAGTCCCGGGAATCGGGACCGGCCGTGGGTGATTCGGACCTACGCCGGGCACTCGTCGGCCAAGGAGTCCAACGCCCTCTATCGGCGCAATCTCGACAAGGGTCAGACCGGCCTCTCGGTGGCCTTCGATCTGCCCACCCAGACCGGCTACGACGCGGACAGCGAGCTGGCGGCGGGCGAGGTCGGCAAGGTGGGGGTGCCGATCGCGCACCTCGGTGACATGCGGGCGTTGTTCGACGGCATTCCACTGGCCACGATGAACACGTCGATGACGATCAACGCCACCGCGATGTGGCTATTGGCCCTCTACGAGGTGGTCGCCGAGGAACAGGCGACAGCCGAGGGCGACGACCCGGCCGACGCGGTCAAAGCACTCACCGGCACCACGCAGAACGACATCATCAAGGAGTATCTCTCCCGCGGCACCTATATCTTCCCGCCCGAGCCCTCGCTGCGGCTGATCACCGACATGGTCGCCTACACCGTCACCAAGATGCCGAAGTGGAACCCGACCAACATCTGCAGCTATCACCTGCAGGAGGCCGGAGCCACGCCGGTGCAGGAGATCGCGTACGCCATGAGCACGGCCATGGCGGTGCTCGATGCCGTACGGGACTCCGGCCAGGTGCCATCAGACCGTTTCGGCGATGTCGTCGCCAGGATCTCCTTCTTTGTCAACGCCGGCGTGCGCTTCGTGGAGGAGATGTGCAAGATGCGCGCCTTCACCCAGCTCTGGGACGAGCTGACCCTCGAGCGCTACGGCGTCACCGATCCCCGACAACGCAGGTTCCGGTACGGCGTACAGGTCAACTCGTTGGGGCTGACCGAGGCGCAGCCCGAGAACAACGTCCAGCGGATCGTGCTCGAGATGCTCGCGGTCACTCTGTCCCGGGACTCCCGGGCGCGCGCGGTGCAGCTGCCGGCCTGGAACGAGGCACTCGGACTGCCCCGACCCTGGGATCAGCAGTGGGCGCTGCGGATGCAGCAGGTGCTGGCTTTCGAGACCGACCTGCTGGACTACGAGGACCTGTTCACCGGCTCGGTCGTGGTCGAGCAGAAGGTGGCCGATCTCATCGTCGGCGCCAAGGCCGAGATCGCCAGGATCGAGGAGATGGGTGGCGCCGTCGCCGCGGTCGAGTCCGGCTACATGAAGAGTGAGATGGTCGCCTCCCTGGCTCAGCGTAGGGCTCGTATCGAGAGCGGTGAGGACGTCGTCGTGGGCGTCAACAGGTTCGAGTCCACCGAGGACAACCCGCTGTTGGCCGATCTGGACACGGCGATCATGACCGTCGATCCCGCTGTCGAGCGGGCGGCCAAGGCGTCCCTGGTCGCCTGGCGAACGGAGCGCGATGCCGAGAAGGTCGCCCACTGCCTGGAAGCACTGCGCGAGGCCGCGAAGGGTGCGGAGAACTTGATGGTCGCCACGGTTGCCTGCGCGCGGGCCGGGGTGACGACGGGGGAGTGGGCCGGCCTGTTGCGTGAGGTCTTCGGTGAGTATCGCGCTCCCACCGGCGTGTCAGCCGCTCCGAGTGGTGCAGCGCCCAGCGAGGCGATGACCGCTGTACGCGACCGCGTCCGCGAGACCGGCGAGCAGATCGGCTCCAGGCTGCGGATGCTGGTCGGCAAGCCGGGACTCGACGGGCATTCCAACGGTGCCGAACAGATCGCCGTACGCGCCCGCGATGCCGGCTTCGAGGTGATCTATCAGGGGATTCGCCTGACGCCGGCCCAGATCGTCGCGACTGCGGTCGAGGAGGACGTGCACGTGGTGGGGCTCTCGGTGCTGTCCGGTTCCCATCTTCAGGTAGTTCCGGCTGTCGTCGAGGGTTTGCGAGCGGAGGGGCTCGACGACGTACCAGTCGTGGTCGGCGGGATCGTGCCGGACGTCGATGCACGGCGGCTTCGCGGGCTCGGCGTCGCAAGAGTGTTCACCCCCAAGGACTTCGGGATCAACGACATCATGGACGAGATCGTCACGGTGATCCGCGACGCGCACTCCCTCGACTGAGTGAGCCTCCACGGGTTGTCCCGGTCTCAACCGCCGACGGCCTTGCGGACTGCCACCTCGGCCACGGCGTAGCACCGAGCCTCATCCACGCCGGCGGCATCCTCCGTGGTCATGGCGATCTCGATCAGGTCCGAGCCGAGGCGCACGAGAACCACGATCGCGTCCATCGCTACCGGCAAGGTCGCGTCGGACACTGTGTTCAATGGCTCGCGGTAGAAGAATGCGTACTCCTCGCCGATCCCGTAGCGCAGCCCACTGGTGGTTACCCGTATCCCGAAATCAGGGATTTCTGAACATTGCGACGCCTGAAGCACCAAGGTGCGCAAGGTTCCTGAGGCGGCAGTCGCGTCCGGATGCATCCAAACTAGCTCGCTGATCTCGGCCCCCTGAACCACGAAGTCGGTCGACGGAGTGCCGCCGGCCGCCGAGGTCGAGCCCGGTTGACCCACACTGGTCCCGCAGAGGACGGGGATCGCCGAACGCGCACTCAGGACGCTGAACTGCCGAGTCACGTTCTCTCCCAACGCGGCGAGGTCCTCGGAAGTCAGCATCGGAAGCGGGGTGCGGCCGTACGTCTGATCGAAGGGCGAGTCGGCAAGGGGGCTGCCCGAGAATGCCCCGAAACCGAGTGAGTAACCGTGGATGCCGCTCAACACCTGTGAATTGTTCTGCCCCACAAGGTATCCCCCGATCGATCCGGCGACGAGGCCAAGAACGAGCAGTACGGCGGCCCCGGCGGGGCGGCGCAGTGCGTGCCTGAGACGGTGCTGTAGCGCGGTCGGGGGCTTGTCTGCCGACTCGATCAGATCATCCTCAGGCAGATCGCCGCCTCCGCACACAGGCGCGTCGTCAGCCACCCGGCCAGCGTCTCATCCGACCACTATTCTCGCCACAGCAGCTTCGGCGATAACCAGAGCGCGGGCCAGGCCGTCGGGTACCTCGGCGCTTCCTGCCGAGCTGAGCGTCAGCTCGATCAGCCGACCGCCGACCCGGATGAGAACCACAATGCTCGTCCGGGCGACGCCGGTAGCTGGGTCAACTCGATCCACGCTGAATACGGCGTACTCGTCGCCGATGCCGGTCTGGATCCCATCGGTGCGCACCGTGACACCGCCGGTGGCCGAGCAACTCCGGGCCAGCTCGACGGTGCCGCGCAATGTGGATGGCGCCAATACGTCCAGGTCGGGACCGATCCGTTCGGTCAACGAGGCACCGGCCAGCACGAAGGACACCGAACCAAAGACCATGTACTCCCCCCTGGGACCCTGTGGGAAGGGGGCGGACTCCGGCCCGCTGACCATGCCACAAAGTCCGTCCAGCCCGGATGGTTCGACCAATCCGTAGCTTGACGACAGCACTGCCTCGCCGATGTCTTCGAGGTCCAGCG
>Ga0136613_10001737_pt1 | contig 11360 bp, 9 predicted proteins | sample AntDrymUQ2722106_2_FD_106649 | JGI IMG/M metagenome (GOLD analysis project Ga0136613, IMG submission 106649) | Polar desert sand microbial communities from Dry Valleys, Antarctica - metaG UQ272 (21.06) | ecosystem: Environmental > Terrestrial > Soil > Desert | place: Antarctica: Dry Valley... | reverse complement strand
GGGCTGAAGACGCCGGTCGAGATCATTTGCAGGTCGGATAGGGCCCGCGGGCTCAAGGGCACCTTCGGTAGCTCCGCGGCCTCCATCGAACGCTCCCTGCGCTCCTCCTCGGGGACCACGCGTTCTATGAGTTCGCCCCCGTGTGGAGCTATCGCGTTCTCTGTTCTGAGCAAGATCTTCTCCTTTTCGTCTTCTCGTCTTCCGGCGTCCCTGGCTGAGAGCTGCGCCACGGATGGGATCGCGTGCGCGGCCAGCTCGTAGTAGTAGGGCAAACAGTGCTCATAGGCGGCCTCGAGCTCCTCGGGCAGCTCGGGGTCCCTGCGTTCGGCCGGCTCTATACTGGTGCTGCTCTCGGCATCCTCGTGCCATCCCTCCCAATCGTCCCAATTACTGACGTCCCCTGACTCCCACGTGAGGGAGCCTGACCTGAAAGGCACCTCGAGGTGCTCGCAGTAGGCGGCAAGCACACAAGCAGGGTTCTCCGAGAAGGTCATCGCGTCTACGACGGCGACGTCCTCCCCCGCGTCCGTCGCATAACGGAAGAGCCTGTACAAATCCTCGTAGCCGGTCTCCTCCAGCGAAAAGTCAGGCCACATCTTGTAAAGCGACACCAACACGTACTTCGGGTCCCTCACGATAAAGGTGTTGACGAACCGCGAGGCGAACTCGGGACTCAACACCTTCTTTGCGTGGTAGGCCATGTCCTTGAGAAAAACACGCTGCTCGCGCGGCCTGAAGACGTCCTCGAGCACCCGCTCGTAACTGTACTCAGCCTTCGGCTCGGCGTCCGCGAAGCGGTCGCTCGGGCGATCCTCTCCATAATAGTAAGAGGCCGAAAACGGCTCGTGCAAAACCTCGAAGTCGTCCCTCTCCACAAAGACCCTCTCGAACGCAGTAGATATCGAACGGGGTACAGCCCACAACGCAACGGGTTTGCTCTGTGTCACATGCGCCTCTCTCTCGTACTCAACAGGGTTAGTGTTCCGGACCCTTCCGGACCTTCCACGCATGATACCCGGATACGCCGTAACGTCATGAGAGCATGCCACCAGGCCAATTATCCATTTTGTCTACTGAATTAATAGGCATCGGAAGACAGTAGACCAGTATCATGTCGAGGTCAAGCCACTCCGCCGATTTTCCCTTCTTTGTGCCATTATGCCGAGTCCGTTCGAACGGAACCGCGCTCGGGCTCGCTCTGCGGGCACTACGCCGAGGCCCTCCAATACGTCATTCCCGCGAAAGCGGGAATCCACTGCGCTAGGCGCTCCACACGTTCGACCATAAGCGATCTAACGGATTACGTATCACCCCCCGCGGAACACCCGCTCGAAGTCACTGGCGAACTCCTTGTAAGAGGTAGCGGAATGGCCCGTGAGCCGCTCGAAGTCGTCGGTCGTCCAGTCGCTGTAACCCTCGCTGTGGGCCTTCGCGTACTCGTTTAGAGCATCCGCCATCCACTCCGGAATGCCCCTGCTGAGCATAGCTTCCTTCGCTTTCTCCAGAGGGACGGGGATGTAAGTCACCTCCTTGCCCAAGACCTCGCTCAATGCCCCGGCGATGTCGTGGAAGGAGATGGCGGCCGGACCCGTCAGGGTGTAGGTCTTGCCCTCGTGGCCCTCTTCGGTAATGACCTTCGCGGCCGCCTCGCCTATATCCCTGGCGTCGATCATCCCGAGCCTACCTTCCTTCATCGGCTGGTAGATCCTGTCTTCCGAGGCGACAGTCGGGGCGGCCATAAGGGTGTTCTGCATAAACGATTGGGGCCGCAGGAGGGTGTATGGCAGCCCGGATGCTGCCAGGGTGTCTTCGATCTCGGCGTGCTGGCGGCTGATCCTGGTTGGGGACTGGTGTGAGGCTTGGTGGACCGAGAGCCTCAGGATGCGCGGATCGTTGCCCGACCCTCTGGCCGCCTCGATCACGTTCGTCGCTTGATGGACCTGCTGCGGGTGGATCGGGGTCAGCAAAAAGACCGTGCCCACACCCTCGAGAGCAGGACGTAGGGTCTCAGGCTCGAGGAAGTCGCCGAGGACGGCCTCTGCGCCCCGACCCTCTAGCGATTTAGCCTCCGACTCGTCGTGGGCGAGCGCCCGCAGCTCGATGTCGTCGTTGGCCAGGTTGTCGAGCAGTGCGCTCCCGACTTTGCCGGTTGCGCCGGTGATCAGGACCCTTCCGCTATTTGCCATGATCTTTCCTCGTTCCCATAGAGTCGTCACGCGACCATGTACGAGGCCGGGGATCTCCCTGGTCTCGTCCCTATCCTACTCTCGTCATTTCGGTTGTTCTTCACCATCTACGGTGCTCTTTCCTCCTGGGAGAGGAGCCGCGTGGCCCCTCCCCCGTTGGTTGACTTTCGTTTCGCTCCTTTAGAACGCCGCTACCTTCCTCGGCGCCGAGAACTCGGAGGTGTCATGCGTCGATGCCCTGGTCGCCGTAGCCGTTATCGTCTGCCCTACCGAAACCGCCGTGGTAGGGGAGAAGGTGAAGGTGCGCAGTCCGTCTACGCTCGTCGTAATGCTCTTCTCTCCGATGAACTTCTTGCCCTCGTTTGTGTCTTGAGGGTTTGAGTAGAACTCGATTGTGTAGGTCTGGACTACACCATCGAGTTTGGGGATGCTGTCGAGCTGACCCTGGATGGTTGTTTTGCCAGAGACGGTCTTTGCCGAGTTTATGAGTGGCTTGTTCTGGAGGTTATTGGCTCCAGGGTCAGCTCGACAGCGTCGTTGGGGGTGGGGACGTTCGAGAGGCCGTCTTCGCCCGGACCCACCAGATCTATGCCAAGCCCGCCGTTAGAGAAGATGGAGTTGCGCGAGACCTCGTTGCCTGTGCCTGCGCTAGCGAAGACTGCCACTCCGTCGCTACCGTTGAAGGCTATGGTGTTGGACCCACCGGGGGTGCCGTCTCCTACGAAGTTGGACGAGCCCGAGATGGACACGCCTTCGAGGGCGTTGCCCAGGGCGCCGGTCCCATCGGCCGTGGTGCCTATGCGGTTGCCTAGCACCTTTGTCCCCTGCGAGGTCGCAACGCTTATGCCGTCGAAGCTGTTGCCGCTTATGACGTTGCGGGAGGCTGCCGTGGTACCCCCGACCGTTGTGCCGGACGCGTCACCAATGAAGACGCCGAGGTCGTCGTTGCCCAGGTCCTTGGTGCCGGTTCTGTCGGTGCCCACGTAGTCGCCCTTGATCAGGTTGGCGTCCGAGTCGATGAGGACGATGCCGATGTCGCCGTTGCCGCTTATGACGTTGCGCTTGTCCGGCGTCGAGCCACCAACCACGTTCTCGGAGGCGCCCCCGGAGATGATTACGCCGTTGGTGCGATTGCCCCGGTCGAGGGTGCCCGTGACGTCTGTGCCTATGAAGTTGCCCTCGATGCGGTTCCCGACAGAGTCACCGTGTATCGCGATGCCTGTGGTGAAGCCGTTTATGACCAGGCCCCTGATCACACTGCCGTCCGAGTTGGAGATCTCCAGCCCGTTCGCAAAAGGCACGCTGGTCCCGTCGAGCTCGACCTTGAGGGCAGCGTCGTTGCCCACGACCTTGGCGCTAGGATGCGCCCTTGCCTGGGTGTAGCCGTTTATGGTCACCTGATCGGTTATGACCGGCAGTGGCGTGGTCGGCTTGATGGTCGCCAAAGAACTGCATCTCTGTCTTTGTTCGTGCTCGCTTATCTCATCTGCTCGCCTCCTTTCTCGAAGATTCTCAGGCAGCCTCCTGGTGGGCCTGCTCGGTGCCGACTATCCTCGCCAGGGCCGATGGCTCCTCGACGAAGAATCCACTGGACTCTATGGGGAACACGACCCTGACCTCGCCTTGCGGGTACCTCCCTCCCACCATGCTCAAAGCCTTCCTGATGCTCCGCGCCTGGACGCCTACTCTGAAGCGGGCCGTACCGCTTCTGACCTCCACGGAGACCTTCACCATCTTCTGCTGCTCCATCACCCTCGCTCCTTCCGTCCTCTTCTTGGGGGGCGGGGAAGGTCTCCTTCTCTGGGACTCTCTGTGTGCCCCGCCCGGTTGACTTTGTTCTTGATAAACACGGTAGAGGGTGGGGCAGGAGGTGGCATCCGTAGCCTTACGCATTCGGCGGGGAAGGAGGAGAGTAAGCAAGGTTACGTAGTACAAATGAACTAGATGGTGCCCACGCCCTCTTGCCGCGGAGTGAAAGGGTCTAGAGCAGGTTAGATGGGGCCGCGCTGAAGCGCTTCTCTTGCGGCAGCGGCTCTTGATGGCACCCCGAGCTTGCGGTAGATAGAGCGCAGGTGCTGGCCTACGGTGCAGGGGCTCAGGTAGAGCCTCTCTGCTACCTGGGGGTCGGTCATCCCCTCGGCCACGAGCACGAGGACCTCCACCTCGCGGGCCGAGAGCAAGGCGGTGTCCTTGGATGGGAGCCCAGCGGATTCTTCTGTTCCCAGCGCATACTCGACTGCCTCTTCTGGGGTCATCGCACTTCCCGGTGACCACACCGCGTCGAAGGTCGCCTCGGTCAGTCCGGCGCGCGCGGCGGCTACGCCGTGATCGTATTCAGCGCGATACAGCGGCAGCATGAAAGCACCGACCGCTTCGCGCAGGGCTTCAGCCGCCCCGAACAGCAACGCCGCCCGCCTGTGGTTGCCTTGCATCGAGACAGCCGCCGCCAGGAGCTCCAGGTTCTGCATGTAGAGCGGGTTCACAGTCTCCTGGAGCACGGTCAGGCTCTCCGCGAGCCGCGCCACGGCCTCCTTGTGATCACCCTCCCTGAAGGCCCCGATCCCCAGGTTCCTCAGCGCCAGGGCGAGGGCCCAATCGTCGTCGATCTCCCGGCAGATCTTCACACCCTCCTCGAGGGCGACCATCGTCGCCGCGTGGTCTCCCTGGGCCAGGGCGGTGATGCCCAGCCTGCTCAGCGTTATGCCGAGGCCAAAGGTGTCTTCCCCTTCCCGGAACAGATCCACGCTCTCCTCGGCCAGGGGGCGGGCCGCCGCGTAGTCGCCTCGAGACTCGAAGCTTCCACTCAGGAAACGCAGCGCCTGGGCCAACCCTTGCTTGTCTCCTACTTCCCGCCATAGTGCCACGCTCTCCTCCAGCTGAGAGCGCGCCGTGTCCTGATCTCCTTGCATCCAGGCCAGAAACCCCCCGCCGGAGAGCGCCTTCGCCCTGGCCGCGGTCCACCTCGACCCCCCCGGCGCGCTCCCGGATCGCCAGCGCCCCGTCGAGCCATCTTCGCCACTCGCTCCAGTACTCGCGGTGGTACCAGAACCACGACAGGGCGCCTGCCAGGCGTAGTCCCATCTCGACTTGCGCCTCCTCCCGGGTCCAGGCTAACGCCGCCCTGAAGTTGTCGTGCTCAGCATCCAACCGCTCGAGCCAAAACCCGCGATCCTTGCCGTTGATCAATGGCTCCACTTGCTCCGCAAGCTCGAGGAAGAAGTCTGCGTGATGCCGCCGAACGTCCGGCTCCTCCCCCGACTCCTCTAGCTTCTCTCTCCCATACTGCCTGACCGTCTCCAAGAGACGGTAGCGCGCCTCAGACTCGTAAGGGAAAGCCGTGGCGTCGAGCCCGGGCCGCGCGACGGCCCTCCTCCCCGATGCAATCTCCTGCACGCAGAACCTTCCGCGCGTAGAATCGTGGCGTGCGTGTCGTGCGGACGGGTTCGATTTTCGTTGGTGTCGGGAGGTGCGTAGTCCATGCGGCCACGGATTCGACCATTTGACGATCGAGACACCGAGGCGGTGGTCGACCTCTCGCTGCGGGCGTGGGCGCCGGTCTTCGCGTCTCTCGAGCGGGCGTTGGGTTCCGAGATTTTCAGGCGGTTGCATCCGGACTGGCGAGAAGATCAGCGGCGGGCGGTGCAGGACGTCTGCGCTGCGGAAAAGGGGCGGGTGTGGGTCGCCGAGGCGAACGAGACCGCCGTCGGCTTCGTGGCGATCGAGCTTCATCAGTCCGAGCGCAGCATGGGTGAGGTCTCCATGCTGGCCGTCGACCCCGACTACCAGGGCGGTGGCATCGGAACAGCCCTAACCGAGTTCGCGCTCGACAGGCTCAAGGACGCCAGGTTGACGGTAGCGATGGTCGAGACGGGAGGAGACCCTGGGCACGCCGCGGCACGCCGCACATATGAGAAGGCCGGCTACGTCCTCCTGCCGATAGCGAGGTACTTCAAGAACCTGTAGCCGCCACCGCCATCTGGCTGTCCTTGTGATTCACCAGACACGCTCTAGCCGAAACCAGGAAGCCGCCCTGCGGCGTCTTTCTGGGCGTATTCTTCGTACATCCTCTTAACCGTCTCGGGCTCGGCTTCGGCAAGGTCCCTTCTCTGGTCCGTGTCGTTTACGGCATCGAAGAGGTGTGCGTCGGCCCCGTCGCTGCGGCAGAACATCACCCTGTGCTCATCCCTGCAGCACACGTAGTTCTTGTAGCCCTGGGTGAAGTGGTCCCTCGGTCGCGGGGGCTCCTTACCCTCCAGTATGGGCGCCAGGTCCTGCCCGTCCATGGGCTCGGGCTGCTCCACCCCAAGGAAGCCCAGGATCGTTGGCGCGACGTCGTGGGTCGAGGCGTAGAAGTCGCTGCTCTTGCCGGCCCCCTCGCCCTGCGGGTGCCTCACCATGAGGACGATATCTGTCAGCTCGGGGTAGAGGGCGTAGGCGAGCTTCCCCGTGTAGCCGTGCTCCCCGAGGAGGTGGCCGTGGTCGGAGACGACTACGAACAGGGTCCGCTCCATCACCCCGAGCTCGTGTGCCCTCTCGATAAACTTCCCGAGCCAACGGTCCGTCATGGTGACCTCACCAGCATAGAGCGCCCTCAACCTGAGGAGCTGGCGGTCGGTGAGATAGTCGTCGCTGCCGTAGTTGTCGTCCAGGGGCTCCTTGCCCTTATAGCCCTCGTCGTAGAGGCTGACGTACTCTTCAGGCGGGTCCCAGGGCTCGTGGGGGTCGTAGCAGTCCGCCACCAGGAAGAAAGGACGGTTCTCCCCGGCGGCCACCTCGAGTACGTCCATGGCGTCCGAGAACACCCTTGGGGCGAACCAGTCTTCCTCACCCTTGCGGCCCTGCACGTTGGCCAGGTACTGGCGGGCCTTCTTGCCCTCCCCAAGGATGAGGTAGCGGCGGCGCATCTCCTCCTCGGAGATAGAGGAGGGATTCTTGTAGGGGTCCTTTTCCTGGCCCCGGATCATCTGGTAAGCCTCGAAGCCGCGGCCGAAGTTCATGGGGAACTGTACGTAGGTGTCGGTCACGAGGTAGGTGCCGAAGCCCTCTTTCGCAAGGATCTCGGCCACCGTAGTCTGTACTGAGGGTATCGGCTTCCACCCGAAGAACACGGGTCGGGTGGGCCAGGTCCTCATCCCTGTATGGATGGCGCGCCTCACCGGTATCGTGGGCATGGCCTCGGGGTAGGCCTGGGTGAACAGCAGGCTCTCCTCGGCGAGGGCGTCGAGGGTGGGTGTCTGTATCCAGTCGTTGCCGTAGGCGCCGACGTGGTCCTTCCTCAGGCTGTCTATGATCACTAGTAATACGTTGGGCCCGGCTCCCCCGCCAGGGAGGTACTCCTCGGGCAGCCGCGGCACTTTGTCGGCGACGCCGGTACACCCGGCCGCGCCGAGCAGCGAAGCCCCGGCCACACCGGCCCCGGCGGTCTTCAAGAAGTCCCTGCGCGTCAGCGCCCTCTTCGGTTTCTTGCTCACACCAGGCCGACCCCCACAGCATCCCCCAAAATCCGCACTCTACCAGCATTTCAGCCAGTCAGCTTCTACTTTTCGCTGAATGTTGTGGGCTGATACGGAAACCGCATGATCTCTTGCGCAGTGTGCACCGCGAGCGCGACTCCACCCCCTTGCTCCCGGCAGAAGCATCATTCCCGCGGCCCTATCACCCGTCATTCCCGCGAAAGCGGGAATCCACGACGCGGCAGATACTCCGTTCCTCCAACCAGAAGCGATCTACCCGATTACGTATCAGGCATCGGAATTTTCTGGAGGCAGACTCGGGCGAGTGGAGCGTCCAGTCTTTATGGGTCGACCGATCCTAGACGTGCTCTAGCCGCCAACCTCGCGGAGACGACCGGTTTCGACCTCGTAGACGAAGCCGCGTACGCTCTCTTTGTTGGAGATGAACGGGCTGCTCTTGATGCGGGCGATGGACTGACGCACGTTCTCGTCGAGGTCGGAGAAAGACTCCATGGAGAAGTGAGGCTTCATGCCCACCTCTTCGTGGATCTGTTGCTTGAGCTCGTCGTCTGTGAAGGTGAGCATCCCGCAGTCCGTGTGCTGTATCAGCATGATCTCGTGCGTTCCGAGCAGGCGCTGGGAGATCACCAGCGAGCGGATTTCGTCGTCGGTGATCACACCTCCGGCGTTGCGTATGACGTGCGCGTCACCCTCGTGGAGTCCGAGCATGACGTACGGGCTCAAACGGGCGTCCATGCAGGTGACAACGGCTATTTGTTTTCCCGGAGGCATCGGCAGATCGCCCTTGTCGAAAGTGCTGGCGTATTCCTCGTTGTTCCTCAATAACTCGTCGGTTACGCTCATTCGTCGTTCCTCTCTCTTGGAGGCTTCAGGCTACGGGTCTCAGGCATCAACAATACCTCGAACCCTCGAATCCCAAAACCTTTATGCCTGTAACCTTATACCTATCAAGCCATGTTCGCCTTGAGTGCGTCGGCCAGATGATACACGGGCGTGAGTTTGTCCGGGTTCTCCCTCTCCATGTACTCGATGAACTCCTCCTCCGTCGCGAAGTGCATCTTGGGGTTACTCTCCTTCTCCTCCTTCAGGGTCGAGTGTTCGCGGCCGTTGTAGTCGTGCCCAGGGTAGACGAGCAGCTCGTCGGGAAGGGCGCGGTAGGTGTAATAGAGGGTGTGGTACTGGCGGACCGCGTTGCCGTTGGGGAGGTCGGTGCGACCGCAGGACCCTATTAGCAGCGCGTCGGCGGTGAGGATGCGGCCCGGCAGCATCACGGAGACGAGGTCCTTGGCGTGCCCTGGGGTGTGGATGAACTTGATGGAAAGGTCGCCGACCAGAAGACGGTCGCCGTCCTCGACCCTTATGTCTACGCAGCTCGCCGGTGCTTTCTCGTGCATCACGATCTTCGCCGTCGTCTTGGACTTGAGTTCCCTGGCTCCAGAGATGTGGTCGGCATGGGTGTGGGTATCAACTATGTAGGCCGGCTTCAGACCGTGCTCGAAGACGTAGTCGAGAATAGGCTCGACCATCTCCAGTTCGGGGTCGATGATGGCGGCCGAACGGGCGTCGGCGACCACGTAGCCGAGGCATCCGCGCTCGACGCGGAACTGCTCGAAGAGGTAGTCCTGGTCACTCTCTTTCACTGGCGCTCCTCCTTCCCGGCGCCAATCTTGCCTCATTTCCTAGAACACCTCGACGGGGTGCCCTACGACGCCGTCGTAGAGGTATCCTAGATCATTCCATCCCACTTCGTCCGGCTGGACGTTGCCGGCGTCATCCCTCGCCCTCACGCTGATCTCGTGCTGCCCGGGCTTCGCGTCCCACTCGATGCTCCACCGTGCCCACGCCCCCGGGATGTTCTCCCCGAAGAGCCGCGCCCCACGCCAGGGACCACAATCCGCCGAATACTCGACGCGGGAGATGGCGCCGTATCCCGACCACGACCGGCCGCATAGAACATGTGTGCCCTCGGGAAGCCGGGCTGGCCACGGTAGCTCCAGGGCGCTCTTCACGCCCCGCTCCTCTACTGGCTCCCGCCTCGCGCCGAACTCCCCGCCGGTGAGCACGTACTTCTCCTTGTTCCACGGAGAAGAGAGCGGCGTCTCTGAGACGTGGACGCGCCCGAGCCACTTCACGCTCGCCACTGCGGCCCAAGCGGAGACGACCGCGCGCAGCGGAAAACCGTGATCCGGCGTCAACAGCCCCCCATTCATGCCGAAGGCCAGCAACGTGCCTTCCTCCACAGCCTTCTCCACCGGCAGCGGACGCCGCATCCGCACCGAGTCCAGGCTCTCCAGCATCACCTCGCGGGCCGAAGCCTTGAGACCGGCCCGCTCCAGAACCTCCCGCAACGGGACCCCGGTCCACTCAGCCACGCCGACGGCCCCGAGCCGCCAGGGGGTACCCTCCGCCCGCCGCCCAAATAGCGACTCGAAAAAGGCGCGGCCGTTGCCGGCACACTCCAGCGCCCGCACGAAGGATTCCTGCGGCATATTCGACAGTTCGTCGTAGGTAAGCTCCAACGGCCGCTCGACGCCAGGCCCTTCCACGTGCAGGGTCCAGGACGCGAGATCTATGCTCGGGGTCGGGGCGTGGCTGCGGACGAAGAAGCTCCCGACAGGCGTCAGGTAGCCCTTGCCAGCCATCGCCTCCCACCGCATCTCCGCGTTGTACGCGAGGTCGCCGGTAGGATCGTCCGGCTCCGCCTCGCCTTCCCGAAGGTCCACGAACCTCTCCGGCGGCAAAGGTTTGAGTATGCCGTATCCGTCTTCCAATACAGCCCTTCTCGCGGGTGCGAGGTCGACAATACTGCGCAAAGCTCGCATATCTTACCCAACCGAGCCCTCGGTCTTCATGGTTACTCGTGTGGGAGCCACCCGTTCTCGGACTGGCGGGGCGGTTCAGGGGACAGAAAACCGGCCGCGCATCTTTCGTAAAGCCGCCTCGGACGCGCGGCCGGTCGTAGTCATCTCAGGCGCTGATGGTCACGCGGACTTTCCGACCACCCTCCAACGGTCGACCGACTCACGGCGGGGGGCCAGGTACTCTTCCGGCGTGCGGACGCCCTCCAGGAACGTAAGGGCCTGCTCGGCGAGTAGCGCGCCTTCGCCGCCGAGCGTCCTCCAGACGTTCTCCTGCTCGCCGGGGTCGCGGGTGAGGTCGTAGAGCTCGGGCTCGTCGTCCGGGCCCCCCAGGATCAGGGACCGCTCCGGCGTCGTGACGGTTACCGGCATGTAGTTGGCGATCCTGCGCGCCTTGGAGTCGATGGCCGTGACGATCTCACCCTCGGCCAGATACAGCGGGCAGGAACTGATAACGAGCGGCCTGTGCTCTTCTCTGGTCCCGTAGAGAACGCCGCCGAAGGAGTCGCCCGTCATGGTGGTAGGCACGCCCCCGAGACCCACGAGGTCCATTATCGTGGGCGCCAGGTCAGGGGCGGTCGTCATCGCCCTGGTGCGGCCAGGCTCCAGGCCAGGCCCACGCACCATCAGGGGCACGTTGGTCAATTCTTTGTAGAGCGGGGAACGCTCGACGGTCAACAGCCAGGAGTCGGTCAGCCACTCGGGGACCGACGAGTCCGCTGTGACCGAAGCCTCAGGGTCGTGCACCCACTCGGCCTTGCCGAAGTATTCGTGCTCCCCGAAGTAGAAGCCGTGGTCCGAGGTGAAGAAGACGAGTGTGTTCTCCCTGAGGCCTAGGGCGT
>Ga0136613_10001736_pt1 | contig 11363 bp, 11 predicted proteins | sample AntDrymUQ2722106_2_FD_106649 | JGI IMG/M metagenome (GOLD analysis project Ga0136613, IMG submission 106649) | Polar desert sand microbial communities from Dry Valleys, Antarctica - metaG UQ272 (21.06) | ecosystem: Environmental > Terrestrial > Soil > Desert | place: Antarctica: Dry Valley... | reverse complement strand
GAGCGGCGTGCGTCGTTGACCACGACGTACCACGCATCCCAGTCGACACCGTGTTCGGCGGCGATTGCTTCGTGTGCCTCGTCGATCTGTTGCGCGGTCGCAGGGTCGGGTCGATGGGCGACGATCACATATGTGTCGAGGTCGCCCGCGTGTGCCGGGTCGCGGATGCTCGTCGTCCCGCCGTGCGCCCACATCGCGACGAGATCGTCCCCCAGGAGTGGCAGCAGCATGTCGCGCAGACGCGACCATGCGGCCTGAGCCGTTTCCGGGAGCTCGTGCAGCTGCACACCGTCCATCGGCCGAGGATACCGTCCCATCGGGGAGTCAACGGCGGATCTGCGGGGACCGATGCCAGCCGCGGCCGCGGGGAAGAGACCGTGCTGGCACCGATGAGTGTCGAAGGCACATGTCGTCTAACCAACGTAACCGCAGCGACACCCCGATAGGAGGACATCATGCGCAAGCCGATCCCGTGTCTCTGGTTCGATGGCCAGGCCGAAGAAGCGGCCGAGTTCTACACGAGCCTGCTGCCCGACAGCCGCGTCGGCAAGGCGTGGCGCTCGCCTGCCGAGACGCCCAGCGGCCCGGCCGGAATGGTGCTCACCGTCGACTTCACGCTGAATGGCCAGGAGTTCCAGGGCTTGAACGGCGGACCTGACTTCAAGTTCAACGAGGCAGTCTCCTTCAGCATCGAGTGCGAAGATCAGGCCGAAGTCGACCGACTGTGGGACGCCCTGGCGGCAGATGGAGGAGAGCCGGGTCCGTGTGGCTGGATCAAGGACCGATTCGGGCTGTCCTGGCAGATCGTGCCGCGCGCACTCAACGAGCTGGTCTCGGACCCGGACCCCGACCGTGCGCGGCGCGCCATGGAGGCCATGCTGCGGATGGGCAAGATCGACGTCGCCGAGCTGCAGCGCGCCGCCGACGCGGCGTAGCGTTCGGCTGGGATGATGGCGGCATGCCCGCCGCCGAAACCCATCGCGAGCCGTTCATCCATCTCGCTGAGCTCAGCGCCCATCGCGCGCTGATCGGCTGGGGTGCATTCTGGTTCCGGCGGCCTTCATCGGACCAGCGCTGGGAAGTCGTCGACGACGACGAGTTGCCCAAGGTCGCCCGCCGGTCCACCTGCATCGGTAGCGGTGCCGAGCCGTTTGGGCCCGCGACCGTAAGCGTCTTCGACGCCGAGGGCAACCAGGTCGCCGAGGAGCGCACGCGAGACCACGCTTGGGTGTGGATCGCGGGTCTCAGCCCCGACACTGCTTACAGGTACGAGGTCAGGGTCGATGGCGAGCCGTGGGCCGCCGGCGAGCGGCGCGACTGGGTGCCGAGCGCGCGAGGCGGGTGGGACCTGGCGCCCTCTGGGCGGTCGTACGATCTGCGCTTCCGCACGTTTCCGGATCCCCGCGACCGACCCCTCCGGTGGGGTTCGCCGCACTGGGTGACTATGGAGTGGGGACGCGCTCCGATTCGGAATCGAGCCGACGCCAACGGCGCATCGCTGACGTCCTCGACACATTGGTTGACCGGCACGACGTGCGCTTCGTCGTCTCCCTTGGCGACAACGTGTACGAGGGCGAGTTCGGTGGCCTGGAGCAGGAGAGTGGCGGGGAGGACGACGACTGGTACTCGAGCTTCTACCAGCCGTACCGCTACGCGCTGGCCCGGGTCCCGTTCTACCCGACCGTCGGAAACCACGACGACGCCGAGTCGGAAAGCAGCGATGACCGCGAGCAGATGGAGGACAACTTCCACCTCGACGCGCGCTTCGGCGGCCGCTCTGGCGATGCCTCACTGGATCCCGGCCTGTTCTATCGCGTTCGCTTCGGGCGCGACTTGGAGCTGGTCTGCCTCGACACGTCGCTCGACAGCGACGCTCGGCCCGAGCGCCGGATCTTCGAAGTGCCGAAGCACCGGCGCTGGTTGGACGACACATTCGCCCGTTCCGACGTCCGCTGGCGCATCCCGTTCTCGCACCATCCGGCCTACACCGCCGGTCCGGACAACGAGAACGACGAAACCATGCTGAGGGAGCTCCTCCCACTCTTCCGCCGCGGCGGAGTCCGCCTGACCCTTGCGGGGCACGAACACAACCTGCAGATTGCCGAGACCGATGGCGTCACGCACGTGGTGTCCGGGGCGGCGGGCCAGATCGACGAACACGTACCAGAACGCTTCGAGGCCGCACACACCGTGGCATGGGCCGAGCAGGCGCACCTGCTGCTACTCGAGCTCGAGGGAGAGCAGATGAACGTGACACCGATCTCGGCGCTTCTTGCCGACGGCGGCGTGCACCGAATGACGATGCTTACCCCGCGGAACGAGCTCGTCTACCCACCGGTCACGATCAACGCCGGCTGAGCGCTTTCAACGACGGGCCGCACCACGGCGCGCTCTGAACTTATGCCGGCTGGCGGATGTCCACGCTCACTGCGAGGCGATCGGGAGTCGATCGAAGGCACTGCCTCCACTGTAGAGTTAGCAAGTTCCGAGTCGCGGCGCGGCCAGTCGACGATCTGCCCGGTGGCGCTCAGCGCAGACCTGGCAAGTCGCACTCACCGATTCCGATTGGAGGAACATGACGATGTCCAATGTGCGTCCGGCCACGCGGAGCGACGTGGCGGCATGCGCGAGCGTGCTGGCGGCGGCGTTCCAGGACGACCCGGGCACGATGGTCTACGAGCCGGACCCAGATCGCCGCGCGGAGATCCTGCCGGCGTTCTTCAGGACCTTCGTCGCCGCATCGCTCGCGGAGGATGGCGACATTGTCGTGTCCGGTGACCCGGTGGACGGAGTCGCGAGCTGGTTTGGACCGGACCGCCACGGACCATCACCCGACGCGATGGGCGCGAACGGCTTTGGCGAGGTCCTGCCGCTGGCCGGGCCGGAGGCGAGCCAGCGGCTGCTGGCCATGATCGGCGAGATCGAGGCTCAGCACGAGCAACTCACGGACGGCGCGCACCTGCGCCTCGAGTTCTACGGCGTGGTGCCGGAGCGCCAGGGGTCCGGCATCGGCAGCGCGCTGATCGATCATGGGCATCGCCGCGCCGACGAGCTCGGACTGCCGTGCTACCTGGAGACCTTCGCCGAGCCGAACGTCCGCTTCTACGAGCGCCGTGGCTACCGGGTCGTGCGCGAGTTCACCGTGGGTGACGGTGTCCGTGGCTACGGCATGCTTCGAGAACCGAGGGTTCCCGCCGACGCCTGACCTCCATCATGGGCGCGAATCCACCAACCTGTTCACGGCTACGCGGGATGACTCGCACGAGCAGCGCGGCACGTGACGTGCATTCGCAGAGAGGCGCGCCGCCAGAGCGCGACACCGTCATGGAGGGTACACATGCGCCGATTGGCTCTGCTCCTCACCAGCTTCGCGATGGTGGGAGCGCTCGCCATCACGGCCTCCCCAGCTCGAGCGATCACCGGAAACTACGTCGACGACTTCGAGCATCCGTTCGTCGGCCTCATCGCCTTCTATGTCGAGGACGACGGTGACGAGACCGACCTGGACGACGACCCCGACTTCAGTCACCGGTGCTCCGGCTCGCTGCTGTCGCCAACGGTGTTCCTGACCGCGGGCCATTGCACGGACGAGACCGACGGCGATCTCGTCGGCTTCCGCATCTGGTTCCAGCAGGACGCCGGTGCCAACTACGACCCGGCGACGCAGCTCGACCTCGTGAGCGGCTATCCCGAGTACTGCGCCGAGGGGACGCTCGGCGTGACCTGCGCGACCGGGACCGAGATGTACAACATGGGATTCGATGACTTCGCCGGCTTCCCGGAGATCCAGGACGTGGGCGTTGCCATCCTCGACCAGCCGATCTTCCTCGACGAATACGGCGAGCTCGCGGCAGTCGGCAGCCTGAACCACCTGTACGACCGCCAGCGCGGCCGCCAGGACGTCACGTTCACCGTGAGCGGCTATGGCCTGTCGTACTCGAGCCCGGTGGCCGTCGAGTCGTTCCGTTCGCGCCTCATGGCCGAGTCGAAGCTCGTGAATGTCAAGGCTGGCCACAACGCCGGGTTCAACCTCCAGACCAGCGGCAACGGCGGGGGCCGCGGCGGCACCTGCTCAGGCGACTCGGGCGGTCCGGTGTTCTACCCGGCCGATACGAACGTCGTCGTCGCGGTAACGTCGTTCGGCCTGAACGCGTACTGCCGCGGTACGGACTTCGCGTATCGGACCGATACGCAGGCCGTGCACGACTGGCTGCAGTCCGTGCTCACTGAGGCGGAGTGGGACGCGATCACGATCAGCTGATCGCGACGCCCGATCGCGCTAGAGGGACCACCGGAGACCGGTGGTCCCTCTGCGTTTCCGCGGCACCGGCCGTGCCGAACCCACCTCGAGGTGATCGGCGGCGTCAGAAAGAGCGGCATCGGTCCTCCTCCTACGGGCCTCAACCGCCTCAATCCTGCCAGGACGGCAGGCGGCGGCGGTGTCGCGCGCGTCGACGTAGCTCCAGGCGTTCCAGCTGCGAATGCTCGGATCGTCCTGAGTGTTTCGGCTCGTAGCCGAGGAGGCGGCGTGCCTTCTCGATCGAGAGAAGCGTCGCCGATGCGTTCATCATCGCGGCCGCCGATGCCACTCCGCGAAGCGGGCGTAGTCGTGCGGCTCCATGACATTGCTGAAGCGCAGGCGCTGAAGTGGCGTGCCATCTCCTCGCACGAGTGGGTGCTCTTCGTCCACTGGCACATACCGCGGGGGATGGCGCTCGAACGGTAATCCGAGCGTCGTCTCGCTGGACGCCCAGACGATGCGCTCCAGCCCGAGGCTGCTCGCCGCCGTGAAGACGTTGAAGGTGCTGGCCATGTTGACCCGGAAGGTCACCTCGGGGGTCGTGATTCCGGGGCCCGGAATGGCCGCCAGGTGAACGACTGCATCGGTTCCGTGGAGTGCCTCGAAGGTCTGCCCGAGATCCGTGAGATCGGTCTTCAGGAAGGGCGCAGGGGACTCGCCGATGGGCGGGGCGACGTCGACGTTGCGCACCTCGTACCCGTGGTCCACCAGGTCTCCCACGAGCGCGCGGCCCGCCTTGCCCGATCCGCCGGTCACCGCGATCGTGCCGCGGTTCATCGCGGTGTCAGGTGACGGCCTTGCGGCCCGCGGCGGCGAAGTTTGGTGGCGGAGGTGGTCATCGACACGTCAAGCCTACTCGGGTGCGGCATGTTCGATCGGACCGGGAGGCACCATTTGGGAGCTCACTCCTCGCCGATGTCCTCGTTCCAGATCTCCGGGTGGGCGGCGATGAACTCGTTCATGAGGTCGACGCACTCGTGCGAGTCGAGGTTGATCACCTCCACGCCGCGCCGGCGCAGGTAGTCCTCGCCGCCCACGAAGGTGCGGTTCTCGCCCATCACCACCCGTGGAATGCCGTAGAGCAAAATGGCGCCGGTGCACATGTCGCACGGCGACAGGGTCGTGTACATCGTCGAGCGCCGGTAGACCGATGCCGGAAGGCGTCCGGCGTTCTCCAGGGCGTCGGTCTCGCCATGGCGAATGGCGCTGTTGTCCTGCACGCGCCGGTTGTGTCCGACGGCCAGCACCGTCCCGTCGTCCGCGATGAGCGCGCCACCGATCGGCACGCCGCCCTCCGAGCGGCCGACCTTCGCCTCCTCGATGGCGTGTCGCAGGCCGGCCAGGTCGGCCTCGTGGGTCTCCATCGGTCCTCCTCCACTTCAGCTGCGGCGATACGGCTTGAGATAAGCGCCCGGGTATGCGACGTTGCGGCCGGAGAGCGCCAGGGCGCCGATGATGACGAGGTAGGGGAGCGCCAGGAGCACCTCGAACGGCAGGTTCGCGAACTCCGGCAGGATGCGCAGGCGGAACTGCAGCGAGAAGATGAGCGAGAAGAGGAGTGCGCCGAGCACGCCGCGACCGATGCGCCAGCGGCCGAAGATCACCAGCGCCACGCACACCCAGCCGCGCCCGGCGATGATGTCCAGCGTGAAGCTGCCCAGCAGCGCGAGCGTGAAGAACGCACCGCCGATGGCCATGAGCGCGCCGCCGATCATGAGCGCCAGGTAGCGGGTGCGAACGACGCTGACGCCGGCGGCGTCCGCCGCCTCGGGGTTCTCGCCCACGGCCCGGATCTCGAGGCCGAAGGTCGAGCGCTGGAGGACCCACCATGCCGTGGGGACGACGACGAGGAACGCCACCCAGGTGAGCCCGTACTGGTTGAAGATGCCGCCGATGTCGCCGAGGCCGGCCAGAGGGTTGAGACTCGGCATCGGCTGGATGCGCTGGAGGTCGCCACCCTGGAAGATCAGCCGGTTCGCGAACTCGCTGAGCCCGATGAGGCCAATGGTGAGGCCGATGCCGGAGACGTGCTGGTTGGCGCCGAACGTGACCGTCATGAGGCCCATGACCGCACCGGCCGCGATGCCGACCGCGATCGCAGCGACCAGCCCGAGCAGCGGCGAGCCCGTGGCCCACGCCGTGGCGAAGCCGGCGAAGGCGCCGGCGTACATCGTCCCCTCGATACCGAGGTTGAGCACGCCGCTGCGCTCGGTGTACGTCTCGCCGACGGTCCCGTACACGAGCGGGGTCGCGTTGCGCAGCGTGGCCGCCAACAGGTCGACGAAGAAGGTCACGCGCTCACCTCGGCGGCGATGTCGGCGGTGCCTCCCGGCCGCCCGCCGCCCGCCGCGTCCGCTGGTCGCGTGCGATGACGACGGACGGCGAGGAGCGCGACGGTGGTCAGCAGCAGCACGCCCTGCACCACGGCGCCGAGCTGCGACGGGATGCCGAGCGACCGGGCCGCCGAGCTCGCGCCGACCGTGAGGTCGCCCAGGAAGAGCGCGGCGATGGCCACGCCGGGCATGGTGAGCGTGCCGAGCGTGGCGACGACGATTCCGGTGTAGCCATAGCCCGGTGAGAGGCCCCCGGTCAGCCGGTTCTGGATGCCGGCCACCTCGCTCACGCCGGCGATGCCGGCGATGGCGCCGCTCACCAGGGCCGCGCCCAGCAGGGTGGCGCCGACGTTGATGCCGGCGAAGCGCGCGCCGTGCGGACTCAGGCCGGTGGCGCGTAGCCGCAACCCGGCCGGCGTCCGCGCCAGGATGTACCAGGCCGCGGCCATGACGACGATGGCGAGGAGGAAGCCGAGGTGCAGGCGCGAGCGCTCGACGAGGGTCGGGAACTCCGCGGAGGCGGCGATGCGCGGCGACTCCGGGAATCCGGTCACGGGGTCACGCCATGGGCCATGGAGCAGCCCGTTGACGAGGAGGAGCGCGACGGGGTTGAGGAGGAGCGTGGTCACCACCTCGTCGATGCCGAACCGCACCCGCAGCAGTGCCGGCACGATCGCCCACGCGGCCCCGGCGACGGCGCCCCCGGCCACCATCATCGGCAGCGCCAGGATCGGCGGAAGGCCGCCCACCATCGTGCCGATGCCTGCCGCCGCGATGGCGCCAAGCAGCAGCTGACCCTCCGCGCCGATGTTCCAGTAGCCGGCGCGGAAGGCGATCGCCACGGCAGCGCCGGTGAGCAGGATCGGCGTGGAGGTGACGAGTACCTCGAGCAGGGTGAACTGCGACGTCAGCGGCAGCACGACGAAGGCCACGTATGCCTCGATCGGGCTCGCGCCCGCGGCCAGGATCGGCCCGGCGGTGATGACGAAGGTGATGAGCACCGCTGACACCACCAGCACCGGCGTCGACCACGGCGAGATGCGCCTCATGCGGCCGCCTCGCGGCCGGCCATGAGCATCGACAGCCGCTCCAGGTCCGCCTCGGAGCGGGTCATCTCGCCGACCGTGCGGCCCTCGTACATGACGATGAGCCGATCGGCCAGGGCGAGCAGCTCATCGAGATCCTCGGAGACCAGCAGGACGGCGGCACCGGCGGCCCGGCGCTCGAGGAGCTGCGAGCGGACGTACTCGGTGGCGCCCACGTCGAGGCCGCGGGTCGGCTGCGAAACGACGATGACCCGCGGGTTGCGCGACAGGACCCGCGCCAGCAGCACCTTCTGGATGTTGCCCCCGGACAGCGCCGCGACCGGGTCGTCGGGCCGGGCGCGGATGTCGAAGCGCGCGATGAGCTCCTCGGCGTGCGCGTGGATCGCCGGCTCATCGATGCGCCCGCCGCGGCGGAAGTCGTCGAGCCGCTCGAGAACGAGGTTGTAAGCGACCGACAGGTCGCCGATGAGGCTCGCGTGACGGTCCTCCGGGATCCGCCCGATGCCGGCCCGCATCATGCGTCGTGGGTCGCCGCCGGCCAGCTCCTCGCCGCCGACCCGCACCGTCCCCCGCGTCGGGCGGCGCATGCCGGCGAGCACCTCGACCAGCTCGGTTTGCCCGTTGCCCGACACACCGGCGATCCCCACGATCTCGCCGGCACGCACGCCGAGCGTGACGTCGGTCAGCACGGGGAGGCCGGCCGTGCCGGTGGCGTGCAGGTCGGTCACGGTTAGCACCGAGTCGCCGGCGGCGGGACGGGCATCGGGTGGACGCTCGATGCCGAAGTCCGGGCGACCGACCATCAGCCGCGCCAGCTCACGCTCCTCGGTCGATCCGGGCACCGTGCCGACCAGCGTTCCGCGACGCAGCACGCTGATACGGTCGCTGATGGCCCGCACCTCGGCCAGCTTGTGGCTGATGAAGACGACGGCGACGCCCTCGGCGACCAGGGCGCGCAGCGTGGCGAACAGCGCGTCGACCTCGGCGGGAACGAGGACCGCGGTCGGCTCGTCGAGGATGAGGACGCGGCAGTCGCGGGACAGCGCCTTGAGGATCTCGACGCGCTGCTGCTGGCCCACCGACAGGTCCGCCAACGTCGCCGACGGGTCAATCCGGATCCCGAAGCGCTCGGAGGCATGGGCCGCGCGCCGTCGGGCCTCGGCCAGGTCCAAGACCAGGCCCCGCGAGCGCCGCCCGAGCGCAAGGTTCTCCGCGACCGACATCGGCCCGACGAGCGCGAAGTGCTGCGTCACCATCCCGATTCCGGCTTCGATCGCGTCGCGCGGCGATCGCACGGTGAGCGGCCTGCCGTCGATCCGGACCTCGCCCGCATCGGCGTGCGTCAGGCCATACGCGATGCGCATGACCGTGGTCTTGCCGGCCCCGTTCTCGCCGAGCAGGGCGTGAACCTCGCCGCCCCGGACATCGAGATCGATGTCGTCGTTGGCGACGAGGCTCCCGAACCGCTTGCTGATGCCGCGCAGCTCCAGGGCCGGCGCGCTGTCGGTCACGGCGCGCTGACGGCTATGCGTCCGGGATGGTCGCGCCCGGAGGGGTTGCCTCATTGATGTCGACGCGGAAGGTCCCGTCCTTGATCTCGGCCTCACGCTCGGCGATCAGTGCGGCGAGGTCATCCGGGATGCCGCCCACGACGTCGGCGTTGATCGGTGCCAGGGCGGCCCCACCCTTGGCGACCATCGAGAAGTCCTTGAGATCCTGCGCGGTGTACGAGCCCGCGATCACCTGATCGATCACGTAGGCCACGGTCGGCACCATGTTCCAGGTGACGCTGGTCGCCACGTGCTCGGGAGCCAGCTCCTGCTGGTCGCTCATGTTGCCGATGGCGACGAGGTCGTTCTCCTGCGCCGCCTCGATCACGCCGAAGCGCTCCGCGAACAGGACGTCCGCGCCGGCACCGACCTCGGCGAGCGCCGCTTCCTTGGCGGCGGCGGGGTCGAACCAGCTGTTGAGGAAGGTCACCTTGACCTCGACCTCCGGGTTCGTCTCCTGCGCACCGGCGATGAAGGCGTTGGTGATGCGGTTCACCTCCGGCACCGGGTACCCGCCCACGACACCGATGACGTCGGACTCGGTGACTCCGCCGGCCAGCATCCCGGCAAGGTACGCGGGCTCGTGGATCCAGTTGTCGAAGACGCTGAAGTTCGGCTCGGCGGGGCCGCCGCCCGAGCCGAACACGAAGGCGATTTCGGGATAGTCGGCAGCCACGGCCCGCGCGGCCTCTTCGTTGCCGAAGGCGTCACCGAAGATGATGTCCGGCTGATCCGTCTCGGCCGCCTCGCGCAGGACGCGCTCCATGTCACCCGCGTAGCCGATGTCGTCGGTGAAGGAGTACTCGATGCGGCCAGCCTCCTGCTCACCCTCGAGCGCCGAGTGGATCACTCCGTCCCACGGCTCCTCGATTTGCGTCGCGAAGGCGCCGAAGACCTTTGGGATGTCGTCCCCGCCGCCGCCTGTCGGGGCGGCGGCTCCGCCACACGCGCTGAGCGCCAGCGCCCCGCTCAAGCCGAGCGCTGGTGCGCCGCGAATCATTCGTCGAACGTCCATGAGACCGAACCTCCTGCCGGTAACGCTGGGGAGCCACCCGAGCCTGACGTCCTAGCGTACGTCATGAGCACAGCTCGGAACGCCGATCAGCGCGTACGGCATCGGCTTGATGGCGTGGCTGGAGCTTACGCCGAAGCGTCTGAGTCGCTCGCTCAATGAGCTGCCGCGGGCCCTGCGAACTGGGAATTCGGTACGTCGACCAACGTGTTGACCGCCGGTCCTACGATCGATTGGCCGCCGCTTCATGACCCGCGAGCGCGGAGGATGTCATGGGCCAATTTGCATGCAGCGTCACGATCGACCGTCCGGTCGAGGACGTGTTCGCGGTCCTGACGGACCCGACCCGTTCACCGGAGTGGTCGAAGCACTCCATCCGCGGGGAGATGCTGACCCACGGCCCGCCACGAGTCGGCAGCCGTCGCCGGACCGTGGTCAGGGGATTCGGAGGGCGCGGCACCATGGAGAGCGTGTTCGAGGTGACCGAGATCGATCCGCTGTGCGCCGTGGCACTGCGCCAGGTGAGCGCATCGTGGGGCGGGAGCGGTGCGACGCGTTACACGTTCACTCCGGTGGACGACGGCACGCGCGTGGACTGGACGTGGGAGCTGAACCCCGAAGGCCCCATGAAGCTCTTCGCGTGGCCGATGATGGCGTTGACGCGTCGGATGTTCCAGTCCGACCTCGACAACCTGAAGAGGCTCATGGAGTCGGACCGCATCAGCCGATGATGCGGTCAAGAGACGGACACCGTCCCGTTCCTTGCCGGCAATCGTCCCTGACGCGTCGCAAGCGCTTGTCCGCCGGGCTACGATGAGTGCCGGGCCGGCCCGACACCGGTCGAACGGAGGTTCTTGCCACGATGGCCTGGCTACAAAGGCACGCATGGTGGGGGCTGTTGGCGGTCAGCGTGACGCTCATCCTGTTCGGAGTGACCGACATGGCCTCGGGTGCCCGCGCCGATGCCCTCATTCCCCAGGGTCTCACTGGGAAGTCGATCGAGGAGCTCGAGGCGGAGAGCGCCGATGCCTTCGGCCTGTTCGACTTCATAAGTCGCAGCAACGGCTGGAGCCTCGTTCTCCTTGGCGCGCTGCTGGCGGTGATCGTGCTCGTTCCGTTCCG
>Ga0136613_10001734_pt1 | contig 11371 bp, 8 predicted proteins | sample AntDrymUQ2722106_2_FD_106649 | JGI IMG/M metagenome (GOLD analysis project Ga0136613, IMG submission 106649) | Polar desert sand microbial communities from Dry Valleys, Antarctica - metaG UQ272 (21.06) | ecosystem: Environmental > Terrestrial > Soil > Desert | place: Antarctica: Dry Valley... | reverse complement strand
CTTTCGTGGGCGCAACCGGGCAATCCGGCGCAACAGCGTCGAGCCACCGGGAAGCGCCGCTGATCGCGGACGACCCGGCGGTCGACAACACGGACCTGTACGCGTTCGTGACCCCGAACAAGCCGAATACGGTGACGATCATCGCGAACTTCATCGCGTTCGAGGATCCGGCGGGCGGTCCGAACTACTACCGGTTCGATCCGACTGCCCGATATGAGATCCACGTCGACAACGACGGTGATGCTCGCGACGACATCACCTATCGGTTCAGGTTCAAGACGACCGTCTCGAACCCGAACACGTTCCTCTACAACACTGGTCCGATCACTTTCCAGACCGATCCGGACCTGAACGTCAAGCAGACGTACTCGATCGAGAAGATCACACGGATCGGCTCGACGCAGGTCACTCCCACCGGGACCGGGACCGCCGGAGGCGGCTTGCGCGTTGCGCCGGCCAACATTGGCCCTCGCTCGAACCCGGTCTACAACCTGACCAAGGGAGTGACCAACCTCGGTGGCGACCGGCTGGCCTTCGCCGGCCCACGCGACGATCCGTTCTTCTTCGACCTCGGGTCGGGCTTCGACCTCCTGGGGCTGAGGCCGTTCAACCCGTTCCATGCCATCAAGCCACCGGCGGCTGCCGAGGCTGGCGTCGACGGTCTCAAGAACTACAACGTCCACACGATCGCCCTGCAGGTGCCGAAGACGGACCTCGTCCAGGCCCCGAACGCCAACGGGACGATCGGAATCTACGCCAGCACGAGCCGGCAGGCGATGCGCGTGCTGAACGGCGACGGCACGGTCTCGAACTCGGGAGAGTGGGTTCAGGTCTCCCGGCTCGGGAACCCGCTGATCAACGAGGTCGTCATCCCCATCGGGCAGAAGGACTTCTGGAACGCGTCCGACCCGGAGGATGACGAGCAGTTCCTCGCGCGCTACCGCTCGCCGGAGCCGTCCACGCTCCTCAACGTCCTCTACGGACCGCCGGTGATGGACGCGCCCACGACCAACCGTGACGATCTCGTCGCGGTGCTGCTCACGGGCGTGCCCACGCTCAACTTCACCGGCAACACGAAGGCGGATCTCCTGCGGCTCAACACGGCGATCGCGCCGACGGCGAATCCGAACCCGCTGGGCGTCCTGGCAGGCGACTTCCAGGGCTTCCCGAACGGACGTAGGCTCATCGACGACGTGGCGGACATCGAGATCCGTGCCTTCGCGTGCGGCTACGGCCCGATCCTGAACGCGGCTCTCGGCCTGTGCAACCTCCCGCCGAACGACACCCTCTCGGACGGGGTGCAGACCAACGCCGACAACGCGTTCCTCTCACAGTTCCCGTATGCGGCGATCCCGAATCGCGGCTACGAGCACACGGGACACAAGTAGGTGATGAATGGGCGGAGACTCGGAATGAGGCGTTCGACGACCGTGCTCTTGGGGGGCGCCGTTGCGGTGGCGCTCGCTCTGGGGGCTCTTGTCGGCGGCGTCCTCGCCGAGTCTCCGTCCGCAGGACCTCCGACCGCCGCTCCCCGAGCGCTCGCAGATCAGGCGCTCGCGGGGGCGGCGGGAGGCATCACCAGCACCGGCATCGCCGGGCTCGAGGCGCAGATCCGGTCTCGTCCCGGCGATGCCGATCTGCTGACCCAGCTCGGTTTCGCGTACCAGCTCCGTTGGCGCGAGACGGCGGATCCGTCGTATCTGCCCCGTTCGGAGGCGGCGCTCCGCCGCGCGCTCGAGGCTCGGCCGAACGATGCGAACGCGGTGCTCGGCCTGGGCTCGCTCGCGCTCATCCGGCACGAGTTTCGGAAGGCTCTCGCGTACGGGCGCCGGGCGCGGCTGCTTCTTTCCGGCTCGGGTCGACCTTACGGCGTCATCGGCGACGCGCTCGTCGAGCTCGGCCGCTACGACGCCGCATTCGCAGCGTTCCAACGGATGGTCACGCTGCGGCCCGGTCTCGCCTCGTATGCGCGCGTCTCCTACGCCCGTGAGCTGACCGGTGACCCCGTCGGCGCTCTGGCCGCAATGCGGCTCGCATTCGACGCCGCGGCAGGCCAGGGGGAGGCCACGGCGTTCACCCTCGTCGAGATCGCCAAGCTCGAGCTGGCGCTCGGCCGGCCGCAAGCGGCGACGCGTCACGCGCGAACCGCGCTTCGCATTTTTCCCGGGTATCCGGCCGCGCGGCTCGAGCTCGCGCAGATCGAAGCAGCACGGGGGATGCTCGGCCGTGCGCTAGCGGAGTCGCGACGCGCCGTCGACGCAGTTCCGACCCAGCAGGCGGTCGCTCTCCACGCTGACCTGCTCGAGCGGGCCGGTCGGCACGCCGAGGCACGGCGCCAGCGGGCCACGATCGCGGTGATCGACCGCTTGCTGCAGGCAAACGGGGTGCAGGTCGATCTCGAGTCTGCCGTGTATCTCGCGGATCAACGCATTCGTCCTCGGCAGACCGTCGAGCTCGCGCGGCGAGCGCGCGTGGCGCGGCCCTCGATCTACGGCGACGACGCCTTGGCCTGGTCGCTCGCGCGCGCCGGCCGCTGTCGCGAGGCGCTGCCCCTCGCCCGGAGCGCGCTGCGTCTCGACACGAAGGATCCGCTCCTCTACTTCCATCGCGGCTACGCCGAGGGCTGCGCCGGCAACCGCGGCGCGCTGCGGGAGTGGTACGAGCGCGCGCTCGAGATCAATCCCGAGTTCTCGGTGCGCTGGGCGCCCGTGGCTCGCGCGGCGCTGCGCTAGACACGCGCGGTTTCGTCCGCAGAGCGCATCTACTCTTTCCCCGTGGCCTTGCGTCGGTTCTCGATGGCTCTTGTCGCCGCCGTGGCGCTCCTCGTCGCCGCCCTCGCGCTCGCTTCGTGCGGAGGAGACGACGATGCCGGGACGCCTGAGACCACGACCCGCACCCAGCCGACGATCCCGACAACGACCGACACCACGACCACGGTGACGACGACTACGACGACCGAGGTCGAGCAGCCGACGATCGTGCGGGTGCGAGTCGTCGGTGGGTCTCCGAAGGGCGGGATCGTCCGCGAGACCGTGCAGAAGGGCGACCGTGTCGTCCTCGTCGTCATGTCTGACGTCGCCGACCATGTGCACCTGCACGGCTACGACATCATGCGGGACGTCGCCGCCGGCGGCACGGCGCGGATTCGCTTTCGGGCGACCGTGCCCGGGCGCTTCGAGGTCGAGCTCGAGGACCGAGGCGCCCAGATCGCAGACCTGACCGTCCAGAGCTCCTAACGTGGTGATCGCCCGACATGGCCGTTCATTGCATTAGGGGCTCTGAGCCGTGAGGCTCCTGGCTCACGGGATCGGGGGTGTCCGCGACCTTCCGGTTCCCGAGTCCCTCTTCTTCACGACCGCGGCGATCGTCCTCGTCGTCTCCTTCGTTTTTCTCGGGGCGCTCTGGCGGCGGCCGCTACTCGGCCGCTACGAGGAGGGACGACGACTGCCGGGCGCGCTCCAGACGGTGCTCCTCTCACGTGCTCTCCGCTTCGTCCTCGGCGCCGTCTCGGTGGCGCTGCTCGTTCTCACCCTGGCGACGGCGCTCCTCGGGACGACGCTCGAGCTTCTGAACTTCGCGCCCACGTTCGTCTACGTGATCTTCTGGCTCGGGCTCCCGCTCCTGTCCGTGCTTATCGGGGATGTCTGGCGCGTGCTCAGCCCCTGGCGGGCGATCGCGGACGCGATCGTGTGGGCGGTCGAGCGAGCTGGGCGGGTGGCAGGTCCCGTGCTCGAATCGTCCTGGCGCTACGGCCGCTATCCGGCTGCCCTCGCCGTCTTCGCGTTCGTCGCGCTCGAGCTCGCCCACCCGCGACCGGCCTATCCCCGCACGCTGGGTGTCGCCATCGCGCTCTACTCCTACTGGGCACTGGCTGGGATGGCCGTGTTCGGCCGGGACGCCTGGAGCAAGGGCGGGGAGGGGTTCGCAGTCGCCTTCTCGCTCCTCGCGAGAATCGCCCCTTTCGCCGTTCGCGACGGGGCGATCGTCGTGCGTTGGCCGTTCGCCGGGCTCGTCGGCGCGGAGCGCGTGCAGGGGACGCTCGTCTTCGTCGCCGTTCTGCTCGGATCGACCAGCTTCGACGGCTTCAGCCGCTCGACCACGTGGCAGAACTTCCTCGGAGAGGTCCGCGCGAACCTGGCGGACGAGTCGCAGTGGGTGGTCGATCTCGCGACGACCTTCGTGAGCGTCGTCGGCCTGGCGGTCTTCGTCGGCGCGGTGGTCTTCACGTATCTGGTCGCGGTCTCGGGCGCACGTCTGCTCGTGCACGCGCCACGCCCGCTCGCGACCGAGTTCGTGCTCCCCCTCGTCCCGATCGCGTTCGCGTATCTGGTGGCCCACTATTTCTCGCTGCTCGTCATCCAGGGGCAGTTCATCTTCACGCTCATGTCGGACCCGTTCGGCCGCGGCAGAGATCTCTTCGGCACGGTCGACTTCGCGCCGAATCTCGCGATCGTCTCGCCCGAGACCGTGTGGTACGTGCAGGTTGCGGCGCTCGTCGTCGGCCACGTGGCCGGACTCGCGATCGCGCATGACCGAGCGGTCTCTCTGTTCGAGAGCAGACGTGACGCGCTGCGCTCTCAGTACCCGATGCTCGGGCTGATGGTGCTGTACACCGTCGGAGGGCTATGGCTGCTCTCGCAGGGTTAGTCGCTCACGGCGGGCTCGCAGGCGCTCTCGTCGAAGCGCTCGTCTTCTTGCTGGTCGCGGGCGTCCTGATCGCGGTGTGGCTGCGCGAACGGCGTTCCGGTCACGACGAGGGCTCTGCGCGGGTCAGGGACGGCGAGGATTGACGCGCAGAGGCGAGGCATGACTCGCCCCTGCGTCATCTCCGGTGAAACCCCGTTCCAGCCGGCACGACGAATCCCGCGTAGAGCAGGAGCGCGGCGACCGCGAGAATCGGCGCCAGGGCGCCCACTCCCAGACCCCCCAGCCCGCTGCCGAGGGCGGCGACTCCCACTCCGGCGAGGATGAGCGCGTTTCCGAGCGGCCGGCGGCGGATCGTCGCCAGCGCGATGACGACCACGGCCAGCGTTCCCAGCGAGTTGCCGGCGATTGCGAGAACGCGAGCGGGCCAGAGGTCGAGAACATCCTGCGCTTCGGGAACGTCCGTCCCCGAAATGGGGGCTTCGAGCGGAACGGCAAGCGCGACCCCGAGCGCGAGGCCGACGTACGCGAGTGCGAGCGGCCCGGCCCAGCGCCGGCCGGTGAGGAGCAGCGAGCCGGCGCCGAGCAGCGGTGCGGTGAGGAGGCCGCCACCGAGGTAATAGACGCGGAACGCGGGCTCGCTCCACCCCGCAGCGGCGCCCCAGGCGAGAGCGCCGGCGGCGAGCGCATACGCGGCGAGGGCGGCGCTCCACGCCAGGAGCTCGACCCTGCCCTGCCTGCGAAATCGGCGGGCGAGGTCTGCCGAGAGCCGCATGGAGACAAGCGTCGCGCCGAATGCAAGCAGGGCCTCCACGCTCGAGGACTGTACTTTCGTCCATATGCGCCTGAGGTACGCTCGGTGCGTGCACCGGCCTGCCGCGATGGTCGTCGTGGTCGTCGTCGGCGGTCTCCTCATGCTCTCGCCACTCGAGGCTGCGCCGCCGAAGCGCGATTACGCGGCGCCCGCGTCCGCCTGGAGCATCCTCCCGCCCGGAGAGAACGGAAGTCTCAGCTTCGATCGGAACACGACCGACCAGGAGAGGCTGTACGACGGGCTGACTCCACTGCGCGGGAGCGTGACTCAGCGGGACCTGCGACGGTTCTTCAAGCCCTCTCCGCTCGGGCTCGGGGCCGACAAGGCGCGCAAGCGGGAGCGGCCGCGAGCCGGTGTGACGATCGTGCGGGACAGCTTCGGCGTCGCTCACGTCACCGGCAAGACCGAGGTCGACGTCGCCTTCGGCGCAGGCTGGGTCACGGCGGCCGACCGCGGGCTCCTGCTGCAGCTCACCCGCGGGCCGGCGCGCGCCGCCGCTCTCGATGTTCCGGGTCTCGACCCGCTTGCTCTCGCGCTCTCTGGGCGCACATTCGTGCCGAGCGCGGAGGCGGAGGCGTTTCTCTCGAACCAGCTCGATGCGCTTCGCGCGCAAGGAGCAGCCGGGCCGCGGCTTCTGGCGATCGTCAACGGCTATGCGGCCGGAGTCAACGCGTGGTACCGGGCCAAGGGCATTCCCGCGGCGCGTTTCACCGCGAACGACGTCGTCGCCTCGGCGGCCCTCATCGCCGCTCGGTTCGGCGCGAACGGGGGCCAGGAGGTGGAGAACGCTATGTTCCTGCACGCGCTCGATGGCCGGCTGGGTGAATCCCAAGCGCGACGTGTGTTCGCCGATCTCCACGACTCGAACGACTCGGAGGCGCCGGTGTCGGTTCCGGGAGCCTTCCCCTACGAGCTCCCGAGCAGCACATCGCCGGGCAGCGTGATCGTGGACGACGGGAGCTTCGTCGGGGCGCCCTTCGAGCAGCCACCCTTTGCCTCGAACGCCCTTCTCGTCTCCGCGAAACGCTCCGAGACAGGACATCCGCTCTTCGTCGCTGGTCCGCAGGTCGGATACTTCTTCCCGCAGTTCTTCGCCGAGATGGAGCTCGAGGGCGCCAGTTTCGCCACGCGCGGCGCGGTCTTTCCCGGGCTTCCGTTCGTCGTCATCGGACGCGGGCCGGACTTCGCCTGGAGCGCGACCTCGTCGCAGGCGGACAACATCGACCTCTTCGTCGAGACGCTTTGCACGGACGATCGGCACTACGTCTACCGGGGCCAATGCACGGCGATGCGGCTCTTCTTCGCCGGAACGCTCAGAGGGCAAGGCGCGCCGGACCAGCCCGTCTCCTACCTGGAGACGACGCACGGTCCCGTCGTCGGCTATGCGACCGTGGCGGGAAAGCGGGTCGCGATCTCGAGCCAGCGCTCAACTCGTGGTCGCGAGCTCCTGAGCTCGAAGCCGTTCTACGAGCTCAACACGGGCCGGGTCAGCTCCGCGCGGCGCTTCCTCCAGTCGATGAGCGCGGTCGAGTTCAGCTTCAATTGGTTCTACGCGGACGATCGGGACATCGCCTTCTTCTCGAGCGGGCGACTCCCACTGAGGGCGCCCGGAACCGAGCCTGCGCTGCCCACGGTCGGCACGGGCGAGTACGACTGGCGTGGATTCCTGCCCTTCGCGGGGCATGCTCAAGCGGTCAACCCGCCCTCGGGTCTGATTCTCAACTGGAACAACAAGCCGGCCGCCGAGGTCGGCTCCGCCGACTCGAACTTCGCGTACGGGTCCGTGCATCGCGTCGAGCTGCTGCGCAGCGCTCTGGCGGTGCGTCGCAAGCACACGCTCGCAAGCGTCACCGGGGCGATGAACGCTGCGGCCACCCAGGATCTGCGCGCGACAGACGCGTGGCCCGCGCTCAGAGCAGTGCTGCGCACCGGAAACGCGCCGAGCGCGCGGGCGGAGGCGGCGGTCAGCCTCGTCGACTCGTGGCGTGTGGCGGGGTCGAGCAGGCTCGACCGCGACCTCGACGGCAAGATCGACGACCCGGGAGCCGCCGTCCTCGATGCGGCCTGGCCGCGGCTGGCCGACGCGGTGATGTCCCCCGTTCTGGGCCCGCTCGTCGATCGCCTCGCGCGGCTCATGGGCCGTAGCGATGACCCGGGCCCGAGCGGCTCCGCCTATGTCTCGGGCTGGTACGGCTACGTCGACAAGGACCTGAGATCACTGCTCGATCAGCCGGTTCGGACGCCGTACTCGCGGCGCTACTGCGGCGCAGGAGTGCTCGCAACCTGCCGCGACGCGCTGTGGGGAGCGATCGACGCCGCTGCCGCCGAACTTGAGAGATCGCAGGGTCCGGCGCCATCCGCTTGGCGCGCGGACGCCGTACGGGAGCGCATCAGATTCGTCTCCGGCGTGCTGCCGGACACGATGCGCTGGACGAACCGCCCGACCTTCCAGCAGGTCATCTCGTTCTCCGGCCATCGGCCTCGCGGTTAAGCAAACGAGCTTCTCGTCCGGAGGCAACACGAGCTGCCAAGTGACACAGTGTCACAAGGCGGCTTTGCGGGCGTTTGATCGTGGTGCTCCTAGTGACACAGTGTCACTAGGAGCATCTCGCCTACGAGCGTATGAGGTCGCGCTAGGCTCAGGCTCGATGACGAAGAAGCGCTATCTGCTGGCCCCCGGCCCGACCCCGGTCCCGCCCGAGGTGCTCGCTGCCGGCGCCGAGCCCGTTCTCCACCATCGCGGGCCCGACTTTCGCGCGCTCGTGACGCGCCTCCTCGGCCGGCTGCAGAACGTGTGCCGGACGCAGAACGACGTCCTCGTGTTCACCGCGTCCGGGTCGGGAGCGTTCGAGTCCGCGGTCGTGAACCTGCTCTCCTCGGGCGAGCGCGTGCTCGCCGTGTCGGCGGGCGAGTTCGGTGAGCGCTGGGCCGCCACCGCCGCCACGTACGGTGCAGACGTCCACGACCTGCGCTACTCCTGGGGCGAGACCCCGACGCCAGAGGACGTCCGCAGTCGAGTCGAGGAAACGGGCGCCGAGGTGGTCTTCGTCGTCCACTCCGAGACCTCGACCGGCGTCGTCTCCGACGTGCAAGCGCTCGCCGCTGCCGCTCGTGACGCAGGCGCTCTCACCGTGATCGACGCGGTGTCGAGCCTGGGGGCGGTACCGCTCGAGACCGACGCGTGGGGTCTCGACGTCGTCGTCGCCGGGTCGCAGAAGGCGTTGATGACACCGCCCGGGCTCTCGCTCACCACCGTGTCTCCTCGAGCGTGGGAACGCTGCGCTCGCACGACGACGCCGCGGGTGTACTTCGACTGGGCGAAGCTGCGCGCGTCGCTCGAGAGTGGGACGACACCGTTCACGCCGGCTGTCTCGCTCGTGGTCTCGTTGGACAAAGCGCTCGAGATGCTGCTCGAGGAGGGCCTGGAAGCGGCGTTCGCACGTCACGCCGCTTTGGGACGCGCCTGCCGGGAAGGGGCGAAGGCGATGGGCCTGACGTTGTTCTCTCCCGACGAGGAGCGATCGGCGATCGTCACCGCGATCCTGACTCCGGACGGTGTGGATGCGCGCGAGCTCGTTCTGGCGCTTCGGGAGCGTTTCGGGATCACGGTCGCGGGCGGACACGGAGACCGTGCGCCGCGAATGCTCCGGATCGGACACATCGGCTACTACGACGTCTTCGACATCACGACCGCGCTTTCCGCCCTGGAGGCGCTCCTCGCCGAGCGCGGCGCGGAGATCGAGCGCGGCGTCGCCGTTACCCGCGCGCTCGACGCGTACCGGCACGTTGTCAGTGTCTGAGCCAAGATCGCGCGTCCTGATCCGGGAGCCGATCGCCGAGTCCGGGCTCGATCTCTTGCGGGCGCGGTTCGAGGTCGTGGAGGATGGGGACTCCGATCTGGGGTCGATCATCGGCGAGTTCGATGCCATCGTCGTCCGCTCGGGGACGGCGATCGACGCGGCGCTGATCGGCCAGGCGACCCGGTTGAAGGTCATCGGCCGCGCTGGGGTGGGCGTGGACAACGTCGACGTCGACGCCGCTACGAGGCGCGGGATCGTCGTTGCCAACGCCCCCGGGGCGACCGTCGTCTCCGCGGCCGAGCACACGATCGCCCTTCTCCTGGCGGTCGCGCGCAACATTCCCCAGGCGCATGCCGCGCTCACGGCCGGGAGGTGGGAGCGCGCGCGCTTCGCCGGCATCGAGCTCGCGGGGAAGACACTGGGCGTGTTGGGATTCGGCCGGATCGGCTGGCAGGTCTCGCGCCGAGCGCTCGGTCTCGGCATGCGGGTGATCGCCCATGACCCGTATGTCGCCCTCGACCGCTTTCGAGAGATGGGAGTGGAATCGGCGCCTACGCCCGAGGACGTCTACGCGGAAGCGGACCTGATCACGCTTCATCTTCCGCTGAACGGCGAGACGCGGGGGCTCATCGGCGCGGACGCGTTCGCGCGCATGCGCGACGGCGTTCGCATCGTGAACGCCGCTCGAGGCGGCCTGATCAACGAGGACGCGCTCGGGGATGCAGTGCGCTCGGGGAAGGTCGCGGGGGCAGCGCTCGACGTGTTCGAGTCGGAGCCGTATTCGGGGCCGCTGCTCGGGCTCGAGCGGATCGTCGTGACGCCGCATCTCGCGGGCTCGACCACGGAAGCGCAGGATCGGGCCGGGCTGATCATCGCCGAGCAGGTGGCCGCGGCTCTCGATGGCGAGCTCGTCCGGACCGCGGTGAACATCCCCGTCGTCGAGCAGGCCGACCTGGAGGTGCTCGGCGCGTTCATTCCGCTCGCCGCGAAGCTCGGAAGACTCGCGATCGCGCTGATCGCAGGGCGCCCCGACCGGATCGTGGTGGCTGCCCACGGGCCGCTTTCCGAATACGACACCCGCCTGCTCACGGTCGCCGCTCTCAACGGCGCCTTCCAGGATCGCGTCGACCAGACCGTGAACTACGTGAACGCGCCGGTGATCGCCGCGGAGCGAGGCATCGACGTGTCCGAGCAGCGCTTTCCCGCTTCCAAGCACTACACGAACCTCGTCCGCGTGGTCGTCGCGGGAGAGGGGCGGGAGATCGAAGTCTCCGGAACGACGATCGGCCCCGAGCCCCGGTTGTTCCTCGCAGGAGCGCTGGGGTTCGCGATCGACATCGAGCTAGCGCCGCAAATGGCGTTTCTCGTCTACGACGACGTGCCCGGCGTGATCGGGAGGGTCGGCGCCATGTTCGGCGAGGCCGGCGTCAACATCGCGAACATGGCGGTCTCGCGCACGAAGGAGGGCGGCAAGGCGCTGATGGCCTTCTCGATCGACAGCGCGCCTCCAGCAGAGCTCGTCGAGCGCGTCGCCTCCTCGGGCTTCGACGAGTCCCGCTTCATCACGCTCGCGTAAGGGCGAGGCTCGGCTCGCCCCTACGATCCTCCGGCCGGTAGGTTTCCGCCGTGGTGGCGGCCTGGCCGGAGCCTGTCGCGCGGGTCTCCTCCTTCTTGCGCGAGGCCGGCGCCGAGGCACGGATCGAGGAGTTCGCCGAGGGGGCGTCCACCGCGGCAGACGCCGCTCGAGCAGTGGGATGCGGTCTCGATCAGATCGTGAAGTCGCTCGTCTTTCGCTGTGACGACCGGCCGGTCGTCGCGCTCGTCCCGGGCGACCGCCGAGGAGATCCCGAGAAGGTGGCGCGTGCCGCCGGATCGGAGTCGGCACGCGTCGCTTCGGCGCAGGAGGTCGAGCAGGCCACGGGCTTCGCGCCCGGCGCCGTCGCTCCCTTCCCGCTCCCGGAGGTGGACATGATCCTCTTGGAACGCACGCTGCTCCGGCACCCGCTCGTCTGGGTGGGCGCGGGCTCCCCCAGCCACCTGGTCGGCCTCCCACCGGCCGAGCTCGGCAGATTGGCCCGCGCCCGACCCGCCGACGTCGTCAAGGACTACGATT
>Ga0136613_10001732_pt1 | contig 11374 bp, 10 predicted proteins | sample AntDrymUQ2722106_2_FD_106649 | JGI IMG/M metagenome (GOLD analysis project Ga0136613, IMG submission 106649) | Polar desert sand microbial communities from Dry Valleys, Antarctica - metaG UQ272 (21.06) | ecosystem: Environmental > Terrestrial > Soil > Desert | place: Antarctica: Dry Valley... | reverse complement strand
GTGGACACCAGGTCAGGGTGCAGCTCGAGCGCCTCGTCGATCCGCTCATGGTTGACGCGCTTGCCGATGGTCTCCTCCATATAGAAGCGCGCACCGCCGGCCCCGCAGCAGAAGCCGCGGCTGCGGCAGCGGCCCATCTCCACCTTCTCCAGCCCGGCCACGGTGTCCACGACCTGCCGGGGCGGGTCGTAGACGTCGTTGTGCCGGCCGAGGTAGCACGGGTCGTGGTAGGTCACGCGCGCGGTGACCGCCGACTGCGGAGCCAGGCGCCCCTCGGCTACCAGATGGCTGAGCAACTCAGTGTGGTGGATCACCTCGAAGGTGCCGCCGAAGTCCGGGTACTCGTTGCGCAGGGTGTTGAAGCAGTGGGGGCAGGTAGCCACAATCTTGCGGGCCCCGACCTCGTTGAGCTTGGCGACGTTGGCCTGCGCCATCATCTGGAACAGGTACTCCATGCCGAGGCGGCGGGCGGGGTCACCGGTACAGGACTCGGCGGAACCCAGCACCGCCCAGCGCACCCCCGCCGCGTTGAACAGCTCGGCAACCGTGCGGGTGACCTTCTTGGAACGGTCCTCCAGCGCGCCGGCGCAGCCGACCCAGAACAAGTACTCGACGTCGTCGTCCAGCTCGCCGTCGACCACCGGCACGTCCAGGCCGGCTGCCCACTCCATGCGCTTGGACTGCCCAAGGCCCCACGGGTCACCGGAGTTCTCGACGTTGCGCAGCATCCCGCCGGCCTCGGTCGGGAAACTGGACTCCATCTGCACCTTGAACCGGCGCAGATCCATGATGTGATCGACGTGCTCGATGTCGACGGGGCACTCCTCGACGCATGCGCCGCAGGTCGTGCAGCTCCACAGCACGTCGTAGTCGATCACCACCCCGTCCTGACCCGGGGTGTCGCCGACCAGCGGCATCTTGAGCACGTCGACACTGGCGTGCGACTCGGCCAGCTGCTCGTCGAGCAGATACGGGCCCTTGGCGTACAGGTGGTCGCGCAGGTCCATGATCAGCAGCTTGGGCGACAGTGGCTTGGCGGTGTTCCACGCCGGGCACTGGCTCTGGCAACGGCCGCACTCGGTGCACGAGTACATGTCCAGCAACCGCTTGAACCCGAAGTGCTCGATCTGGCCGACGCCGAGGACGTCGTCCTCGGTCATCGCCTCGACGTCGATGTGTTCGGTCTCCAGCTTGCCCAGGGCCTTGGGCTGGCGGGAGAACCACACGCTGATCGGTGTGGTGAAGATGTGCAGGTGCTTGGAGTTGACGACGAACACCAAAAAGCCGAACAGCACCGACAGGTGCGCCAGCAGGAAGGCGGTGGTGATGACCTCCAGTCCCAGGTCGCCCACACCGCCGAGCAACCGTTCGCCGAGCCATTGCGAGACGAAGGCGCCGTCGGGATACGGCAGCGTGCCCTTCGCCGCGCGCACCGCCCGCAGCACCATGACGGTGTACAGCAGCCCGAGCTCCAGCAGCAGGACGTACCAGCCCTGGTCGAGGTTGGAGCCGGCGAAGCGCGACGCGCGGCCTGTGCTCGCCGGGCGCTGCGCCAGCCGGTAGCAGGCGAAGCCGATGACCGCCACCAGCACCAGCACCGTGAACAGGTCCTGGGCGAAGCCCAGCAGGTCGCTGCGCCCGATCAGCGGGATGTGGAAGTCGGGGTCGAAGACCTCGCCGAGTGCCTCCAGTGACTGGCTCTGCAGGATCAGAAAGCCCCAGAAGATCAGGAAATGAAAGATCCCTGGCCCGGTCCACTGCAGCAGCTTCTCCTGGCCGGCGACCTGGCGCAGCTGGTAGCGCAGCTTCTCGCGCAGCGGCCCTGACCGCTCCGGCATCGGGCGGGCCTTGCGGACCAGTCGAACGAGGAAGCGGATCCGTCGAGCGGCCAGGGCGGAGCCGACCGCGATGATGAGCAGGCTGCCGACGATGCGGACGGCGTCCAGCGTCTCCACCAGGTACTCCACCGATCGACAAGAGGTTCTTCGAGACCAAGCCAGGGCACCAACGGCCGGGCCGTGAGCATGCCGCACGATGGTAATGGCGCCGGACCGCGGTGGGCGAACCGCACGCGGCAAGGGTTCAGCGAGGCCCGGCTGCCCCCGCACCGCGGACGGCCTCGGCCACCAGCAGACGCACCCACGGTGCCGCATCGTCGAGGTCGGCGGTGCGAGCGTCAGCGTACAGTTCGAACAGGTACGTCCCTGCCGCGGCTGACGATGAGGCCGCCACGAGCACGGCGCAGCTGCCGAGCTCGTCGAGCAGCGCGACCTCCAGGGGGTCCTCCTCCGGGTCGTCGGCGTGCAGCACCCTGACCGTGCCCGACCCGACCACGTCGGCGGTCCGGGGATAGTCCGACAGGCGGTACACGGGAGGTTGGGAGATCCAACGCTGATCCGGCATGCCCAGCACCGGCGCACGCTCGGTGTCCATTGTGCGCAGCGTGCGGATCTGGTCGTGGTCGGGGCGCACCAACGACACCGCCCAGCCCGTCGCGTCCAGCGCGTCGGCGAGCCGCATCGCCACCGCCACCAGGCGGTCGTCCGGTGCGGCCACACCCAGGGTGTCGTCCAGCAGACCCAACACGTCGGCGAGGACCCGGTTGCCGCCCACCGTGCGCGAGCCGCGCAGCCGTCGCCGCTCGCTGCCGTCCAGTGCCCGGGCAGGCGGTGAGTGGATCCCGGTCTCGCCAGCGACGCAGACGTTGCCTGGTCCCGCACGTTTGGCGGTGAACTGCGCCGTGTCGGCCAGATGGAACAGCTCCTGCATACGCGTCAGCCCGTCGCTGGTAGCGATACCGCAGGACAGCGAGACATGTGGACCGCCCATCTTGGACAGTGCCCGATTGGCTTGCTCGGCTACGCCGCAGGCAACCTCGACGTCGTAGCCCTCCAGCAACACACAGAACTCGTCGCCGCCAATGCGCCCCGCCAGGGCGCTCGGCAAACCGGAGGCCGGGGAGCGGCCGCAGGCAGGTAATGGTTGCACCTGCGCGGTGGCGGCCTGCAAGGCGCGGGCGACACGGACGATCGCCTGGTCACCGGTCGTATGCCCGAGCCGGTCGTTGATGCCCTTGAGCCCGTCGACGTCGCAGACCAGCAGCACCAACGGTCCAGCCGCGGCACCGTCGGCCATCAGGCGCTCCAACCGCTCGTTGAAGGCGCGGCGGTTGGCCAGACCCGTCAGGGGGTCGGTGTAGGCCAGCGCCGCCGCGCTCGCGCCACGTCGCGCTGGCGATCCCCGCCGCGATGTGCGCAGCGATCGCGAGCATGAACTCGGCGTGGTCGCGGTCGAAGCGCGGCGAGCTGGCAGCGGTGGTGGCCCACAACTCACCCCACATCGCCCGCTCGACCACGATGGGCACGGCGATGGCGGATGCCTTGCCGCTCGAGCGCAGCCGGTCGACCGACGCCGGATCGTCGCCGTCCGACGTGGCGAATCCGACCTTGGCCCCCACCTCGCCGCCCCCGGCGCCGGCGAACCACCACTGCTCGCCGGGACGGACGTCGTCGCGAGGGCGGCGGTCTTCGTGGGGGCCCAGGTCGTCGACGTTGACCATCGTGCGCAGCACGCCGCGTTGCGGCTCCCAACGGCTGATGGACACCGAGGCTGCGCCCAGCGCCGTCCGTGCGGCTTCCGCCGCGACTTCGATGACCTCGTCCAGTGGGCGATGGTCGCCCAGCAGCGTGGCCATGGCGACCAGGGAGCGCAGCTGCGCGACCCCGCGACCGGGGTCGTTGACCGGCAGCTCGGCCAGCCGAGCAGCGGCGGATCCCATCCTGGTTAGTTCGGTGCTGCGCCGGTGTCCTTGAGACGCCGGTGTCCTTGAGACGCCCGCACCCGCTGATCTCGGTCGGTTGATCAGCTGGCAGGCTCGGGGTCGCGGGGCTGCTCGCTGGGCTCGCCCAGTGACGTCACCGGCATGATCACCAGATCGTGTAGCCGCCAGTCGCTGGCCAGCACCTCGGCGACGGCCTGCTCGATCTTGGTCGGAAGATCGGCGTCGTCGGCCGGGACCACGAATGCCTCGCCGAAGAACACATGGCCCTCCTCGCGCATCCGCACCTCGACGTCGGCGACCCACGGGTAGCTGCGCAGCCGTTGTTCAACGACCTGTGGCAGCGCCTCCGGGCCGCTGTGGTCGACGGTCGTCGGCTCGCTGTCGAGCAGGTCGGCGACCACGGCGCGCAGGTTCGTCACCCCGTCGCGGAGGATGTCCAGCGAGATCACCGCGGCCGCGACGGCGTCGGCCCACCAAAGCCCCAGGCCGATGCCGAGCACGCCGATCATGGCGGCGCCGGCGGTCAGCCAGTCCGCCTTGTTCATGGTCGCGTCGGCGTGCAGCACCTTGTCGTGCAGCGCCTCGGCGAGCGGCAGCTTGGCGCGGCCCAGCGCCGCCGCTGGCAGCGCGCTCCACAGCAGCGCCGGCAGCATCAACCATCCCAGCCACACCTGTTAGCCCAGGACAACGACGGTCCCGATGGTCGGATGCTCGAACGCCAGCAGCGCCGAGACGGCGTCGAACAGCAGGAAGGCGCCCATGCAGAACAGCGCCAGCGCGGCGCACAGGAACGCCACGGTCACCGCGCGGTGATAGCCGTAGGGGAAGTGCTGGTCCAGGCCCCGGTGACGCACGCGGGACGCGATCAGGAACGGGCCGCCGGGATGAGGCTGAGGATGTCTTCGAACCAGGCGGTCTTCATGGCCTGCGAGGAACCCAACGTCAGGTAGATGAAGAACACCGCCGAGATCAGGTACGCGACGGTCAGCCATTCCAGGCGCATGGCCTGGCGCATCATTCGGGCCTTGTCGGGCGGCAACTCCCACCCGTGACCAGGCGTCATGAGGGCCCAGCCTGGCGCACCGCAGCGCTGATCTGCGCGGCCCGGGCGAACAGGAACCGCTCGACGGTCACCAGCCAACCGTTCTCGCCGAGGGGGGCTGCGAACACGTGCGCCGACTCGTGCAGGACCACGCCGCTGTCGCGCAGGCCGAGGTCGTCCAGCAGCCACTCATCGACGGCGACGGCTTGCGCGTTCCCCGGCGGCCTCGTTACGTCCTCGGTAAGCACCGGAACCGCGTTCAGCTCCACCAGCGCGCCAGCGGCTTCCGTCCCGGGCTCGACTGCCACGCGCAACCCCGCCACATCGTCGCGCGGCGGCGCGTCGTCCGGCAGCCCCACGACAAGCCGCGTCGTGGTGTATGGGGGCGGGTCACGGCACTGTCGGCCAGCAACGGGTCGTCGGCGGTCAGACCGCCGATGACAAGATCGACCGCGCGGACCTCGAGCGCCGCGAACAGGTCCGCTTCAGTGCCGGGCCGCCACTCGACCTGGGTGCCGAGCTCTCGTGCCAGCTGGTTGACCAGCTCGACCTCGATGCCGGTCGGCTCGCCGCCGGAAAGTCGGCCCACGGCGGGTGGCTGACAACGCCAACCCGCAGGGTCGTGGCCTCCACGCGCGCCCGCGTCCCGGCGGGGTCTCGCGGCAGCCCACAGCCGACCAGGACCAGCAGCACCAGCAGCACGCCGTATCGCATCGCGTCCCCCAGCAAGCAGGCCAGCAGCGTTCTACCCACTTCCGTTCATCACACGCCGCGGCGCTCCTTCTTGTGCGCTACCGCCTCGGCTACGTGAGCGCTGCTTGTGGGCCAGGCGCAGCTGCGCGGCCCGGAACCTATCCTCGGCGTATGCGCCTGCTGCTGGTGACGTTGCTGCTCGCCGCCGCCTGCTCGAGCTCACTGCCTGCCGGAGAAGCGGCACCCGCGGGGTCTAGTGCAGGCGAGGCTGCCAGCCAAGCGCACACGGTGGCGCTGACCTTGAGCGGGCCGGACGGGGAGTACACCCTCCAAGTCGAAGTCGCCGATGACCCCGACGAGCGCCGCTACGGCCTCATGGAACGCACCGACCTGGCGGCCAACGCCGGCATGGTGTTCCGCTTCCCCGGCGACGCCGACGGCGGCTTCTGGATGAAGAACACACGCATTCCCCTGTCGATCGCCTTCTTCGATAACCGGGGCGAAATCCTGCGGGTGCTGGACATGGAGCCGTGCACCGCCGATCCCTGTCCCACCTATGACCCCGAGGTGGCCTACCGGGGAGCGCTGGAAGTCAACCAGGGCTACTTCGACGAGCTCGGCGTGGAGGAGGGCTGGCAGGTTCGGTTGCCCGACGACCTGCCGTCGGTGCGGTGAGGTGGTACGACGCGGTGAGGTGGTACGGCGCGGTGAGGTGGTACGGCGCGGTGAGGTCGTAGGCTGCGGCGGCACCCTCGCCGACCGATCGGGTACCGGTGTCGTCGCTGTCGATGTTGCTGCTCACCGTGGTGGTGATCGTCCTGCCGATGATCTTGATGGTGGCCTTCCATGGCGCGGACAGAGCCGACGGCCGCGGGCGGCCCTTGCCTCGTCGCTGGCGGGCCTCAGGAAGGGTTTAGCCAGCGCTCACCGGAAACCTCAGCCCTATACGCTGAGATCTTGTTGCCATCGCCGTGGACCCCGGTACCCTGTGCGGGACGGAACTTCGACGACGGCCCACCGGGGCCTGGAGGTGGCAGCAAGCAATGGCTAAGGCAGTTGGGATTGACCTGGGCACCACGAACTCGGTGGTGGCCGTCCTCGAGGGCGGTGAACCCACGGTCATCGCGAACGCCGAAGGGGCGCGCACGACCCCGTCGGTAGTGGGCTTCTCCAAGTCCGGCGAGGTGCTCGTCGGCGAGGTCGCCAAGCGGCAGGCCGTGACCAACCCCGACCGGACCGTGCAGTCGGTCAAGCGGCACATGGGCACCGACTGGGCGACCGGCATCGACGGCAAGAACTACACCGCGCAGGAGATCAGCGCGCGGATCCTGATGAAGCTCAAGCGTGACGCCGAGGCGTACCTCGGCGACGAGGTGACCCAGGCGGTGATCACGGTGCCGGCCTACTTCGGCGACGCCGAGCGGCAGGCCACCAAGGAAGCGGGCCAGATCGCCGGCCTTGAGGTTCTGCGCATCATCAACGAGCCGACGGCCGCGGCGCTGGCCTACGGATTGGACAAGGAGGCCGAGCAGACCGTCCTGGTCTACGACCTGGGCGGCGGCACCTTCGATGTGTCGGTGCTGGAGATCGCCGAGGGCGTGTTCGACGTCAAGTCGACCTCGGGTGACACCCACCTTGGCGGCGACGACTGGGACCAGAAGGTCATCGACTGGCTGGTCAAGTCCTTCCGCGACGCCCACGGCGTCGACCTGTCCAAGGACAAGATGGCCACCCAACGCCTGCGCGAGGCCGCGGAGAAGGCCAAGAAGGAGCTGTCGTCCACCACGGAGACCTCCATCAACCTGCCGTTCATCACGGCGACCGCCGAGGGCCCGCTGCACCTGGAGTCCACGCTGACCCGGTCGCAGTTCAACCAGATGAGCGCTGATCTGCTGGAGCGCACCAAGGGTCCGTTCAACGCGGCCATCCGCGACACCGGCGGCTCCACGGCCGACATCGATCATGTGATCCTGGTCGGCGGTTCGACCCGCATGCCGGCGGTGGCCGATCTGGTCCGCGAGCTGACCGGCGGCAAGGACGCCCACAAGGGTGTCAACCCCGACGAGGTCGTCGCGGTCGGCGCAGCGCTGCAGGCCGGGGTGCTACGTGGCGAGGTCAAGGACGTCCTGCTGCTCGACGTCACCCCGCTGTCGCTTGGCATCGAAACCAAGGGCGGCGTCATGACCAAGCTGATCGAGCGCAACACCACCATCCCCACGCGCAAGTCAGAGGTCTTCACCACTGCCGACGACAGCCAGCCGCAGGTTGAGATCCACGTGCTGCAGGGTGAGCGCGAGATGGCCGGCTTCAACAAGACCCTTGGCAAGTTCCAGCTGGTTGACATCCCGCCCGCGCCGCGTGGCGTGCCGCAGATCGAGGTCACCTTCGACATCGACGCCAACGGCATCGTCCACGTCTCGGCCAAGGATCGGGGGACCAGCAAAGAGCAGTCGATGACCATCACCGGTCAGTCGGCGTTGCCCAAGGAGGACATCGACCGCATGGTCCGTGACGCCGAGGCCTTCGCCGAGGAGGACCGCAAGCGCCGCGTGGAGGCCGACGCCCGCAACAACGCCGACACGCTGCTGTACTCGACCGAGAAGCTGGTGCGCGACAACGGCGACAAGATCTCCGCCGAGCACAAGGCGCGGCTGGAGGAATCGCAGGGCAAGGTGCGCTCCGCGCTGGAGGGCAGCGACGCCGACGCCATCACCACGGCCACCGACGACCTGATGCGCGTCAGCCAGGAGGTCGGCCAGGCTCTGTACGCCGCGGGTGCGGCTGACCAGGCCGGCCAGGCCACGACAGGTGGGTTCGCCGACGGCCAAACCTCCAGCGACGACGACATCGTCGATGCGGAGGTCGTGGACGAGGGCGAAGACCGCGACGACAACAAGGGTGCCGCCTAGGCCATGACTGCCGATCCCCACGATCCGACGGTCCCGGTGCCCCCGGCATCCCAGGAGGCGGCCACCACGGCCGCCTCCGAGGATGTCGCGCAGCCCGCGGCGCAGACCGAGCAGGAGCCACCGCCCGGGCCGACGGGGGACTCCGAAGCAGCGCCGCAGCCTGAGCTGGCGCCGGACTCTGAATCGGACCAGCAGCCCGCGCCGGCGCTAGAGGGCGAAGATCCACTGGCGGCGACACTGGCCGAGGCCGAGCGCAGCCGCGACGAGTACCTGGACCACCTGCGCCGGGAGCGCGCCGAGTTCGAGAACTACCGGCGACGCGCCACGCGCGAACGCATGGATGCTCTCGACCGGGGCGCGCAGCAGCTGGTCACCGACCTGCTCGGCGTGCTGGACAACTTCGGCTTCGCGCTGCGGGCTGCCTCGGATCGGGATCCGTCTGACCAGCTGGCCAAAGGCGTGCAGATGGTGCACGGCCAGCTGCTGGACGTGCTGCGCCGAGCCGGACTGGAGGACATCGACGGCAAGGGGTCGGTCTTCGACCCCAACCACCACGAGGCGATGATCCAGGTCGCGGCCTCCGACGACGAAGCGCTCGGCCAGCCGCTGACCTCCAACGGCGGCCCCGTCGAGCGCGAGCCGGTCGTCGTCGAGGTCTTGCGACCCGGCTACCGCTTCAAGGGTCGGGTGCTGCGTCCAGCCTCGGTCAAGGTGGCCAAGTAAGCGCAACCAGGTAACGCAGGCGAGCAGCGACATAGGGCACGAAGACGATGAGCCAGCGCGACTACTACGAGAAGGACTACTACGGCGTCCTCGGCGTTGCCAAGGGTGCTTCGCAGGCTGACGTCTCGAAGGCCTACCGCAAGCTGGCGCGCGAGCTGCACCCTGACGCCCGACCCGGCGACACCGACGCCGAGACGCGGTTCAAGCAGGTCAGCGAGGCCTACTCGGTGCTGTCCAATCCGGAGAAGCGCCAGGAGTACGACCGGGTCCGCGACCTGGTCGGTAGCGGTGGGTTCGGTGGCCTCGGCGGCCAGTCTGCGGGTGGCTTTGGTGGCGGTGGGCCGGGAGGCTTCGGCGGCAACGGTCGCTTCGGCGGCGCCCAGAACATCAACGTCGAAGACCTGCTGGGCGGCCTGTTCGGCTCCGGCAGCACCTTCGGTGGCTCTGGGCAGACCCGGCAGGCGGGGACCAGTGCACGCCGGGGCCGGGACTTGGAAACGCAACTGCGTCTGTCCTTCGCCGACGCGATGGCGGGGGTTACCACCACGCTGCGCGTCGCGGGCCGGGCGCCGTGCTCGGTGTGCTTCGGCACCGGCGCCAAGCCGGGCACGCCGGTGGAGACCTGCCCGACGTGCAACGGCGTGGGAGCTGTATCCAACAACCAAGGGCTGTTCGGTTTCTCAGAGCCCTGTCCCACCTGCGGCGGCAGTGGGCGGATCGTGCCCCAGCCCTGCGAGCATTGCGGGGGCTCGGGCGCGGAGATCCGCAACCGCGACATCCGCGCGCGCATCCCCGCCGGCGTGCGCGACGGTGTCCGCATTCGCCTGCCCGGCAAGGGTGAAGCCGGCAGCTACGGCGGCCCGCCTGGCGACCTGTACGTCAATGTGGGTGTGGAAGGCCATCAGCTGTTCGGCCGCCGCGGCGACGACCTGACGTTGCACGTCCCCGTGACCTTCAGTGAGGCGGCGCTGGGCACCAAGGTGCGGATCCCGACCCTGGACGAACCCGTGACCCTCAAGGTGCCCGCCGGCACCGAGAGCGGGCGTACCCTGCGCGTCAAGGGTCGCGGGGGGCACCGCAGCGGTGGGCGTCGCGGGGACCTGCTGGTCACCATCGACGTCGCGGTGCCGCGCAAGCTGACCCGCACCCAGCGCAAGCTGCTGGAGGACTACGCCGCCACCGAGGACGCCGCCGTCCGCCAGCACCTGGACGCCGCGCTGGATGTCGCGGCCCAGGAGGCCTAGGCCATGGCCGTGTCGGCCAGGGCGGTCTTCATCATCTCCGTCGCTGCGGAGTTGGCCGGCGTGCACCCGCAGACGCTGCGCACCTACGAGCGCAAAGGCCTGCTCAAGCCCGCGCGCACCTCGGGTGGCACGCGGCGCTACTCCCAGCGCGACGTTGACCGCGTGCGCTTGATCCAGGAGTTGACCCAGGGCGACGGCGTCAACCTTGCCGGTGTGCTGCGCATCCTGGCGCTGCAGGACGAGGTCGAGCGCCTGTCAGTCCAAGTCGAGCAGGCACGGGCGGCGGCGGAACGCGCTCGCCAGGCGGCGCACCAGGCGGTCGCCGAGGCCCTGCGCTCCACCGGCCGCGAACTCGTCCTGTACCGCCCGTCGGCCATCGAGCGCCACCAGCCAGCCCGCCGCCGCTGAGGCACCGCTGGCTGGGCAGGCCCGCCAACGCGGCACAACAACCGGCTGGCGCAGCTCGTTCTCTCCGCGCCTGGCGGTGCAGTCCACAGCCGAGACCGATTATCGGCGACGTGGCTTCGCCGAGATCCGTACCGTCGGCGTTGACGGGTAGGCGCCGAGGAGGGACCATGGCTGTCGAGGAACGCGCGCGGCAAGACCTGTTCGATCGGCTCGAGCAGGTGTTGGGGACACCGCACGCTTTGACGCTGATGGCCTACCTCCCGCAGGTTGAGGGACCCGACGTCGCGACGTCGGGCGATGTCGCACAAGTGCGCAGCGATCTCACCGACCTCGACCTCAACCTGGGCCAGCGGTTCGAGGCGATCGACCAGCGGTTCGAGGCGATGGACCAGCGGTTCGAGGCGATCGACCGCCGCTTCGATGCTGTCGACCACCGCTTCGAGCTGGTGGACCAACGCTTTGCGGCCCTGGAACGGCACATCGACACGCGACTGGAAGCCGTGGAGCACCGCATCGTGGGCACGATCCGCGGCGAGATGGCCACCCTGGTCACCACACAGACGCGGGTCATCGT
>Ga0136613_10001729_pt1 | contig 11383 bp, 8 predicted proteins | sample AntDrymUQ2722106_2_FD_106649 | JGI IMG/M metagenome (GOLD analysis project Ga0136613, IMG submission 106649) | Polar desert sand microbial communities from Dry Valleys, Antarctica - metaG UQ272 (21.06) | ecosystem: Environmental > Terrestrial > Soil > Desert | place: Antarctica: Dry Valley... | reverse complement strand
GCGACCGTCCCCATGCCAGCACAGTAGCCGCCCGAGAATCGGCGAGCGGCTACGGTGATCCCATGTTGCTGCCCATGTCGCCAGCTGGTGTGCGATGACGGCGATGTACGAGCGCCACGAGCACGCTCCGCTGGAGTCGCCGGTGTTGTTGCTGGCCACCGACAGCTGGGTGGACGCCGGCATGGGGGCCGCCGGCGCACTCGCACACGTGCTGGACACGATCCCCACCGAACCGCTCGCGACCTTCGACGCCGACACGCTGATCGACTTCCGGGCGCGGCGGCCGACCGTTCGGATCACCGACGGCGTCGTGGTGGACCTGAGCTGGCCGGTGATCCAGCTGCGCGCCGGGCGGGACGCGGGCGGGCAGCACCTGCTGGCGCTCGTCGGTCCGGAGCCGGACATGGCGTGGCACACGTTCGTACGCTCCATGGTCGAGCTGGGCACCGAGCTCGGCGTCCGGCTGGTCGTCGGCGCGGGCGCCTACCCCGCCGCCGTCCCGCACACCCGCCCGATCCGGCTGACGGCCATCGCTACCAACGCCGAGCTTGCGGCCAAGGTCGGCATCGTCCCCGGCTCGTCGGAGGTGCCGTCAGGCATCCAGACGGCGCTGCAGGACGGCTTCGCCGCAGCAGGCGTTCCGGCGGTCGGCATCTGGGCGCGGGTGCCGCACTACCTGGCGGCCACGCCATTCCCGGCTGCCAGCGCCGTGTTGGTGGAGATGTTGGCCGACGTCACCGGCCTCGCGCTGGACGCCGGCGAGTTGCGCGAAGCCGCCGAAGGCATGACCGCTCAGGTCGAGCAGGTCATCGCCAACAGCGACGAGGGCCGGGGGATGATCGAGCAGCTCGAAGCCGCCTACGACACCGCGGCCGCGACCGAGTCCGACCTCGCCGGCATGCCGTCGGGCGACGAGCTGGCCGCCGAGCTGGAGCGCTTCCTGCGCGACCAGCCCTAACCCCGCCGGCACTCCCACCGGCCTGCGACTCGTGTGGCTTTTCATCCGCCCAGGGCAGGTTATGGCGCACGAGTGGCACGCGGCCAAGCCGGCCGTGCTGCCGTGCGGCCGGGCGGCCGCCGAGGTCAGGCGGAGGCGGCGGGGGCCTTCTGGTCGGACTCCAGGGCGGCCCGGCCGGCCTCCAGCCGGGCGACCGGCACCCGGAACGGCGAGCAGGACACGTAGTCAAGCCCGACCTGGTGGAAGAAGTGCACCGAGTCCGGGTCGCCGCCATGCTCGCCGCACACGCCGAGCTTGAGGTCAGGCCGCTGCGCCCGGCCTTCCCGCACAGCCAGCTTGACCAGCCGCCCGACGCCGTCGACGTCCAGCGACTCGAACGGCGACACCCCGAAGATGCCCTGCTCCAGGTACTGGGTGAAGAACGAACCCTCCACGTCGTCGCGGGAGAAGCCCCACGTCGTCTGGGTGAGGTCGTTGGTGCCGAAGGAGAAGAACTCGGCCACCTCGGCGATCTGGCCCGCGGTCAGCGCAGCACGCGGCAGCTCGATCATGGTGCCGACCAGCGCGCCGAGCTCGACACCGGCGGCCTGCGACTCGTCGTCCAGCACCGCCGCCACCTCGTCGGTGATCGTCTGCAGCTCCTGCACTGCCCCGACCAGCGGGACCATGATCTCCGGCAGCACCTCGATGCCCTCGGACCGCAGCTCGGCGGCCGCCTGGGCGATCGCCCGCACCTGCATCGCGAACAGGCCGGGCACCACGAGCCCCAGCCGCACGCCGCGCAGGCCCAACATCGGGTTCTGCTCGTGCAGCCGTCGCACCGCGGTCAGCAGCGTCTGCGCCTTCTCGTCGGGCTCGCCGCGCTCCTCGACCAGCGCCACCTTGACCGACAGCTCGGTGAGGTCGGGCAGGAACTCGTGCAGCGGCGGGTCGAGCAGCCGGATCGTCACCGGCAGCCCCGCCATCGCGGCGAGCACCTCCTTAAAGTCCTGCCGCTGCAGCGGCAGCAGCTCTTCCAGCGCGGCCAGCCGCTGCTCGTCGGTGTCGGCCAGCACCAGCCGCTCGACGTACCGGCGGCGGTCGCCCAGGAACATGTGCTCGGTCCGGCACAGCCCGATGCCCTCAGCGCCGAAGCGGCGCGCCCGCTCGGAGTCCTCGCCGGTGTCGGAGTTGGCCCGGACCAGCAGCTTGCGGGAGTCGTCGGCGTGGGTCATCAGCCGGTGCACGGCGGCGAGCAGCTCGTCGTTCTCATGCGCATGCGCATCCAGCGTGCCCTCGAAGTACTCCACGACCGGCGACGGCATCACGGGCACCTCGCCGAGGTAGACCTCCCCGCTGGTGCCGTCGATGGAGATCATGTCGCCCTCGGCGACGACGACCCCGCCGGGCCCGGTCATCTTCCTGCCGCTGACGTCGACGTCGAGCTGCTCGGCGCCGCAGACGCAGGTCTTGCCCATGCCGCGGGCCACGACGGCCGCGTGGCTGGTCCGGCCGCCACGGCTGGTCAGCACACCCTGGGCGGCGATCATGCCGTCGAGGTCGTCCGGGTTGGTCTCGCGGCGGACCAGGATGACGGCCTCATCGGCCGCCGCCCGCGCCACCGCGGTCGCGCTGTCGAACACCGCTGCGCCGCTGGCCGCACCCGGCGAGGCGTTCATGCCGGTGGCCAGCAGCTCGGTGCCGCCCGAGGTGTCGAAGCGGGGGAACATCAGCCGGGCCAGCTGCTCGCCGGTCACCCGGCTCAGCGCCTCGTCCATGTCGATCAGGCCCTCGTCCACCAGCTGGATGGCGACGGTGAACGCAGCGGCCGCGGTGCGCTTGCCGACCCGGGTCTGCAGCATCCAGAGCTTGCCGCGCTCGATGGTGAACTCGATGTCGCACAGGTCGCGGTAGTGCCGCTCGAGCGTCGACATGATCTCCAGCAGCTGTACGTAGGAGGCCTTGTCCAGCTCCTCCAGCTTGGTCAGCGGCAGGGTGTTGCGGATGCCGGCCACGACGTCCTCGCCCTGCGCGTTCTGCAGGTAGTCGCCGTAGATGCCCTGCTCGCCGCTGGCCGGGTTGCGGGTGAAGGCGACGCCGGTGCCGGAGTCCGGCCCGAGGTTGCCGAAGACCATCGTCACGACGTTGACCGCCGTGCCGAGGTCGGTGGGGATACGCTCCTGGCGGCGGTAGGTGATAGCGCGCGGCGCGGTCCACGAGTCGAACACCGCGCGGATCGCTAGCTGCAGCTGCTCGGTCGGGTCCTGGGGGAACTCGCGCCCGGTGTGCTTGCGCACGACCCCCTTGAAGCTCTCGACCATGGTCTGCAGGTCAGACGCGTCGAGGTCGAGGTCGTTCTCGGTGCCCTTGTCCGCCTTCACGACGTCGAACACCTCGTCGAAGGCCTCACCCGGGATGTCGAGCACGGTCTTGCCGAACATCTGGATCAGGCGCCGGTAGGAGTCCCACGCGAACCGCTCGTCGTTGGCCACCGCGGCCAACCCGTTGACCGACGAGTCGTTGAGGCCGACGTTCAGGACGGTCTCCATCATCCCCGGCATGGAGAACTTCGCCCCGGAACGGACCGAGACCAGCAACGGGTCCGCGCCGTCGCCGAGGCGCTTGCCCGTCATCTTCTGCAGGTCTTCCAGGTGCTGCGCGACCTCGGCCTCCAGCTCGGGTGGCTCGCTGCCGTGCTCCAGGTACGCCCTGCACGCCTCGGTGCTGATGATGAACCCGGGCGGTACGGGCAGCCCGAGATTGGTCATCTCGGCGAGGTTGGCGCCCTTGCCGCCGAGCAGGTCCTTCATGTCCCGGTTGCCCTCAGCGAAGGCGTAGACGAACTTGGTCATGGTCTTTCGTTCCTCCCCGAGCAAATTGGCCGACGGCAGCATAGGGCCGCAGTGAGATCGGGGATCACCCTGTTGCCGCGCCCGAGCGTCGCCGTGAATCTGCCGGTATGGGCGCGTCCCGCGCCTGACTCCTATTCCGGTCCTCACGCTACCGGCCACGAGACAGCAGAGGGGATCTCGCCTCTTCACATGCCGTAGGTGGCCGTTTGCCAACGCGGATATGGGGAGATCAACCCCGGCCAGCGGGCGGCCGGGAGCGCTGACCGCAGCGGGCAGCTCATCCTCACACGCAGTGAGAGCGTTACCAGGCAACCGGAGCAATCCGTGCGGGGTTCGGAGTAATCCTGGCCCGCTCGCCGCGTCACGCCGCCCCGATGCCGAGTCCGCTTCTCATAAACGTAACCTCGCTGAGCGCGCCCTCCCTACGGTCCTCGGCATGCGACATCAGCTGGCACAAGGGGTGTGGTCGGCCGCATTGGGTGCGGCCCTGCTCTCCCCGGTGCTGCTGCGCCTGCGCTCGGACGAGCCTGGGTCGTTGTGGGTGGAGCTCTCGGTGCTGACCGGGCTGCTGGCCCTGTCCGCACTGGTCTGCACCGCCGTTCTTCCGTCCCGGCTCAGATCGCTGACCAGCGCCTTCGGCATCGACGGCGTGCTCGGGGTGCACCGCTGCCTAGGTGTGGTCGTCGCCATCCTGGTGCTCGCGCACATCGCGTTCGTGGTGGCGAGCAACCCCGCCAACGTGGCGCTGCTGGACACCGACGCACCGGCCAGTGGACGCGCCGGCACGGCCGCCACGCTCGCCCTCGGCGGCCTGGTGGCGCTGGCCGTACTGCGGCACCGGCTGCGGCACCGCTACGAGGTGTGGCGCTGGCTGCACGTCGCACTGGCCGGCGCGGTGCTGGTGCTGTCCGGGCTGCACGTGTTCTGGCTCAACCACCTGATCCAGGACCTCGGCATGCGCACCCTGTTCGTGCTGCTCGCCGCCCTGGCACTGGGCGTGCTCGCCTACCGCTGGGCGTGGCGTCCGGCGTTCGGCCGGGGCTCGGAGTACCTGGTGCGCGAGGTGCGGCCGGAGAACGACACGGTCAGCACCGTCGTCCTGCAGGCCCGCGGCGGGCGGCATGCCGTGGACAGCCCCAGCCTCGAGTTCGCGCCCGGCCAGTTCGCCTGGCTCCGGCTGGACCGCTCGCTCGCCGCGCAGGAGCACCCGTTCACCATGGCCTCTGGCGCGCACGCCGGCCACAGCCCGGAGTTCACCATCCGGCACAGCGGCGACTTCACCTCGACACTGCGACGGCTGCGCCCCGGCAGCCCGGTGTGGCTCGACGGGCCGCACGGGTCGTTCACCGTGGACTTCCGCGCCGCCACCGGCCTGGTCATGATCGCCGGCGGGGTGGGCATCACGCCGATGATGAGCATGCTGCGCACGCTTGCCCACCGCGGCGACCGGCGGCCGCACCGGCTGATCGTCGTCGCCGGCATGGTTGAGGAGCTGCTGTTCCGCGCGGAGCTTGCGCAGCTGCGCCGGCAGCTCGACCTCACCGTCGTGGAGGTGCTGCGGCGACCCCTTCCCGGCTGGAGCGGCTTCGTCGGCGAGGTCGACGCCCGGCTACTCGCCGCCGTGCTGCCAGGACCGTTCCGGCGTAACCAGCTCGACTACTTCGTCTGCGGCCCGCCCGCGCTGGTCGACAGCGTGCTGGCGGAGCTGACAGAGCTCGCAATCCCCGCTCCCCGTGTGCACTGCGAGCAGTTCGACCTCGTCTGATGTCTGACGCTCCCCGCAAGATCGGTAGAAAGGGCTCCCCGCCGTGCTGTCCCATATCCCTCGAACCGTGCGCTGGGCACTTGCCGTCGCGGTGATCGCCGCCGTCGGGACCGCGGTGTTCCAGTCCTGGCGCGCGGAGTCCGGCGCCGGAGGTGTGCCGGACGGCTGGGTGCAGACCCAGTCCGGCCCGCTCGGCCCCGGTGACCGCGAGCTGCTGGTGAAGGTGCGCCTGGCCGGCCTGTGGGAGATCCCCACCGGCCAGGAGATGCTGCAACGAGCCAGCAGCCAGCGGGTTCGCGAGATCGGCGCCAAGATCGCGGCCGAGCACACCGAGCTCGACGGCCTCGTCCGCGACACCGCGGCGAAGCTCAACGTCGTAGTGCCCAACCTGCCCAGCGAGGAACAGCAGGGCTGGATGAGTGACATCTCCTCGGCGTCCGGCTCGGACTACGACATGGTCGCGGTCAACCGGTTGCGGGCCGCGCACGGCAAGGTGCTGCCGCTGGTCTCGCAGGTCCGGGCCGGCACCCGCAACGAGCTGGTCCGCAAGCTCGCGGTGACGACTGCGACGTTCGTCGGCCGGCATCACGAGTACCTGGAGAGCACCGGCTTGGTCGACTACTCGGCGCTCCCCGAGCCGCCGGCGCCTGCGTCGGGGCAGCCCGCCCTGGCCGGCGCCAACCCCACCGGCGCCTCGCTCGGCGTTCAGATGGGCACCGCGGCAGTGGTGTTCTTCGCGGCTGTCTTCGGGATCGTCGGCCTGCTGTCGCTGCTGCGCCGCGGCCGGCGCCCGCGGGAGCTTGCGCACGACGTCGTGCACGTCCCGGAGCCACGCCGACCACTCGCGATCACTCCCGCGCCGCCGGAACGGCGCCCCCGACACGCCGCCCGGCGCTGGTAGCGCCGCCCGGCAACCCCACATCGGGGTGGGTCAGCGGCCCGTCCCGAGCTCCCCAAAGATGATTGAGGTAACCGAAGATGACACGCGGAAGGCACTCGTTACCGAAGGCCACCAAGCTGCTGGCGCTGGTCGCCACGATGGTGGTCGCCGCCGGAATCGCGGTGGCCGCGGGCAGCGCCTCGGCGCAGGCGCCCCACAGCAGTACGCACGGCGTGGCCGCCCAGCAGGGCACAGGCACGAGCACGAGCGCCAGTGCGAGCGCTGACGCAGCTGAGTCGCGCCGGTCCGGCGCACCCGCCGCGCCCACCGCCAAGGGGGGCTTCAACGCCGCACCGCCGCAGCACGGCGCGGACGGCGCGGACGGCATGCACGCCACGGAGCCGAGCTCCGAGGCGCCCAAGCCCGGCGCCGCAGCCCCGCCGGCCGTCGACCCGTTCCCCGGTCGGGACCAGGCCGGACCGCCGTCACCGGAGGACTTCGTCGACATCCGGCAGGTACCGCCGAGCGCGGGAGAGGCCAAGCCGGGCGCCAAGGCGTCCACCGGCATGTTCACCTCCCGGTGCGGCACCAACCGCCGGGGCCACCGCAACTCCGACAACTACATGGTGGCTCCGGGCAAGCTCAACGGCGCCCAGCACGTGCACGACTACGTGGGAAACACGTCGGCCGACGCCTTCAGTACCAACGAGAACCTGGCCCAGGGCGGCACGACGTGCCTGTTCGGCGACAAGTCGGTCTACTTCTGGCCGGTGCTGCGGGACACGTCGAAGGTCGGTCCGGACGCTCAGGCCGACGGCGGCGGCAAGGACGGCAACGTCGGAGCCTTCATCCGGCCGTCGGACGTGCAGCTCCAGTTCCGGGGCAATGCCGCCAGCAAGGTCAAGGCGATGCCGCGGTTCCTGATGATCATCACCGGCGACGCCAAGACCGTGACCAACGGCCCGGCGAACGCGCGGGCGCAGTGGACGTGCAGCGGCTTCACCGACCGGGTCACGACGAAGTACCCGCTGTGCCCGAGAGGCAGCAAGCTGATGCGCATCCTCGACTTCGCCAGCTGCTGGGACGGCCAGAACCTCGACTCGGCCAACCACCGCACGCACATGGCATTCGCCGGTGCGGACGGCGCGTGCCCGGCGGGGTTCGTCACGGTTCCGCAGCTGCGGATGGTGCTGAGCTACGAGCGGCCGAACGGGAAGAGCTTCGCGCTCGACAGCTTCCCGAACCAGCGGCACGCACCGCAGACCGACCACGGCGACTTCCACAACCTCATGCCGAGGTTCCTGATGGCGCTGGCGACGAGCTGCATCAACCGAGGGCGCACCTGCTAGCGCGGAGCCGACCGCCACAACGGCGGTTGCCCGGGTGGCGAGTGGTACGGCGGCGCCACTCGCCACCCACCCGGGCCTCGCCCGAGCCCCGCCCGAGCCCCGCCCGATGAACGAACGGCACTTTCGGGCAATAGGGCTGCCGAGAGGCGCCGTTCGCTCGCCGACCGCCTTGATCGCGGCGAGTGGACACGCCACCGCGCTCAGCGCGGCCAGGCGTCCACTCGAAGCGATCATGCCCAGGTCAGGGCCCATCGCGCAAAATGACAGTGATGTGATTTACCCTGTCGGACATGCAGGTATTGATCCCGACCACGACGATCGGCTGGTGGCTCTGCGCTGACTGTGGCGCGGAGGCCCCGCTCCCGATCCCGGACATCTCCGGTTACGTCCAGCCATGCCCGGACTGCGCCGCAGAGATGGCCCTCGTCTGCGACTGAGCCTCAGCGGTTCGGGCGCAGCGTCCAGACCACGGTCATCTCCGCGGTCGTGACGCCCTCGGCGTTGCGGACATCGACGTCGACGGCGAACTCCGGACGCTGCCCGGCCTCGAGCTCCGCCAGCACCTCGGCCACCGGCCGGCGCATCCGCGCCTCCGCTGTGAGCTGACCGCGGGCCAGCTTGCGGTAGCCGATCTCGGCACGGATGACCAGCGGCACCGCCCCGGCGAGAGTGTCGGCGTAGGCGGCCAGGGTGACCGCGCCGGACGCCGTCTCGCCGAGACCGAAGATCATCGCGGCGTGCGGGCCGCCGACGTGGTTGTGCGTTGGCGGCGTGTCGGGCAGGGCCACCACCGCTCGGTCGGCGGAGACCTCTTGGAACTCGAGCTTCGACGTGCCCACCCAGGGGACCGTGGCCCGCATCGTCTCGGCCACCCAGGCGTGGTCGGCGGGCTCGGCGCTCATGCTCCAAACGGTATACGGCCCGAACCGCCATCCGTCGGTATCCGAACTTGCCCGTGAAACAGCCACCCACCATGGCGTTTATTGATGTCACGAAAAGGTCACAGAGCATTTACCGCCAGGTAGCGGCAAGGGCGGCAGCCTGGAGGAGAAGACCACCGAAACTGGGAGAGCGTCATGAGACTAGGCCGCAAGCTGGCTACCGGAGTCGTCGTCACCGAAGTCACAGAGGACATCGCGCAGGAGCAGGTCGCCGAGCCGAACCCGGCGCCCTCCGAGCAGGTCCGACTGGAGCTGGCCGACGAGATGGCCAAGCCCGTCAACGCTTCCTGAGCCGGTGCGCCAGCTGGTTCGCCGTACCCCTCGGGAGCGCTCGACCCGGCCGCTGCAGGGGTACAAGCTTGCCTTCCCGATGCTCTCCGCCGACGGCAGCGAAGCCGGCTTCAGCGGGGTGACGTTGGGGCGAACCCACGTCTACGGGTCGAGCTCTGATGCCGTCTGCGCTTACCGGATGCGGCACAGCAGCCCCGGTGGCTTCTGCGAGTGCGGCTTCTACTGCTTCCACCAGGCGGCGGACGCATGGGCGCTGGCCTGCGATGCGGAGTACCGCAACACCGTGATGCTCGAGGTCTCGGCGTCCGGAAAGTACCTGCGCTACGAGCGGGGCCTGCGCTACGCGGAGCAGCAGGTCAGGGCGGTGCGCCTTGGCAGGTGCATATGCGGCCGGGCGGCACAGTTCCTGGTCGACGCCGGCAGCGGCACGGTTGGTTGGCGGCAGCTGATGCCGACGTGTATCGCATGCGTGGGTACCCACCCGGCGCTCACGCCGGCGATGTTCGGCCAGCTGGCCGGCGGGCTTCCGGTGACCAGCGACGACTCGCCGCAGCTCGCCCCGCGGCCTGTTGAGAACGAGCTCGAGTCGGCCGCGCTGGTACCGCTGCTGTCGGCCGAGGTCGCGCTGCTTCAGGCGCGGCTGGACGACGTGCAGGCCCGGCTCGAGCGGCTCACCGGGTCGGGCTGAGCACCGGTTCGTACAGGGTGCTGCGCTGGGCGACGGGGCGCCCGGTCGGCTCGACGATCGCGCGGAAGTCCGCCTCGGTCAGGCCCTGGCCGTGGGTGGCCCCGGCAGCGCGGCTGATGTTCTCGTCCATCAGCGTCCCGCCGAGGTCGTTGACGCCGGCCGCCAGCAGCTGTCGAGCGCCCACCGCGCCGAGCTTCACCCAGGACGCCTGGACGTTGTCGATCAAACCGTGGTAGGCGATCCGGGCCACCGCATGCATGAGCAGCACCTCCCGCCACGTCGGCCCGCGACGGGCCGCGCGCTTGAGGTAGATCGGCGCCGCCATATGCACGAACGGCAGGCCGACGAACTCGGTGAACCCGCCGGTCTGCGCCTGCAGCTCGCGGGTACGAATCAGGTGCCGCGCCCAGGACACCGGCTGCTCCACCGACCCGAACATGATCGTCACGTTGGAGCGCAGCCCGATGGAGTGCGCGGCGCGGTGGCACTCCAGCCACTCGTCGGTGGTGATCTTGTCGGGGCAGATCACCGCACGGACCTCGTCGTCGAGGATCTCGGCGGCCGTCCCGGGCAGCGAGCGCAGCCCGGCCGCCTGTAGCCGGCGCAGGTAGTCCACCAGCGGCTCGCTGAGCCGGCGCGCGCCCTCGGTGACCTCCAGCGCGGTGAACCCGTGCACGTGGATGTCCGGCACGGCGTCGCGCACCGCGCGGCACACGGCGACGTAGAAATCGCCGTCGAAGCTCGGGTGGATGCCGCCCTGCAGGCACACCTCGGTGGCGCCGAGCTCCCGCGCCTCGCGGCTGCGGGCGGCGATGTCGTCCAGCGTGAGCAGGTACGGCTTGCCGCGCAGGTTCAGCGACAGCGGCCCCTTGGAGAAGCCACAGAACGTGCACTTGAACGTGCAGACGTTGGTGTAGTTGATGTTGCGATTGACCACGTAGGTGACGGTCTCGCCCACCGCTGCCATGCGTAGCTCGTCGGCGAGCTGCGCGACGGCGGCGACCTCGCGGCCGCGCGCGCCGAACAGGGTGACCAGCTCACGCTCGCCGGTTTGCTGGCCGGCGCGGACCCCGGCGAACACCTCGGCGAGCGCGCCGGGAGCCGTGAACGAACGGCCCGTTCGTGCAGCCCTATCGCCCGAAAGTGCCGTTCGTTCCGCCGCGGCCGGGGCGGGGATGAGCACGGGCGGCGCTGTGTCGGCGCCGGAGTACCAGGCCGTCGAGCGCCGGCCGACCTGGATGACCTCCGCGCCCGTGCCCACGTTGGCGGCGGCCGCATGCCGCTCGGGCCACACCGCCCCAGGGTCGTCGCGCCCCAGCCCCTCGGCGTCGCTGCGGTCCAACACCGCGAACCGCAGGCCGTCGTCGAGCCAGCGGTCGGGGCGCAGCGCGTACTCGGGATAGATCGTCAACCTTGACGCCAGCGCGAGGCCGCGGGACTCCGTCACAGCTCGCAGCACCTCGATGGCGGGCCAGGGCCGCTCGGGGTTGACGTGGTCCGGCGTCAACGGCGACACCCCACCCCAGTCGTCGATCCCCGCATCGAGCAGCGCACCGAGCTCGTCGGCCTCGGAGAGGTTCGGCGGCGCCTGCACGTGCACCTCGGGCGGCAGCACCAGCCGGGCCAGCGCGATTGCCTGCCGGTGCTCGTCCTCCGGGCACGGCCGGGCGTGCCGCATCG
>Ga0136613_10001728_pt1 | contig 11384 bp, 10 predicted proteins | sample AntDrymUQ2722106_2_FD_106649 | JGI IMG/M metagenome (GOLD analysis project Ga0136613, IMG submission 106649) | Polar desert sand microbial communities from Dry Valleys, Antarctica - metaG UQ272 (21.06) | ecosystem: Environmental > Terrestrial > Soil > Desert | place: Antarctica: Dry Valley... | reverse complement strand
GCGCCGCACGCCATCGCCTCCAGCACCGGGAGGCCGAACCCCTCGTAGATCGACGCAAAGACGAACACGCTCGCCCGCGAGTACAGCGCGGCGAGCTCCTCGCGGGTCAGCCCGCCCTCGCTGACCCGGGTGCGGTCCTCGAGGCGGCGGCGTCGGATCCCGTCGGCCACCTCGGCGCCGAGCCAGCCCTGGGGGCCGTGGACCACCAACGTCACCGCCGGGTCGACCCGCGCGACCTGCTCGAACGCGTCCAGGACCGCGAGCACGTTCTTGCGCTCCTCCTGGGTGCCCACCCAGAGCACGTAGGGCTCGGGAATGCCGCGCCCGGCGACGAACTCGCTCGCCCGCTCCGGGTCGGGCGCGGGCATCGCCACGCCGTGCGGCACGATGCGCAGCCGGTCGCGCTCGACACCCAGCAGCTCCTGGACCTCGTCGGCGGTGCTGTGCGACGGGCAGATGATCCGGTCGGCCTCCCGGGCGGCGAAGCGCAGCCCCCGCTTGAGCGTGAGCCGCACGTCGCGCGGGTAGCGCTCGGGGAAGCGCACCGGCGCGAGGTCGTGCACGGTAGCGACGACGGCGGCGGCGCCGCCGGGCGGCAGCATCGGGCCGGGCGCGTGCACGACGTCGAGCGGTCCGCAGATGGTCTGGGGCGCGGGGCGGCGGGACTCCGTCCACGATGCGTAGAGGGCGGCACGTTCGAGCGCGAACTCGCACCGCCGGAGCGGGAGCGCCTCGACCTCGGCCGGGACGATGGGGTGGAGGGCGTGGAAGAGGAGGAGGTCGTCGGTGTGGCCGATCGCGGCCATGGCCTCGCACAGCGCCAGCGTGTAGACGCCCGCCCCGGTGGCGACCCGCTGGAACAGCGGCTCGGCGTTGATGCCTACCTTCATCGCGTCAATCCACGACTCGGTACTTCACGAGCGTCCACAGCGCCGAGAACCCGTCGCGCCAGGTGATCTTCTTGCCCTCCTCAGGCTCGCGGCCGGCGTACGAGATCGGGACCTCGTAGATGCGGATCTTCTGGCGCAAGATCTTGGCGGTGATCTCGGGCTCGAACTCGAACCGGTCGGAGTCCAATTCGATCCCGTCGAGGACGCGCCGGTCGAACAGCTTGTAGCAGGTCTCCATGTCGGAGAGGGTGGTGTTGTAGAGGACGTTGGTGACGAGCGACAGGAACCGGTTCCCCAGCCAGTGCAGGAACAGCATGTTGCGGCGCTCGCCGGTGAACCGCGACCCGTAGACGACCTGCGCCCTCCCCTTCAGCACCGGCGCGAGCAGCTTGGGCCAGTCCTCGGGGTCGTACTCGAGGTCGGCGTCCTGGATGATGACGAGGTCGCCGGTGACGGTCTCGAGCGCGGTGCGCACGGCCGCGCCCTTCCCCTTGTTGCGCGGGTGCATGACGATGCGCACGGTGCTGTCGCCCAGCTGCGGGAGTACCGCCTGGGTGCCGTCGTCGCTTCCGTCGTCGACCAGGACGATCTCGCGGTCCACCGGCAGCTCGACCGCGCGCATGCGCCGGACGACCTCCACCACCGTGTTGCGCTCGTTGAAGACGGGGACGATGACCGAGAGCTTCTTGTACCCCGCCTCAGGCCCTGCCCCGGTCACGTTCCCCCCGATACCACTCGTAGGTGCGGGCGAGACCCTCGCGGAGGTCGATCTCGGGACGCCAACCGAGGATCTTGGAGGCGAGGCTGATGTCGGGGCGCCGGCGCACGGGATCGTCGACCGGCAGCTCTTCGAACGTCACCTCGGAGTCGGAGCCGGTCACGTCCAGCACTAACTCGGCCAGCTCGAGGACGGTGAACTCGTCGGGGTTGCCGATGTTCATCGGCCCCTCATGGTCGGAGTCGAGCAGGGCGAGGATGCCGCGCACCTCGTCGGCGACGTAACAGAACGACCGGGTCTGGGTCCCGTCGCCATAGACCGTGAGCGGCTTGCCGTCGAGCGCCTGAGCGAGGAAGTTCGACACGACGCGCCCGTCACCCGACGCCAAACCCTCGCCGAAAGTATTGAAGATGCGCACGATCTTCGTGTCGAGGTCGTACAGCCGGTGGTACGTCATCGTCAGCGCCTCGGCATAGCGCTTAGCCTCGTCGTACACCGCGCGCGGACCGACGGAGTTGACGTTCCCCCAGTACGTCTCGGGCTGGGGGTGCACCAGCGGGTCGCCGTAGACCTCGCTGGTGGACGCGAGCAGGAAGCGGGCGCCGCGCTCGCGGGCGAGCTCGAGCGCGTGCCGGGTCCCGATCGAGCCCACCTCCAGCGTCTCCACCGGGTGGGCGAGGTACTCGGGCGGGCTGGCGGGACTGGCGAAGTGCAGGACCGCGTCGACCACGCCGTCGACCGGCAGCGACCTGATCACGTCGTGCTCCACCAGCTCGAACCCGGGACCGAGGAGGTCTTCGACGTTCTGGCGCCGGCCGGTGAGCAGGTTGTCGACCGCGACCACCTCCCAGCCGCGGGCGCGCAGCTCGCGGCAGAGGTGGGAGCCGAGGAAGCCGGCCCCGCCGGTCACGACGGCGCGCGGCATCAGCGTCCGACGCCCTGGTACTCGAATCCCCGGCGGCGCATCGCCACCGGATCGAGGAGGTTGCGGGCATCGACGACCGAAGGACGGTCCATGGCCTCGGCGACCCGGTCGAACTCGAGCCACCGGAACTCGTCCCATTCGGTGAGCACCGCGAGGACCCGGGCGTCGCGGCAGGCGTCGTAGGCGTCGGCGACGACGTCGACCCCGGGGAGCCGGTCCGCGGCCTGCTCGCCCGCCACCGGGTCGTAGGCCCGGAGCCGGGCGCCTTCCTCGAGGAGCCGGCCCGCCACCACCAGCGCGGGGGAATCCCGCAGGTCGTCGGTGTTGGCCTTGAAGGTGAGGCCCCAGAGCGCGATGCGCACGCCCTCGACCGACCCGCCGGCAGCGGCGCGGATCTTGGCGACCACGCGCTCCTGCTGGCGGCGGTTCACCTCGACCACCCCCTCCAACAGGCTGAAGTCGGAGCCCGCGACCTCAGCCGTGTGGAGCAGGGCGGCGGTGTCTTTCGGGAAGCACGAGCCTCCGTACCCGGGACCGGGGTGGAGGAACTCGAACCCGATGCGGGAGTCGTAGCCCATCCCGAGCGCGACCTCGCGCACGTCGGCGTTCACGGCCTCGCACAGGTTGGCGATGGCGTTGATGAACGAGATCTTGGTGGCGAGGAAGGCGTTCGACGCGTACTTGATCATCTCGGCCGACGCCGGGTCGGTCACGAGGATGGGGGCGTGCACGCCGCGGTAGAGGTCGGAGACGCGCACCGCGACCGCGGCGTCGTCGCATCCGATAACCACCCGGTTGGGATGGAGGAAGTCGCGCACCGCGGTGCCCTCGCGGAGAAACTCGGGGTTGGACGCCACCCCGACCGCATCGACCGCCGCGCCCGCGTCACCCAGGATGCGCTCCACCAGCCGGGTCGACCCCACCGGCATCGTCGACTTGTTGACGACGACCGTCCCCGGCTGGAGCACGGGCGCGATCTCGCGCACGACGTCCTCGACGACGGACAGGTCGGCGGCGCCGTCGGCGCCCTGCGGGGTCGGGACGCAGAGGAACACGAACTCGGCGACCGCCGCCGCCACCGGCGCGCCCACGACGAAGTCGAGCCGGCGGGCGCCGAGGCCCTCGGCGACCAACGCCGGCAGACCCTCCTCGAGGATCGGCACCTCGCCCTTCTTCAGCTGCCGGACCTTGTCGGCGTCGACGTCGGCGCAGGCGACGTCGTGACCCAGGTGGGCGAGGCAGGCGGCGGTGGTCAGCCCGACGTATCCCGCGCCGACGACCGCAATCGAGCTCATCACGAAAGCCTACGGCAGGGGTCGTCTGCGGCCCGTTTAGCAGGCCGGCGTGGGCGGCGCCTCACCCTTCTTGCCCTGCTCGCCCTCGGGGGTGCTCTCGGGCGCGGCCGTCGACGGTGTCGTCTCGGGCGCGGCCGTCTCGGTCGGGACCGCGTCGGCAGGCGGTGTCACACCGGTGAAGTCCTCCCCCAGCACGAGCAGTACGTCGGCCTCGACGATCGAGTCGTCTGCGATCAGCTTGGCGCCGCCGGGCAGCAGTGCCTGCACGACCTTCGCCTTGGACTCCGACCCGGGGCGGTAGCGCACCTCGGTCTGCTCGATGGTGCCGTCGGGGTTGTTGCCGGTGGCGCCGCCCTGGAAGCCGTGGTCCTGGAGCACCGCCACCGTGTCGGCGGCGGCGCCGTTCACTCCCGAGCCGTTGAACACCCGCACCCGGATCGTGCTCGGCGACGCACCTTCGGGCTGGGCCGCACCCTCGGTCGGCGTCACGAGCTCGCGCAGTCGGTTGAGCAGGGGCTCGGCCGCTTCCATGTTGGGATACAGCACCGACTGGCCCTCGAACAGCTCGCCGGTGTCGTCGAACGGGAACGTCACCATCTCGATGCTGTTGATGTCGTTGGGATCGACCTTGCGAAACGCCTGGATGAGCTTGTTGATGTCGGTCCGGCTCAGGCCCTGGTCGGCCTTGAGCTCGGCCAGGCTCTCGTCGGCGATCCGGTTCGCCTTGAGCGGGTTGTCGAGCGCGGTCGCCACCGCCTGCGCCGCCAGCCGGCGCATGAACTCCTGCTGACGTCTGATCCGCCCGATGTCGCCGGTGGAGTCGGGCACCCATGTGACGCCGACGCCCTCCTCGAAGATGGCGTCCTCGTAGCTGCGCGACCGCACATACGCCAATGCCTGGCCGCCGTTGAGCTCGTAGCACCCGGGCTGCCAGTTGAAGGTGAGGTTGTCGAAGCCGGTCTTCTTGTCCCGGCCGGCGGAGGAGAAGTAGATCTTCACGCCCCCCACCGCGTCGACGATGGACCCGAAGCTGGCGAAGTCGACCTCGAGGTAGTGGTGGATAGGAATCTGGAAGAACGACTGGACGGTGTCGATGACCTTCTGGGGACCCTCGTTGTAGGCAGCGTTGATCTTCGACTCACCGATGCCGGGGATGTCCACCAGGAGGTCGCGGGGAAAGGAGACCAGGAGGCCCTTGCGGTTCTCGGGATCGACGTGGACGATCATGATCGTGTCGGAGCGCTGCCCGCCGGCGTCGGCCTCGTCGCCGAACGCCTCCTCCTCCTCGGCGGTGTCGACGAAGGCACGGGTGTCGGACCCGATGAGCAGGAAGTTGGCCGGCTCGGCCGGGTCGGTGTTCTCGTCGACCTTCACGTCGACGCGCTCGATGTTCTTGACCTTCTGGTCGTAGAGGAAGTTCACCCCCGCCAAGCCACCCACCGTCACCGTGGCCGCCACGCTCAGGGCGATCAGGTACGTCCAGACCCAAGCGCGGACGCCCGAGCGGGCCGTGCTCACCATGCCCGGATGTTACCGGGAGGCCCTTCGAGAAGTCCCGGCGGGGACCGGCGCAGGCTGGCGATACCCTCGCCGTATGGCCGGCGCCACGACCGCGAGCATCCTCGCCGCGCTCCCCCCTGACCTCCAGGCAGTGTCAGTGCGCGCCGGGAGTCGCGTCGTCGTCGGGGTGTGGCCCGACGAGGTCGTGGTCGCCTCGGGCGCCGCCGCCTTCGAGCGCGTCGATTCGCTGTCGCCGGGGTGGTGGGCCGGGTTCCTCGCCTACGACCTCGGCCGGGCGGTGGAGCACGTCGAGCCGCGGCGGGGACCGGAGCCCGACTCACCCGCCGACCTCATGCCAGCCGATCTTGTGCTGGCCCGGTTCGCCACCCGGGCGGTCTTCGACCCGGTGGCAGGCGACGTCGAGATCGTCGGCGACGGCCCCGGGCGCCCGTTACTCGAAGCCGCGGTGCGGACGCGCGCCCGGCCGGGCGAGCACCGTCCCACCGCCATGCACTGGCACTCGAGCCTCAGCCGCAGCGAGTTCGAGGCCGGCGTGGAGCGGGTGCTCGCGCACCTCCGCGCCGGCGACTGCTACCAGGTCAATCTGACCCGGCGGCTCACCACCGAGCACGTGGTCGACCCGGTCGGACTGTTCGCCGAGCTCGAACGGGTCAACCCGGCACCGTACGCAGGGTTGCTCCGTTTGGCAGGCCTGTCAGTAGTGTCGGCATCGCCGGAGTGCTTCCTGCGCTGGCGGGGTCGGGGCGTCGAGACCCGGCCGATCAAGGGCACCGGCACCGACCCCGGGGCGTTGCGCGCCAGCGCCAAGGACCGGGCGGAGAACGTGATGATCGTCGATCTCGCCCGCAACGACCTCGGACGGGTGTGCGAGCCCGGTTCGATCGCGGTGCCGTCGCTGTGTGCGGTCGAGGCGCACCCCGGGCTCCACCACCTGGTGAGCACCGTACGGGGGCGGTTGCGCGAGGACGCCGGCGTCGGGTCACTGCTGCACGCCACCTTTCCCCCCGCGTCTGTGACCGGGGCTCCGAAGCCGCGCGTGCTCCAGATCATCGAGGACCTGGAGCCGGTGCGGCGGGGGGTCTACTGCGGCGCGGTCGGCTGGATCGACACCGAACGCGACGCCGGTGAGCTGGCGGTGGCTATCCGCACGTTCACGATGTCGGGTGGGGCCACCCATCTGGGAGTGGGAGCCGGCATCGTGGCCGACTCCCGGCCGGACGCGGAGTGGGCCGAGACCGAGCTCAAGGCAGCGCGACTCCTGGCGGCCGCGGGCCGTCACGATGTACAGGCGGCGGCACTGGCATCGTGACGGATCCCGTCGTCTCCGTCGACGGCGAGCTCCTGCCCGCGAGCGCGGCCCGCGTCTCTCCGTTCGACCACGGCCTGCTCGTGGGCAACGGCGTGTTCGAGACGCTCCGGGTGTACGGCGGCGTGCCGTTCGCGTGGACGCGCCACGTCCAGCGGCTTGCTCGGTCGGCCGACGGGCTCGGGCTCGAAGCCCCGGACACGGAGAGGCTGCGGACGACGGTCGACGCCGTGCTGCACGCCAACCGACTCGCGGAGGGGCGCGTCCGGATCACCGTCACCGGCGGGCCCTCACCGCTCGGATCGGAGCGTGGTGACGCGCCGCCGACCGTGATCGTGGCCGCGGGTCCGATGGCGCCGTGGCCGGCGAGCACCACCGTCGTCACGGTCCCGTGGACCCGCAACGAGCACGGCGCCGTCGCCGGGCTCAAGACCATCTCCTACGCCGAGAACGTCCGCGCCCTCGCGTTCGCCCGTGAACACGGCGGTGGCGAGGCGATCTTCGCCAACACCGCCGGGAACCTCTGCGAAGCGACCGGCTCCAACGTCTTCCTCGCCCTCGACGGCACCCTGTGCACGCCCACCGAGTCGGCCGGCATCCTCGCCGGCGTCACCCGCGCGTTCGTGTTGGAGCTGTGCGCACGCGAGGGCATCCCGGCCGAAGAGCGCGACGTACCCGTCAACGCGCTCGCCCGCGCCGACGAGGCCCTCCTGACATCCTCGACCCGCGAGGTGCAGGCGATCTCGCACATCGACGGCACCGCGCTGCCGGCAGCCCCGGGCCCGGTGACGGCGGCGATCGCCGCTGCCTTCGCCGATCTGGTCACCCGCAACATCGACCCGTAGCTAGCTACGCGTCGCGCAGGTGGACGACGTCGCCGGCGTGCACCGCGACGCGATCGGCGCCGTCCGGTTCGACCAGCAGCTCGCCGCTCTCCCCCACGTCCACCGCGGTGCCCGTGAGCGTGCCCGTTCCCGTCTCGACCCGCACCCGGCGCCCGAGCGTCGACAGGCGGGCGCGGTACTCGGGAAGGACGCCCTCGAAGTCGCGGTAGCGCGCCGCCAGCCCGTCGAGAAACGCATCGAGGATCGCGTCGCGGTCGACCGTCCGTCCCGCGACCAGGTTGCACGCGGTCGCGGTCTCGGCGACCTCGGGTGGGAAGTCGTGCCATTCGACGTTGACGCCCACACCCACGACGACGGCGTCGGGGTCGGCCTCGGCGAGCAGCCCCGCCAGCTTCTTGTCGTCCACGAGGAGGTCGTTGGGCCACTTGAGCGCGGGCGCGAACCCGACGACGCGCTCGACCGCGTCGGCCATCGCGAGCCCGGCGCCGATCGAGACGAGCTGCGCGCGATCGGGCGCCAGCGACGGGCGCAGAAGCACCGACACGAGCAACGACGCGCCCGGTGGCGCAACCCAGGTCCGCCCGCGCCGGCCCCGACCTGCCGTTTGGTAGTCGGCCACCGCCACCAGTCCCTCGGGTGCACCTGCTCGCGCTTCGTCGAGGAGGTACCGGTTGGTGGAATCGAGCGAGTCGAACCGTCGAACCTGGTATCGCACGGAAATGGGCCGATCGAAGGGCGGCCCGTAGGATACGGCCACCATCCGCGAGCCGGAGAGACGGCCGTTGCTCACCAAGATCCTGGTGGCGAACCGGGGCGAGATCGCACTGCGGGTGATGCGCACGTGCCGCGAGCTCGGAGTCGCCAGCGTGGCCGTCTACTCCGACCTCGACCGCGACGCCGCCCACGTCCGCTACGCCGACGAGGCGTTCGCGCTCGGCGGCCAGACTGCCGCCGAGAGTTACCTCAACACCGACGCCATCCTCGGCGTGATCGCCCGCGCCGGCGTCGACGGCGTGCACCCGGGATACGGGTTCTTCGCCGAGAACGCCGACTTCGCCCGGGCCATCAGCGACCAGGGCGTCGCCTGGATCGGGCCCCCGCCGGAGGCGATCGAGATCATGGGCGACAAGATCTCGTCGCGGAAGGCCGCGGCCGCGGCCGGCGTCGAGTCCGTGCCCGGAACGCTCGAGCCGATCACGGGCGTCGACGACGTGCTCACGTTCGGCGAGGAATACGGCTGGCCCGTCACCATCAAGGCCGCCTACGGCGGCGGCGGCAAGGGCATGAAGGTGGTCGACGGACCCGACAAGGCGCAAGCTTCGCTCGACTCGGCGGCGCGCGAGGCCCAGGCCTACTTCGGCCGCTCCGAGGCGTACCTCGAGCGTTACCTCACCCGGCCGCGCCACATCGAGGTGCAGGTGTTCTGCGACACCCACGGCAACGCAGTCGCGCTGGGCGAGCGCGACTGCTCCACGCAGCGGCGGCACCAGAAGCTCATCGAGGAGAGCCCCGCCCCCGGCATCGCCGACAAGACGCGCCAGGCGATGGGCGCGGCCGCGGTGAAGGTGGCGCAGGCGTGCGGGTACGTGAACGCGGGCACGGTCGAGTGCCTCTACCAGGACGGCGAGTTCTGGTTCCTGGAGATGAACACCCGCCTCCAGGTCGAGCACTGCGTCACCGAGATGGTCACGTCGCTCGACCTCGTCGCCGAGCAGCTGCGGGTGGCGGCGGGCGAGCCGCTGTCGTTCACCCAGGACTCGGTGGCGTCGCGGGGCCACTCCATCGAGTGCCGCATCAACGCCGAGGACCCGTCCAAGGGCTTCCTCCCCTCTCCCGGCACGATCACCCGACTGCGGGTGCCGTCGGGCCCGGGGGTCCGCTGGGACGGCGGCTACGAGGAGGGTGACACGATCTCGCAGTACTACGACAACCTCGTCGGCAAGCTGATCGTCTGGGCGCCCGACCGCGATCGGGCCCGCGCTCGGATGCTGCGGGCGCTGCGCGAGCTCGAGATCGAGGGTGTGCGCACGACGACACCCGCCCACCTGGCGCTGGTCGCGCACGACGACTTCGCCGCCGGGAACCACTCGACCAAATGGGTCGAGGAGGAGCTCGATCAGTCGCTCTTGACCGCCGCCGCTCCACCGCCGCTGGCCGTAGCACCCGAGCCCGACGAGTCACTGACGGAACGCACGGTTCCGGTGGAGGTCGACGGCAAGCGCTTCTCGGTCCGGGTGTGGTTGCCTGACGCACCGATCGGAGGCGCGGCCGCGGCTGGTCGCCGGGTGACGCGGCCCCGCTCCGCCGGGACCGGCGGCGGCGGCGGTGACGGCACGGTAGGCGCGCCGATGCAGGGCACGATCGTCAAGGTGCTCGTGAGCGTGGGAGACGCGGTCGAGCCCGGGCAGGCGCTGCTGGTGCTCGAGGCCATGAAGATGGAGAACCACATCAACGCCGAGCAGGGCGGCACGGTGAAGGAGGTGCGCGTCGGCGCCGGCGACAATGTCGGCACCGGCGACGTGCTCGTCGTGATCGAATAGCCCGATGGGCGTGCCCCTCTTCGTCGTCGATGCATTCGCATCGCGACCGTTCACCGGCAATCCCGCGGCGGTATCCCTGCTCGACGAGCCGGCCGACGACGCGTGGATGCAGTCGGTGGCGGCGGAGATGAGCCTGTCCGAGACCGCGTTCGTCCGGCCACTCGACGATGACTTCGAGCTGCGGTGGTTCACGCCGACGACCGAGGTCGAGCTGTGCGGCCACGCCACCCTCGCCAGCGCGCACGTGTTGTGGGAAGCGGGGCGGCTGGAGCGGGCGGAGCCGGCCCGGTTTCACACCCGGTTCCGCGGACTCCTGTCAGCGGAGTGCACGGGTGACGCGATCGAGCTCGACTTCCCCGCCGACCCGCCCGAGCCGGCGTCGCTCCCCGACGGTCTGGCCGACGCGCTCGGTGTCGAGGCGAAGGAGACCATGCAAGCCGGGGTCGGGTACCTGATCGAGGTCGCGGATGAAGACGCGGTCCGGGGCGTCCACCCCGAGTTCGCCCGGCTCGCAGGATTCGAGAGCGTGATCGTGACGAGCGCCGCGGACGGCAGTCAGGCCGATTTCGTCTCGCGCTACTTCGCCCCCCGCTACGGGATCGACGAGGACCCGGTCACGGGCGCGGCCCACTGCGCGCTCGGTCCCTACTGGGCGGCGCGGCTCGGCCGCGACAATCTCGTCGGCTACCAGGCGTCCGCGCGCGGGGGCACCGTCGCGGTCCGGGTGGAGGGCGGTCGCGTCAGACTGGGCGGCCGGGCCGTGACCGTCGTGCGGGGCGAGCTGGCGCTCTAGCTAGGAGAGCGGGGCGTGGGTGGTCGCCGTCTCGCGGCGACCGTTGCCCGACTCGTCCACGGCGGTTCCGAACGCGTCGGGCGCGGGCCGCTCGTCGGCGGCGTCCTGCTGACGCTTCCAGGCGTAGTACGCGACCGCGAGGCCGCCGAGGGTCGCGAGGATGAAGAACGTCCCCCCGGAACGCTTGGCGGTGCGGCTCCGGCGGTGCTTGTCGACGGGCGTGTCGACGGGGAGTGCGCGCGCCGCGTGCTCCAGCTTGCGCTCGAACTTGCGCTCGAGCTTCTTCACCCGCTTCCCGTAGCGCTTCTGAACCTTCTTGCTGGCCTCCGCTGCCACCTCCTGAGCTTTCTCGCCAGCGTGGCCAGCCAGCTCGTGGAGACGGGTGCGGGCATCGTCAGTATCAAGAGTGATCTGCATAGCCCGAGTTCTACCCGGAATCGGTACCGGCGAAACGGTGGGGGTTGCGGGGGGCGCTGCCCCCCACTAGGAAGCCGCGTCGGCCAGCGACTCGGCCAGGGCGGGGTGCACGAGCAGCGAGTCGACGATGTCGG
>Ga0136613_10001727_pt1 | contig 11385 bp, 9 predicted proteins | sample AntDrymUQ2722106_2_FD_106649 | JGI IMG/M metagenome (GOLD analysis project Ga0136613, IMG submission 106649) | Polar desert sand microbial communities from Dry Valleys, Antarctica - metaG UQ272 (21.06) | ecosystem: Environmental > Terrestrial > Soil > Desert | place: Antarctica: Dry Valley... | reverse complement strand
GGCGCGCGCCGATTCATCCTGCACACCTCGGGATCGACCGCCCGACCCAAAGGCGTGGTGCACTCCGACGCGACATTGCTCGCCGAGTGCGCCGCTCAGGCCGCGTTCCATCGGCTCACCGACGGCGAGGTGTTCGTCGTGCCGTCGTCGGTCGCGCACGTCTCGGGCCTCGTCTACGGGACGCTGCTGCCGGTGTACCTCGGCGCCACCGCGGTGCTCGTCGCCCGCTGGGACCCGGGCGAGCTCCTCGCGCTCGTCGAGGCCGAGCGCGCCACGTTCTGCGGCGGCGCGCCCGCGTTCCTGCAAGGTGCCGCCGACCACCCCGACGTGGCGCGGCGCGACCTCTCGTCGCTCGCGGTGTTCCCCGTCGGCGGCGCCGACGTGCCGGCCGACCTCGTGCGGCGCGCCGCCAACCGGCTCGGCGTCCGAACCGGCCGTGGCTACGGCTCCACCGAGTTCCCGAGCATCACCAGCAGCGCCGGCCCCGGTACACCCGACGAGTTGCGATTCACCACCGACGGACAGCCGATCGGCGCCAACGAAGTACGCATCCGCGACGACGAGATCGAGGCCCGCGGCCCCGAGTTGTTCTGCGGCTACACCGACCCCGCCCTCGACGCGGACGCGTTCACCTCCGACGGATGGCTCCGCACCGGCGACCTCGGGGTGCTCGACGCGCAGGGTTATCTCACCGTCACCGGGCGGCGCAAGGACATCATCATCCGGCTCGGCGAGAAGATCAGCGCCCGCGAGGTCGAGCAACTCCTCGGCGAGCACCCCCGGGTGCGAGACGCCGCGGTGGTCGCGATCCCCGACGCGCGAACCGGAGAGCGCGCGTGCGCGTGTGTCGTCCCCGCCGACCCCGCGTTTCCGCCGACGCTCGCCGAGCTCACCGCCTTCTTCGACGCTCGGGGGGTCTCGCGTCGCAAGCTTCCCGAGCAACTCGTGATCCTCGAGCGGCTGCCAACCACCCCGGCCGGCAAGACGGACAAGCAGGAGCTGCGGACCCGGATGCTGCGCATGGCGAGTCGATAGCGTGCGCTTCGTGGAGGAACCGGTGACGCTGCGCCTCGACCGCGACGGCGCAGTTCTGTGGGTCCGGTTGGCACGCCCCGAGGCGCGCAACGCGATCGACCCGACGATGCGCGACGAGTTGCGCCGCGCGCTCGCCGACGCCGACGCCGACCCGACCGTGCGCTGCCTCGCGATCACCGGAACCGGGACCGAGTTCTGCACCGGCGCCGATCTCACGCCGGCCCAAGCGGGCGGGGCGACCGCGGCGGAGCGGCCGGTGAGCGTGCTCGACTACCGGCGCGCAGTAGTGCCATACCAGGAGCTGTTCCGCACGTTGTGGGAGCTCGAGACCCCGGTGGTGAGCGCGGTCAACGGGACGACCGCGGGGGCGGGATGGATGCTCGCCCTCATGGCCGACCTCGTGGTCGCGGCCCAGGGCGCACGTTGGATCCATGCGTTCTCTCGGCGAGGGATGGTGCCGCACGCCGGCGATCCGTTCTTCTTGCCGCGGTTGCTGCCGCTGCATCGTCTGAACGAAGCCGCGATGCTGGGCGAGACACTCACCTCCGAAACGTTGCACGCCTGGGGTGCCGTCAACCGGCTCGTGCCCGCCGAGCAGGTCGAGGCGACCGCGACCGATCTCGCCCGTCGTCTCGCGGAGGGACCGACGCGCAGCCTCGGGCTGACCAAGCGCCTTTACCGGCGCGCGCTCGTGAGCGATATGGCCACCGCGTTCGGCGAAGAAGCCGCGGCCACGGCGCTCATCTCGCAGACCGCCGACCGTCTCGAAGGTGTTCGGTCGCTGCTCGAGGGACGCCGGCCCACGTTCACCGGCACCTGAGATCATGACGCTGCTCTCGGGACTTCGGGTCGTCGAGGTCGCGCTGCTCGCGCCGAACCAGCTCGGCATGCACCTCGCGGATCTCGGCGCCGACGTCGTGAAGGTCGAAGAGCCGGGCCGTGGGGACTACACGCGCGCGGTCGGCGGCGCGCGCCTCGACGGGGTCTCGATGCTGCACGTGCGCTGGAACCGCGGCAAGCGCAGCATCGCGATCGACCTGCGCCGGCCCGAAGGCGCGGCGGTGTTCGGCGACCTTGTCGCCAGAAGCGAAGTGGTGATCGAGGGGCTGCGCGCCGGCGCGCTCGCGCGGCGCGGTCTCGGCTACGACGACCTCGCGGCGCGCAACCCCGCCTTGGTGTTCGCGAGCCTGTCGGGGTTCGGCCAGTCCGGCCCGTACCGCGACCTCGCGACGCACGGCGTGGCGTACGACGCGTACGCGGGCCTCGCCCCGCCGGAGCGCACCGACGACGGCTTCCCCACCATCCCGCACCGCTATCACGACATCGGGACCCAGGCCGGTGCGCTCTACGCGACAGTCGCGGTGCTCGCGGCGGTGCTGCGGGCGCGGGCCACGGGGCGCGGCACCTGGATCGACGTCGCCCAGGCCGACGCCGCGGTCGCCTTCAACGCGGGGCGCATCGACAACCTGCTCGCGGGCGCCGAAACCGTCGGCGAGACGGGAGGTATGGCCGCGGCGGTGCGTTACCAGTACTACGAGACCGCCGACGGCCGCACCATCTTGTTCCAAGCTTCGGAACGCCACTTCTTCGAGCGGTTCTGCCGAGCGGTCGGACGCGACGACCTGCTCGCGCGCGACACCGGCGCCGAGTTCGGCGAGCACGCTCGCGGCGACATCGACCTGCGGCGCGAGCTGGCTGCGATCTTCGCAACCCGAGCGCAGGCCGAGTGGGTGAGGTTCTTCTTGGAGCACGACGTGCCGGGCGGCCCGGTACACGGGCCCGCCGGCCTCGTCGACGACCCGCAGTTCCAGGCCCGGTTCGCGCGCCCCGACGCGGCCACCGCGAGCACGACCCGGCTCCTCGGCACTCCTATACATACCGCCGAGGCCCATCCCGCGATCGGCCCGGCACCCGCGCTCGGTGCCCATACCGACGAGGTGCTGCGCGAGGTCCTCGACTACGACGGCGGCCGGATCGACACGTTGCGGGCCGCGGGCGTCGTCGCGTAAACCGCCCGTCATCCCCGCTCTGCGGGGCCGCTCGGGCCCTGTGCGTCCCGCTCAGCCTGCGCTCGCGCGCGCCCAGGCGCCGAACACGGCCGTCGTCGTGGTCACGGTCGCGAGGAGCGACAACGTGTTCGCGTAGACGGCCTCGACGTAGTCGTCGCCGATGCCCGCTGTCGCGTCGCGGGCGAGCACCAGCTGGTACCCGAGGTTCACGGCGTCGAAGGCGAGACCCAAGAGCGCGACGTTCACCGAGACGCCGGTGGCCACGATCGTGGTAACCCCGAGGTTGCGCAGGATCGCGTCGAGCGAGGTCCGCGCCAGGGGCGACAGGCCGTGGAGTCGGGGCAAGACGAAGTCGGCGGGCTCGACTCCCACGGCCGGGTGCACGTCGAACTCATGTGAACCCGCCGGCGGGGGCGGCCCGGCCCGGCGCGCCAGCGCGAACAGGCGCGCGTTGCGGTTGCCGCCCAACCCGTCAGGTCGGCTCTCGGCCGTGCAGTGCAGTACCGGGACACCCACCTCGCGGGCCCCCCGGCACAGGCCGGCGATCCGCTCGAGCACACCACCGGCGGCGACCGCAGCGGCGAGCGACGGAAGCATGCTGCGCTCTCCGACGACACCCTGCTGCACCTCCACGGTGAGCAGCGCAGTGTGGCCGGGGGCGACGAGAGCGGCGAGATCGGGCGCGGCGATCGCGCGAGTATCGCCGGCGGGCGGCGTGTGGACCAAGACGCGCCGTGTCGTCGCCGTATAACGTGACACGCGTGTCAGGGAAGGAGACGACATGACGACTCTGGACGCGCGGGCCGGCGCCCGCGGCCTCGCTGATCCGGTCACGGCCGAGGTCGTCCGCAGCTACATGGAGACCGTCTGCTTCGAGATGGCCACTTACGTGTCGCGCACCGCGACCACGCCCATCCTCAACCAGAGCAACGAGCGCAACGCCACGGTCCTCGACAGCATCGGGAGACTCGCGGCCCTGTCGGTCGGGATCCCTCAATTCATGCTCACCTCCACGCTGCCCGTGCGTTTCGCGCTCCAGTTCTTCGGCGACGAGATCTACCCCGGCGACGTGATCGTCGCCAACGACCCGTACCACGGTGGCGGCCACCTGCCCGACTTCAACGTCTTCGCACCCGTGTTCGCCGGCGACGAGCTCGTGCTCATCGCCTCGATCCAATGCCACCACGGCGACACCGGCGGCGCCGTCCCCGGGGGCTACAACAACCATGCCGCCGACATCTGGTCGGAAGGCATCCGCTATCCCGCGGTGAAGATCATCGAGGCAGGCCGCGAGAGGCGCGACGTGATCCACCTGATGCGCGTCAACAACCGGCTCGCCGGCTTCATCGGCGACCTGCGAGCGCAGGTCGGTGCCGCACAGCTCGGAGTCCGCCGCTTGGGCGAGCTCGTCGAACGCCACAGCGCGACGACGGTGCGGGCCTGCATCGGCGCGAACATCGCCGACACCGCTCGCCGCTTCCGCGAGGAGATCGCCGCCTGGCCCGACGGCACCTACGAAGCCGACGCGTGGGTCGACAACGATCCTGCCGGCAACGAGGACATCCGCGTCCACGTGGCACTCACGGTCGCCGCCGACCACCTCACGATCGACTTCGCCGGGTCCGACACCCGCGAGGACCTCCAGGCGTGGTCGACGTTCGGCAACACGCGCGGCTACGTGATCGCGCAACTGGCCAGCCTCGTCGAGTCCACCATCCCCAAGAACGAGGGGTTCTTCGACTGCATCACGCTGAAGATTCCCGAGGGCACGTGCGTGAACCCCAAGGTCGGCAAGCCGGTGTCGGCCGGCACGCATCATCCGGGGGTCGAGGTCGGAGATGCCATCGCGCTCGCGCTCTCCCAGATCATCCCCGACCGCTGCACCCCCCAGACCTACAAGATCGGCGCACCGCGCCAGATGTGGGGCGATCTCAACCCGCGGTCCGGCAAACCGTTCTTCGACCACGGCGGCGAGCTCTACGCGGGGTGGTGCGGTGCAGTACGCGGGGTCGACGGCTGGGGTGCTCAGAACGCGTCGTTCGGCAACCTCATCAAGGCCACCGCGGAGATCAACGAGACGCTCTTCCCGCACCTGATCCGCGGTCGCGAGTACATCACCGACTCCGGCGGCCCCGGGCAGTGGCGTGGACTCCCGGGAAGCCGCTTCGTCAAACAGGTGCTGACGCCGACCAGGGTGAGCCAGTACATGGTCAACCGCCGCCACCTCCACCCGGGGATCAACGGCGGGCAGGCAGGCTCCGGCGACCGGTGCTACCTGAAGGTCGGAGGCGCGCCCGAGGCGGTCATCGACGTCAAGGTCTCGTGTCAAGGCGAGCTGCTGGAGAGCGGAGAGTGCCTCGTGTACGAGTTCGGCGGCGGCGGCGGATGGGGTGACCCACTCGAGCGCGACCCCGACGCAGTGCTCGAGGACGTGTGGGACGAGCTGGTCTCGATCGAAGGTGCGCGCCGCGACTACGGCGTCGTGGTCACCGGCTCGGTCGAGGCGATCGATCTCGCCCTCGACGAGCGAGCGACCCGCTCACTGCGCGCCGAGTTGCAGGCGGCTCGGTGAACGCGCCGACCGGGTGCAGGATCGGCGTCGACGTCGGCGGCACCTACACCGACGTCGTGCTTGCCCGCCCCAACGGAACGATCCGGCTCGAGAAGGCGCCGACCACCCCGGCCGACCAATCCGAAGGCGTGCTCGACGCGCTGCAACTCCTCGCCGCCGCCGAGAACCTCACGGTCGAGGACGTCCTGCGCGCGACCGCGACCGTCGTGCACGGCACCACCACTGGCGACAACACGCTTATCGAGATGACCGGAGCACCTACCGGCGTGATCTGCTCGGAGGGCTTCCGCGACGAGATGGACATCCGGCGCGGCTACAAGGAGGACATCTGGGACGCGGCATTGCCGGCCCCGCCGCCGATCGCGCGCAGGCGCGTCCGCCTCGCGGTGCCCGAGCGGATCGACTGCGACGGCAACGTGGTCGTCGCGCTCGACGAGGACGCGGTCCGGCGCGCGGCACGCCGGTTGCGCGCCTTCGGTGTCGCGTCGATCGCCGTCGCGTTCCTCCACTCGTTCGTGCGCCCCGAGCACGAACTGCGCGCGGCCGAGCTCGTCCGTGAGGAGTTCCCTGACGTTGCGATGATTTCGCTCTCGCACGAGGTGCTGCCACGCGCACCCGAGTTCGAGCGCACCTCGACGACGGTAGTGAACGCGTACGTCGGGCCGGTGATCGCGCGGTACGTCCGTCGCCTCGAGCAGCGCCTCGCCGACGCCGGGTTCGCAGGCGAGCTGCTCGTCGTGCGCTCCAACGGCGGCGTGTGCCCGCCGGCGGCGATCGAGCGGCGCGCGGTCGCTACGATCGGCTCGGGCCCGACGGGCGGCGCGATCGCGGCCGCCGCGGCCGCGCGGGCCGCGGGACTCGCCGACGTCGTGAGCGTCGACATGGGTGGCACGTCCTACGACATGTGCCTCGTACGCGATGGCCGCCCCGAAGTCAAAACGGAGTGGAACTGGAGGCATCGCTATCTCATCCAGTTGCCGATGGTCGATGTCCACGCGGTCGGGGCCGGCGGCGGCTCGGTCGCCGGCCGCGCGGGTGACCGCATCGTTGTCGGTCAGCAGTCGGCCGGAGCCGCACCGGGTCCTGCCTGCTACGGGCTCGGCGGCGTCGAGCCCACGGTCACCGACGCCGACGTGCTGCTAGGCCGCATCGATCCCACGCGGTTCGCGGCGGGTCGGCGCGCGCTCGACGTCGAGGCCGCGACCAAGGCTCTCACCCGCCTCGGCGAGCCGATCGGCCTCGCCGCGGTCGAGGCAGCCGCCGCCATCGTCGAGATCATCGACGCGTACATGACCGACGCGGTCCGGCGCGTCCTCGCGTTCGCGGGCGCCGACCCGCGCGATCTGTCGCTCGTCGCGTTCGGCGGCATGGGGCCAGTGCACGCGACGACCCAAGCGGCGGCGCTCGGCATGCGCCGCTGCTTCGTTCCCCTCGCGGCATCGGGGTTCTCGGCCCTCGGCTTGCTCATCGCCGACCACGTCGTCGACGAGTCGCGCGCCTACCTCGCCCGGTCGAAGCAAGTCGACTTGGCCGCGCTGTCCGCGCTCGCCGACCAGCTCGCCGCCGACGCGGACGCCGAGCTCGCGGAAGCGGGCGTCGCCGACGAGCGCATTGAACGGACGTGGTACCTGAACATGGTGTTCCCGGGGCAGACCTTCGACGTGGCAATCCCCGTCGCCGTGGTTCCGGGCGAGTCGATCTCGCCCGAGACGCTCGACGCCGCGGTCGACGAGTTCCACCGTCGCAACGCCGAGGCCCGCCTCATCGAATCGCGCGCCGAAGAGCCATTGGTGCGCGGCCTGCGCCTCGTCGCCGTCGGGCGCAGCGACCACCCCGACCTGCGACCTCCCGTGACGACGGGTGTCGCTCGCGCTCGCGGTCGACGCCCCGTCTACCTCGGCGGCGCCTGGGTCGACGCCGAGGTCGTCGACGCCGCCGAGCTCACCCCGGGTGGCGCCGCGCGCGGCCCTGCGGTGATCGAGTTGCCCTTCAGCAGCCTGTTGCTCCGACCTGGCGACACCGCGCGCGGCACCGCGGCCGGCGACCTGCTCGTCGACATCGCGTGAGCGCGGGCGCGACGACGCTCGCCGCCGAGGGTTTCGGGTTCGCGATCAACGCGGTCACGTCGGGTGAAGCTCTCGACGAGCACGGCCACTTGGGCGACGCTGCGATCGCCCGCGTCTTCGACGACGCGACGATCGCCTACGCGGTGCATCGGCTCGGCCCGCGCTGGCCCACCTATCTCGAGGCGGGTGGCCAGGTGGTCGTCGCGCGCGAGCTGCACATCGTTCGCGAAACACCGGAAAGACCGGCCGACCGCCATCTGGCGGGGACGCGGATCGCGGGGCACCCGTGAAGTTCGGTGTCGCGCTCGGTCGCCTGCGTCCAGGCTTTTTCGTCGACTGCACGATCGAAGCGGAACGCCTCGGCTACGAGTCGGTGTGGCTGCCCGAGCATCTCGTGCTCACGTCACAGATGAGCCGATCGCCCCACCCCGGCGAGACGCACCCTCCCGTTCCGCCCGAGACCCCCGTTTTCGAGCCGTTTGCCTACCTCGGCTACCTCGCAGGCCGCACCGAGAGCATCCGGCTCGGGACACACGTCTACAACGTCGGGCTGCGGCATCCGTTCACCACGGCCCGGGGGGTGCAGACGGTCGACATCCTCTCCGGAGGCCGCCTCGAGTTCGGCATCGGCGCGTCGTGGCTCGAAGAAGAGTGGGTGGCCACCCAGCTCGACTTCCGCACCCGAGGGCGGCGAGTCGATGAGGCGATCGACGTCTGCAAGCTCCTGTGGAGCCGCGACGTCGTCGACCACCACGGCGAGTTCTTCTCGTTCGAGGGCGTCACGTTCGAGCCCAAGTGCATTCAGCGTCCCTGGCCGCCGATCCTCGTCGGTGGCGAGTCGGACGCCGCGCTGCGGCGTGCGGCGCGTCTCGGTGATGGCTGGATCGGCATCTCCCACACGTTTGCATCGGTCGAGGCGCCGATCGCGCGGCTGCGGTTCCTGCTCGCCACCGAGGGGCGCACCGCGGACGATTTCCAGATCGTGCTCGGCGGCGAGGTCTCCTCGCGCGACGACATCTCGCGATGGGAAGAGCTCGGCGTGACGCGTCTGATCGTGGCACCGTGGCGACACTCCCGCGAAGCGATCGACGGCCTGCGCGACTTCGCCGAATTCCTCGCCTAGGCCTTGGCTCCGATGCTCTAGGATACGCTTATTCAGTAACCGTTTCTTAGAGGGAGGGCCGCTACGGATGGCAGAGTTCCTCCGAGCCCGGTGGTGGGAGTCGACCTTCGAGGGCGCGAGCCGACGAGACCGCCGCGGATGTGAGTACGACGCCTACCTCCCCGACCCGCTCCAGGGGTGGGACCTGGGTCTTCCGGGTGAGCTCGCCGCCGACATCGCTGACGCCGAGCAGGCGGTCCGCCACCTCAACGACGCCGGCACCCGCCACGTGAGCCTCGAAGGCCTGGCCCGATTCCTGCTCCGCGCCGAGAGCGTCGCATCGTCGCACATCGAAGGCCTCCACGCGACACCTCGAACGCTCCTGGAGGCCGAGGTTGCCTTGGCGCAAGGCGGCGATGCGGCCGACCGCATCGCCGTCGAAGTGCTGGGGAACATCGCGGCGCAAGAGGCCGCGGTCAACCTCGCAACTCACAGCGAGGACTTCGATCTCGACTCGTTGCTCGAGATCTCTCGTGTCCTGCTCGCGCGCTCGGAGTACCCCCAGTACGCCGGAGTCGTCCGCGAGGTGCAGAACTGGATCGGCGGAAGCTCGTACAACCCGTGCAGCGCCAGCTTCGTGCCGCCTCCCGTTGCATACGTGGGCGGTCTGCTCGACGACCTGATCGCCTACGTCAACGGCGATGAGCACTCACCGCTCGTCCAGGCCGCGCTCGCTCACGCACAGTTCGAGACGATCCACCCGTTCATCGACGGCAACGGCCGAACCGGGCGGACGCTGATCCACATGGTCTTCAGGCGCCGGGGCCTCGCCCCGAGCTTCGTGCCGCCTGTCAGTCTGGTGCTCGCTACGTGGTCCACCGAATACATCAACGGGCTCACAACGTACCGTCACATCGGACCAGCCGAAGAGCCTGCACGGTCTGAGGCGGCGCACACCTGGCTCCGGACGTTCGCCACGGCGACGCTGCGCGCGTGCCGCGACGCCGAGCGATTCGCAGATCAGATCGATCAGATGACGACCGGTTGGCGAGAACGACTCGGAAGGGTGCGCGCCGATTCGGCAACCGATCGGATCATCGAGGTGCTGCCGGGCGCGCCGATCGTCACCGTCGAGTCAGCCGCCCGACTCATCGATCGCTCGACCGTGCGCACCGGCGAAGCGATCAACCGCCTGGTGGAGGCCGGAGTCCTCAGACAGCGAAACATCGGCAAGCAGCGCTATCGAGTCTTCGAGGCCGGCGAGGTTCTGGGCTTGTTCACAAGGCTCGAACGCGCCCTTGCGAGCCCGACCGGCAAGAACAGGCACCAGTCTCCCGTTCGTCCAGTGCCAGCGCGCACTACGCGCTGAGGCGACCAGAAGAGCAGGCAGAGGTGCCCGCCGTAGACCTGCCGGCGGGCGCGTGCGGGAGCGGCGAGCGCCCGCGGGCAACGTGCGGACAAGCGGCCCCGAAGGGGCGGCGCCGGGTATCCCGGCGCCGAGCGAGGGAGCCATGGAGATGGTATCCCGGCCGGCAGCGAGCGCGACCAGCGGAGTAGGCCCCCCCCTACACTCGTCGGGTGCACGACGCCCCCACCGCTCCTCCCTTCTTCGAGGTCGTCGTCGGCCAGCGGGCGTGCCGCGCCTTCGACGACGACCGGGACGTCGCCGACGAGACGCTGGCGATCCTGCTCGAGGCGGCGACCCACGCGCCCAGCGCCGAAAACCGCCAGCCGTGGGTGTTCGTGGTGATCCGCGACGCCGAGACCCGGGCTCGGGTCGGCGAGCTGACCGCCCAGGCGTGGGAGGACGGAGCCCGCGAGCTGTCGCGCCGGCGCCTCGCCGAGGAGCTGTTCACCGAGGTCGACGAGGGCGCCACCGGCGGGATCAGCGCAGCTCCCGTGCTGGTCGTGGTGGGCGCCGACACGGATCGGTGCCTCGATGCCACGGTGGCGTCGTCGACGTTCCCCGCGGTGCAGAACCTCCTGCTCGCTGCGCACGCCCTCGGCCTGGGCTCGGCGCTCACGACGCTCCCTACCGTGCACGCCGACGAGCTGGGCGCCGCAATCGGGCTCCCCGAGACGGTGGTGCCGGTGGCGGTCGTGCCCCTCGGCTACCCCGCCCGGCCTCTCGGCCCGCCCCGCCGGGAGCACTTTGCCGGCCACACCCACCGGGAGCGCTTCGGCCAGCCCTGGTGACGACGACGTGAGCGCGCCTCGTCAGGCGGCGACGTCCACCCGCGTCCCGTCGTGCGCCGCCGAGTCCCGGATGGCGTCGAGCACCCGGGTGCAGGCCAGGCCGTCGTCGAACGTGGGCACGGGCACGCCCGGCTCGCCCGCGGCATCGGCATCGCCTCGGCCGGCGATCCGGTCGCGCAGCGCCTCGCACAGTCGCGTGTAGGGACCGAGCTCGAGGTGCGTGAAGCGGTGGCGCGGGTCGTCGCTCGGCGGGGGCGCCGGGGCGAGCGTCAGCTCGGGAGGCACCGGGAGCACCCGCTCCCCGGCGGCGTCGGCCAGCCACGTCTGCCGGTCGTCGATCCACAGCGTGCCGTGGGTCCCGGCCACCCGGGTGACGTCCATGCCTGAGCCCCACGTGCCGCCGCT
>Ga0136613_10001726_pt1 | contig 11385 bp, 12 predicted proteins | sample AntDrymUQ2722106_2_FD_106649 | JGI IMG/M metagenome (GOLD analysis project Ga0136613, IMG submission 106649) | Polar desert sand microbial communities from Dry Valleys, Antarctica - metaG UQ272 (21.06) | ecosystem: Environmental > Terrestrial > Soil > Desert | place: Antarctica: Dry Valley... | reverse complement strand
TCTCCGACGCCGCCTCCGCCCCCGCCCCCGCCTCCGCCCCCGCCCCCGCCCCCGCCTCCTCCGCCGCCCCCTCCTCCTCCTCCGCCGCCACCACCGGCTGCCCCGGCGAATACGGCGCTCCCAGTCATCAGCGGAACTGCCCAGCAGGGGGCAACGCTCTCGGCCTCGACCGGAAGCTGGACGAACACACCGACCAACTACGCGTACCAATGGAAACGGTGTGACACCGCCGGTGCCAACTGTGTCTCCATCGACGGAAGCACGGGCGCGAAAAACACGCTCGGCTCCTCGGACGTGGGCAAGACCCTGCGCGTCACCGTGACGGCGTCGAACGCGGGTGGATCGGCCTCGGCGACGAGCAACGCGACGGGAGTGGTCAAGGCCGCTCCGACGCCGCCTCCCACCCCTCCGCTGGGATCGGTAGCACCGAGCAACACCGCGCTTCCCGTCATCACCGGGAACCCTCAGCAGGGAGTCACGCTGTCGGCGTCGACCGGAAGCTGGACGAACACTCCGACCGCGTATGCGTTCCAGTGGAGGCGGTGCGACGAAGCCGGCGCGAACTGCGTCCCGATGAAGAGCTACGGACCACAGAACACACTCGGCCGCGCCGCCGTCGGACGGACGTTGCGGGTGACGGTGACGGCCTCGAACGCCGGAGGATCGAGCGCTGCGACGAGCAACGCGACGCCGGTCGTCGGCCCCGCCCCGTCTCCCAAGGTGCCGAAGGTCTCGGTGCAGCCCGAGATCACCGGCGTTCCACAGGAAGGGCTGGCGCTCTCGACCTCGACCGGGGCCTGGTCGAACACGCCCACGCTCTACGGGTACCAGTGGAGACGATGCGACGCTGGTGGTGCCGGCTGCAACTCGATCGAGGGTGCGACCGGCCGTTGGTACAGGGCCGGGCCGGCCGACGTGGGTCACACGCTCCGGGTCGTGGTCGCGGCGTGGAACGACGAGGGCGGTACCTACACGAGAACCGAGCCGACGCCGGTAGTCGCGCCCAGACCTGCGGCTCTACTGCCCCGCAACGTCGTCCCGCCGTCGATCGAGGGGAGCTTCCAGACAGGAAACACGCTGGAGGTGACCGGCGGCTCCTGGTCCGGAGATCCGTCCCGGTGGACGTACCAATGGCGTCGCTGCGGTGGGTGGTCGCTCGGCTGCGAGAACATCCACGATGCGACGGGTGCGACGTATGTCGTCGACCGGGCCGACGCCTTCCAGTGCGTGGGCGTCGTGGTGACTGCCTGGAATGCAGGCGGCTCGAGGTCGGTGTACGTTGGAGTCCGGGGCCCGCACTGCGCAAAGAGCGCACCGACGCCCGACTGACGATCTGTGAGGACGCCGGTCTCGCACGAGGGCGGCGTCCTCACTACAGCTCCACCAGGCGCGTGCCGATAGCGAGTCCGTGGACACGATCAGCCCGGAGCTCGCACTCGTCGACGAGCAGCTCAAGGCCCGCGGACGTCAACTTCTCCACGACTTTCCGCACCGCATCGCATCGCCCACGACCCCGCCGGAGCCCGAGCGGGTAAGACGAACGGTGCCGCTCGCTCCAGTGCTCTGCACGCTCCTCGCCGCAGTGCTACTCGGAACGCTCTCGGCCGGTGGCTCCGAGGCCAGCGAGGCGGTTCCGCCCACCGCTCAGGTCGTGACCGCCGCGCCGACGACACAACCTGCTCTGCAACCTCGCCAGCTCCGCTGGCAGTCGGTCCCGGGAGCAGCGTTCTACAACGTGATCCTGTGGCGGGACGGAAAGAGAGTCCTCGACCTATGGCCGCGCACGGCGAGTGTGCCACTACCGCTGCGCCGCCTCACGTCGGGCGTGTATCAGTGGTTCGTCTATCCGGTACGAGAGAGGCGGGGCAAGCAGCAGTTCGGCCGTCTCGCCGCGAGCGGCACGGTCAGAGTCTGAGAGCTCAGTCTCCCGCAGGCGACGGCTGGCCCACCGAATCGAGGGAGACGGCTCCGCCGCCCGTGGCGAGCGACTCCTCCACCGCCTCGATCGAGCGCACGACGTCGACGCCGATCGCGAGGGACGAGCGGGGCGGCGTACCGTCGAGCACGGCCGCGCAGAAGTCCGCTACTTCCAGAGCCAAGGGCTCACTCGCGTCGATGCGCGGCGAGAGGATGTCGCCGGTACGGTATGCGAGCTGGAACTCGCCGAAGCTCTCGAAGTCGGGAAGCGACGCGCCCGAGTCGAAGATCCTGACGGGCTCTGTGCTCGTGTCGTCGTAGACGACCATCTTCGACGACCCGATGATCGCGGTTCGCCGCAGCTTGCTCGGCGAGAGCCACGACAGCTCGAGGTGCGCGATCGTGCCGCTCTCGAAGCGCATGTTGACGAAAGCGACGTCGGGAATGTCCGGGAAGATGCACCCGCGCGCCATTGCCGAGACCTCCCTCGGGAGATCGTCGAGCCAGTAGCGGAGGATGGAGAGGTCGTGCGGGGCAAGGTCCCAGACGACACTGGCGTCGGTTTGATGCAGGCCGAGGTTCACGCGGCTGATCGAGATGAAGTGGATGTCGCCGAGCTCTCCCGTGTCGATCAGCTCCTTGATCCGCACCACCGACGGGCTGTACAGCGCGATGTGGCCGGGCAGCAGCACGAGCCCGCCCCGCTCCGCGCGCTCGATGAGATCCGCGACCTCCTCCGACGTCACGGCCAGCGGCTTCTCGACCCAGACGTGCTTGCCGGCGTCGAGAGCGGCGGCGGCGATGGCGTGGTGTGTCGAGATCGGCGTGGCGACTACGACCGCGTCGAGGTCGGGATCGGCGAGGAGGTCGTCGAGCTCGAAGGAGGCGCGCGCGCCGGGATGGCGTGCCGCAGCCGCCGACAGGGCTCGCTGATCTCTGTCGCAGAGCCATGCGACCTCCGCCCGGGTGTTTTCGGCGAAGTTCCGCACGAGGTTCGGCCCCCAGTGGCCGAGACCGACGACCCCGACGCGTAGCCGACCGTCGGACGACGGCATCACGCCGTTCCTCGTGTACCAAACACCACGAACGGAGTTCGCACCAGGAGCTTGAGGTCGAGGCCGAGCGACCAGTCGCGAGCGTAGGCGGCGTCGAGATCGAGCATCTCCCTGTACGTCGACCGGGCGCGCGCGGTCACCTGCCAAAGACCAGTCATTCCGGCCGGTACGAGGAAACGGTCGAGGTGCTGCGCCTCGATGAGCTCGCCTTCGTACGGCAGGCACGGGCGTGGGCCGACGAGCGACATGTCGCCGCGCAGGACGTTGATCAGCTGAGGCAGCTCGTCGAGGCTCGTCCGGCGAAGCCAGACACCGACGTTCGTCACGGCATCCGAGCGGTCGAGCTTGTACAGGTTGTTCTCCGTCGGCGCCTCAGTCGTGCTCATGATGCTCCGCACGTACTCGCGGTGCGGCGCTGCGTCTGTATCGGGCCGCATACTGCGGAACTTCAGGAGCTCGAACTGCTTCATGTTCTGGCCCAGCCGCTCCTGTCTGAAGAAAACCTCGCCGGGAGAACCGCGTCTCACCCGCCAGGCGATGTACAGGAATAGCGGACTCAAGACGAGGAGAGCAAACGCCGCGCCGACGATGTCGATCGCGCGCTTCGCGGCGCGCGCGAGCTTTGTCGTGCGCACGGGCTGCAGCGCGACGAGGGGGAGCCCTTCGACGTAGTGCACGCCGACGGCAGGCCCGATCGCCTCGAAGAGCCTGGGCACGAGATCGATCTGGACGTCGAGGTTCCGAAGCGCATGGACGAGCTCGAGCTGGCGGTCGTGGCCCTCCTTCGAGAAGGCGATGATGATGCGCTGCACGTTGTGCTGCTGCACCAGGTTGCGGATGTCAGCCGGCGTGCCGAGCACCGGGACCTCGGCGAGATCGCGGCGCATCGACTTCGGCTCGTCGTCGACGAATCCCACGAGGCGAATACCGAGCTCGGGGTGATGCGCGAGCTTCCGTCCGAGCAGCTGACCCACGTCGCCCGCGCCGACGATCAGGGTGTTCTGGACGTATTGCGGCCGGCCCCGGGTATGAGTTCGCGCGACGGCGCGACCGAGGAGCAGTAAGCCGATCGCCGCGACCCAGAGGCCGACGAGCAGTCCCGCCGGGATTTTCGCGCCGGTCAGGCTTGCGGCGACGAGGACGGCCCACTGCGTGAGCGAGACGACCACCACGATGGGCACGACGTCGTCCGCGACCGTAAGGTCCGCGCGGCGCTCCTCGCGTCGATAGAGCCCGTATACGGCCGTGAGGCCGTACCAGAGCAGGAGGGTGACTGCGGTGAGAAACGCCGCTCCGGCAAGGGCCTCTTGAACCGAGGCCTCGTGGGTGGACGCCGTGAGGAAGCTCACCAGCACGCACGCGCCCGCGAGCGCGCCGACGTCGGTCGCCAGCAGCACTCGGCGGCGTAGGCGCCCCGCCTGTCGTGGAGCGGCGCGTGAGTGCTCCAGGCCCTTTCTGCGGTGCTCGAGGAACGGCGCGGACATGCCGCCGTTGACCGCGGCGACTTCAGCCGTGTTCTTGTCGCTCCGCTTCCACGCCCTTTGGACGTCCAACTGGCCCACCGATCCCCAATCTCCCCTCACTCGGAGGCGAAACAATCGCCTCCGTCCCGTAACCCACTGTACGTCGACTTGCCTATACGCGCAATACCCGAGAAACGACTGCTCACAACGCCTATAGAGAGAAGGGAGCGGGATTCGTACAGATTGTTAACGAGTCCGACGCAGGATTCTTCAGAGGCGCCACCGATCGCGCAGATATAGCCCGAGGCCAAGGGGCAGGAGAGCCGCCCAGCCGGCTCTCGAAGGGACTGAGCGCGATTGACCCGGCAGCCCGACCCTCGCATGAAAGGAAAAGCGGACGTAGTTCGCGAGCGAGCGCGATCGTTGCCGCCTAGAGAGGTCGTGGGGAAGCAAGAGTTCCTCGAGAAAGAACTGTCTGCTCGCCGCTGCGGACTCGATCATGAGCTCCCTCGCGCGACTCGTCAGCCCGTCACTCTGGTATTCCACGATGCGGAAAACCTCGTTCACGTGGCGCTCGACATACCGAAGCGCCATCCGGTTCCAGACGAGCGCCTCGCTCACGAAGCCGCGGCCTTCTTCGAACGGAAAGGGGAACTCGCGTAGTACCTCGGTCCGTAGCATCCCGTGCTTGTCGCCCGAGATCCGGTAGACGTAGGCCAGCTCGACGGGGTCGCAGTCGAACGGCTCGGACGGGTAGCGGTCCCCGATGATCGCGCCGGTCTCGTCGGAGCACAGGCCGATTACGCCGGAGAAGAGGTGCCGCCGATCGGCCTCGATGCTGTCCCACCAGGCGAGCATGCGCTCGAGCGAGTCCGGGGGCAGCCAGTCGTCGGAGTCGACCATCGTGGTGAACCTGGCACGCGCGAGCTCGATTCCGCGGTTGAGTGCCACGTGCTTGCCCTTGTTCGCCTGTCGCCGATATCGAATCTCGAGACCACCTCCTGCGGCCATCCACGACTGGACAAGCGGCTCGGTATCGTCGTCGGAGCCGTCGTCGACGATCACCCACTCGAAATCCCGGAACGACTGGGCCACAAGTGACTCATGGAGCCGCGGTAGCGTGTGAGCCCGGTTGTAGCTGGGCGTGAGAACCGTGATGGTTGGACTCGCCGTCGCAGCCACCAGACGCCTTGCCGCTTACGCCGACTGCGAAGGCGACTCGCGCTGCTCCACTAGCGCGCCGGCGGCGTCGTCGAGGCGCTTGTTTCGCCGCGGCGCCGGCCGCGTGGCGCGTCTCGTTTCTTCCGATACCAACGGTTGCGCACCGTAGTACCCATACCCCTCGGGCATATTCCCTCCAGCCAGCACAAAACCCAGCTTTCGCGCGGGGCTGACGTCGAGCTGGCGCGCGAGTTCGCGCAGTATCGGACGATCGACGATGCCGAGCCGCACCACCACCAGGACCGCATCGACACGCGTGGACAATGTCAACGCGTCACTCACGGCGAGCAGAGGCGGCGAGTCGACAAGGACGAAATCCGCACCCTCGCGAAGCTCATCGAGAATGCTCGCCACCGCGCGAGTTCCCACGAGCTCGCCGGGATTCGCGGGAAGGAATCCCGCCGGCAAAACCCACAGCTGCCCGGCGGCGTCCGGCCCTACGGCGGTGGGCTCCCCGGGAACAGGCTCTCGAGACCTGCTCGCAAGCTTGATGGGCTCGGATGCGTCGAGACGCACCGGCACCAGGGCACGCTCCAGCGCGACGCGCTGGATGGCGACGTCGGTGAGTCCCGCGCGATACCCGATTCCGAGCAAGCGCCCGACAGCAGGCTTTCGCAGGTCGAGGTCGACGAGGACAACTCGGCGGCCCGAGCGGGCAAGGGCGACGGCGAGGTTCGCAACGGTCACCGATTTCCCCTCCCCGCTGACCGAGCTCGTGACCATGATGACCTTCGCGTTGACGTCCAGGTTGGCGAGCTCGACGTTCGACCTGAGTCGTCGAACTGACTCGGCTTCTACTTCCGAGGGGCCGTCCAGCATGACCAGTCGATCCTGGCCCGCGACCTGTTTCGGTGCCGACAGCCTGGCGAGGAGCGGTAGCCCAAGCATTCGCTGAATCTCGTCTTCGTTGCGGACGCGCCGATCCAGTGCTTCCCAGAGGAAGGCTGCAGCAAGCCCAAGCAGGAGGCCGACCCCGAGCCCGAGCATCGCGTTCCGCCTCGGTGTCGGCGCCACCTGCGTCCCGTCGCTCGCCTCCCGCACGACACGCGGCTTCGTCTTCAAAAGCTCCAGCGTCCTCAGCTCCTGGGCCGTCCGAGCAAGCTCGCGGTAGAGCGGGGTGTCGGTCGCCCCCTGCTCCCGAAGCTCAGCGAGGTTCTCAAGGAGATCGGTGCGAGCGCTCGCGAGGTTTGCGGTGTCCAGCTCGAGCCGGTATTGCGAGAATGCCTCCGCGTATCCGGTTGCGAGTCGACCGGCCAGTACGGGATCTGAACTCGTGACGGTGAAGCGAAGGATGTCCGCGTTTCCGCGAGGCGTGACGCTCGAGGCAGCGAGAAGCTGTAGTGGTTGAATCGGCACGTTCGCCCGGGCAATCGCTCTCTCAGCGACCTCGGGGACGCGTGCGAGCGACGCCTGCGTCTGGGCGAGCCGATCCGGGTCGGTGTAGATATCGGTGCTCGGCCTGCCGGTCAGCGCCGATCCGAGATCCTCGCGACTGAGCAGCACCTCAGCGGTCGATCCGTAAACCTTCGGCTCCTGGTAGGCCTGCAAGAACGCAACGAGCGGGACCACGAGCAACGGAACGAGAGCAATCCACCGTCGGCGGCGAAGGATCGCGAGATACTCGTTAAAGGACCGCTGACCGGTCGGGCTCTCTGCTCCGTCCACGAGCTTAGTGTGGGTGGGACTTCCCGTCCCTGCCATACCAACCGGTTCATGTGCCATTGAGATTCAAAGATATAGGGAAGAAACAAGGTCAGACTGACGGGCCGCTCAAGATGCGCGGGACGCAAGGCCCTGAGCGCGATCGCCTCCAGTGTTGTGCAAGGCAACCAGGCGCCCTGTCGCAGGCCACTCTCTACACTATTTCACCCAAAGGCCCGAAGCAGCCTCCTTGCCGATACGGTCCGTATCGATGGACGAACGGCTTCAGGTCGCTTTTGTCTGCACGGGCAACCGAGCGAGGAGTCCGCTCGCCGAGGCGCTCTACCGTCGATACAGCGAGGGGTTCGAGACCGACGTCACATCGTACGGAACGAGTGACGTCGGGGCTGCGCCGCCGCTGTCGCAGGCGCTCGAAGCAGGGGCGGCTCTTGGCATCGATCTTTCGGGCCACCGTGCGCGACCCCTCCGACGGGGAGACCTTGCCGGCGCGGATCTCGTGCTCGGCTTCGAGGCCTTCCATCAGGCCGTGGCGGTCATCGATGCCGGAGCAGCTGCCGCCAAAACGTTCCTGCTCGCGGAGCTCGTCCCGCTGCTCGACGAACCGTCCTTGGGCGGCGATGACGTAACACGAACGCGTGCAGCCGTGTCTCTCGCGGACTCGAGGCGAATCAGAACGCGTCCGGCCGAAGCGGCCTCCCTCGGCGATCCCCTCGGGCAGCCGGAAGAGGTGATGTTCCGGTCTGCGAGACAAATCGACGAGCTCGTCCGCGAGCTCGTGCGAAAACTGTTCGGATGACCCCGCTGCGACGCACTGGCAAACGCGGGACCGCGGACTAGAGTGAGCTCGTGAGCGCATCAACCAATGCCGACGTGGTCGCCGCTCGGTCGGATCGCAGAGGGGACGCGCCGGTTGAGTCCTCCACGACATGCGTCGACGTCGGACTGACCGCGTACCGGAGAGTGGCGTTCATCGACGAGGCGATCGGGTCGGTTTTCGCTCAGACGCACTCCCAGTGGAGGCTCACGATCTGCGACAACGGCCCCGGCGGAGGGGATGTCGAGCGAGTGGCTCAGCGGTATCTGCACGATCCGCGCGTGACATACCGTGCGACCGGGAACGAGCTCACCCAGGCGGACAACTGGACGAATGCGCTGAACCAGGGCACCGCGTCCTACGTCGCTGTGCTGAACGACGACGATCGCTGGCACGCGGACTATCTGAAGGCGCGGGTGGAAGCGCTCGAAGCCCACCCCGAGTGCGCCTTCGCCTTCTCCGAGTGGGTGCAGATCGACGAGCACGGAGTCGAGATCCTGCAAGCGCCGACCACTTTCCCCGAGGGCGTCATATCGCAGCTCGAAGCGGCAAGGTGGTTCATTCGGCACAACACGATCGTTCCGCCTGCGATCGTCCTACGCCGCGCGGCGTGCGAAGCGGTCGGGCCGTTCTTCGATCCAAAGTGGCAGTACTTCGACTGGGAGTTGTGGGTGCGGCTCGCGGCTCGATTTCCCATCTACTACCTTGCCCGCCAAGACAACGACTTTCGGCGTCACTCAGCGGCGTTTACCTATTCCGAGCGGGAGCCTCCACAGCAGCTTCTCGACATGTTCGACCATCTCGAAGAGACTCTCGCCCGGGAGGTCGACGGGTTCGAGCTCTCGCGCATCGAGCGGGCGCGCATCCGCTCGCAAATCCTCCTGCGAGCTGCCTCGGATGTGCACGTCGGCGTCGGCTGGAAGGGATCCGGCCCGACATACAGGCGTGCACTCCGGGAATATCCGCCGACACTCTTCGGCCGGCCTTCCCTGACGATGCTCGCGAAGTCGCTGCTCGGACAGCGCGGCTCTAGGCTTGTTTCCCGGTTGCTTTGCACGGTGCGACCGTCCTCCACTCGCGGTCCGTCGGCTTAAGAAGTCGACATGATGAGACCTCGAACATTCGTCCGGAAGGTCGTCCGCCGGCTGCAGGGGATTGTGGTTCGCTGGGAGCAGCGGCTAGAACGCCTGGGAAGCGGCGCGGTTCGACAAGCGGCGCGGCATCGACACGGCGGGCCGGCTCGAGCCGACGGAGCGCCGAGGTCCACGGGAACTCGGAGTCGTAGGAGCCCGGGATACATGAGGTTGCGCACGTTCCCGAGAAGAGCCTGGCGGCGCATCACGGGCATGATCCGGTGGGAGAGCCGGCTTCACGCCCGGGAAGCGCGCCGATTCGATCGCAGGCTCGGCGTCGATACCGGGGGCTGGATCGAGCCTACGGATCTGACCGTGTCCGTCGGCGACGTCGCGGAGGGGTTCACCTACGGCGGGACGCAGGCGCGTCTCGTTCGCTGGTGCTTCGACGCGCTACCGCCGGATCGCTCGAGCTTCACGTTCGTCGACATGGGCTCTGGCAAGGGACGAGTGCTCCTGTACGCCGCCGAAGCTGGCTTCGGAAGGTCTCTCGGCGTCGAGTTCGCCGAGGAGCTCCACTCGGTCGCGCTGGCGAATGCCGAGATCGCGAAGCGTCGAAGCCTTTCGATCGAGCCCGTCCTCGGAGACGCCGGTGCCTTCGAGTTCCCGGACGAGCCGCTCGTCGTCTACTTCAACAACCCGTTCTCCGAGCGAGTGATGGAGCGGGTGATTGCGAACCTCAGCGCCTCGTACGAGCGCGCGCCTCGACCCGTGATCGTCCTGTACCAGCAGTTGATCGTGGAGTGGCCGGCCTGGCAGCGGACGAGGAACCTCGAGCTCCTGGAGCAGGTTTCGTTCCTCACAGGCCGCACCCTGGAGCCGCCGAAGGGCCCGATCGACCGGCGAATGCTGAAGCTCTTCGTCGTAGGCATCTACGAGTCGCCCGAGGTCAAGCGCCCGAGCTAGCGGTCCCTGGCGCGCGCCAGCGCAGCTGGTCGTCGAGCGCCTCCGACTCGAGCAGCCGCTTCAAGCGGCCGAGCCGGATGAAGCGGTCGCCTTCGAAGTCGTCAAGCGTCAGCCGAGCCTGCTCGTACGCGGCGGCGAGCTCGTCCGCGCCGCGCTCGGCGCTCCACTCGAGCTCGCACTCGGGAAAGCGCGACGTGAACTTCGAGAAGTCGACGCGGTAGCTGCGAGGATCCGGCGACGCGTCCCCCGCGAAGGTCACCTCGCACTCGGGAAGGCGCCGGTGCACGATCTCCGCCAGATCCCGAATCCGATAGTTCTGCTCGGCGGAGCCGATGTTGAAGGCGTCACCGGCGAGCTCGTCAGCCGGCGCGGCGAGGAGCGCGAGCGTGGCCTTGGCGATGTCCCGGATGTGCACGAGCGGACGCCACGACCTGCCGTCGCTCAACAGCTTGATGGCGCCCGTCGTATGCGCCCAGGCCACGAGGTTGTTCAAGACGATGTCGAGCCGAAGGCGTGGCGAGGCTCCGTACGCGGTTGCGTTCCGCATCGAGACCGGCGAGAACCCGCCCCCCGCGAGCTCGCGCAACCCCTCCTCGGCGCGCACCTTCGACTCCGCGTAGGAGGTCAGTGGTCGAAGCGGCGCATCCTCTCCCACGAGCTCGTCGCCCTCGGCCGCCCCGTACATGCTGCAGGACGACGCGAAGACGAAACGCCGCACGCCCGCCTCCTTCGCGGCCCGCGCAAGCGCCATGGTGCCGTCGAGGTTGATCGAGTACGTCCAGTCCGCGTCGAGATCGCCGAGAGGATCGTTGGAGAGCGCCGCGAGATGCACCACGGCGTCGAAGCCTTCGAGCGCCCGCGGGGAGACGTCTCGTACGTCGGCCGCCAGAGCGGGCTCCAGGGCCGCGCCGTCCCAGAGGTCGCAGCCACGGTAGAAGAAGGTGTCCAGGCCCACCACGTCGTGCCCGGTGTCCCGCAAGATCGGAGCCAGGACGGAGCCGATGTACCCGTGATGGCCGGTGACCAGGACCCTCACCCGGCCGGCGCTCCTTCGACGTCTGCGAGCAGCCCGGCCTCTCGAAGGCGCTCTGCTGCGACCTCGATCTGAGAAAACGGCATGCCCGATCGCTCGGCGACGTCGAGCAGTGAGTGGCCGCCGTCCGACTGGTTCAGGACCCAGAGGAGGGCAAGCTGCTCCGCGCCCGGATCAGGGC
>Ga0136613_10001723_pt1 | contig 11390 bp, 8 predicted proteins | sample AntDrymUQ2722106_2_FD_106649 | JGI IMG/M metagenome (GOLD analysis project Ga0136613, IMG submission 106649) | Polar desert sand microbial communities from Dry Valleys, Antarctica - metaG UQ272 (21.06) | ecosystem: Environmental > Terrestrial > Soil > Desert | place: Antarctica: Dry Valley... | reverse complement strand
GGACGAGATCTGCCGGCTCCAGATCGAGACCGGGAAGACGATGATCTTCATTACGCACGACCTGGCCGAAGCGCTTCGTCTCGGCGACCGGATAGCGATCATGCGGGACGGTGCGATCGTCCAACTCGGCACGCCGGAGGAGCTCGTCGGTTCACCCGCGGACGAGTACGTCGAGAACTTTACGCGCGACATTCCGCGGAGCCACGTGCTGACGCTCCGCTGGATCATGCGCGAGCTGGCGCCCGGGGAGGAGACGGACGGCCCGAGGCTCGATGTCGCCACGACGGTGCGCGGAGCAGTCTCGGTGCTCGCCGCCAGCGAGAAACCGGTCTGCGCGGTCGAGAACGGGAACATCGTCGGCATCGTCGACCGGGAGGCGGTCCTGACGGCGATCGCCGGAGAAGGAGATGAGTGACATGGCGTCGGTCGTTGCCGAGACGATCGCCCCCGCAAGAGTCGTCGTCCACCGCCCCTGGTGGCGCGGGAAGCTCGTCCGGGTGGCAGGCATCGTCGCGCTCATGTACCTGGCATACCGAGTCTGGGGAGTGAGCTTGGACGAGAACGGCCAGGAGGTGAGCCGCTTCCCGTGGCCGAACGACCTCGTCTGGAACGCGCTCTCACTTCACCTCGACGACTTCCAGGTCTGGCTCCTCACGGAACGCGGGAAAGAGGATGAAGGATTGGTCTTCACGGTCTTCGAGGCGTTCTCGACGTCCATCGACCGCTCCGTCGATTGGTTCACACGGCTGCTCAACTGGATGACGTGGATCGGGGTGACCGTCGCGGGCGTGGCTCTCGTGCTGCGTTTCGGCGGCCTCCGCCCGGCGCTGATCACCCTCTTCGCGTTCTCCTCGTTCGCGCTCGCCGGGCTCTGGGAGGAGTGCATGCAGACGCTGGCGCTGATGCTCGTCGCCGTCGGGCTGTCGCTCCTTGTCGGGATCCCGCTCGGAATCGCCGCCGGTCGCTCCCGCCGCGTCAGCCGTGCGATCACGCCCGTGCTCGACGCGATGCAGATCGTGCCGGCTTTCGCCTACCTGATCCCGGTCGTGATCCTCTTTTCGATCGGGCCGGCCGCAGCGGTCGTCTCGACGCTGATCTACGCGATTCCGCCGGCAATCCGTATCACGGCGCTGGGCATCCGGGGCGTCCCCGTCAACACCGTCGAAGCGGCCATGTCGATGGGCTCGACGAGAGGACAGCTCCTGCGCAAGGTGCAGCTTCCGCTCGCTCGTCGCTTGATCCTGCTGGGTGTGAACCAGACGATCCTGTTCGCGCTCTCGATGGTCGTCATCGCGGGCCTGATCGGCGGAGGGGGCCTGGGGGCGATCGTGACGACGGGCATATACTCGAATCCGGCGCTCGCGATTCTCGCCGGTCTCGTGATCGTCGTCATGGCGATGACGCTCGATCGTGCGACTGAGGCGATGGCCGATCGAACCGACCCGGCAAGGCGGCATCTCGACGACTCGCGGAAACGGAGTATTCGGCTCCTGACTGTCGGGGCGGGCGTAGCGGTCGTTCTCGCGATCGGTCTCTCCAAGATCTTCGAGGTTGCCTCTGCCTACCCCGACGAGGCACGCGGCAGCACGGTCACGCTCGAGGAATGGCTCCTGGCGAAGATCCAGATCTTTCTCGACTATGTGCAAGACCCGTTTTCGTTCGCCTTCTCGATCACCCAGCCGACGGGAACGTTCATTTTTCAGCAGCTGCTTCAGCCGCTCCAAGCGTTTCTCGTCGACACGCCCTGGTTCGTGACGATCCTCGGCCTGACGGCGATCGCGTTCGTCGTCAGTGGTCTCCGGCCTGCACTGACGACGCTCCTGATGCTCGCGATGATCGGCTACACCGGAGTGTGGGCGCTTGCGATGGACACGCTCTCGCAGGTGCTGGTCGCCGCGGCGATTGCCGCAGTCATCGGCGTTACGCTCGGCGTCCTGGCCGCGGAGAGCAACGGCTTCTCGAAGGCGATGCGGCCCGTGAACGACGTGCTTCAGACGCTGCCGCAGCTCGTCTACCTCATTCCGTTCATCTATCTGGTGCAGGTCTCGGTCGTGCCCGGGATCGTGGCGGGCGCCCTCTACGCGTTCCCGGTCACGGTGCGGCTCGTCGAACGAGGCGTGCGCGACGTCTCGCCGAGCTCGGTCGAGGCGGCGAGAGCGTTCGGCGCCTCGAGGCTGCAGACGCTCGTTAAGGTCAAGCTCCCGCTCGCCGGGGACGCGGTGATGCTCGGCGTCAACCAGGCGATCATCATGGTGCTCGCGGTGGTGGTCATCGGCGGGCTGGTCGGATCGGGCGGCCTCGGATACGAAGTCGCGCAAGGGCTCGTCCGCGGGCAGTTCGGACAGGGCGTGATCGCCTCCCTGGCGATCCTGGCCCTCGGCATCGCCCTCGACCGCGTCACGCAGGGAACGAGGCGGGCGAGGAAAGAGATTCTGACGTGAACCAACGTGCACACAACCACAAGGAGGGTCGGATGTCGGATCGCAGAGGTGGGCGCTTTCGCTTGCCCATCGGTCTCGTAGCAGTCGCAGCGCTGACAGCACTTGCGCTTCTCACAACGGGAAGCGCTCTCGGCGGGAGCAGTCAGTCGTGCGGCACCGTCACCATCAACGAGCAGTCGTGGGCAGGCTCCACAGCGAACACGTACGTGGCGAAGTACGTGCTCGAGAAGAAGCTCGGTTGCAAGGTGAAGATCACGAATATCACCGAAGGCCCGCCGTACTTCCAGGCGATGCGGGACGGCAAGATCGACGTCGCTCTCGAGGACTGGGACAACACGCTGACCAAAGCAGGTCGGACGTACATCAAGGACAAGTCGGTCCGCGTCGTCGGCTCGAACGGGATCACCGGCGTCATCGGCTGGTACATCCCCCGCTATCTCCTCAAGCAGTATCCGCAGTTCAAGACATGGAAGGGCTTGAAGGGCAAGGAGACGGTGTTCAAGTCTCCGGAGTCGGGCTCACAGGGGATGTTCCTCGGCGGTGACCCCTCCTACGTCCAGAAGGATCGCGCTCTCATCAAGGAGCTCGGCCTGAACCTGAAGCACGTTGTGGCCGGGGCGGAGCCGGCGCAGGTCGCGCGCTGGAGCCAGCTGTACAAGCAGAAGAAGCCCGTTCTCTTCTACTGGTACGACCCGCAGTACCTGAACGCGCAGTTCGACCTCGTGCGGGTGCAGCTTCCGAAGCGCTTCACGGGCTGCCTGGACGACGAGAAGGATCCCGGAAAGCACGCGTGCGAGTACCCGTCCTACGGTCTCGACAAGCTCGTAAGCGGGAAGTTCGCGACGAGCGGCTCCCCGGCCGTCAACTTCGTGAAGAAGTGGAAGTGGACGTCCGCTGATCAGAACTTCGTCGCCAACCTGATCGCCGGCAAGAAGCTGAAGGCCGAGAAGGCGGCGGAGGCCTGGGTGAAGGCGAACTCGGCCAAGGTCAACGCCTGGCTGAAGTGAGATCACGACTCGGCGGGGGCGGCCCCGTCCCCGCCGAGTCGTCGCTAACGATGGCAACCCCTGTCCTCCCCATCCACCAGCCCGAAGCCGCCGACGCGAGGTCGCTCGCTGACCGGGCGTACTATCGCATCCGCGAGCTGATCGTCTCGCTCGAGCTCGCCCCGGGCTCGCTGATCAGCGAGCGGGAGCTGATGGAGCGTCTCGGTGTCGGAAGAACGCCCGTTCGGGAAGCGCTGCGCGATCTCGCCCGCGAGAGCCTCGTCGAGGTCTACCCGCGCCGCGGGATGTTCGTATCAGGGGTAGACGTGGGTGATCTCGCGGGGCTCTCCGAGGTGCGTGTGATCGTCGAGACGCATGCCGCGGGGCTCGCCGCGGAGCGGGCGACGGACACCGACCGCGAGACGATCGCCGAGCTTCTCGATGAGCTGAACGCTGCCGAGGGCGAGCATGGAGAGCGAACGCTGATCGACCTCGACCAACGCATCCACAGGCACGTATACCGCTGCACGCACAACGCTTTTCTCGAGGCGACGTTGAACGAGTACTACATGCTCACGCTGAGGATCTGGTTTCTCGCGCTCGATCGCGTGGCGCGGCTCGAGGATGCAGTCCGCGAGCACCGTGAGCTGCTGGTGGCGATTCGGGACCGCGACCGGGGACGCGCCGAGGACGCGATGCGCCGACATGTAACGGGCTTCGAGCAGGCTATCCGCCGGGTGCTCTGAGCTGGGATGAGCGCCCTGCCTCGTAAGGCGCGAGCCGTCGTCGTCGGCTGCGGCATCGTCGGCTCGAGCGTCGCGCATCACCTGTGCCGCGAAGGCTGGAGAGACGTCGTATTGCTCGACAAGGGGTCGCTTCCGAACCCCGGCGGCTCGACAGGGCATGCGTCGAACTTCATCTTTCCCGTCGACCACTCGAAGGAGATGACCGCTCTCACCCTCGAGAGCGTGCGCCAGTACGAGGAGCTCGGCACGTTCACCGAGTCGGGCGGGATCGAGGTCGCGCGTACGGAGGAGCGGCTGCAGGAGCTCGCCCGACGCATGGCCTCCGCCAAGGCGTGGGGCGTCGAGCCGGTCTCGCTCGTTAGCCCGGCGGAGGTGAAAGAGCTCGTCCCGTACATCGACGAGAGGGTGATTCTCGGCGGCTTCTACTCGCCGGGCGTCGGCGTCGTCGACTCGCTGCGCGCGGGCACGCTGATGCGCGAGCACGCCGTCGAGATGGGCGCCCTCACCGTTGCGGCGGGAACCGAGGTGCTGGACATCGAGACCGAAGGAGGACGCGTCGTGCGCGTCCGAACGACAGAGGGCGACACCGACACCGAGGTCGTGGTCATCGCGTGCGGCGTCTGGAGCCCGAAGCTCGCGCGCATGGCGGGAGCGAGCATCCCGCTGACTCCCGCGGTCCACCAGATGATCGACATCGGGCCGGTGCCGCGCTTCGAGCACACGAAGCAGGCGATCGAGTTCCCCATCGTCCGCGACATGGATACGAACATGTACGAGCGCCAAGACGGCACCGGGCTCGAGATCGGGTCGTACGCCCATCGTCCGATCCTGTACGAGCCCGAAGACCTGCCCTCTGTGGAGGAGGTAGCCCTCTCGCCGACCGAGTTCCCCTTCACGCAAGAGGACTTCGCACCCCAACTGGAGCACGCCCTCGAGCTCATGCCCGAGATCGTCGGCGACGAGACTGTGGGCATCAAGTACGCCATCAACGGGATCCTCTCACTGACTCCCGACGGGATGCCGATCCTCGGTGAGACGCCCGAGGTGAAGGGGCTGTGGTCGGCGGCTGCAGTCTGGGTGAAGGAGGGACCGGGCATCGGCAAGGCGCTCGCGGAGTGGATGGTGCACGGCGAGTCCGAGATCGACCTCCACTCCTCCGACGTCGCGCGCTTCCACGAGCATCAAGGGACGAGCGTGCACATCAAGGCGCGCACGGCGGAAGGGTTCAACAAGACCTACGGAATCGTCCACCCGGGCGAGCAGTGGGCGTCGAACCGCGACATCCGCCTGTCGCCGTTCAACGCCCGGGAGCGGGAGCTCGGCGCCGTGTTCTACGAGGCAGCCGGCTGGGAGCGCCCACAGTGGTACGAGTCGAATGCTTCGCTGCTCGAGGAGTACGGCGATCGCGTCGGGCGCAGGGAAGCCGAGTGGGACGCGCGCTGGTGGTCGCCGATCGTCAATGCCGAGCACCTCGCGATGCGCGACCGCGCGGGCCTCTTCGACCTCTCGGCCTTCTGCATCTTCGACGTCACGGGCCCAGGTGCGCTCGACGCGCTCCAGCGCGTCTCGATGCGCCAGGTGGACGTACCGGCCGGGCGCGTCGTTTACACCCCGTGGCTCTCTCGAGGCGGAGGCTTCAAGTCCGACCTCACGATCATGCGCCTGGATGACGAGCAATTCCGCGTCGTGACCGGCGGAGCACACGGAATGGCCGACCGCAAGTGGCTCCAGGACCACCTCCCGGCCGACGGATCGGCGGAGCTCGCGGACCTCACCTCCGCCTGGTGCACGCTCGGCATCTGGGGCCCTCGTGCGCGCGACATCCTTGCGAGCGTCACGAGCGACGACGTGTCCCATGACGGCTTCCCTTTCGCGACCTGTCGAACGATCGACTGCGAAGGCTTGCGGGTGCTCGCATCGCGGATCTCCTACGTCGGCGACCTCGGCTGGGAGCTGTACGTCCCGAGCGAGCTGGGCGCGCGACTTTGGGACCTCGTCTGGGACGCCGGCCGTCCGCACGGCGCGGTCCCGGCCGGGATCGGGGTCTACGGCACGACCGGCCGGCTCGAGAAGTGCTATCGCGCCTACGGTTCTGAGCTCGAGAGCGAGTACACGGTGGTCGAGGCCGGAATGACGACGCCGAGGGTGAAGGAGCAGGACTTCGTCGGCAGGGATGCATACCTGCGCCATCGCGAGGAGGAGCCTGCGGCGATCCTGTGCACACTCACAGTCGACGACCACACGTCGGCCTCCGGAGTCGCGCGCTATCCGCTGGGGCGCGAGCCGATCGTTACCCGCGAAGGCGCCCCGCTCGTCGATGGAAAGGGTCGGCGGTCGTACGTGACAAGCGCCGGAGCGGGGCCGTCGATCGGCAAGCACATCCTCATGTCGTATCTCCCGCCCGGGCAGGCGAGCGCTGGCTCCGAGCTCGCCGTCGAGTACATGGGAGAGCGCTATCCGGTGACCGTGACCGTCGTCGGCGCGACCCCGATCTTCGACCCCGAGAACGCGAGGATCCGCTCGTGAACGTCCTCGTCTGCGTCAAGCGCGTCCCTTTGACCGGCGGCAGGATCGTGCTGACAGACGACGCACAGGCGATCGCGACCCAGCATCTCGGGTTCACGATCAGCCCGCACGAGGAGTGCGGCGTCGAGGAGGCCGTCCGGCTCGTCGAGCAGTCGGGCGGCGAGTCGGTCGTGCTCACCCTTGGGCCCGCGGAAGCCGAGGAGCAGCTGCGGGACGCCATGGCGCTAGGCATAGACCGCGCGATTCATCTCGTGTCCGGCGGCGACGAGTGGGATCCCCAGGGGACGGCAGCGGCAATCGTCGAAACGATCGAGGCGGAGCGCGCAGCCGGCGTGGAGTACGACCTGATCGTCTTCGGCAACGAATCTGCCGACGCAGGCGGCTACCAGGTCGGGATCCGGGTCGCGCACGCTCTCGGGCTGCCGGTCGCGACCGGGCTCAAGGGGGTTGTCGTCTCGGACGGGAGCGTGCGGTGCGAGCAGGAGGTGCCCGGTGGCCGCGACGTCTTCGTCCTTCCGTTGCCTGCGGTCGTCACCGTGAAGGAAGGGTTGAACTTCCCGCGCTATCCGTCGGTTCCGGGTCGGATGCGCGCGCAGCGGAAGCCGGTCGCAGTGCGCTCCCCGGACGCAGTGTCTCCACGGCTCGCGAAGGTCAGGCTCGTCTCGCCACCGGGACAGAAGAAGGAGGCCGAGATTCTCGGCCACGGTCCGGAGGCGGCGCCGCGGGTGATCGAGGTGCTGCAGAAGATAGGGGTTGCGTAGGTGAGCGTCCTCGTCGTCGTCGAGCGGCAGCCCGGAGCGGTCGACGAGCTATCGCTCCAAGCGGTCACGTTCGCCCGGGCTCTCGCCGACGGAGCGCCGGTGCACGCCCTTGTCGTCGGTGCGCACGCCGACTCTGTCACGCCAACTCTGGGCGAGCACGGCGTCACGACCGTGCACGTCGCGGAGGACGAGGTGTTCGCCTCGTATGCACCGCTGGCCGTGGCGCGGGCGACCGCCGAACTGGCGGGGCGCCTTCGGGCGACCGCGGTCGTTGCCGCTGGAAGCGAGCGCGGAAACGAGGTCCTGGCTCACCTCGGCGCCCTGCTCGACCTGCCGCTCGCGGCGAACTGCGTCGAGGCAACGAGCGGCGATCCCGCGCGTGTGACGCGCCTCCGCTGGGGAGGCAGCCTGCTCGAGGAAGCGGATCTGCACGGCGACGTGAAGCTCCTCACGGTCGCTCCGCATGCCGTCTCCGCCACGCATGCCCCAGTTGCAGACACCTCGGTCGAACGCTTCGCCCCGCAGCTGTCCGACGCCGACCGCGTGATCCGGGTCTCGGCGCGCACGCAGGCCGCCACGGGCGGCGTCTCGCTCGCTGAAGCAAAGGTCGTCGTCTCCTCGGGCCGCGGCGCCGGTTCCGCCGAGGGCTTCGGGATCATCGAGGAGCTCGCGGGCCTGCTCGGCGGAGCCGTCGGCTGCTCGCGCGCGGTGACGATGGCGGGCTGGCGGCCGCATACCGACCAGGTCGGGCAGACGGGAACGAAGATCGCGCCGGACCTCTACATCGCGTGCGGCATCTCGGGCGCAACGCAGCACATGGCGGGCTGCAAGGGCGCGAAGGCGATCCTCGCGGTCAACACCGACCCTGACGCACCTATCTTGGCGAGCGCCGACTACGCCGTGATCGGCGACCTGCATGAGGTCGTCCCGGCAATTTCGGCCGAGCTCCGCAAAGCGAGAGGCGCATAGCGGTGCCGGTCTCCGCGCTCGCCCTGGCGACGGTCGCGGCCGTGGCACTGACGCTGTTCGCGAGGCGCGCACTCCTCGTCCTCCGGCTCGTTCGGATGGGAGCGCCGCTGCCTCGTTTCGACGATCTGCCGAAACGGGTCGAGAACGAGACGACGATCGTGCTCGGTCAGAAGAAGCTGTTGCAGCGGGTCGTCCCGGGTCTGATGCACGCGTTCATCTTCTGGGGCTTCGTCGTGCTCTTCCCGACGATCCTGATCGCGGCGATCTACGTGATCGACCGCGAGCCCGGCCTGCCCGCCGCCTCGCCGCTCGGCTGGATCGAGGGGCAGGGTTGGTTCGCGCTGCTCGTTGACCTCTTCTGCCTGCTCGTGCTCGTCGGCATCGCGGCCGCGTTCTGGATCCGCAAGGTACAGCGCCCGAACCGGTTCCAGGGCAGCCATCTCGGCGAGGCCGACCTCATCCTGGTCCTCATCACCGGCATCGTGAGCACGCTGCTCCTCTGGCACGCGAGCCAGATCGCGCTCGGCCTGAACGAATGGGGCGCGGATTGGTCGCCACTCTCGAACGCGCTCTCAGGCCTGTTCGGCGACGGCACCGCGACGGAGGCGCTCGAGCGTGCGCTCGTTTGGGCGCACGTGCTCATCATCCTCTCCTTCCTCGTCTACCTGCCCTACTCGAAGCACCTGCACATCACCACCGCCGCGCCGAACGTCTTCTTCGGGCGGACGCGCGCCAAAGGCCGCCTCGAGCCCCTCGACTTCGAGGCCGCGGACGACGAGCTCCGCTTCGGCGCCGGCACGGTCCCGGAGCTCACCTGGAAGGGGATCCTCGACACCATGTCCTGTACCGAGTGCGGGCGCTGCCAGGACGTCTGCCCGGCGTGGGCGACGGGCAAGGCGCTCTCCCCGAAGCTCCTGATCATGAATCTCCGCGATCACGTCTTCGCCGAGGGTCCGAAGATCCTGGCCGACGAGAGCTTCGAGCCGACCCCTCTCGTCCCGAACGCGGTGACCGACGAGGTCGTCTGGGACTGCGTGACCTGCGGCGCTTGCGTCCAGGAGTGCCCGGTCTCGATTGAGCACGTGGACCACATCGTCGATCTGCGACGCCACCTCGTCATGGTCGAGTCTCGGTTCCCGGCGGAAGCCGAGTCGATGCTCCGCGACGTCGAGCGGAGCGGCAACCCCTGGGGGAAGCCGCAGGACGAGCGCGCCGCCTGGGCCGAAGGTCTCGGGGTCCGCGTGCTCCAGCCCGGGAGCAGACCCCCGGAGGTGCTGTACTGGGTCGGCTGCGCCGCCTCCTTCGACGAGCGGGCAAGGCTCTCCGCTGAGTCGACGGTGAAGCTCCTGCTCGCGGCACGCGTCGACGTCGCGATCCTCGGCCCGCGAGAGTCGTGCACGGGCGATCCGGCCAGGAGGATGGGAAACGAGTACGTGTTCCAGTCGTTCGCGAAGCAGAACGTGGCCACGCTCGACGAGGCCGGCGTGACGAAGATCGTCGCCAGCTGTCCGCACTGCTTCAACACGCTCGCGAACGAGTACCCGGACTTCGGCGGCCGGTACGAGGTCGTCCATCACACGGAGTTTCTCGCCGACCTCGTAGCGCGCCGCCGACTTAGGCCCGTAGCGACGGACAAAACGATCACCTACCACGACTCCTGCTACCTCGCCCGGCACAACGACGTGCTGGCCGCGCCCCGCGAGCTCGTCGCCGCGGTAGGTCAGCCGGTCGAGATGGAGCGGAGCGGTACGCGCACGTTCTGCTGCGGCGCGGGCGGTGCGCACATGTGGATGGAGGAGCGTGGCAGCGCGATCAACGAGGAGCGCGTGCGGGAGGCGGCCGAGACCGGCGCTGGCACCCTCGCGGTCGCGTGTCCCTTCTGCACGATCATGCTCGACGACGGGGTACGACAGACCGGACGCGACCTACGCGTCGCCGACGTCTCGACTCTTCTGGTCGAGGCGCTCGAGCGCAGCGACTGAATCAGTCATCCGTTCGGCGCACTTCGCGCGCGAGCAGCCGACTGATCGACAGAGCCGAAGCGACAACCTCCGCCGTGATTCGGTCCCGCTCGCCGCGCGCCGGGAAGCGATAGGCCGGGCCGTGTGCGTGGATCGCGGCCGAGGCTTTGCCCCGCACATCGCGAACCGGCGCAGCGACCGAGTTGATGCCCTCGGCGAACTCCTCGAGCCCCCAGGCATACCCGCTCGTCCTCACGTCCTCGAGTCGGCTGCGAAGCTGCCCGGGGTCCACGACGGTCCGCGGCGTCAGCGCTACGAGGCCATGGGCGACGTACCCGTCGACTGCGCTTGCCGGCCAGTCGGCGAGGAGAACGAGCCCCGACGGCACCGCGTGCATCGGGACCCGCGTACCGGCCCAATCCCGCACTTGGACGGGATGGTCGCACTCGACCTGCTCGACGTAGAGGACGTCGTAGCCGTCCGGCAGCCCGAGACCCGCATCCTCGCCCAGAGAGCGGACTAGCCCGACGAGCTCGGGCCGCGCGAGCGCGCCGAGGCTGCGCTCCGGCGAGACCGTCTCGGCGAGCGCGGCGACTCTCGGGCCGACCCGCCAGCGCAGGCCGGGCGCCCGCTCGACCGCGCCGAGAGCTTGGAGCGACGCGAGAAGCCTGGCCACTGTGCTCTTCGGGAGCCCGACGCGCTCCGCAAGGTCGGTCACGCCCGCGGGGCGCTCCGCGACGGCCTCGAGAACCGCGAACGCACGCTTAACCGACTGCACCAATTGCGAGCCCTCCGGCGCTCGTTTATCGTGTCCCATGTTACAGAACGGTCCCACGATACGGAACAATCCGCAAGGAGGTCGCAGTGTTGAGCCAGGTCAACGAGCACCCAGAAGTCCTCTTCTACTCACGGATCCGCCGGTCGCCGTACTTCTACGCCTCGCGACGTCACGGCGTGCAGAAGTACAGCTTCTACAACCACATGTACCACCCCCGGCACT